>Ga0164313_10001014_pt1 | contig 24127 bp, 20 predicted proteins | sample GuaBasSedimGuay4_FD_113735 | JGI IMG/M metagenome (GOLD analysis project Ga0164313, IMG submission 113735) | Subseafloor sediment microbial communities from Guaymas Basin, Gulf of California, Mexico - Guay4, Core 4569-4, 0-3 cm | ecosystem: Environmental > Aquatic > Marine > Hydrothermal vents... | reverse complement strand
ATAGGTTCCCTCAATAAACCAAGGAGGAAGTTAATGCGCAGTAACAGAAACGGGTTGCCAATGAGTGTAACAATTTTACTCTTAATAAAACCTATACATTCTCCGATGAATTCTTCTGTTTTTTGAGCTAAAAGGAGAAGGGTCAAGTTTTCTGCTACACCTGACAGCGAGGGAACAACAATTGCCCCTTACAAGGAGAAATTATGCGCAACAGTTTTCCTTGCACTGCGCTTGAATATTTTTTTCCAGATCTAATAGTTGGCGGAATACTCGGTACAATCCTGGCAATCTGGATTGGTAGAAGAACTGCAAGGTTTGAACAAGCGGGACAAAGGAAGATCGAGCAAAGGGAGAATACAGGCAGAGTTATTCATTAACTCAAATTAACGGAATTTATAGTTCGTCAACCTGTGGAAAACCACAGTATTCAACCCGACTACCTTCTTGTAGAATCAATTTGAATGTTGATTCTGTAGTTTGTACGACGATGAAGACGGACACGCCAGTGGCAAATCATACTGTTCCTTTTGGTGGTCCGGCAACATTGTTGCTGGCGTTAGAAAGCAAATTTTGCAGGGGTGTAATTAATAGTGGATAACGACATAATTAACCAGCCTCTCAAGATACTTATATCGAAGGTTGCTGTCAAGGCGACTCTCCTGCTAGCTGTTGTAGTGGGGCTATATGGCCTCTTTTTGTTAATTATTGGTTTACCAGGAATGTTCATCCAAGAAGTCCGGATGTTTGAAGTTTCTGAAGTGGTTCAGGAAAGCCCGCGATTTACTCCTGCCCCACAGGGATTTATCCCATTCTTAGCCGCAATCCTATTAATCGTCGGGCTAAGAACTCGGAAATTGCTAATTGCTTGGCTCGGTTTGGTAACTCTGCTTCTGTTCAGTGCTTTGTTTTTATTTGGGATAGAGGGAGTGGTACTCCCAGCGGCTGGGTTCTTACTAGTTTTGATGATTATTATTACCATCACTCAACGAAACACAGAAAACACACTAAACGTCCCTTCCCAGAGACGCTAGAGTACACGTGCCGCAATTGTAGGATACGATGATCAAGTTCTTTTAGTGTCTAATAGCTTTTCCTCAAGTTTGTCTTTGGTTTCTCCTTCATCTAATTATCTTGATTTTGCCGAAAAGTCTCTATTAAAATTCCACGCGAATGGTCTCATAGATACTGACACGTCACAGGTCCAAAACAGTGGGCGGTATTGAACTCGAATCGAACCGGAATTTAATTAGCCACTGACTTCAGATCGGTACATCATGGACTAAATGCCAGTCGAAACACTGTTTAGACGGTTATGAGAATCAATCCGAGTCTACTTGAATCGGGATAGACCACGGTCCAATAACTACAGGTTCAATCAAACCAACTACGAGGTAGACTGCCTCGTGATTGGTCATACCTGGAGGTATCTCAATGACACCGAAGCCCGGTCCTGGCTGGTCGCGATCCGGCTCAATGACCAGGTCCGGAGCCACCTTTTCAAGCTCCTGGAGAACGGCATCCCAGTCAATCTTTGCAGGAAAGTCGGCAGCAATTCTCTTCACTGTCAGGATTGCCTCGTCAATTTTGAAATCTTCTGGGAGAGAGGATTTGAACTCATCACAGCGCATTTTGCAGGCAGGATCGGAGCGATCTTCGAAAGACACAAAACTAAATGAATTAAGGGGGATGACATGCTGGCCATCGGATAGAGAGACATCTCCTGGGACCCTTACGAGAACCCAGGACGGATTAGATGAAGGAAGCGAGAAGCAGATGGTAAGGTTGACTCTCTCTCCATTGATTAGTACTTTCCTGATCTCCACCAGCTGGAACGAGCTGCAATACTCGGATTTGGGCGTTGGTGTACAGACCTCAGAAGGATGAGATATCGGAGTATCTGCCACTGCAGGTGTGGGAGTCGGAGTCTGGAACTCAATTGGATGGGATATCGGAGCCTGGACCTCTGTAGATTGGGGAGTTGATGTAACTATTTCAGCAGATAGAGAATCGAGACCTTTAGAATCCAAAGGGGAACATCCTGCTGCCAAAGCTATTCCAACCGCAATCAATGCGGAAAGTAATATCCTCCTCTTTTGGTGATGTAGACTTGAATTGCTATTTCTAAAGAAGAATAGAAAAGCCTCGATATTCATTCTCTTCCTCCAGTTATGCTGCGAGGCATCTTCGATGATGATCACATAGAACTTAACTCAATAACTATTTATCGATTTCGGTTTACGTACTAAGTCGCACGCCTCTGGTTGGATGCCTGGGCTCAGCGATGCTTTCAACACGTAGATGAAGGTGTCAGCATAAAACAGAAGGTGGCAGACTACTTGTGTGATTTGTAGTATATACTAATCTCAAACCTGAAGGGCACGACAAATTTATTGCTCGTCGTGCCTTTCTTCCATCATGAGATTTCCATTTGTTCTTAGGGTATATCTCCAGACTTATACGAGTACCAATATCTATGGGGGTAAGGATGATCGTAAAAATCATGATTTCCTAACGATTCACCCAGGCGTAGAGTGGGATTAAAACAAAACAGCTTGGTTCTAATTCTTGACGCTGAATAAGTTGACACATGGTGATGCACAGCTCCACTATAAGTATCAAAGTCTGAAAGAGTAACGTTACACCATTCCCTGATCGTCCAGTATGCGTAACCGATATCATCCATCGCCGTTGTTGGATTTGATGTATAACTGTTGACACCTGCGTACCAGTAAGAGCCAGAAGTATTGGTCACCGTGTGGTAGTAGTTTCCTATAGTAATACAGGAACCTCCGCCTGGATAACATTGGGAGTAAGCTTCAGCCACCACTGTTGTCAACAATCCCAGTATAAGGATTGTCGTTATACCCATTGCCAGTTTGAGCAATATTCTTTTCATTGAGCTGCCTCCTGTTCAGACTAGTTAATCATTTCCGAGGGATCTATAAAGTCATCCTCATAGGTGGCGTCAAGGTATTTCTGCACCTCCGCAGGCGGCTGAACTCCTCTTTCCCAACTCACAAGTTCCATCGTGTCGGTGACCCGTTCTTCACCGCTCGAAAAAATCATCACCCGTTCAAGGGAAAGCAATTTCCCGCTCTCAGGCTCGTAGCAGGCTTGTGTTTTGATGGCTGCTACCGGATCAGTGAACCCGGAAAATTCCATTGGGAATGGGAATTCCTCTGTGAGGGTATAGAGAACTACGGTTTGGTCGTCCAGGGAGACCATTTCTTTCTCCAGACTACCAACGATATAGGCTACCATTCCCGGAAATCCAAAATCCCAGACAAATTCTAAGGCCTCATCCGGCAGAGACATTTTTATGCCATACGTCAGGTTATACCCCGTACCATCTCTTAGGGCAGATACCTGGATCACGTTGCCATTCATATCCCGCTGAATTGACAAATGAGTTATTTCATATCCATGTTCATCCAACAAGAACCATTGTTCCTGTACATATCCATTTTCCATCGGTTTCCCATCTGGAAATACTCTAATCTCATCTTGATCCACCTGGTATATAGAAACGATGTGGATCCAGCCAGATTTTCGATTGTTTTCATGCCACCGCGAGCTCAACTCTTGAACTTCTTGGGCGAGAATTACTCCAGGTTCTCCTGTATCGGGTACTAAGGAATACAATTGACCTGTATCTTCTAAGCGATCGATGACGTCCAGAAGAATAACCGGTTCTCTTCCTAATTGGTCATTTGCATGAGTGGAATTTGCTCGTCCAATGAAAAGGGCAACGACACTCAGTACGATTATCAGGAGAAGAATCCCCGTAATTGAACTGAATTTTTTCTTCATACCTCGACCTCCTGTATGCGAATGCATTGGTTAGAATAATCCTCGAATTCCTCTTCAGTGTAGCACTTACCAGAATCTCTTATCTCGTGGAGTTTCAATCATATTTCTTTACTTGTAGTGTGTTTCTTCTAGCATAAAGTCTTTTCTAACTCCTATCGCCCATATCTAGCCGCATATGAGTAAGGATAGATTTGACTTAAAGGCCAATCGAAATAGAAGATAACCTCAGTTTAGCGACACTATAAACGGCATACAAAAACAACGATATACTTTTTTAGGTGTAGATTCTCCCAGTCAGGATTTTGGTCTGCATTGTTCCTTATCTCCCTAGCAGCTGATCAACTAACTTATGGGCTGGCATAACCCCATGAGGTACCATCTCCATATACACCTTGATGTGTATCAGGATAAGCATAACCGATGATCGGGTTGTAAAAGATAGCGTAGCGGTGCAGTATGTAAGCCCCCTGCCCTAATCCCCCACTCTGGTTCTTAGTAGATCCAATGAATTGCCAACCCATATATGTGCTGTATGATTCCCAGGGATCGAGATATGTAATTGTGTTCCCGTTATAACACCAATAAATATAAGAACTGTAGCTGTAAAGCAGCATGCCATAAGCATTTTTCACCTCAACGCCATCAATACGGGTTTTACACCCTCGAGTGATTGGGTCGCCAGTCGGCAACTCTTGCCACTCATTCTGTACTTCTGTTTCTAAATCTTGGATCGTTTCCTCGGTTACGCCTTGTTCGCGTAGAGAAAGAACAAACTCATCAATATCACCATACTCCATCTCAACAGAAAATGTTAGCGTCTCAATGGGACCATATGTGCTGTATTCAAGATTGGGGCGCAAATTCGCCAACTCACGCTGAATATCAGGTTCTGAATACCCATAATCTCTTAATAAATAACTATAGCGTTGCAGATCCTGTTCTACATCGCCGCTGAATTCCACTGTAAACGAATAAGTTTTAGCTTCGACAGGATCAACTAGATCTGCCTTGCTGACACCAATAAACGCCGCGCCAATGACCAAAATCAATAGAGCGGAGATAAGAATCAAGCCGTTGTGTCTATTGTTCACAATTCCCTCCTTTCACAATAACCTATTCGATAGTGTCTCGCTTCCATTTTCAACAATATCCTCTGGCCTGTCAACTAGGGATTACCCCAGTTCTTCGATACAGCTTTGCCTGTGGTTTTCAATAATCCTCTAAAAAACTCAAACCCAGGACGCATCTGTACTTAGGCAGATTTATTTTTCAGATGAAATTCGACAATGCTGATGGAAATATCAAGGGATGGTGGAATAAATTGAGATTCGGGCAATTATTATTTGACAACAGCGGGGATCTATCTTATTAATCGGCATTCAGCGTGCTAAGATCTTGGTCCCTTTGTCTGGATTTTGCCGCAATAAGAACTCCCCCTGCTCCAACCAGGTATGGGATTAGCCACATCGGCCCTATTAATCTAAAAATGAATGTTATGGCAAGGAAGGGCAGTAAAATTATATGCGAGATGAAAACAAGTGTTCGAAAACCTGTTCTAGGAAAAAGCAGAAGCAGGAACAGAATTGCAGCAGCCGGTAGCAGCCATAGGAATATTGATCGCCACATGATTATGGATCCTGGCACGAAACTGGCAGTATAGAACAGGATCCCAAGCGGCAAAAGTGTCGCTAGCAAACAGGTTATAAGAATTAATCGATATAAACGCATAGTACCCCGCAGTCCCCGCAACTGGTCGATAGTGAACTGATCTTCATTTTCAACACTATCTTCCAGGCTGTCAACTGAGGAATACCTTAGTTCATCGACTTCGACTTTACCTGTGGCTTTCCATAGTACTAAGATCAGCTCCAGCCGGGAGCTTGCTTCCAGCTTTGCATAGATATTATTCAAATGGAATTCTACAGTGCTGATAGAAACATCAAGCGCCAAAGCAATTATTTTATTGCTTTTTCCTTGGAGCAGCTGTCTGATAACTTCCCACTCACGGTCACTCAATTGATTGAATTTGGCCATGGGATCATTTCCTTTTCAGATATCCCCACAAGAGTCCCCTTGGTGGTAAAACGCACTCGGATCTGGGAGCTTGAACGATGTCGAAAGAATCTAGGTGATCCAACTGAAGATTGCCTGGCGGGTCTTGAAACTTCACATTCATCCCCAGTCTATTTATTTATGGGATTAAAGTTGTTCAGATATGTTTATACTCCCGCCGACTGCAGTCTACGGCTCCTGTATGCAAATATTATACTTGAATTGTTTTGGCGGACTTGTCTATCGAGCAGACCAGCCCTCGCTTCTTGGCTGATGAAAGCCACTTCCAGAGCATTCTGCTGGGCCTGTTTGATCTGCTTCTCGGTATGTCCAGCTGCAGGTACCTATTCGTGTTAATAACTCAGATTAATTGCACTGATACTAGGATCATCTGTGTTTATTGTCGCCAGAATTCCCCTTTCTAGGAATTTTTCCAGGGGATGGCTTGGATACCTGTCCATTACTCTGGTTTGTAAATTGCTGGTTAAATTAGATTCCAGGCCTATCCTGTGTTCAGTCAAATAATCCACAAACATCGGGGGCTGAATAGCACTAGCGCCATGGCCAACCCACTCAGCGCCAAGCTCTTCAATTACGTGTCAGATACTATCCAATCCGGCTTCCCGTGCTTCATGGAAGAGATCAACAGAGAGCTTTCCCGGAAAGTTCACTTCATCACCAACCAAGATATCGATCATATGCCTGAATTTGTTAATAAAGGCCCTCACTCCTGTTATTTGATAATTGAAAAGTGTACTGATTGCAATTGAATTCTGAACTCCTATAATAGGTTCCCTCACTACTCTAAGGAGGGAGCTATGGCACAGCTGCACAAACGGTTTTCCGATGAGCAGGTTGTCTTTCTATTTCAGGCCTACGAGCAAGGACTTATGACACGAGAAGAGGTTCAGGACACGCTGGATATCGGCAGATCGCGCTTCTTTGTGCTCTGGAAAGAGTACCGGGAAGATCCCGGGTCTTTCTCAATCTCATATCAGCGAGCCACTCCCAAGAGGATATCCCCAGAATCGGAAGAGGCAATAGAGTATGAGTTGATGCGCGAAAAGAATCTCATTGATAATCCTGAGATACCGATTTCTGGATACAACTACTCGGCCATTCGTGACCGTCTGCAGAAACAAGGTATCAAAGTATCACTAAATACAATCATTGATCGAGCCAAGAAACTGGGCTGTCATAAACCCCGAAAGAAAAAGAAAGCACACGATCGAAAGGTCATTACCGAGTCCGTTGGTGCTTTAGTTCAACATGATGGCTCTACCCACCGCTGGTCTCCTTTTGCTGAAAAGAAATGGACTCTGATCACCTCCATTGACGATTACAGCCGTTTGATCCTGTTTGCCGATTTCTTCTCCGGGGAGACTACCTGGGCCCATATCCAGGCAGCAAAGGCTGTCTTTGAGACCTATGGCTTACCTTTGCGCTACTATGTTGACTCGTTGCGTGTATTCCGGTTTGTGCAGGGTCGAGACAGTTTCTGGCGCAAACATATCCTGGAGACAGATGACGTCGATACTCAATGGGGAAAGATGATGCGCCTGCTGGGCGTGGATGTCATCTTCGCCCTCTCGCCACAGGCCAAAGGAAAGATCGAGCGACCTTATCGCTGGATGCAGGATCGCATCATTCGCACCTGTGCACTGGAAAATCTGGGAGAGTTCTCTGAGGCAAGAGAAGTCTTGAAAGAAGAGCTTGATCGCTACAACAATCACCAGGTCCATTCAACAACCGGAGAAATTCCCCGCATTCGATTTGAGAAGGCGCTGACTGAGGGCAACAGCCTTCTCAGGCCTTTATCTCTTCCTGAACCTTATACTTCCCCTGATGATGTCTTTTGTTTGCGCGAGAAGAGAAGAGTCAATTCCTACAGCCGCATCTCTCTTTTCGGACACGATATTCAAGTTCCAAATACCCCTTTGCACAAATATGTAGATATTCACTTGGTCCCAGATCCGAAAAAGAACTTCATGGATATTCGTATTTGGTGGAATGATGCTATGGTGCATTCACTGGCTCTTCCTCTTGATGGGTTTCGAGTCCACTTTTGAAGCGAAAAGAGTCCAGTTTTCAGCTGCTCCTAACAGCCCGAGAGGGTGAGTGTGTTATTTAAAATTCAAAAGTGGACAGTTTAAACCTGAAAACTGGACAGTTTAAGCTTGAAAAGTGGAATCGAGTTCCCGATTCGGTAATTTTGATTCCCGTCAGTTTTCTCTCCTGGAACTGCAGGGATAAAGCTTTTCTGTCAAACCGCTACAGGGGGACCTATTACACATAAAATCATGATGATTGAGTGTTCTGAAATACGGTATACTGTATTTACTCGTGCTAAACTTTGCCCAATTCCTCATAAATTCTGCCTGGGTATCCCTTGGCCGGTTGCGGGCGTACCAAATGAAATAATAATTCTCAGGAGTGATCCGTGGCTGCCTTAAAAGATATCCGGATCGTAGACATTACCCGGGCAATGGCTGGGCCTTATTGCACCATGATGCTGGGGGATTTTGGTGCCGATATCATCAAGGTCGAGCGTCCCGGATCAGGAGATGAAAGCCGCGGGTGGGGACCTCCCTTCGTGGGGGATGCAAGAGGTCCTTATCCTGGCCAGTCCGCCTATTTCCTTTCTGCCAACCGTAATAAACGCAGCCTGACAGTAAACCTTAAAAACCCCCAGGGACAGGATATCATCAGGGCCCTGGTCCGGGTTTCCGATGTGCTGATCGAAAACTACCGCACCGGTGTATTGGATAAAATGGGGTTGGGCGTTGAGGAACTGCGGGCGGAAAACCCGCGTCTGATCTACTGCTCTATCAGCGGTTACGGCAGGACCGGCCCTGACAAAGAGCGGCCGGGCTATGATGCCATCATCCAGGCAGAGGGGGGCATGATGGGCATCACGGGACCCATCGGGGGGCCGCCTTCCCGGGTTGGTGTCCCTATCATCGATATCACTTCAGGCATGTTTGCGGCGTCTGCCATTCTGGCTGCCCTGCTGGAAAGAGCGGAATCGGGCCAGGGCCAGCACGTGGATGTCTCCCTGCTGGACACCCAGGCTGCCCTGCTGGCTAATGTAGCTTCTAATTATCTGATCAGTGGGGAACCACCCAGGCGCCAGGGCAATGCCCATCCCAATATTGCCCCTTACGAGCCATTTCAGGCCCGGGATAAAGGGTTTGTGCTGGGGGCGGCCAACCAGCGCCAATGGGAAAAGCTTTGTGAGCTGCTGGGGGCGCTTGAACTCAAAACAGATCCCCGATTTGAGAGCAACCAGATGCGGGTAGAGCACCGCCAGGAGCTGATCCAGGCCTTGAATGAGATCTTTGCGGGAAAAGATGCCGCGGATTGGCTGGCCTTGCTGGAGGAAGCTGGACTGCCCTGTGGCCCGATCAACACAGTCCCTGAAGTGTTTCAACATCCCCAGACCCAAGCCCGCGGCATGGTCCAGGAAGTGGACCACCCCTCAGCAGGACGGATTTCCTTGACAGGATTTCCGTACAAGCTTTCCCGCACTCCCGCAGAACTGCGGATGGCACCTCCCTGCCTGGGGGAGCACAATCGCCAGATCCTGGTCGATCTGCTGGGTTACAGCGATCAGGAAGTGGATTCCTTGCAGGAGCAGGGTGTTATCTAGCTAAACGAAAGGCGTATATTTTATGTCAGAGATCAAAACAGAAATTCGTACTGGCGCCTATTATGATTCCGTAGTGCTGATGCAGCTTCAGCGCGCGCTGGCAGACCTCCCAGACGTGGAGGATGCCGGGGTGGTAATGGGCACACAGGCCAATTTGGATTTGCTTGAACAGACGGGCTTGCTGGTCGATGAAATCAAAAATGCCAAAGCCGATGATCTTGTCATCGTGGTAAAAGCCAGGAGCTCCGCGGTAGCTGAGGGTGCTATCTCGCGAGTGGACGAGCTGGTTGCGGCCCGCCGCAGCCGGGAAGGTGCCGGGGAGGACTTTCAGCCTAAAAGCCTGGAATCCGCCGCAAAGATCCTGCCGGATTCCCACTGGACCCTGATATCTGTGCCTGGCCGCTATGCGGCAGGTGTAGCCCGGGAAGCCCTGCGTCTGGGCAAACATGTTTTTTTATACAGCGACAATGTCACAGTCGAAGAAGAGCTCGATCTCAAGGGGAAAGGTTCTGAAAAAGGGCTGCTGGTCATGGGTCCGGACTGCGGTACAGCCATCATCGGGGGAATTGGTTTGGGCTTTGCCAACCAGGTTCGCAAAGGATCGATTGGCATGGTAGCTGCCTCCGGGACCGGACTGCAGCAGGTCTCGGTGCGGATCCAGGAGTACGGTGGAGGCCTCACTCACGCCCTGGGAACCGGAGGGAGGGATCTCTCCTCCAGAGTGGGTGGATTAACTGCCCGGATGGCCTTGGATTTACTGGACAGAGACCCAGATACCCGGGTGATCGTCCTGGTCTCCAAACCTCCTGATAAAGAAGCAGCGGATCGGATCCTGGCTTATGCCAGGACGCTTTCCAAGCCAGTGGTGGTGAACTTCATCGGCTACCAAACGACACTGCGCGAACTGGATAATCTCTACTTCACAACCACTTTTGATGATACCGCCGCGGCTGCGGTTGCGCTGGACAGCGACCTTAGCGCTGAAGTCTCAGAAAAAGATTTCAGGTTGGATGATTTCGCCCCCGGACAGCGCTATCTGCGCGGGCTGTACTCCGGCGGGACGCTGGCTTATGAAGCCCTGCTAATTCTGGAGGGGTATCTGCCGGCTGTATACTCTAACGTGCCCATCAGAAAGGAATATAAATTGGAAAATTCCCTGGTCAGCCAGGGGCACACCATCGTGGACCTGGGCGAAGATGAGTTTACGGTGGGTCGATTACATCCCATGATGGACAATGAGCTTCGCATCAAGCGGTTGGCAGCTGAAGCCGACGATCCTGAAACCGCGTTGATCCTGCTGGATGTGGTGCTGGGCTACGGCTCTCATCCTGACCCTGCCTCAGAGCTGGCTCCGGCTATTTCCGCTGCCAGGAAGACCGCTGAGAAAAACGGCCGGCATCTGGAGGTAGTGGTAATCCTGTCCGGAACGGATACCGATCCCCAGGGCAGGGATGTCCAGCAGCAAATGTTGCTCGATGCGGGAGCAAAAGTATTCCTCAGCAGTGACGCGGCGGCCCGCTATGCGGGAAGGCTGCTTTCAGCTTTGAATCGACCTGAAGGAGAAGGGGCGGACAGCCATTTTACTCCAGTGGATCTGGCATCCTTGCGTGGAAAATTCTCGGCTATCAATGTCGGGTTGGATTCCTTTACCGAAAGCCTTCAGGCCCAGGATGCGGAAGTGATCCAGGTCGACTGGAAACCCGCCGCGGGAGGGAACGCCGATATGCTGGCTTTACTGGAAAAGATGAAAGGATAGGAGGGATCTACTGATGAAGGAATTTACCGCTGCCTGTGTACAAATTGGAATCACGCCTAATGATCCCCATGCAAATATCAAGAAATGCCTTCTCTGGCTGGAAAAAGCGGTCCAGGAGTACCAGGCTGACCTGATCGTTTTCCCTGAAACGGTGACTACTGGCTTTGACACTGGATTGACCCCGGAAGAGCTTTGGGACCTGATTGATGAAGTTCCGGGGAAACATACAGAAGAGATCCAGGCTGCGGCGAAAAAATATGGTGTGCACCTGGTTTGGCCTACCTACCGCAGGGCTGGTGAGAGGGGCCGGATATTTAACTCCGCAGTATTGATCGGCCCAGATGGCAGGGTCATTGGCATTTATGATAAAACCCATCCTTTTCCAGGAGAGCGGAGGGAATATGGGGGATGGACAGAGAGAGGAACCAGCGCGGAAGTTTACGAAACCGAGTTGGGGACGATTGGTATGATCATCTGCTACGATGGGGATTTCCCGGAGCTTTCCAGGCTGCTGGCGGTTAAGGGAGCTGAAGTGATCGTCCGTCCTTCAGCCCTGCTGCGGTCCTATGATATCTGGTACATCACGAATTGTGCCCGGGCCTATGATAATCATGTGTACATGGTAAGCACGAATATGCTGGGTCCAGATGCTGGAGGGAATTTTTACTTTGGACACAGCATGATCGTCAATCCCATTGCCTGGCGGCTGGCGCAGGCCCGGGGCACTGAAGAGATCATTGCCGCCAAGCTGGATCCAGATCCCCTGCGGTACATCACCTGGGGCAGCAAAAGCCCCCAGCCGTTTGATCATCTGGAAGACCGCAACCTGGCTATCTATGAGGAAATATTAAAAGAAGCCCGCTCGAAATTTGAGCCCGGTAAACGTTATCAAAAGAAGGATTCCTGATCTTATAACTCACCTTTACACGGTATAAAAGGAGCTGGGAATGGATATCGAAAAAGCCAATCAAGAAGCTGTGGAACGCATGATGGAAGCCAGACCGGTCCTGGTTGGGCTGGGGAAAGCCATTGACGTGATTCCGGGGATGGAGGAAAACCTGCTGCTGCATGCTGGTCCACCCATTACCTGGGAACGCGCTTCAGGTCCGATGCGGGGTGCAATCACCGGGGCGTTGATCTTTGAAGGCAAAGCCAAGGATATGCAAGAAGCCCAGCGGCAGGTTGAGTCAGGGGAAATCAAACTGGAACCCTGCCACCACCATCAGTCTGTAGGCCCCATGGCCGGTGTCATTTCCCCGTCTATGTCAGTCTATATTCTTGAAAATAAAACGCACGGAAACACCTCCTATTCCAACCTCAACGAGGGCTACGGAAAAGTGCTGCGCTACGGGGCGTACAGCGAGGATGTGATCAGCAAGCTGCGCTGGATGGAGGATGTCATGGCGCCCTTGTTGAAAGAAGCGATTGAATCCAGCGAGGGTATCGACATCCGGGCCCTGCTGGCGGAATCCCTGCACATGGGCGATGAGGGGCATAACCGCAACAAGGCGGGTTCGATTCTCTTCACCGCCAAGCTGGCCCCCCTGATCACTGCGGTTGCCAGGGATAACAAAGCTGCTTCAGAAGTGCTCGCTTTTCTGGGTGACAATGCCCTCAGCGTACTCAATCCGGTGATGGCAGCTTGCAAAGCCATGTCTGATGCCAGCCACGGGATCGAAGGCAGCACCATAGTCACCGTCATGGCCCGCAACGGCACAGATTTTGGCATCCGTATCAGCGGCCTGGGAGATCGCTGGTTCACCGCGCCGGTCCCAACCCCCAAAGGTCTGTACTTCCCGGGATTCAGCGAGGAGGATTCCAGCGGAGATATAGGCGACAGCACGATAACCGAATCGGCAGGCATTGGCGGGTTCGCGATGGCGACTGCGCCGGCGATTGTCAATTTTGTCAGCGGCACTCCCAAAGATGCCCTCAACACCACTATGGAAATGTACGAGATCACCTTTACAGAACACAAATATTTCACCATCCCCCCCCTGGATTTCAGGGGCACACCCACAGGGATGGATTTGCGCAAGATCGTCGAAAAGAATATCACCCCGCGCATCAACACCGGGATTGCCCACAAGGAAGCTGGCATCGGCCAGGTAGGCGCCGGGTTGGTTCGGCCGCCGATCAGCCTTTTCCAGGAAGCCCTGCTGGCCTTTGCGGAGCATTACCAGATTGGCTGAGAGATAACCCGGGCGCTGCCCGGGGCCATCTCTTCATAACCGAAAAGGGAGGAAGATCATGGAGAGAGAGAAAGTCATCAAGCTGCTTAATGAAGCTCACAGGTATGATTTAACGCAGGCGTTGAGCATCTTCACGCCGCCTTTTCCCGGGGAGATGCCGCTCCAGGTGCATTTCTTCAAACGCCTGACCGGGTCCTTTGGGGGAGGCCAAGGGGCTAACGGCCAGCAGATCGAATGGAGCAATAATACCGGCACTCACCTGGTGGGACCCCGAGCGTTTCACTCCGGGGCGCGAGCTATTTCGGATATCCCCCTGACAGACTTAAGCGGTGAGGGCGTAGTGGCTGATATTTCGGGTGAGGTCTCAGATTACAGCCTTTACACGCCAGAGATGATCACCGCCAAAGTCGAAGTTAAAGAAGGCGATATCCTGATCATCAATACCGGCTATCACAAATATGGCTGGGACCTACCGGATGTTCCCAATCCCGGTGCCCAGGGGGGCATCGAAAACAAGGAGTTTGGTTATTACCTCCGCCATCCTGGCCCCTCGCCTGACTTTTTCCAGTGGGCCTTGGACTTAAAATTAAAAATGATCGCGGTGGATTGCGGCTGTGCAGAGCATCCCATGAACACCAACCTGCGCTATATGCATGCCAGGGAATTTGAAAAGGCAGAAGCCAAATTGAAGGAAACCCATGGTGTCAGCTGGGATGAGCTCTTCCCTCCGGAGGAATACCATAAGCTGACCCATATCACCATGCCGAAAGAAGGCTTGCTGTTGGCCGAATCACTGGGGGGGCAAATTGATGAATTGGCGAACCAACGGGCCTGGATCATGGTCTTCCCGATCCCTTTTATGGAGGTTGAGTCTTCTTGGAGTCGAGCGGTGGCATTCAAGCCTCCGGCAGGTATGGATGACAGTGAGTTCTTCGCTCAGATGCGGGGTATTCAGATGATGGATATGACCCTGCCGTTCAGCGTGCAAACCCCTCAGTGGGCGAACTACGTGCCGCTTTCGGTCAATTACACCAAGCGAGTGGGCGGCCAGTATTTTGGCCTGGGCCGCAACAATGCCCACTGCCGGGCCAGCTTCCATCTGGCGACCCACATGGACGGGGAAAAACACTTTCACGCGGCTGGTAAGACCATTGGGCAAACGCCTTTTGAGAAATGGTTTGGCCCCGGCGTGATAGCGGATATCTCGGATCTTGTTTCCGACACCAGCGTGTACACGCCAGAAATGGTGCAGGACGTGGTGGATGTGCAAAAGGGTGACATCCTGGTGATCAAGACCGGGTATCATCAATATGGCTGGAACAGCCCGGATTCGGATGAGTTCCGCTATATGATCCGCCACCCAGGTCCCTCCCCCGATTTTGCGGATTGGTGCATCGATATGGATATCAAATGGTTGGCAGTGGACTGCGTGGCCATGGAGCATCCCATGAACACGATCCAGCGCATCTGGCACCCCAAGACCTTTGAGGAAGCCAATCAGAAATTGATCGAGCAGTATGGGGCGGGATGGGATGAGATCTACCCCCTGGATAAGTATTATCAGGATATGCACCTGAACCTGTTCCCCAAGGGCATCATTCATGCTGAAAACCTGGGCACCGACCTGGGTGAGATGGAAAGCGGACGCTACTATATTGGTTGCTTTGTGCAAAAAGGGATGGAACTTGCGTCTTGTTGGGCTCGATTCGTAGCCTTCAAGGAGGCTGGTTAAGTAAAGGGGAACCATGATTCTGGTAACTGGAGCAGCTGGGAAAACTGGTTTAGCCGTCATCCGTGCGTTGGCCGCTAAAGGGATCCCGGTCCGGGGACTCATCCATCAGGAGGACTACCGCGCCTCAGTGCTTGAGGCTGGGGCTGAACAGACCTTGCTGGGGGACTTGTTGAATGCCAATGATCTCCGCGCGGGAATGAAGGGGGTCCGGGCTGTCTACCATATCCCTCCTAATATCCACCCCCGTGAAGTGGATATTGGCGACAATGTCATCCTGGAAGCCATTCAGGCAGGAGTGGAGTATCTTGTCTACCATTCTGTCCTGCATCCGCAGCTTGAAGATATGCCTCATCACTGGCTGAAGCTGCGGGTGGAAGAGCGTTTAATTGCTTCCGGGCTGCCGTTTATCATTCTCCAACCAACTGCTTATATGCAGAACATCACCAATCAGCTTGAAAGAATAAGCCGGGAAGGCGTTTACCAGGTGCCCTATGATGTCAGGACCAGACTCTGCCTGGTGGATCTGGAAGATGTGGCAGAAGTTGCAGCGAGTGTCCTGGCGGATGGATCCCATACCGGGGCAATCTATCAACTGGTTGGTACCGGGTTGACATCCCAGGAGGAGATCGCTTCCCTCCTCAGCAGGTTATTGGACAGGGAAATCCGGGCAGTGCAGATCTCCCTGGAGGATTGGCAGGTGCAGATTGCCAGAACTGGCCTGGGCTCCTACCAGATTTCCACCCTGGTAAAGATGTTCCTCCATTATCAGAACCATGGTTTTTCTGGCAACCCGCGCATGCTGCATTGGCTGCTGGGAAGGCAGCCAACAACGCTGGAAGAATGCCTTCAGAGGGAGATCAACAAACTGCAAATTAACTAAATAAGGCATGATCTGATAGAAAACATCAGGGCTTGAATCGTATTGGAGAGGAAACATGAAACCTGCACCCTTTAAATATTACGCTCCGAGATCTGTGCCTGAGGCGCTATCGCTCCTCCATGAGCATGGCTATGATGCCAAAGTGCTCGCTGGTGGTCAAAGCCTGGTGCCAATGATGAATTTCCGATTGGTCCAGCCAGCGGTCGTGGTGGATATCAACAATATCCCCGAACTGGCGACGATTCAGGGTGATAATAAAAGCTTGCGGCTGGGAGCGATGGTCCGCCATGCCGCGGCAGAAAAAGACTCCCTGGTAAAAGAAAGTGCTCCCCTGGTTCATGAAAGTATGCCCCGGATCGCTACTATGCAGATTCGCAACCGGGGCACGATTGGCGGAAGCCTCTCCCACGCGGATCCTTCTGCGGAGCTGGTGGTTGTGACAACTGCCCTGAAGGCAAACTTCAGAATCCAGAATCAATCTGGTGAGCGGGTCGTCCCTGCCAGCGAATTTTTTGTGGGGCTGTTGATGACCGCGATGGAGCCAGAAGACCTGCTGGTGGAAATCGAAATTCCTCCCCTGCCGCCCCGATCAGGATGGTCCCTGAAGGAAGTGGCCCGGCGGCCGCATGATTTTGCGCTTGTGGGTGTGGCAGCGGTATTAACCCTGGATCGCAAGGATCGCTGTGAAGACGCCCGCCTGGTTTATCTGAGTGCGGGTGATGGCCCGATCAGCGCCCCGGAAGCGGCTGCGCTGCTGCAGGGCGAAAAAATCACACCAGATCTGATCGCTGCCGCAGCGGATAAAGCTGCTGTGGATGAGATCGACCCTGGCAGCGACATTCATGCGACAGCCGAATTTCGCCGCCATCTTGCCAATGTGCTCACCCGCCGGGCGCTGGAAGAAGCCCATCAGCGTGCCCTGGGTGGGAAAGAGGAGATTTAACATGGAAAATCAATTTGATCTCTCCCTGACTGTGAACGGCGTGTCTTACCAGCGGGAAGTGGACCCCCGCAGGTTGCTAAGCGACTTTTTGAGGCATGATCTGGGGTTGACAGGCACCCATGTGGGCTGTGAACACGGGGTTTGTGGTGCCTGCACAGTGCTTCTGGATGGAGCACCAGTCCGGTCCTGCCTGATATTTGCTCCCCAGGCACATGAACATGAGATTACCACGGTAGAGGGGCTGGGAACGATTGATGATATGCATCCCCTTCAAGAAGCCTTTCGGGAAGCACACGCTCTCCAGTGCGGTTTTTGCACCCCGGGATTCCTGACCACCCTGCTGCCCTGGTTGGAAGAGCATCCCCAACCTTCCGAGGAAGAGATCCGGGAAGCAATTTCTGGGAACCTGTGCCGCTGTACAGGGTACCAGCATATTATCGACGCGGTAAAGTTGGCCGCTGAGAAAATGGCTGCCGGGTAAATATCCTTGATGCTCTCTAGGGAACCATCACACTAAATTAACCACGAGGTGCTGCTGTGAAACACAAAATCATTGGCAAACGAGTAAAACGGGTAGAAGATCCCCGTCTGCTGACCGGTGGAGCGCTATTTGTTGACGATGTGAATCTGCCGAATATGCTGCACGCGGCTTTTTTGCGAAGTGATTACGCCCATGCCCGGATTAAGAACATTGATACCAGCCAGGCAAAAACAATTCCCGGCGTAGTCGGTGTGTACACCGCGGAGGACATGGGGGATGCCTGGGAACCTGGACCTCCTCTGGTTTCTCCTCCTCCTACCCTGGAAAATGTGATCTTTAATTCCCGCCGCCAGGTGCCTTTAGTGAAAGACAAAGTCAAGCATGCTGGTGAGATCATTGCTGTGGTGGTGGCTGAGAACCGATATATTGCCGAGGATGCAGTTGAGGAGATCTCCCTCGAATATGAACCGCTTCCGGCGGTTGTGGACCTCGAAAAATGCCTCGAGCCGGACAGTCCCCTGGTTCATGAGGACCTGGATTCCAATTTGGCTGCCCATTTGATCCAGCAAAAAGGCGATTATCAAAAAGCCCTGGCAACGGCTGACCTGGTGATCAAAAAACGCTTCCATCTCGACAGGGGAGCTGCCGCGGCAATGGAAAACCGGGGCCTGGTAGTCGATTGGAACGAGAAGGATCAGCACCTGATGGTCTGGGATGCGACCCAGTCGCCCATCCCCATCCGCAACGGGATGGCCTCGCGGCTGGGTTTGAGGACCCACCAGGTCCGGGTTGTGGCTCCCTTTGTGGGGGGCGGATTCGGACCCAAGATCATGATGTTCTACGCTGAGGAAATGGTGCTGCCCTGGCTGACCAGGCAGCTGAAGCGTCCCGTGAAGTGGATCGAGGACCGCCGGGAGAACTTCTATGCCACCACCCAGGAGCGGGAACAGATCCATGAAGTGGAAATGGCCCTTTCTAGAGAGGGCCGCATTCTGGGCATCAAACAAAAGATCATCCATGATACCGGCGCCTATGATCCCTATGGTCTGACCACACCTCTCAACACGCAATCTCATTCCATGGGCGCCTACGATGTCGAAAATTACTACAGCGAGCTGACCGTGGTTTTCACGAATAAGACCATCGTCACCCCCGTGCGCGGTGCTGGACGGCCGCAAGGGATTTTCATAGTTGAACGGATGCTGGATTTCGCGGCCAGGGAGCTGGATTTGGATCCCAGGGAGATCCGCCGCCTGAATTTCATTCCACCGGAAGCTTTCCCTTATAACCACGAGATCATCGACCAGGCTTTCACTGATTTGGTTTTTGATTCCGGGAATTACCTGCCAGCCTATAACAAAGCCCTGGAAAAGATCGGTTATGACAAGTTCATTCAGGAGGAGCAGCCCCGCCTGCGCGCTGAAGGCAAACATGTTGGCATTGGGGTTGTCCCGTTCATTGAAACCACCGGGGTGGGACCTTATGAAGGTGCCAGGGTGGCGATCGAGCCCAGCGGCAAGATCAGCGCTGCCACTGGAGTGGGAACACAGGGGCAGAGTCATATGACTTCGTTTGCCCAGATCATCGCCGAAGTCCTGGGTGTAGAAGTAGAGGACGTCAGCATGGTGACCGGAGATACGGCGGAAATCCATTGGGGAACTGGCACCTTTGCCAGCCGCGGCGCAGTGGTCGCTGGCAATGCTGTCAACGCTGCCGCCCTGGATGTGCGCCAAAAGGTTCTCGCTCTCGCCAGCAAAGTTTTAAAAACGCCGGAAGACGAGCTGGAATTGGAGGGGGGGCAGGTGCGAGCTGCAGACATTCCGGAGCAGTCCATCAGCCTGGGAGAACTGGCAATCCTTGCCAATCCCTTCCGCGGCGCGGTGGAACCCGGCACCGAGCCGGGACTGGAATCAACCAAATATTTCGGGCCGGCCTATGGAGCGACTGCTTTTGGGGTTCACGGCATGATCCTGGAAGTGGATCCGGAAACGATGATGATCAAGATCCACAAATATGTCACCGTGGAGGACTGCGGCACGATGTTAAATCCCCTGGTTGTCGAAGGGCAGATCCACGGCGGTGTGTCAATGGGCCTTGGCAATTGTTATTATGAAAAATTGCATTTTGATGAGAGCGGACAGCTGCTGAATGCCAGCCTGGCAGATTACCTGATTCCAAGTGCCTCGGAAATGCCCCACATCGAAGTGATCCATGAGAATACCCCCGCACCCAATAATGCCCTGGGAACCAAAGGGGTGGGTGAAGCTGGGGCCATCCCTGTACCGGCAGCGTTCATGCAGGCGCTTGAAAACGCGTTACCGGAATACAACCTGGAAATCACTGAAACGCCGCTCAGCCCGAACCGCTTATATGAGCTGCTTCAGAAGAAGGAGAGAAACAAATGAAAGTTCAAGGTGAACACCTCTTCAAAGGAACACCACAGCAGGTCTGGGACCTTTTCAGGGATACAGAAGTGATGTCTGCCGCACTCCCGGGAACAAAGAAGATGGAATTGATTGGAGAGAATATCTATGAAGCGGTAATGAATGTCCGCGTTGGACCGGTTGCCGGAGAATTTTCGGGCCAGCTGGTGATCTCCAACGAAAACTATCCTCACAGCTATACAATGACAGTTGAAGGAAGGGGAAAACCCGGTTTTATGAAAGGCGTCGGGGATGTCATCCTTAAGGATCAAGGTGGAAATCAGACCTCGATGGAGTATGTCGGGGAAGTGCAAATCGGGGGAAAGCTGGCCGCGGTGGGGCAGCGGCTGATCGATACTGTCGCAAAAAGCATCATCAACCAGGCTTTTGAGATCCTGGATAATGCCCTGACTGAGCGGGTGAGCGCTGACGCGGAAGGCAGGGAAGCGGATTATCGAAAAAGTTCGGAGAGAGATTATGCCGCAACCGTTGCCAAAGATTTGATCAAGAATGTCCTGAAGCGTACGGGAAGTGAGGATTCCTGATCAGCAATAAGGTTGATTTCCTCCTTACTGATCTGTTTAATGTGATTACACGCTTCTTAACTGCCATTTTCCCAAGTTCGATATTGACAAATGGTTAGGTTTAGTTAGAATGAAGTATGCAATGAAATACAAGAAGAAGAGAATACAGCTGACAAAATGCCCGGAAGCGATCACGCTCTCCGAGGCATTTTTCATTTATTAGAAGAGTCACATTGTGACTCTTTTTTTTTGCAACAATAAATCAGCTAGAAATCAAAGAAAAGTAAGCATTACTAATTATCAAAATCCGGGTTAATTGTACTAGGCGGGAAATATGGAAAAATACCTGGGGAAAGGAGGTGGCTGGATATCCTGCAACAATCTCTACCCGTATTCATCTTGATAATAGGGCCAATTCATTATCCAAAGGAGAGAACAAATGGCAACAGAAAATCGAAAAATACCAGGTTATCTTCCCAATGAGGTTCCTCCCATAGGGAGGATGATCATCTTAGGGTTTCAGCATGTGCTGACTATGTTCCCTGCCACGGCCTTTTGCGCCTTGCTGACAGGGTTCCATCTCTCAACCGTGCTGTTTGTGGCTGGTATGGCGACAATAGTAGCTTTGGTCCTTTCAAAATGGAGGATAGGCAAGTTCATCCCCCTCTTCTATGGATCGAGCTTTAGCTACTTGACAGCTTATCTGGCCATTACCAATGCTGAATGGGGTGTTCCCGCGAGCGATGACCTCATCAGCCTGATGCAAGCCGGCATCGTTGTAACGGGCGTCATCAATATTATTATCGGCTTCATCATCAAAGCAATAGGCAAAGAAGCGATTGACAAGATTCTGCCCCCTGTTGTCACTGGCTCTGTGGCCTGCATCATCGGTTTTGGCTTGGGCTTCGCCGCCCTGGACATGGCTGCCGCCAACTGGTTGGTAGCGATAGTTACTCTACTGGTCACAATTTTGGTGTCCGTTTACTTGCGCGGAAAGGGATTTATAGGCATGATCCCCATCCTGTTGGGTGCAATTATAGGGTATCTCGTGTCCTGGCCATTGGGCTTGATCGATTTCTCCGGCGTAGCAGCAGCACACTGGCTGGTAATTCCCCATTTCACCTTCCCAACCTTCACAGGCGCGATGGTAGTCACGTCAATCTTCAGCATCAGCATCATGGCTATAGCTACTATCCCAGAATCCACTGCCCACCTCTACCAGATCAGCCTCTATGTTGATCGTTACGCAGAACAAATCGGCGAAGAACCTTATGAGCTGGACAAGCACATCGGATTCAACCTGATCCTGGACGGCATTGGAGACTTCATCAACGGCCTGTTTGGTTCTACGGCCGGGACAAACTACGGCGAGAACAACTCGCTGATGGCCATTACCCTCAACTACTCTGGACCGGTATTGGTGATGGCCGGCGCTCTTTCCATGCTGCTGGGCTTCATCGGCAAACTGGAAGCGGTAGTTGCCACAGTCCCCCTGGCAGTTAGCGGCGGCCTGGCGATCTACCTCTTTGGTGTGATTGGCATGCAGGGCATCGCGCTGATGGTTGAGAATAATGTCAGCCTCTTCAGCTCCCGTAACCTGGCAGTAGGCGCAGTGATCATGATCGTTGGCATCGGAGGACATATCGGGTATGCGGGTGGATTCCTGCCCATCCCCATCCTGGAGAGCATTTTCCCCAGCGGTTTGCCTGCGATCGCGACTGCGGCCGTGCTCGGTATTCTGATCAATGCGATTTTCCTGATCTTCAAGCCACCACAAGCTGCTGAATTGTAATCCTGTATTTCAGGCCCAGTTGAAAAGGCATCCACCTGAGATGGATGCCTTTTCTCATTAAATTCACGCCTGCCAGAACAGGAAAATTGTTACCTATGAAGAGAGGTACAGCGGTGTATAATCAAAAAATCCCCCTGGTTTTGAAAGGCATATTCTTCAGGAAAGGGTTAATCATTGGTTCTCAGCTGGCAAATGGTGAGTTTTGAAGATAAGGGAAATAGTCGACATTCTAGAATCATAGCTTAAATGGCAGGAGGTTTTATGTTGGCACGTCCCGGATTGCCCGATTTTGAGTATCTGAAAGCAGAATCCCCCCAGGAAGTATTCAACCTACTAAAAGACAAGGGTCCGGATCTCAAACTTATGATGGGCGGGACAGATCTTTTTGTCCAGATGCGGGACCGAGACAGCGGCCCCGGCACGCTGCTGGATATCAAGGGGCTTCCCGGCATGCAGGAGATCGAATTCGGGAAGACAGTTGGCCTTACGCTGGGCGCTGCTGTCACCTTGAACCAGATTTCCGCACACAAAGACATTCGAAAATATTATCCGGTCCTCTGCCAGGCAGCGGACACGGTGGGTAACTATCAGCTCCGCAACCGGGCAACACTGGGAGGAAATATCTGCAACGCCTCTCCCAGCGCGGATATGGCCCCTGCGCTGCTGATCTATGATGCTGAGCTGATCCTGGAGAGCCCGGGTGGAGAAAGGCAGCTCCCGGTGGCGGAATTCTGGGTCGGGCCGGGTAAAATCGCCCTGAAAGAGGATGAATATCTGAAAGCCATTCACTTTCCTCCCCCCCCGGAGGGCGCGGTTGGCCAATATTACAAGCTGGGCCGGTCAAAAATGGGAGACCTGGCTATCGTGGGTGTGGGAATGCTGGGTTATCCCGATCCGGAGACCCCGGCAGGACTGCGGTTTAAAATTGGCATCAATTCCACGGCTCCTACTCCCTATAGAGTACCTGCTGTGGAAGACTATTTGGCTCAGCATTCGCTTTCAGATGACGTTTTGTCTCAGGCCGCTGAGGATGCCATGGATATTTCCGCACCTATTGAGGATATCCGGGCAACTGCTCTCTACCAGAAGAAAATGGTCCGCAACCTGACCAAAAAAGGGCTGAAAGAAATTTGGGGGAGCCTGAAATAACCAAACGCAATGTCTCAAACGAGGGTTTTTTTATGGAAAATCACGCGATCACACTGATTGTGAATGGACAGGAAGAAGCGCTGTTGGTTCCATCCAACATGACCTTGCTGCATGCCTTGCGGGATGGACTGGGACTAACTGGCACAAAAAACGGCTGTGAGGCCGGGGAGTGCGGTGCCTGCACGGTGTTGGTAGACGGTGAACCGGTCAACTCCTGCCTGGTGCTGGCGGTTGAACTGGACGGGAGGGAAATAACCACCATCGAGGGTTTGTCCAGCAATGGAAAACTCACACCCCTGCAGCAAGCTTTTGCTGATTTAAACGCGGTGCAGTGCGGCTACTGCACGCCGGGCATGTTAATGGCAGGAACTGCCCTGCTCAGACGCAATCCGAATCCAACCGTAGAGGACATACAAAAAGCCCTGGTTGGCAACCTGTGCCGCTGCACTGGATACCAGCGCATTATTGATGCCATTATGGAAGCTTCCCGCAATGGAGGTACTCGATGACGATCACTGAATCCGGACTGATCGGAAAGAGCGTCCAACGCACTGATGTAATGGACAAAGTCACAGGATGTGCGGTTTTTGTGGATGACATTCAATTTGGACCAAAATTGCTCCACAGTCGATTGGTGCGCAGCCCACATCCGCATGCCCTGATCAAGAAGATCGATACCTCAAAGGCCGAAGCGCTGCCAGGTGTCAGGGCAGTGGTAACTGGAAAGGACTTAACCGCCCGCCT
>Ga0164313_10001012_pt1 | contig 24132 bp, 22 predicted proteins | sample GuaBasSedimGuay4_FD_113735 | JGI IMG/M metagenome (GOLD analysis project Ga0164313, IMG submission 113735) | Subseafloor sediment microbial communities from Guaymas Basin, Gulf of California, Mexico - Guay4, Core 4569-4, 0-3 cm | ecosystem: Environmental > Aquatic > Marine > Hydrothermal vents... | reverse complement strand
GGGATGGATCGGCGTTCGAGGCACTACTCGCCCAGAAAATGGGCACATCACGTCAAAACGACCAACAAGAAGAGGGCTCATGAGAAAAAGAACTAACCGCCCCCATACCAATTGACCGGGACGACATCACATAACGAGGCGTCGTACTGAACTCCATATGCTGTCGCGGCTGTCACCCTCGATTTTACTGGACTAGCAATCGAAGTGTCGAAAGCCACCTGCTGCAATTCTGACGTACCTCACTGTACGGGAGCAATTATCGGCTATCTTGGCCAGGACCTCGACCAGATTGAGTGGTACTGCACCGAGTGTAAAGACTCCGGCGTTATTACTGGCTGGCAAGACACATTGTGGGATTGTTGCGATCAGGCATTAGCCGGGCTATGAGCCGCGGTTAGCCGTGCTAATAATCCTCTAGCCAAACCGCCCCTCCCCTATAATTTAGTGGGCGACTCCCAGCCCATAACAACTTCTTTTCACTGCATCTTACCCATTTCCAGCTAACTCCCACGCTGGAATTTTTCAATTTCCCTTCGCCCAGCACGTTTTTAATATCCACGATATGTTTTCTCTGAACTCACCGACAACCGGTGACAAAGGAGAACAACAATGAATATTACTTATGAAAGCTCCCCGCTAAAGGAGATTGAAAAGGACGCCAACGCCCTGCGTAGTAAGGTCATAACAGTCTGTGCAACGAAGGTCTGTGAGATCGCTGAGATTAATATCGCGGAAAATGGGCTCGAAGAAAGGCTGGAAATTGAAGGGTATGGCAACAATCTGGGAACGGTAAAAACCTGGTTCAAAGCTCGAGTTGGCGATCGAGATGTGCTGTCAATGCGTGTCGAACTGGACGATGTCGCTCGCCAACTCATAGATGAGCTTAAGAAAGTCACTACTGCCAATGAGCAAGGAGACATCCAATGCTGGGATTAGATATTGCACCCATAGCGCCCACTATCTTTTTCAGCTTTTACTACGCGAGAGAAATTTGGCGGCTGTACAAAGTGGAGAAACAGGTTTCCATCCGTGCCTCCCTTTTAAAAACATGGCTTCGATACGCACTGAGCCCATGTGTCATCCGCAACTCTGTCTTTAGCTCAGTCAGATCATCCGGAATGATGATGGGGGTGGAGATAGTATGATGAAGCCCCTGGACCAGCAGATCGCACTGGAGATCAGGTATGAGCGCGCCATTAAGCTCCTGCTTGATCTTGGCCTGGATCATAGTTGTCATCACGCAAAAGTCGCAGCAGATGTCTTGCTCAGTGCAAACAGAGCCGACATCACACCTTACAGAAGGTGGCCACTGTATATTTCTGACCTGCGCATACTACATGAGGGCGAATGCAACGCCGCTCTGGGGGTCATTCACGGGAGAGTGACCCTGAACTGTCTCCCAGAAATGGTGATTCAAGGTGGCCCCGCTCTCTTTCATCGCCTGTGGCACAGATGGCGGAATATTGAAGAGTGGTGACGCGCATGAATACTACTACCCCGGGGCGTGGGCCATTTTCTCTCCGCATTTCCCACCCACCCTTCTGTGGTATCTTTTAGTGAATGATCTGTGGCCAAATCGACGAGAAAAAATGAAAGATAAAGAAGATTACCTCCATGAAGTAGAAAACCGCCTCGTGCGGATGTTCAGGGCCTCACGAGATGGCCACAAGGCCGCGGCGGAGGAACGCCATCGCCTTGAAGGGTTCATGCAAGCGGGAGCTTTTCTCGGGCTTGCTGCCAGCGACGAGTTGAAATCTTTGATGAATCAGGTTCATGTCGATGTATTTGGGAAAACCATACGGGAACGACAATCTGAGCAGTCTACGCCCCAGGTGCCCGAGAATATTGATTACAGCAAGTACGAACAGCCCGCTTATGAACGAGGCCAGAACTAAATATCGGGACAGATAAATTGAGCTTCAAATTCAGTTTCTGTTCCCGCCTTTGTCTAGCCGCCCCGCCAGAGCCTGCCTGACGAATATTATCGCTGAACTATCAGTCGATTTAAGGTGCTGGCTGATTCGACCAGCTACTTCGTCAAGGTTATCCAGCTTGACCGCGGCATCCATCGCCCGATCATATGCATCCATGACATCCAGGTTGGTCACCTCATAACCCCACCCTTCACATAGCCACCGAAGCGCCGCCATAGCACAGCCGAGTGCAAATTCGGTCTCGGTATCCAGATAGTCCTTTGCCGCCCTGGCGAGCGTTTTAGGTTCACAGGGGCTCTTATTGGCCAACTCAAGTGCCAGCTTATACTGCTTGATGTCTTTAGCCGCGGCAAACCACTTACCCTCCTGCCCCGGAGTCGAGGCGACCAGGTCAGCCAATAGTTCCGACTTGTCTTTCATCGGATAGCGCTTCGAGACCGAGCGAAAGCGCGCAAGGTAGGAGTTGCCCACCGCGGAGTTCAGCCCATAACGCCGGTAGGCTTCCTCATGCATACCTGACGAGATCAGAACCTCCTCACAGGCCTGGTCAATTACCGAATCCGGCTGATTCAGCCCTCGCGAAGCCTCGGCATATCTGATGGCCTCCGCCTTCCGGCCCTGCACCAGCAGCGCTTCGACGCCATAGCGACGATAATGCCACATCGGATATCGGCACAATTCCAGTAATTCCAGTAATTCTTCATACCGGCCCGCCGCCAACAGACAGGACAAACACGCCGTGGTACCACCGAAATAATTGCCCGGGTTTGGGTCTGCCCAACAAAACCTGAGCGTGGAAACCAGGTCATCGGCCCATTTCCCCGCCAAATCCTCGGACCCGCAAAGTTCTCCCCAGCGATCACCCACCGAGCCTAGGTACTCGACCCCATCTTCTTCCATGGCCTGCCAAAGCCGGTCGAGCCACCTTTTGCGCAGCTCTTCGTTTGCAGGGGCGATGACGACAATGGGTATTAACGCATCCAGGGATTTATTGACAGCGGAACCCAAAGCGCCGCTGGAGCTGTCCACATGCTCTAGGGCCGGCCAAATTTTCTCCATTAGACGAACGGCACCTTCAGCACCGAGTATGGAATCCTTCTTCGCCACTTTCTTAATCTCGGAAACGGCTTCGCGCAAGCGCTGGCACGCCAGCTTAGATGATTTCCAACTGTAAGCGCCGGCCCGAAACCGGGTGGGGAAGATCCATTTGTGTTTTATGGGTTTACTCACGCCATGACCTCAGCTTGCTAAAGCTCAATCGAAGGTTAATTTATTAGGAGTGATATCACTATATTCTGGTTGCATCGGATTGCATTGGCAGGCAATCAGAATACTTTTTATACAACTCCGTCATTTTTGAAGCCTCACGCTGATTATCCGCCAGAGCAGCAGCAAACATGCCTGTCACCCTCCTAGAAAGTCCATGTATGTTTTATAAAGTCCAGTGTAGTATATCGGTTCCAGCCTGGGAGGCCATTTGGTGACGGCCTCTTAAGCTGTATAAGAAATGATCAGTATGACTAAGAAAGAGCTGAGTGAAACGTGAATTTCTACGCTGGGCCAAAACCGACGATGAAGAAGCCTAGATTAGAGCCAAGCCCATCACCCTATAGTGGGTCGACCTCGCTCCATATCCACAGATGTAGATAAAAACTGGAAAAGCAACAAATGACACAAACCTCCAACAACTTGGCCGCAAGCTCCTGGGCCCTAGCTGACCTCCTGCGCGGCGACTTCAGGCAATCCCAATACGGGCGCGTCATTTTGCCGTTTAACCTGCTACGCCGCTTGGAGTGCGTCCTGGAAGAGACCAAGCCCGCTGTGCTAGCCGAATATGAAAAAGTCCAAAAGATGAACCTCCCTGAAGGAGCCCAGGAAAAGCTGCTTCTCCGAGCCACCAACGGCCTAAGTTTTTTCAATACTTCAAAAATGGATCTCTCTAAACTCGGCGAGACTGGCATCAAGGCCAACCTGGAAAACTACATTCAGGGATTTTCCAAAGATGCCCGAGAAATTTTTGAATACTTCAACTTCGCCGAATTTATCGGTCAACTCAACGACGCCGACCTGCTTTATAACGTCGTGCAAAAAGTCAGGCAAACGGATCTCAGCCCCGAGGCCATCTCCAACCACGACATGGGCCTTGTGTTTGAAGAACTAATACGTCGCTTTGCTGAAAGCTCCAATGATACCGCCGGAGAACATTTTACCCCCCGTGATATTGTGCGTCTCACCACCTCCCTGGTCTTTATGGAAGATGATGATGCTCTTACCAAGCCCGGTATCATTCGCACCATCTACGACCCCACCGCGGGCACGGGCGGTTTCCTCTCCGCAGGCATGGAATACGTGCACGAGTTAAACCCACAGGCGGTCATGCGTGCCTTTGGCCAAGAACTGAACCCCGAAAGCTACGCTATTTGCAAAGCCGACATGTTGATCAAAGGCCAGGACGTCACCAACATCAAGCTCGGCAACACCTTATCCAATGATCAGCTCTACGCCGATAAATTTGATTACATGTTATCCAACCCACCCTTTGGCGTAGATTGGAAAAAAATCGAACAAAATATTAAAGACGAAAACACCCTCAAGGGTTTTGAAGGCCGCTTTGGTCCGGGCTTGCCTCGTGTCTCCGACGGTTCCTTATTATTCCTCTTGCACCTGATCAGTAAACTACGTGACAGCAGCGAAGGCGGCGGCCGCATAGGCATTATCCTCAATGGCTCACCATTGTTTACCGGTGGCGCAGGTTCTGGCGAATCCGAAATTCGCCGTTACATCCTCGAGGCCGATCTGTTAGAAGCCATCGTCGCACTACCCACCGATATGTTCTACAACACCGGCATCGCCACCTATGTGTGGGTACTGTCTAACAAAAAGGCCGACGAGCGCAAAGGCAAAGTGCAGTTGATCAACGGCGTAAACCTCTGTGGCAAGATGCGTAAATCTCTGGGTTCCAAACGCAATGAAATGAGCGCCAATGACATCGCCACCATCACCCGCAGCTTTGGGGCGTTTGAAGTGGTGGATGCCCGTGAGCTGGATAAACCCGCAGAACAAAAAAGTAACCGTGGTCGCCAGGCAGCCAATCCTAAAAAAGAAACCCCCAAAACCTTCGCCAGCAAAATTTTCGCCACCCATGAATTTGGCTACCGCCGCATCACCATCGAGCGCCCTTTACGCGAGAGCTACCAATTCAGCGATGAGCGATTGGCCGAGTTGCGTTTTGCCCCTAAACCAATAAATGCACCGATGAAGTGGATATACGACACCTACAGCGAAAGCTGGAGCGACAATACCGATTGTGAAAGCTATGGTGTTTTTGCTGAACATGAAGGGGCTATCCGCAAACATCTGAAAACCCATTTTAGCGAAGTAAAAGAAGCAAAAATCAAAGAACTGTTAGATAGCAAAGTTTGGCTTGCACAAAAACAAACCCTGCTCAAAGCCAAACAACTGCAACAAACAATGGGTACCGAGCGTTGCGATGACATGAACGGCTATGAAGCTGCTACAAAAGCAGCCTGTAAAGCCCAAGACATCGCTCTAGATGCCAAGGAGAAAAAACAAATCACAACCGCCGTGAGCTGGAAAAACCCAGAAGCGGAAAAGGTGATTAAGAAGATTCATAAAAATACCGAGGTCAACCCGGTTTATGGCCTATTCGATGTCGACGACCAAGCAATCGAATACAAAGCCGATGGCGACCTGCGCGATAATGAAAACGTCGCCCTTGATCCTTCACAATCAGTGAATACCCTAAACGAAGCCTACTTCAAAAAAGAAGTACAACCCCATGTGCCCGATGCTTGGATAGATGCCAATAAAAAAGACGACAAAGACCAAGAGGTGGGTATTGTTGGTTATGAGATTCCATTTAATCGCCATTTTTATCAGTACCAACCGCCTAGAGATTTAGTGGAGATTGATGCGGATTTGGATGCGGTCAGTGTTGAGATTATGAGTCTGCTGCAAGAGGTCCATTCGTAATGTCGGGGGAAGAAGCCTTGAGCGGAAAATATGCGGCTTATCCTGAATATAGGGATTCTGAAGTAGATTGGCTGGGTGAAGTACCGGCTCATTGGTTTTCTACAAAAGTAAAGTTCGGCTATGACATTACATTAGGAAAGATGCTTCAGAAAGAGTCTAAATCATTTGAGGATAAATTAAGGCCATATTTGAAGGCAGTCAATATTCAGGCTTATGGTGTTTCTTTAGAGCAAGTGGGCAAAATGTGGTTTTCTCCATCGGATCTTAGATCATTAAAATTGATTGATGGAGATGTGCTGATAAGCGAAGGCGGCGATGTAGGTCGTTCAGCGATTTGGAGAAATGAGCTCCCTGATTGCTATATTCAGAATGCGATTAATAGGGCTCGTCCAAAAAATAATAGAAGCTCAAGGTTTCTTTTTTATTGGATGAATATGCTCAAGGGTTCAGAGTACATCGATATACTGTGCAATAAGGCAACGATTGCTCATTATACAGTTGAGAAAGTAGAAAATAGCCCGCTATTTATTCCCGGTGATGACGAGGCAGATAAAATCGCCAACTTCCTCGATCACGAAACCGCCAAAATCGACACCCTGATCGAAAAACAACAACAGCTGATCAAACTGCTAAAAGAAAAACGTCAGGCCGTGATCAGTCATGCTGTCACCAAAGGTCTCAATCCCAACGCCCCCCTGCGCGACTCAGGTGTTGAGTGGTTAGGTGAAGTCCCGGAGCATTGGGGTGTTCGCAGAATAAATCTACTATTTTCAGAAAGTAGTACGCGGGCAAAAACAGAGGAGGAACTTGATTTCCCGGTGCTGAGTGTTTCCATTCATCACGGCATATCAGACAAAGAATTGAATCAAGAAGAGCTAGATCGAAAGGTGCAGCGATCTGAAGATCGCTCTTTATATAAAGTAGTCCATAAAAATTTTTTGGCCTACAACATGATGCGTGCATGGCAGGGTGGGTTTGGTTCATCGAAATTATCTGGGCTTGTTAGTCCTGCCTATGTTGTGTGTCAGCCTAAAACCACATTAAATTCTTACTACTTTGAATTAGCTTTGCGGACATCTAATGCAGTTACAGAGCTTAAACGATTTTCTAGAGGTATAACTGATTTTAGACTTCGCTTATATTGGGGCGAGTTTAAAAATATCGAAGTTCCCGTACCACCTAAGGATGAAATCGAAGTGATTTTGAAGTCTATTTCAGGTACTAATCTTATTTATAACAATCTTGGGCGAGTTGCTGAGCAGCAAATTAAGTTATTGAAAGAACGCCGCACAGCCCTTATCTCCGCTGCTGTCACCGGAAAAATCGATGTAAGGCACTTCTATCCAGAAAGCCGGCAGACCCCAGAATTTTCAAATACCAATAACAAGGAAGTAGCCGCATGAGCACACTGTCAGGAGACGGTAAGGCTAACGAGTTTACCTTTCAAAACGATATGATTCGCCAATTGGTCGCTAACGGCTGGTTGCGGGGTAAACCAGAAGGCTATAACCGTGAACTGGCCTTATATGAAGAGGATGTATTGGGTTTTGTTAAAGATACCCAAGATGAGCAATGGAGTAAGTTCTGTGGGCTTTACCCTAATAATCCTGAGCAGAAGTTTCTAGAGCGTGTCGCCTCACAGCTAAATAAAGCCGATCCCAACTCCGGTAACAAGGAAATGCGCACTTTTGGCACTCTGGGAGTCTTGCGCAATGAACTGCGTGACCGTGGTACCCGTTTCAGTTTATGCCAGTTTAAGCCTGAACATGAGTTAAACCCCGATACCCTGGCCAGTTACCAGCAGAACCGTTTACGAGTGGTGCCGGAGCTGGTGTATTCGCCTTGGTCTACGGACGAGCATGAAGCGGAAACCGGTGTAAGAGCGAAAAAATGGCGCATCGACTTGGTGTTGTTTGTTAACGGCCTGCCGGTGGCTACTTTAGAACTAAAGTCAGAATTCAAACAGGCGGTGCAAAACGCCATCAATCAATATAGAACCACACGTTTTGCCATAGACCCAGCCACCAAAAAACCGGAGCCCTTACTAACCTTTAAACGCGGTGCGCTAGTGCATTTCGCCGTCAGTCAATATGAAGTTTATATGGCCACTCGCCTGGAAGGGGATGACACCTACTTTTTGCCTTTCAATAAGGGAACCCAAGAAGGTGGTGCCGGCAACGATGTACCCGATGACATCAATCGTTACGCAACCGATTATTTGTGGAATGAAGTGCTACAGCCCGACAACCTCCTCAATATTCTTGCCAGGTTTGTGCATTTGGAAATTGAAGAGAGAGAAGATTGGGAGGGACGGAAGTACAAAAAAGAGACTTTAATCTTCCCCCGTTACCACCAGTGGGATGTGGTTACCAAGCTGGTCCAGGCTGCCCGCACAGAAGGCCCCGGCCACAAATATTTAATACAACACAGCGCCGGATCTGGAAAATCCAACTCTATAGCTTGGGTGGCACATCAATTGTCGTCCCTACACACCGCGGCAGGGGATAAACAGTTTGATTCCATTATTATTGTTACCGACAGGAATGTGCTGGATGCACAGTTGCAAGAAACCATTTCTCAGTTTACCTCCGTGGAGGGCGTAGTAGGACGCATCAATAACCAGGAGGGTGATGGTTCAAAGTCAGAAAAACTTGCCGCAGCTCTGGAAGGCTCTCAGCCAATTATCATTGTTACCATCCAAACTTTTCCCTACGTTCTAAGAGCGATTGAAAATAGCGTCAGCCTCAAAGAGCGCAACTATGTGGTGATAGCAGATGAGGCCCATAGCTCACAAACGGGCTCCACTGCGCGTCAGTTGAAGGAAGTACTGATGGTCGACAGTCAATCCGACAGCGAAGATGAGCTAACCACTGAGGACATACTCGATGCGGCAGTAGCGTCACGCCGCGCCTCCAAAAACCTAAGCTACTTGGCCTTTACCGCCACCCCAAAAACAAAAACCTTGGAGTTGTTTGGTCGATTACCCAGGCCAGACGAAGCTCCTTCCAAGACCAACAAGCCCGAAGCCTACCATGTCTATAGCATGCGCCAGGCCATTGAAGAAGGCTTCATCTTGGATGTGCTCAAAAACTATACTAACTATAAGGTGGCCTATAACTTGGCCATGAAGATTGCAGGGACTGACCAAGAGGTAGAAAGCAAAAAGGCCAAGGTCAAGCTCAATCAGTGGGTTCGTCTTCATGATTACAATATCAGTCAGAAAGTCCAAGTTATTGTCGAGCATTTTAAAGACAATGTAATGGGGCTGTTAAACGGCCAGGCGAAGGCTATGGTGGTCACTAGCTCTCGTAAAGAGGCGGTGCGCTATAAGTTGAGATTTGATGACTACATTATCGAAAAAGGCTACCAAGGAATTTTTGCAATGGTCGCTTTTTCCGGCGAAGTCGAATTTACAGAGAAAGATCCCAACTCTAGTAAAGTTCTCGAAAAGAAGTTTACCGAGAAGAATATGAACCCCAGGCTCAAAGGTCGCGATCTACGCAAAGCCTTTGACTCAGACGATCATCAAGTGATGATTGTTGCTAACAAGTTTCAAACTGGCTTTGACCAGCCCAAGCTATGCGCGATGTATGTAGACAAGAAACTGGGTGGCGTAGAATGTGTGCAGACTTTGTCCCGTCTAAACCGTATTTATCCAACCAAGAAAGAAACAGGCACGTTTATTCTAGACTTCTTTAATGACCCTGAGGAGATATTGGAGTCCTTCCAGCCCTACTACCAAACAGCAGAATTAACGGATGTCTCTGACCCTGACTTGATCTTTGATCTGTTCGATAAGCTGCGCGCTGCAGGTATCTTTACATGGCAGGAAGTTGAGCAGTTCTGTGGCGCCTTCTTCGTCAAAAGTAAAAGTAACGCCGCCATCGCCAATATTTGCAAGCCGGCCAAACAACGTTGGCAAAGTCGCTATAAATCAGCCGTAGAGGCCCTAAAGCAGTCCAAGGATATGTTTGAACGTACCAAGATGACTGGCGACCCGGTACTAATGGCAAATGCTGAGAATAGCCTAAAAGAGTGTCGTCAGGAAAAAGACGCCCTGGATATCCTCAAGAAGGACTTGGGTACCTTTGTCCGTTTCTATGAGTTTATGTCCCAAATTGTCGATTACGATAACAAGGATTTAGAAAAGCTGGCGCTGTATGCGAGAAACCTTCGCCCGATGTTGCGTGAATCAATAACTGATGAAGATGATATCGACCTGGAGAGCGTCCTCCTAAGCCACTACCGTCTCTCCGCTATCCATCAGCAAGATTTAATGCTTAAAGAGAACTCAGGTGACTATAAGCTGGTTCCTGGCGAAGGAGCTGGCTCTGCCCAAGCGAAAGACAAGAACGAAGAGTTTCTGTCGCAAATTATTGATCGCCTGAATGAACTCTTCATTACCGACGAACTCACAGATAAAGACATGGTGAATTACGCCTACACCATACGAGATAAAGTTCGTGAGAATGGTCGTGTGATGGGGCAGATCGCCAACAACACCGCCGAACAAGCCTTGTTGGGTGATTTTCACAAAGCCGTTGATGATGCCGTTATGGATAGTAGTGAAGCGCACCAAAATCAAATGATGCAGTTGCTATCAAATTCTGAGAAAGCAAAGGGATTTTCCAAGTTGGTGTTTGATTTGTTGAAGCTGGCTGATTAGTTATCTCGGCGAGATTGACACAGGGGTATTGATTTGCATACCGAATTGAGCAATTTTTTAAAGAGGTTGCACCTAATAATTGACCCTCTGAAAATCCACAATATATCGTTCTTTCAATAAGTTGGTACGCGCGAGGAGGGACAAATATTCATGCATTCCATTTGGTAAGCATCGGGTCTCGACCTATAGCCTGCGCACTCGTTAGAGGAGCTTTTATTCCGTTACGATATTCTTCTGAAACCACGCCTCCGAAATTAAACAATTCATACTATTGGGACTTGGGTTGGCTTCGTGGATCTTTAAATGTAGTGGCATTGAAACACAATTACCAAATACGAGCGCCTCTCCAGGGATTGACTGCTTGATCTTATTTGTAAAGTCATCAGAATAATAAGGCAAAATAGCTTGAATATAGTGCATATCTTTTTCATTCTGAATGCGATGAATAATAAAGTTGGCGCACTGGGAGAGTACGGTTTCAGATAGCTCCGAGGGGCGCTGCGAAGACACCAACAAATAGAATGAATACTTCCGGCCTTCTCTGGCTATTTTTTCAAAAATATTCTCTTTAAGTAAATACTCATAATGCTTTCTGATATAACGATGTGCTTCATCCAGGACTAAGTGAACAGGATTTTTTCTTCGGGCATCGCCCACAAGTTTCTTTCGCTCATCGAAAAGTATTCGTGATGTCACGCTGGTCAGTGGTTCTAGAATATCGGGGCCTAACTCACTGGTATCAATAATAACTAATTGAGATTTTTCCTGTCCATTGCCCCATAAGGCATCGATATATTGACTGACAGAACCAATGCCATTTGACTCACGCATAAATTCACAGTCAGGGTTATCCAAAAAATAATCCAAGCGTGTCAGCATGGTAGCGGTGTAACCTCTAATTTGCCTATTCCCGCGTGCATCCTCTTCTAAGAGGATTAACTCTGCCGCAATTTTTAGAAACTTATGATCAAAATACTCGCCATTTTTTATTTTTGAATTGATCACCGTTTGGGCATTAACGTGATTCACTTTGCCAATCACGGCTTCGGTCGCACGCTCCAATTTATCCTTGTTCTCACCATAAGAGATGGTACATGCCGTTTGTAAGTTTTCTATGTCCTCAAGTAAATCAGAAGAAGCATTTTCGATAACCTGATTGCTTTTTATAATATTCGTTATGCTCCCAAGTATACTGGCTGCCGTTGTTATTCTTGCAGTATCAGTGTCAGCTTGCCGCAACGTACTAAAAATCAGGCTGCATATTCGGTATCTAAGGTAGTTAACAAACTTATCTTTTTCATTATCGTTTACCGTTCCAATTTTATAAAACCGATAGCTCTCTTGTAAAACCTTATCCCAAAAGGGACGCTGAGTGGCCTCTGTTGCTAAAAGAAATGCGCTCCATTCATCCAGAGACAATAAAAAATGCGGCAAATAGAATGGGCTATAACCATCTGATTCAACGGTGAAATTCGGCTTGTAATATTTGACAGAAATATTCGAATTAGCCCCGCTGGCAAAGGCTTCTTTGTACTCACCATTCACATCAAACATCAGGATTCTTGACCCAATGGCCGAGTGACGTTCCCTTTTATGGATCGTTTGAATAATATGAGCAATCGTATTGGACTTACCACTCCCAGAGTTTCCCAGGACGGCGGTGTGAATATTAAAAAAGCTATCGATACTCACATCAACGGGGTAATTAATAAGACTTTTACTGATACCCAATGGAAATGATTGATGAACAAAATCTCCATCAGTATCCATTTTTTCGGTGGTAGCCGTCCGCAAAATAAGCTTCATGTCCTCAAATGCTACAATGCTGACATCGCTATACAAACTGGGGAAAATACCGACACCCAGTGCAAACTCATTATCCTTGCTAATGGTGCCAATAGGCTTGAGTAGAAGCTCTCGATTACTCTCTATATCAAAGGAGTAGTTCTCCTGGTGCAGATCAGAGTCAAAGATAGAGACCACCTCACAGATGATAACTTCCTCGACGGCGTTGTATATTTTGAGATAACTGCCTATATTACCAAAGTAATAAACATTACCGTGCAAATTAACCGAGCTGCCCCTAATCTCCGATGAAATTTTTACCTTTAGCTGGCTATAATCAATACTGACTATTTTTCCAATTTTCATCACGAATCGTCACTTTTTAGAGCCTTCAAAGAGGATGTAAAGGCCTCCAATAAAGTCGCGTCAGCGTTGTCATCCACATTGGAAAGTAACTGTTCAACAATATATTTGAAGTAGTGGATATTGTTGTCCTTGTCCTCACCGTAGGGTTTCGCTTCATCCGTGCCAAAGATACGATAAATTCTGTTATCCCTGATTTTCACCAGCGGGCAATCCGCGCAATCGCCAAAAATGACGACCGATATAGAGGAATTGGATGCCAGGGATTGATAAATAATGTTATTAAGGTGTTCATCGCTAAAACTGTAGCCGATGATAAATATCACAGAGTTAGGCAGTGACAATTTAGTTTGGAACTCTCTGATGAGATCAGAGTAAGGTGACCCAAGGCTTTGTGTTTGCTTTAGAGGCGTTGGATAAATCAGCACATGCTTTTTATCACCTTTGAGTTGACCACCGATAACCGGTATTTCTTGAATATTGAACAACGAATTATTCTCTTGCTCGACCCAGCTAATGGAACCATGCAGTTTGTGTAGATACACCATATTATCCAGTGGCTCGAATTTTTCCAGGTTCGCATCAATTTTTTTAGAAAAGGTGTAATGAAATCTTGCCGGATTAAACACTCGATCAAGCCCGCCTCCAAAGCCATTGTTGAAATTAATATTGAGCGCATCGAGTGCCTTTTCACTTAGGAGGTCGTTATTGGTTGTAAAGATACTGATCCGTGATAAATCCTTATTCCTTAACACTATTTTTTGATAGAATTTTTTGTATAACTCAAGATTTATTTTAGCTTTCCCGCTGGACAGGTCAATATTAATTGCCGAGTACATCGCCCGTTCGATATGCTTAATCAGTGATTTAACATTGTCCATTTCCGATGGTTTAGCATTCCCTTTCTCCGGTGGTTTGTCATCGGTTGTACCTTCCAGATAGTGTTTTTTAGCGTAGAGTATCGTTAAGATTGTCTCTAGATTATCGCTATTGACACTTTGGTATAGATCGCTGACATTGCCATCAATTTCTACGTCTTCACCAAGATTTAGCGCTATTTTCTCTTGCATTACTTTCATACTGGGAATAGCGTAAGAACTGGCGCCCGCACCGAGTAAAAAACTCACGTTTCTAATATTGGATAATTCTGCTATTTTTTTCTTGATGGATTTTAGGCACTCCTGACCACCGATATTTTCGGCACCTTGATAAAAAAATACTCCACTCTCTTCTGCCTTTATATCTGTCATTATCCAATCGCCCTTTAGACTATCTATCGTCTTTATGCTAGAAGCTAGCCGCACCATGATGTTTCGCCAAAATTAATAGCCGTTTTCAAGTTTCCTATACTGCACTACACAAACACTATCTTCTAGCATTGCCATAGTGCTTGAGGTGATCTAATAGATTTGCACAACCCAGTTAAGGGATAATACCCATAACCGGAGATCAATAAACGGAACACAAGAAAGAGATGTCTGAAGGATATTCAATTGGGATGCCGTCAGCCTGGCACTGGACTACGGCTACACGAGGATTGAAGCGGCGAAGTGTTAAATTGCACTGAAGTTTGACCCAATTTTTCATAGAATTACTAACCCTCCCCAAGTCTATTTCATGCTGCTATCGGTTGCCCTGAGGCAAATCATAATAGACCTAGTCCGGCGTCATTCGGCACAAGCTAGAGTGCCGTCGCTCCTCATTATAGAACATCAGCCAATCACCGATACCTTCGCCGCTTAATATATCGTTCTTTGTTATTTAGCAGGCCCGCATATTCATAACAGATACAAGATTTTTGTTCTTCAGCTCCTGCTCCCCCGACCAGCAATAAGCAACGAGTTTACCTGAGGGCAAAGGTACCGAGTAATCCAGGCAGGCACATTGAGGTGAAACGGAAGCAGGTTCGCCACTAAACCAATAATGCCCAAACAGGATGGGCACATCACTGCGGTAGCCCGGGCAATCTCCTTTTTGCAACTCTATATTGTGCAAATCTGGATTAGCCTTAACAACATAGGGAGGCATAGCAACATCCGCAAATGTTGTCGCATCTGTCAGCCACCACTTGATACGCACTTCCTCCCGGGAATGGCCATCCTTGTCCCTAAAAGACTTACCCTCCGGTAATTTCAACTCCATGCCTTTGAGCAGTATTTCCACATCAGCATATTCCTCTCGAGACGAGTCACTAGAGTCAATGAGCAACTGAGGGGGCAATGTTTGGTCATCGTTTAGTAAGGGCTTCAAACGCTGCATAGCGCCCTCATTCCAGCACGCATGCACCAAGCGCAAGCCTCCCTCCAGCTCCAGCCACAATGGCAACTGCATAAACCAGGCAAGAACACTTTTCAGCTCTTCAGGGGCTCCCAGGTACTCACTCAAAAAGACTATGTGCTGGTGCGTATTTTTGTTATTTCGAGAGCGCAACCATTTTTTTGAGCCCTCAGGGTGTTCGGTATGGTAGGCCAGTGCATTGAACTCGTGGTTGCCCATAATGGCTTGTGCACTACCCCGCTTGCACATAGCCATGACGGTTTGCAGAACCAGGCGCTGCCGTGGTCCCCTATCAATAAAGTCTCCCAAAAAAATCACCTGGCGACTTTCGTGTGTATAGCTAACACCATCATGAAAGTAACCGAGTTTTGTCAGCAGAGCGATGAGCTCATCTCCATGACCGTGAATGTCGCCGATGACATCATATCCGTTACCAAAGGCATTATTGAGGGTGTTATCCGGGGCGTTATTTTTCATGTGCTTTCCTCATTGGAACTTTATATCTGGCGGTCTGCCTTACTGTAAAATAGGTGTCGCTCGTAAACAATCAATAGGATAGGGGACAACAGCAATGTGATCAGTCGCAGTGGTAACACAAGTGTTTCCAGTGGCATATCATACAGTTCATTAATAGATTTATCGGCAAGAATGGCAAGGTTCAGCCACACAATAATCACTGCAAAAATAATGATGTAGGTCACCTTATGACTCCTGCTCAAAATTAAAGCTAAACACCGTATAAACCTCACCTTTTTTGACTGTGATTTCACTGCCCTTCTCTACCAAGGGTAATTGTTGTACATCAGCTTGAAGGGTATCTAGCTCAACTCCTTCGATATCCGGATTGAAAAAAATAAGACTCTGACCCAGGACACCATCCCAGCTCCACTTTTCATAGCGCACATCGTATTGTCCATACTGTGCGACGGTGGAAGAAAGTATCTTTGTATCTTTTTCTACAGGGACCTTCTCAAATTTATCGTTCATATTGTTACCTCATGGGGAATAAGAATGAACTCCAGGCTACAGGCACATTCAGCACTTGTAGAAACCGTGAGTATTCGAACTCGTACTCCTGCATCTAGCGGCGTCATTTCTATGTTCTCTAGTGTCGGTACTGCGTATCGAAGCCATCGATACCAAATAGTCATTAGGTAACAAACAGCACTATCGGTACTGATATTTTCTTTTACATACAATCGGGAAAGAACCAAACTATTCAGATTATCGTACTGGGGGTAAAACTCCGATTTATCTATTAGGAATGGGGAGTCCTCATCAAAAAGAGTGCCACCTATCTCGTATATAAACGCAGTCACTGTGTTTGACAGCTCGTCGTCACCCGCTGCAAACCCCAGGCTTGCTAGAATACTGGCGTAGTTTTCTGATGGCTGCTCTATTGTTTTCATTAGTACTTCCTTATTTTTTCTGGCGCTATTAGTTTCGAGGTCATCGCAGTCAGACCTTGCGATCTCTGGTGTCTTAACGTCATCCGTTATTAGATTGGTGATAGTAAAACACATCGGATGTAAGCATAGAGCTCAATGCTCTGTCTCTACTTGTTTCGCCAGATGGTACACATTTGGTGTGGTATGCGGTGATTCGTATTGATCAACCGAGGGGACATTTTAGCACTTTGATATCACATGTACATATTGTATACATGTACATGTATGGTTTTCAGGCATGATAAATTACGAAAACTCTCCTATGCAGAAAATTCACCTTAGCGTGTCTTTCGCGGTATCCGTAGCGGCCCACCATACGAAACCGTGCACAAAATCCCATAGCGTGGAATTACGGTTATCCACACCAGCAGTATCAAAAATAGTGGTTCCTTCAATCTGACGTTCTCTGGATTCAATAGCAGCCTGTTGCCTGTGCGCATCATCGGCGGCAACTTGTTCCATCACCTTTCGTTCTGTAGCTGACATTTGACTATCGATTAATTTGGCGGATTCATGCTGCTCTTGGAGCTGACGCTCCTGTTCAGCCTCGATACGGTTATGCTCCATGGCAGCACAACCAGGCAATGCAGTTATCAAGAAGAAAAATAGTAATTGTTTGAACTGGGCAGTATTCATTTGGCAGTGGCATCTGACAGTATTCAGCGCCCTGGATCCGGATATCATCTTTCTGAACATTGTTTTCAGTCCTTCCTGCTCTTTGGTAAATAATCTGTCCAAACTCCTTTTCAGAATTCTCGAAGCACTGCTGCGCTTTATCTGGTATGTCCTGCATCTTATATACGGTACCCATACGGATGTGTATTGAAGTTGGAATAAATACCAATTGTTTACCGTCCTCGATTGTTGTGAACAGCTCCCCGCCTGAACTCTCTATTAGCTGCTGGTAACGAATCAGTGCTTCATTAGCCCCACTCTCACTGGTTTTCGGCCTGTTGTTCCGCTCGTGTACCGCCAACAGAACCTCAACCGTTGCCAAGCGCAGGGCACTGACTACAGACTCGTAACCCTCTCCATCGGCTTTTTCCTCATCTTCTAGTAATTTGATAAATCCCAAAATCCATGTAACCAGGCAATCTACATCAGAGAATCGCTGTTCATCCCGCGTTTTTACGTAGAGTGCGCTGACACCCACCTTCAGGGAGATGGGACTGGTGTTTTCGTTTGCATGGCTCATGCCATAGACAGATGACTCATGTGAGCCTCCATCAAGCTGAATATTGAACTGTCCAAAATTCACATGAACGATATTGCCGACTATGTATACCGCTTTCCGCTCTGACATGACCTTTGACCGCTATAAAGGTCCCCGGTCTTAAAGTGGAGGCAGTACTTAAAACTATATGCCGTATTTATCTACCTGTCTGTAATGTATGGATTTACATGTCGCATTTTCAGTCGGGTGTTTTCGCTCAGGGAGGATAAGTACGTTCAAATATGTCATTCTTTGCCCCTTGTATACGCCACTCCAAAAGCGCGGTTATTCGCCGCAGAATAAAACAACGACAAAGAGACCAAATCAAATCATATAGCTCTTGTCGAGTCATGAGTAATTCTCCAATAGTGAGTTGCCTTCAGGTTTAGCCACAGAATCAGATTAGTACAGAAATAGAACTGTCTTCTGATAGGGGGTTCTGTCGCGAACCCTAGGAAAGCCCAACAAACTGTAGTCTTCGGGCACATCTATCCTGTGGTGCCAAGTAGATAAAATTGCTCCCATGCCGGCAATGAGCTTTTTCCTTGGTTTTTCTTCAGCATTCGCCATAATTCAATCCCCGCCAAAGTGGCACGCGCCGATCGAAACGATTTAAAGCCGAGCATCGGGCGAGTTACTCGTTTGATAAACCGGTGATCCTGCTCGACAATATTATTCAGATATTTACACTGCCGGATTTTGACCCGCTTGTTTTCGTCGGTATTGTACTGCTTGATACCGGCTGTATTGGCACCGCTTTTGTCGATATTGATCAAGCTGGGCTTCCCATTCGAGCCGATTGCTTTGTTGAGAAATCGACGTACGGCCTTCGTATCACGCTTGGCTGTCAGCAAGAAATCGATGGTGTTGCCGTTCTTGTCGACAGCGCGATAGAGATACTTCCAGTCACCTTTGATCTTAATGTACGTCTCATCTAGCCTCCATCGCAGACCGGTCCTTCTCTTGATTTTACGAAAAACTTTCTCTATGCGCGGTGCATAGTTGGCGACCCAGCGCTGGATGGTGCTATGGTCTACCGCGTACCCTCGTTCCTGCATCAATTCTTCCAGGTCGCGATAGCTCAAGGAATAAGCGACGTACCAGCGTACGCATTGTAATATGATATTTTGCTGGTGGTGACGGCCTTTGAAACGATCACGACTTTCCTAAATATTCAAATTTCGAGCAGAGGAGTATAGCTTAATAAGTCGTCGACGCCGGTTTTGCGACAGAACCTCCATAATCCAACACCTAAAAACCAATCGTACTATGAGAAAGTCTGGAGACTATGCCAAAGTGTAGATGAGAATCCGAAAAATTACTTTTCTACAGACTCTGTACATGTATCTTGGGTCGCCGGTTCAAAAAGTGGAAGTAATAAGGAAACGCAAAGTTCACAAAGAGACCCCATAATTGAGGCCTACCTTGACCGTCACCCTAATACAGAGGTGGACGGGCCGTTGGGGAGGCCACAAGACAGAAACTACCGAGGGGGGAACCCACCTCGGACACAAAAGTTTAACCCTGGCAAGCGATAGGTGTAATAACCCACATCTGATCTGACAGTCTGATCAAGCCGGGATGACCGCCTTTCTCCATTGCGGTCATAAAGCTGCTCTCGATTTCAGCTAATCAGGAGGCCGTTTTGTGAAACGAAGGGACATTAACGCCGCTGGCACAGGCGAGCGAAACGCAGTGCGCGGTGAGCCTGGACTTGTTATGTTTTATTCAGGTAAAAACGACACAATCAAATGCTGCATTTAGTTTATTTAGCTCATCGACTTCAACGGTAACGTAACGAGTGGAAAAATAGATGCCGCCCACAACCCCGCCAATCTTTTTCCAGTTTTCAACTGTTGAATCAGTAATCTTTGTTTCATCTAAAACTGAAACCCAGAATAAACCTTTTTTTGTTTTGACTCCCGAGGTGAAGTGTCGACCTTTGTAGTAGAGCGTTATTTGGGTTTTTCGAACTGTAATATCCTTTATCAAGTTATTGTTAGCGTGAAATTCCGCAACCTCTATCAGCTCAGGTCTAAGTAGATTGCTTTCTGCGTCATATGCAGAAGCCATTATGTTGTAACCATCCCGTTTCTCTGAAATCTCAGCTGAGACCCTCTTGCCACCACCAGATCTCAATTTTGGCATTTGGGAAAGCATGGCCTTACATGCTTCAATCACATCATCAGCATCATCCTTTTTGGTGGCATTTTTCAGTAAGTTTTCCAGCTCTTTTCTGGAGAGCTTCCCGCTATTTACCTTTTCAACGATCTTTTCATATTTCGAGTTCATTCACGATCTCTCTGAAAACATAACAGCAATATATACGGAACCGGCTCGCATCACACCAATTCTCTTTATACAAATTCCAGAAAGAAAGTAACTCCTTCAATTTTATCTTTATAACAAGCTGCCCGGCACGTATAGCCGCGCATACGGAGAATAAGTGCCTACAAACGACGTAGGAGAGTGACCACACTGAATCGGAAGCCGCCTGCCAGATCGATCAACAGAGTATGGCAGTTTCCTTGAATTAGCGATCAAGCCGGAACCCATGTTCAGTTCCGATGACATAGGCCCAGTGGGCAGCTTAAATCAACACTTTGTTCATGTCCGCTGCGAGGCATAGCAGACATGCTCGGTTTGGCTACAGACCTCCACCACCACATTTACAGCCCCAGGCTACTCTGGTGTATGCTCTGGGCATGCCCGCCCAAGCTGAACATTACAATCCCATCGGAAAGGTCGACACGCTCGACACCTGGCACAAGCGAATGCGTATGCCCGTGCCTACAAAGGCTGGCAATATCGTGGATGTGCGAATAGTTGCCCTGTACGAAACAACGAACGTGAACGGTCTACCCCTGGATGCCCTGGTCGAGGGTCGGGTCACGAAGGACAAGCCCGTGGTGCAGTTTGGCGTCGTGTTCAGCCCACAACCGCCCGACTGGGACGCCTATGGCATCCCGATACTGTGGATCGATGATAGCCGTATCAATGTAGGCCGGTGGAAGGGGATGGTGCCGTAGCAATGTCCGCTTCACGCCCTGAGGTCTCTACTTGTTGTAACTTGAACATAGGATGTCGTATTGGGTGCTGGTTAGATGTCGTTGGGGAGCAAAGTTGCAATTAGCACACTATATGCCAATCAACTTGGTGCCTTCCGCATCTTACAACTACGTTATCATTTCCAAATCATATTCCACGCTGACCGACTTACACCGTGTAACACATAATCGGCTTATCTCTGCCATAACTACCGCCACATTCACAGCGAGACGCCTCAATCAGAGCCTTCAGGGCCGGTAGGCCGCTTTCCCCCACTCGTTCGCTATCGAAGGTCACAAACTTGGCGCATGTCTGGCATTGAACGCCCTCGGTGCAATTCGACGTGGGGCCGAAACCGTGGGTGAATAGGTGTACCTGCTCAGTGTGGCCGCAGTTGTTGCAGGAGAGCGTTCCTACGCCGCTGTGGAACTGCATGGTGATGGCCATGTCATCGGCAGGAGTGAACTTCTTTTTTAGCCAGTTGAGAAAACGAGGCTCCTGAAGGGCAGTTTGCGACCACTTGCTCCATAAATTCGATCAAGAGTAGGTTGCGCTCAAGCGCGGCACAAAATGCCACTTGAGTCGCCAAATCTTCATCGCCATCTCGCAAAGCGCGCCAGAATTCCGGTTCTACCCTCTCCAGCCGCTTGCGGATTGATTGAGCCAATCGCCTGGCTGTTGCTGGTGTCCGCTTCTGTAACCGGTTCTCAACAAGTACCGCCTGGTCCCAGTCTTCCTTTGACGCGCCATCGAGTAGTAACTCCGCCACTATCCGGTTCTCCCGGACCATAAGCGAGCCTCCGACCAAATCGCTGTCGTAAGAAAAGTCGTTCATATCGCGTAGCTAATCCTTCGTGTCCTGCTGCGATGCGATCCAACTGTCGACTTCTTCCTTCCTGAAGCGCCAGGATGCACCCACCCTGAAAGCTGGTATCTTCTTCTCCGTCGCCAGGCGATAGATGGTTCTTTCGTTCACTTTGAGGTACTCAGCAACCTCTTTTACGGTCAGTATGGGGTCGTTCATTGGCTTCGGTGCTCTGAATCCTAGTTTTATTCCGCTGTCGAAATACTACACCTGTGTACAAAATAGCTCAATATTTTCGCTCGTTTTGTCCCAGTTTTTCAGTTAGCAGAAAGTCTGTGATAAACCGAACGGACAATTCGCTGAATGTTTTTTGAACATTCCTCAGATTTTAGCTTCCACCGGCCACAGGTTAACCGGGTAGCTCGTCGATGAGAGCTTCTATACCTTGCGTAAAGTCGTCTGATTCGAAGCTATCTACTTCGATACGGAATGCATAGCCATCTGCAACGCGTACTGGACGGTCTGAGCGTACTTCCCAGTCATCGAGCTCGACCCCATCTTCAGTTTTATTGCTGTACCACCTCCAGGACTCCACCTTCCTGTTATCACGTAAGCCCTGTTCAGGATCGAATAACCAGTTAACTGTAAACTCGCTGGAATCTGAGACATTAGTCGTTAACAGTGCCATGAAGTATCGGCCTGAAAGGCCTTGCGCCTTCTTGAATTCGAGTTCAGTCCAGAAAATCGTGCTACCGGATAAATGCTTTACTTCGATGTGGTACTCGCCATAGTCAGCATGCTGCAAAAGAACATCGGTCTCCGCAGCATTGTCGTCTCTGACAGGCCCCTGACTGACCGACCAACCATCCTCGCCAAGCAGAGCAGCCAGCTCGGAGCGGAGATACTCCTCCGCTTTCTTCCATTCATCCGACTGGATGAATGGCATTTGACTACCGCCCTTTCCTTTCCCGCCTTTTTTCTTTCCACCTTTGGAGCCGCCCGAATTTCCGGGCCCGCGGAAGCCCCCCTTACGCTTGGAACCACCGTCCCCGTTGGGAGGTGTGGAAGCGCCCCCTGGGACACTCTGCTCATCCGGTTCATCCGGTTCATCCGGTTCTCCTTGCGGCTCTCCTAGCTCTTCAGGTTTGTCAGGATCTATTGGCCCTGAATTTCCATCTCCGGAGGGAGGCTCTCCATCTGTAGGTTGGTTCGGTTCGATGGGGTCCACTTGGTTCAGTCCTGCGTCAATAGTACTGCCGCCCACAAGATCACTTTCTTCAAAATGCGCTATATCATTTTCAGTCACACCCAAGTCAACCAACTTATCTAATAACTCAGAGCTTGGATAACTCAATACATCTCTTATATTCCCGTGGAAAGACTGATTTATCCCAAATGAGAAAACCATCCCCCACGCGAGAGAATCGAAACCTCTGCGCGATATCATTCCGCTAGCATCAAGACATGCTTCACGATCTAATAGTAATTCAGTTGATTTGCGATCAAAGTAATATACAGAGCTTACCGGCTCACCAAGGTTTTTCCTGTCGAGGCTGTATTGAATTTCAAGCTTGTAAATAATCTGTAAGCAGAATTTATCAATTGCTTCAGATATACTGTCAACAGTGGACTCCTGATACTGCGTCATAAAGTATGCGAGAAGATATTTCTTCCTCGACTTCAGGTGTTCCCGAAGTTCGTTCGAGCTTTTGCCATCACAAGTAGCCCCTATAGGAGCACCTACTAAATGATCAGAGAGCAGCTTTAAGCTCAATTTTTCCTTTGCCCAGGCACCATAGTTACCCAAGCTGACCGGGAGACGATGCAGGCCTCGCAGTCTTAGCCTCTCATGCTGTGGCCAATCCACGAAATAGATATCGCTAGTACCTAATAAATTTGTCCAGGATTCGCTTCCATCTGGGAGTTTCTCGGCGCTCCACATTGCTGTGGCGCTCCACTGCCCCTTTGCCCTGCGTAGAAAAACCCGGTAAAACTGATCAATCTCCTTACGTGCTTCGACGCCATTTTCTGCGGCACAATCGATTTCCACACTTCGGTTTAACCAGCGAACCCAATCTTCGGGATCAAGATCTGACCACAATCGGCGCACACCTAGCTCCATGGCCGCGCCCTCATTCACTGAGGTATCACAGGAAACCACCCAGAAAGCGAGCGATTCAGACACTTCGCCTGGAAGAAAGACATCTCTTAAAGGATGATGCCCACCGTCGTTATCGGTCACCCAGGGCTTCTCTCGCAACTCCCACAACCAATAGGGAACCACATTAAAACGCATATTATCGTGGTCTTGCGACATGCTACTTGATCGGTAGCAAAGCGAATCTAAATAATGTGAGTACTCTTCTTCCCACCCCTCCAGAAGTAGATTGAATACTGCCTTCCTGCGGAGCCTTTCTGGGCATAGATCGAGAACCCAATTCTTGCGCATTCGTGTGCTATATCGATAAGGATCAAATCTGCTCACACACTCCGCTGCGATGGCTTCACAGTAGCTATCCCACTGAGGAGGCGAATCGTTCAGTGGGAATTTGTGCCAACGATTAATCAACGAACCGGCTTGGTTACCTGACTTTTGAGGC
>Ga0164313_10001011_pt1 | contig 24135 bp, 22 predicted proteins | sample GuaBasSedimGuay4_FD_113735 | JGI IMG/M metagenome (GOLD analysis project Ga0164313, IMG submission 113735) | Subseafloor sediment microbial communities from Guaymas Basin, Gulf of California, Mexico - Guay4, Core 4569-4, 0-3 cm | ecosystem: Environmental > Aquatic > Marine > Hydrothermal vents... | reverse complement strand
GACAGAATCAGCCCACTCGGGGTGGGGGACTCGGGGGATGAGAGGTCCGCACCTCCGCCGTGCAGTCGGTGGCTCGGCCCAGCGACTTCCTTGCCTCCGGTCCAATCAACGCAGGTTGTGCCTCGACCAGGGTGAGAAGCACCTTGGTCGAATTGACCTCACTGAAAGGTTGCTCGTCTGAATGCCGATCACGGGCTTTCTCCGTTTCAGAAACCATGCCGCAGAGCTCACCGCGCATCGTGGCGAGGGCGGTCGCAGCCGCCTGATCCGAAGTCTGCGCGGAAACCACAATCATGCGCGCACCCACCGAGAGATTCACGAGAATACCGGGTGCCAACGAAGCCAGCATCCAGGTCGCGGTCAGAAAACCGATCGAAAGCGATCTCATTCGGTACAGCGCCATGGTGATTTTCAGATCCTCGCGGCCCGAGACCTGCGGTTCAAACAGAAACCACATCGGGTGCAGGCAATCGGCCGGAAACCATGATTTGGATCAAAACCCTGGGGCAATCCTGATTCGAGCGGACCGAATCAGGAAAAACCAAGCGGGAAAGGGTTCGCTCAGGTGAGATTCCCGTCGATCATGGCCATGAAGTCGGTCTCATTCATTCGGCTCTGCTCCATGGTGTCGCGGTCCCGGACGGTGAACGTGCCGGACTCGAGACTGTCGAAGTCGACCGTTGCGCACCAGGGCGTTCCTATCTCGTCCTGCCGGCGATAGCGTCGGCCGACGGCACCTGATTCGTCGTAGAAAACAGCATGCCGACGTTGGAGATTGCCGTACAGTTTTCGGGCCATTTCCACCAGTTCCGGCTTGTTCTTGACCAGCGGCAGAACCGCAACCTTGACCGGTGCAATCCGAGGACTCAGCCGGAGATACACCCTTTTCTCTCCCTCGACCTCTTCCTCCCGGTAGGCGGCGCAGAGGATGGCGAGGAGGATGCGGTCAACCCCCATGCTCGGTTCGATCACGTGTGGTATGAACCGTTTTCTTGAGGCCTCGTCGAAATACTCCATCGACTTCCCGCTCACTTCCTGGTGCTGGGTGAGATCGTAATCGCCGCGGGCGGCGATGCCCTGCAATTCCTGAACACCGAAGGGGAACTTGAACATGATGTCGATCGTGCCCTTGGAATAGTGTGAGAGCTTCTCCCTGGGATGCTCGTATTCACTCAGGAGTGCGTCGTCGATTCCGATGCCGGTAAACCACCGGCGGCTCTGATCGATCCACTCCCGGTGGATCTTCTGCCAGTCTGCCTCCGGCGAGATGAAATACTCGATCTCCATCTGCTCGAACTCCCGGGATCGGAAAATGAAATTCCGGGGATTGATCTCGTTCCGGAAAGCCTTGCCGATCTGGGCGATGCCAAAGGGCAGTTTCACCCGTCCGGTATCGACGATGTTCTTGTAATTGATGAAGATGCCCTGGGCGGTCTCCGGTCGCAGGTAGGCCACCGACGATTCGTCGCGCAGTGCGCCCACATGGGTCTGGAACATCATATTGAACGATCTGGGCGGAGTCAGGCTGCCCGGTTCGCCGGTGGCAGGTGACGGGATAAGGGCTATCTCCTCCGCGGTCGCTTCGGTCATGTCGCGCGGAGTCACGGCTTCCAGGCTCCCCTGGATGCCTTTCCTGCGCTTGAATTTCTCGGCGGCGGACTGGAGCGCCTGTTCGGTATCTTCGCTTTCGATCGCCGACACATAACCGGCGGTGGCGCCGTCGATCACGATGGGGGCGAAAAAGAGCTGGTCGGCCCGGTAGCGCTGTTTGGAGACCTTGCAGTCGACCAGAGGATCGGTGAAATTGTCGATGTGGCCGGACGCCTTCCAAGTGGTGGGGTGATGAATGATGGTCGAATCGAGACCGACAATGTCATCGCGCCGGTGGACGAAGTCCTGCCACCAGGCATTCTTGATATTCCGGCGCATTTCGACTCCCAGCGGTCCGTAATCGTAGAAACCGTTGATTCCGGAGTAGATCTCGGAGGATTGAAAGATGATCCCGCGGCGCTTGCAGAGCGTCACGAGCGTTTCCATGAGGTTTTCAGTTTCTTTGGCCTTGGCCATAAGGCGTTTACCTGTGCCCGAGTGCCAGGGGCGGGTCAATCCTCGGGTTTCGAAAGACCGGGTTTTCTGTCAGGGGCCGGCCTTGGGTGTCAGAACCCTGAATTGGTCCCTAAGTCACCGTACATCAGGGATCTGAGAAAATGTGATCGTTTCAGTCGGGAAGTCGTCGGAACCGGAGAAATGGTTTGCCATGGGAAATCCGATGGCGTTTTTCTTTCTGTTCACTCCCATTTATCGAAACAAATTTCAAACATGGCTGAACTAGTAGGCAATTGTCTGATCGGGCAGTCTGGTGGCCCCACCGCGGTCGTCAACGCGAGCGTCGCCGGTGCGATCACCGAAGCTCTGAACCACGAATGTATCGAGGAGATCTACGGATGCCTCAACGGCGTGCTCGGTATCCTCAACGAGGATTTCATCGACTTGGCCGATGAGTCCCAGCAGACCATCCGGGCCCTTCGCTACACTCCGGGGGCCGCGCTCGGTACCTGCCGGTACAAGGTGAAAAAGCAGCAGGATTACGAGCGCATACTCGAAGTCTTCAAGGCGCATAATATCCGCTATTTCTTTTACGCCGGAGGCAATGACTCCCAGGACACTGCGGCCCGGGTCGGAGAACTGGCGGCGGAGCAGGGTTACGATCTGCGTGTGATCGGCATCCCGAAGACGATCGATAACGACTTGCCCATCATCGACCATTGCCCGGGCTACGGCAGCGTCATCAAATACATCTGCACCACGGTTCAGGAGATGGCCTGCGACCACGACGCAATGGGTCAGCACGACCTCGTGTCGATCCTTGAGGTCATGGGGCGGAGTGCAGGCTGGATTGCGGCGGGTTCCTCCCTGGCCAAACGACGGGACCACCCGCACGATCCGCCGCATATCATCCTCCTGCCGGAGGTTCACTTCACAGCGGAAAAGTTCCTCGAGGACGTCCAGCGAGTCCTGAAGCGTGAGAAATATTGCATGGTTGTGGTCGGCGAGGGGTTGATCGACGTCGATGGCAATTACATCACCACGTCTTCGGTTTCCACCGATGCCTTCGGTCATGTCCAGCTCGGCGGGGTGGGCGATTACCTTCGCGGGCTGGTCGAGGCCAACCTCGGAATCAAAGCCCGTTCGGCCAAACTGGGCATCAGCCAGCGGGTTGCCGCACATTGTGCGTCGAAGACCGATATGGATGAAGCGTATCTTGCCGGACAGGCGGCTGTATTGGCCGCGGTTGGCGGCGAGACCGGCAAAATGGTGACTCTGGTGAGGGGCGAAGCCGAGCAGTACTCCTGTGAGACGGGTCTGGCGGACCTTCACGAGGTGGCCAACGGGGTGAAAAAACTCCCGGCGGAGTGGGTGAATGAGGACGGAGTCAGCATGAACTTCCAGTATCACCGCTACGCCCTGCCCCTGATCCAGGGAGAAGTCGACATACCCTACACTCATGGGCTGCCGATGTTTGCCCATCTCGACAAGGGCCGGGTGGAAAAGGTGATGGGAAGTTACGAAACCTGAGCGCCGGTCAAGACCAAGGTACTGTCATCAGGGCAGTAAATCTGTCTCGGCCCCGGCGGTTTCGTCCGAGGGCCGGGTCTGGAAACCAACCAGGCGGTCACGAGTCTCGGAATCGGATTCCGTGAAGGGCATCCCGAGCGTGACCAACTCCAGCGCCCGGTCTGGTAAACCGTATTCAGCCGGCAGCCGGTGGCCGGGATGACGCGAGGCTTGATCGATCGGCCCGGGCGGTTCTTACTGGGCGGATTGAGACCAATCGCCGGCGGCAGGCAGTCCTGATTCATGACCTTTGATATCATCGTCGTTTTCTTGATTCTGGTCGTGGTGGTGGTGCTGTTCGTGACCGAACGCATGCGCCACGACCTGATCGGTCTCCTGGTCATGGTGGTCCTGGGGTTGACTGGGGTTCTCGGACCAAACGATCTGCTGCATGGCTTCAGCAACCGGGCCGTGGTCACCATCGGGGCCATGTTCGTTCTCAGCGCGGCCCTGACCCGGACCGGAACGGTGGCTGCGCTCGGAGGAAAGCTGGCCGGTTACTCTCAAGGCAGTCCGGCCCGGTTTCTCGTCTATAGCCTCGTCGTGGTCTGCCTGATGTCGGCCTTCATCAACAATACACCGGTCGTGGTCGTCTTCATCCCCGCCGTGCTGACCGTCTGCACGAAGATGGGCGTGAGCCCGTCGAAGTTTCTTATGCCGATCTCATTCGCCTCCATGCTGGGCGGGAGTTGCACCCTGATCGGGACATCGTCCAATATCCTGGTCTCGTCCATCTCGGAGGACACCGGCTACGGAGCGATCGGCATGTTTGAGTTCTCCGGGGTGGGTATCGTCATCGTTGTCGTCGGGATGGTCTACCTGCTCCTGCTCTCCTTCAAGGTGCTTCCGGAACGCATCACCATCTCCTCCACCATCACCGCGGATTCGGCCAAGGAATACGTCACCCAGGTCCATATCAGTGAGGACTCCCACCTGATCGGGCGAACCCTGGGCGAGACCCCCTTCGGCAAATCCAGGGTCTCTGTGGTCGAATTGATTCGAGGCGACGCCATCCGCCGCCTCGACCGGAAGACGGTCCTCCAACAGGGTGACATTCTGCTGGTGCGGGGCGACCTGAACGAGATTCTCGAACTCGACCGGCAACACGAAATCAGCATCACTCCGGAACTGACCAGACAGGTGGGTGACGTCAAACGGGTGGAGATGACGCTTTTCGAACTGATGATTGCCCCGGACTCCCCCCTTATCGGCATGACCTGCCGCTCGGTCGGGATTCGCGAGTGGTTTGGAGTATCCATATTTGCACTACAAAGAAAAGGCAAACACCACCAGAAGGAGATCGGTGATATCGAACTGCGCATGGGCGACATCCTTCTGGTGCGGGGGCCGTTCGAGTCAGTCGCGCGCCTGCGCAAAAGCGACAGCTTCATTCTGCTTGAAGGGGTCCACGAGGAGGTTCAGGAGCGGCACAAGGAGCCCATCGCCATCGCAACCATCGCCACGATCGTCCTGTTGGCCGCCTTCGGGGTCTATCCGATCAGTGTGCTTGCCCTGGGTGGAGTCGCCACCGTGATGCTGACCCGGGTGCTTTCGCCCCGCGAGGTCTACCAGTCGATCGACTGGCCGGTCCTGGTTCTGATTGCGGGGATGATCGCCCTGGGCGAAGCCATGGCCAACACCGGCGCCCTCGATCTGGTCGCCAACCAGTTGATCACCGGGGTCGGATCGCTCGGGCCCCATGGCACCTTGTGGATCTTTTATTTTCTGACCGCCGGTCTCAGCCTTCTGATCCTGAACAAGCCGGCCGCTGCTCTGGCCACCCCTCTGGCCGTCATTCTCGCACTCAAACTTGAGGTCGATCCCAAACCGTTTATCATGGCGGTGGCTTTCGCCGCTTCGACCGCCATGGCCACCCCCATGGGTTATCAGACCAACCTGCTGGTTTACGGGCCGGGTGGGTACAATTTCCGCGACTTTCTGAAATTGGGCCTCCCCCTCAATATTCTGGTTGGTATAATCGCCTGCTTCTTGATCCCGCTCTTTTGGAATTTCTAGGAGGCTGTCTGAAAAGTGATTAAATGCGACACGCTTCAGCATTTTTCAGGCAGCCTCTGAAACCGTCATGTCAGAAAACGATCGCCTCACCCGGTTGGAAGAAAGCTACACCCACCTGCAGAAGCATGTGATCGAGCAGGACAAGGTTATCCTGGAATTGAGCGATACGTTGGTCCGGATAAGGAAGGACCTGGCCGCGTTGCGTGAATCGGACCACCCGGCCGGCGGGCGCGCCCCGGGTCAGCTCGACGAGCGGCCGCCCCATTACTGATGGCGGCCCATGGTCATATCCGGTTGCGAAATGCCCTTTTCCGGATAGACTGAGGCCGACGGCCGTTGAGAACTGTCGTATGCAACTTCCCCAAGGGGTCATGCGGCGGCTGACCAACGGATTGAAACGAAAATCCACAACCCATTGGAATTGATGCATAAAGCCATTGAGATAGACAAACCACTGGTGGCGGCTCTTCGGATCTCCGAGGCCCTGCCCAACACCCACGAGGAAGGATCGGGCAAATTGCACCTGCTCTACGGCGAGCATTATCGCCCGATCGGCTACCTGGTTGAGAAGGTGGCGGTTGAGAATCCCTGGGACAGTCTTGATCCCCGGTATTTCATCACCACCTCGCATCCGGAGGCCATCCGTCTGCTGACGGTTTCCTACGGCGAACTGTCCGCACGTGAAAAGGTCGAGGCCTGAGGGGCGAAGCACCTCATGCGTAATGGCCTACAGGAGTGACTCGTCGAGCAGGCGGGCCAGGGTGCCGGTCAATTGATCGAGGACGCGGATGCGGCGTTCGGATCCGGCCTGGGTCCGGCGAATGCGGTCGAACTGGCGGGCCAGTTCGCGCTTGGTTGCGTCGTCGAGCGGTTCGACCAGGTCGTGTGCCGCCTGATTTATGGTATCCACGTCCAGGATACCACGTTGGGCGTGGGTGCGGCCTGCAACCAGAGCCTGATGGAGGCGGGACCGGTTGAGCAGAACGAAGGGAAATTGGAGATTCCGGGTCGGCCCGCAGCGGAGGCGCCGGCCGCCCAGCGGTTGTTTGAGAATCCGGATGTCCGCGAGCCGGTCCGACGAGAAGTAACCGAGAGCCCCGCCGACCACGCCGCCCAGGACAGTTCCGGCCAGAAACGAGGTGCCCAGGAGCGCGGCGTCGGCGACTCCGCCGACCAGAGCCCCACCCACCGCGCCAACCGTTACCAGGTCGCGCTTCTTCAGACCAAAGGCCAGCCAGCTCTCCTTTGAGAGGAGATCGGTCTCAAGCATTTCCATCTCAGCCTCGCGTCGTTCGACATCGATGTGACCGTAGATCGACTCCACTTCGCGGCGGGCCCGGCGTTCCATCTGCCGAAGACGACCGCGGTATTTCTCCTCGAGGACGGCGGTGTGTTTTCGGGCGTCCGCCTCTTTTGGAAGGTCTTTGATCTCCTGACAGGAAAGGGCGGCAGCGATCAATTCGGCGATGACGGACGCGGCATCGTCGGATTGGCGGTTGCGGTCTTCAATCAATGCGTCGACGGCCTGGTTGAGAGGCTGCCGCCAATCATCCCTCAATTGGCCGAACGCCTTGAGCACCTCGAGCTGCTGGGTGAAGGGCGCCATCATGACGTCGAGAACCCGGACCACCTTGAAGAACTGCCCGAGGGCATTTTCCCAGGAGTCGACGAATCGGGGGTTCCCGATCGGATTGATCACCGCCATGCTGGGACGCCCGGCCCAGCGGAGAATCTCCATTTCGGCATCGTATTCGGGACCGTAAGGAGCGGCTCCGTCGACCACGTAGATGATTCCGGCGCCATTGACGATGGGTTGGAGGAGTTCGCATTCATCCCTGAATCGCTCCTCGCCCGAATACAACCGGACAAAGCGCTCAACCACGGACGGGCGTGAAGCGGCGTCGGTTTCGTTTTGCCGCATCCACTCGAGGGCGCTGCGAGCGCGTTGGAAACCAGGCGTGTCAACCAGGGTGTAAAGGGTTTCTCCGGCCACCCGCATGGGAAAGCGGCGCGTCTGGATCGTCGTGCCCGGTTCAGTCCCGATACCCACCGATGGATCGCGGGCCAGGGTCGCCACGAGGCTGGACTTGCCTTTATTCGGGTGCCCGACCACGGCAAAGACGGGAACGCTCATATTCCGGCCACCTCTTGGATCAAATCGACTCGGAGCCAGGGATCGCCGACCTGGCTGATCTTTCGCCGCCAGATTTCCAGTTGCCTGTCTTCAGCCGGATGCAACCGGGATCCGGTATCGATACCGACCGGAAGGACGATGATGGAACGACCGTCGCCGAGGGCGGGTCGAAGCAATCGAACAAAGTCGATGAACTCCATCAGTGGGGGCTCCCAGGCCTTGACCAGGATGGCGACGGCTTGTTCATCGCCGATGACCGGGGCAAGTTGATCGGCCAGGCGATGATCCTCCTCGATCGAAACATTGGCCCCGGCGGGATGAATAGGCGCCTGGCCGAAGGCGGCACGTATGGCTGCATCGGTGGCGGGCACCGCGGACCAGTTGATGACGACTCCGACGGGCGCCCGGACGGGGACTTCGATCCCGCCGCCCGTCTCGGCCGAATTTTGGACGCTTTGAGCCTCCGGCTCATCGGACGCAGTCTGAACGTGGGCCTGCCGAATGCGATTCAGCACGGTTGAGAGCCCGGGTGTTGAGAGAAATGCATGGCGGGTGGCGGCCCCGAGCCTATTTCCGGCCACAAGAAAAGAGATAATTCTGGGGGAAAGCCCATAGAGCAGCATGGTCATCACGATGAAGGTCCACCATCCGCCGAGACGGGCGGCCTCATCGTGGGTCAGCCGATCGGCGGCCACCCGGAAATAACGGGACTCGGTGATGAGTTCCAGTGATGGAACGGCTTCCGGCAGGCTCGAAGCCCAAGGAAGGGCGATGGCTGAAGCGATGCCATGGATGGTTTGTGCGTCCTCGTTGGGATGCCCGGAGGTCAGAGTGGTACTCCAACCGAAAGCGAGGTCGGTGAAGACAACCAGGTAGAGGGTGGAGGTCAATGCCGCCACTTGAAAACCAAGGGCAAAAGACTGTGACCAACGGAGCATGGCCCATTTTTGGAGGTTGAGAAAGAGGCGGTGGTGGGCCCCAACCCGACCGGAAAGCTGTCTCCAGGCTTCCCGGACCTCGGCCGGGAAGAACCGCATGATGAGAATTGACAGGCGACCCGGGCTGAGGCCCCGGGCCAGGGCGATGGCGGCGTTGGCTCCCGGAAGCCAGGAAAGAAAGCGGGCCGGGAGAGCCACTGCCATGAACGGCAGAAGGAGGAGTCCGGGCAGAAGGACGAAAACGGCCAGAACGCCGATCGCGTTCACCCGACCGGAGCCGTCGAAATAAAAGACCCCGAGGGCTGCACTCCAGCCGAACAGGAGCCCGATTGCGGCGATGATCACCCCTGTCCAGTGCGTCGTGGTTTCCACATTGTTCCGGACAGACCGCAACTGGGCATCCTCCGCACACACCGAACCCAACCAGCGGAGTGTGGTTTCGGTTCGCGTGATCGAGAGGGGCAGGTGTTCGCCGATCAGACGGTCGCGCATCTGGACCTCTTTCCGTGTCTGCTGCTCATCCCGGTCGAGGAGCACCGAAAGCGTGACCACGTCGGCGATGGTTGGGTCGAAGCGCGATGGAGATGACATTCCCGTTCATGTTCGGGAATGTTCGGACACTTGGCAAGGAGCGGAAACAGGTGGGAGTGGCTTCGAGACAGGCTCGAATCTTCTCGCCGCTCTTGGGAATGGTCGGCTAGGCTGAATCCGGCGCGAAGCAAACGCGTGCCTATATGGAGGTAACCCAAATGCCGAATAGTATATACAAAGTCATTCAGCTGATTGGAAGCAGTCCAAACTCCTGGGAAGAAGCGGCGAAGAACGCGGTGGAGAAGGCCGGTGCCTCCCTGGAGGATCTCCGGGTGGCGAAAGTGATCGATCAGGACGTGAAGATCGAGAACGGGAAGATCGCCGCCTATCGGACCCAGCTCAGTCTCTCCTTCCGGTTTCACGACCCGGCTGAGCTTCACAAGTAGCCTCCGAGCCCGTTCTCGGATTCAGCTCAGCGCAAACCCGACTCATCGCAGCCATGAACCGGGAGGGTTTCTTGGGTCACCTGTCGAACACAATAATGGGTTCCACGAGGTCGCGAGCCGACTCAGAGAAGTGACTGGAGCCCCTTCAGGTCACGGCCGACGGCGAAAATGGCGAGCCAGGTGCTCGATTGGGTCGGATCATTCAGGCAAAGCGCTCCACTTCGGATCTTTGGCTTCGGATTTCCCCCCAGACGAAGCGGAAAACGCCGGTCGAGCTCCTTTGCGAACCGGGGCAGGCTCTCGTGGCCGGCTTTTTCGATCTCCGCGCGATTGAAGAGCCGGAAGAATCCGTTCCGGCCCGGGCTCACCTGCTTCATCAATTCGACCGTCAGGCGGCCCATCGTGAACCGGGGATTGATCTCCACCACCGGCTTGAGCCGCATCATGCCCTGCGGCGTGCGATAGACGAAGGCATCGACCCCGACCGGACCCTGGTAACCACGCTTCCGCAGTTCGAGTCCAAGCTCCCGCCAGACTTCCTCAAATAACTGATAGATGCGATCGGTGTCACCGACTTGCGGCCGAAGCCGGTCGGTGACCTGGGCCGGAAGCCGCCGGGCGTGGGTGGCGGTCGCCCAGTTGCCCTCGAACTGACCGCGGTGATCATTGACCAGGCCGGTATAGCCGCAGATGCGAAGGGTTTCCGGGTCGGCCTCCATCTGTATTGAAAAATCTATGACACGATCCAGCCAGGGTTCGATCACCAGTGACAGTCCGGATTCGAGGGCGTCCCGCATCCAGCGCCGCTGAGTCTCCAGGAGCCCGGGCTCCCAGAGGCGGAGCGCGCTCTGACCGGCCAGTCCGAAGACCTGCTTGACCACGAGGCGCTGGCGGCCGCGGCCCCGCAGGCCGGCAATGCATTCGAGGGCCGCATCAAGGGTTGATACGGTGACGCCCACCTCCCCTTCTTCGCAGAGCCAGGATGGCGCGCCCTGACCGGCGAGGATCGACCGGAGAAAATCCGCGCTCCAGGATTTGGAGTAAAGCGGAGTGATCTTTTCGTGGTAGGATTGATCGGCGGGGCGGGATTTCTCCCCGAGTTGCCGGGACAGCGGCGCCAGAAGCTCGAGACTGTCGGGCCCCCAGGCCCAGGGACGCAGCCGGCCCAGTTTCCGGTGGGCGAGCAACTCCGAAATGTCGATGGGCCCGTCGGTGAGTTCGACGAATTCGGGAAGAGGAAATCCGGCCCGCTTTATCTTGCGGAGGAAGGGGAGGGAAGGGCGGGTCCTGACCAGGATAATATCATCCTGGTGGCAGAGAAATTGGGGCAGGTTGGTCAGGTCATCGACCAGCTGCCGCTGTCGTCTGCCCGGCGAGAATCCCTTGCCCCGGGCGATGACGGCCTCGGTCAGGGGATTGAAGAGGGTGACGGTCGGGGTTCGGCCCCGCGACCGCGAATAGACTTCCAGTTCCGCAATGAAGTCGGGATCAAATCCCGCCGCCTGTCGTCCGGAACGATTGAAACCGATCCCTTTCGCTCTTTGGGGGGAGAGGGGAAACTGCAAGTGCCGGCAGAAGGCCTCCCAGTCGCTTTCGTCCGGATTCTTCCACCGGCGAAACCACTTCAATCCATAAGCGACATGTCCGATTTCGTCATGGTAGATCCGGTCGAGTAATCGGCCTGACGAGGTATCACCCACCTGGCTGAACCCCCGAGCGTAGTGCCGGCAGAAATCGAGGTTTGCCTGTTCGAAGGTCAGGCACAGTCCCGCCACGTAGTCGACCGGATTCTCCATGGGTGAAATGGTGCGCCAGAAATAACCGCTGACTGGTAATTCGCCGAACTGGACACCGCAGGCCTCCATCCGCCTGAGATAGAGGCGGGTGTGCCTCTGCTCGTCCTTGAGGGTGGAGAATACGCCCTGGCGGAAGGACGACGGAGCCCCGGGGAAGCGCAGCAGCACCAGGGCCATCAATTCGGTGGCGAGGAGTTCGTGGTTGGCGAAGAAATGGAGCAGTCGGCCGCGTTCAGAGTCCTTTTCGAGCCGGTTCAGTCCCGGAAACGAATCGTGGCTCGATCGCCCGGCCTTGAAAACCAGTTCGCGCGGTCGACCGGGCATCCCGGGCGCCTCCAGCGCGAGACCGGGATTGTCGTCCGTGACCGATTCGGGGATTCGCAGTTTCTCATCCAGATCGGTTGAGAAAAGGACCTGTTCGGCAAATTGGCGGAGTTCCATCGAGAGGAATCAATCCTGGAGTACCCGAACGCCGGGTTCCAGCTTTTGATCGCCCGCACCCGTTTGATCTCGCCGTATGGAGGGAAGGGCATGGAGGTGAGTCTTTCGGAGCCTATTGAACGATTCCGGCCGGTTCGACGCCCGGTAGGCCTCGACCCTGATTGCCGGGCGAAGTAGCACTGTTTTCATGATCCCACATGACCCTGCCCGACGATTTCACGACGCCGCTGACTTCGGATTCTCACCCGATGCTGACGGGACGGAAAATGCGGAGGCACTTCAGCGTGCGGTCGACCTTGGAGGCACGGTCACCATCAGCCGGCCGGGTGTCTATAGTTTGGCCCGCACGGTCACCATCGGAAGCGATACCGCTCTGGTTTTCGGTGCGGGTGTATCCGTTCGGAAAGTAGCCGACGCCGGGCTCTTCACCCAGGTATTCCTGAACAAGGGCGCGCTCACCCGGACTTGGGACCGCAACATCTCCATCCATGGCCTGAACCTCATCGTCAACGGCGTCGACCAGGCCGTCGGCGATATCTACGGTCTCCGGGGCCAAGTCGGCTTCTTCTACATCCGGGACCTGTCAATCACCCGGTTCCGTTGCCTGGATCTGGGCGCGACCCAGTTTGCCATTCATGTCTGCACATTCGAGGACATCATCATCGACGATGTCATGGTGACCGGGGACAAAGACGGGGTGCACCTCGGTCCGGGAACCCGTTTCACCATTCGCAACGGCGTCTTCAAGACCTTAGATGACGCAGTTGCCCTCAACGGTCACGACTACGCTTCCGGCAGTCCTGAACTGGGCTGGATCGAGAACGGCGTGGTCGAAAACTGCCACGACCTCGCCGATGACAAGGACCCGATTGGCTTTTTCTGCCGCATCCTGGCTGGCGGCTGGACTGACTGGCAGGAAGGCATGGAGGTGCAGAATTCCGACTCGGTCATCTCCAAGGGCCGCATTTACCGGGTCCAGGCCAAACCGGACGGGACTTTCTACCAGTCCGTCACGCGCCCCACTCACGAATCCGGCAGCCAGGTGCTCGACGGGATCAACTGGGGCATGGTCCAGGAGACCATCACCTATACCGCCGGGGTCCGGAATGTGACTTTCAGGGACATATTCCTGGAGAAGCCGCGTGTCGCCTTTTCGATACACTTTGATGACGGACGGTACAGTCGATCCTACTACCCTGGGGCCGAGGTTCCCAGGCAGGAGCAGATCCACCTGGATGGTATCCACGTCATGCACCCGGAGCCGGTCGACTTCCTTTCCATCGACACCCCGGTTGACGCCGTGAACGTCACCAACTCACGAATCCTGGAAAACCGGATACGCTTCCACAAGCGCGATATCTCGATCGACCACCAGGTGACCCAGGTCAACATGACGGGTTGTGTATTCGCCCACGACGGTGAAATGGAGCTGGTTAGGAACGAGATCGCCGGCAAGGAGATCCGCCTGAAAACGACCGCCAGCATTGAGTTGCACGATCGGTTCTCCGCCACTGTCGATTCAGGCCAGGGCAATATCAAGACAGTATCCGATCTGACCGGGTTGACCACCTGAAATCGGACCCGCGTTTCCTCCGTCTTGTCTGGGCGTAGCGCGCGAAGCCCGAAGCTTTACGTGAAGAAAGGGGCAATCCGGGTTGACCCGAATGGCACTAAGTTAGGCGGCATTCAGGACAGAATACAGTCTTCTGTTCCTCGCTTGCGGGCACGTCGGCACAGCGACGTGGCTACAACAAAGCAAACTCATTCCGAATGCAGCCACGTCGCTGTGCCGACGTGTGATTTCGCGAAGCAGGCCTCCATCCTACTCTGAAACTGAGGGCCCACGGTAAACGGATTTTCCTCGATAGGGCGCTTATCTTAGTGCCATTCGGGTCAAACGTCATAAGTAATATTCCTCGGATACCGGTCGTGCGGACACCTGCCTTTTCCAGTCGCATATCTCAGGAGTTGACAATGCCATATCCATATTAGAATAATGCCATATGCATAGGACAACCATCCTTTTGCCAAAGGATCTTCATCGCGACGCGGAGCGTGAGGCCATCCGTCTCGGTATCTCGCTGAGTGAATTGATCCGCCGCCGCCTCAGGTCGATTCGCCCCCGCGGGTCAAAGCCCGGGAACCCTTTCTTCACCCGCAAGCCCTGGGATGGAACCGGACCGTCGGACACGGCAGCGAATCACGATCGCCATCTCTACGGATCATGAAACGGCTGTTCGTGGACACTGGAGCATTTGTCGCCAAGGAAGTCGCCGGTGACCAGTACCACGCTACCGCGTCTCGATGTTGGGGGCAATTGAGCGACCGCCCCCACCAATTGGTCTCATCTGAACACGTTCTTGACGAGTCAGCTACCCTGTTGGCGCATCGTGCCACCTATGCCTTTGCCTCCGGTTGGGGAGCGGACGCCCTCGGTTCGGGCATCCGGTGGCTGAAGGCCGGTGAACCGGAGTGGCGGGCCGCATTTCTTCTGATGCGAAAGTTCGCCGACCAGGGAGTATCGTTTACCGACTGCCTCTCATTTGCCCTGATGAAACGCGAAGGCATCAAGCAGGCATTCGGTTTCGACCGGCACTTCGAGGCGGCCGGGTTTCGTCTCTGGCCGGATCAGTCCTGATCCGAATGGCACTGAGATAAGCCCGGAGACCTCACCGGTGTGGCCCGAACAGTTGTAAGAAGGTGAAGCAGGAGTCACCGCTCATATTTCATATTCGGTTCCCGTCGGTCTGAACATAGGGAATCGTCCCATTCCGCGGAAGAACCGCAATGAGACAGTCGACGGTCTTTGCCCGGTGGAAAGATTCGTCAGCCCGGCTTTACGCAGTTGTTTCCATTGACCCCTTTTCAGAGCCCCCGAAAACGCTTACCTCAGCGCTATTCAGGACTGATCCTCTTCTGAACGACTCGATGCCTCCGCCGTGCGTTCTGAAAAAGGGAGGGAGGGGGAGGCCTTTTCACCGGCTCTTACCCAGGCCCTATGTAGCAACTATGTAGCAACTACGTAGCTCCTACATAGTTGCTACATAGCACAGGCGCCGGGGGAGCGATCAGCCCACTGTTTTTTCGAGGTTCGAAGCGGCTGTTTCCCAGGCCACGGTCGCCTGCTGAATCTGGTCGCTGATGGCGGTGAGTTCACGGTTCAGGTGCAGGGCCTTGCCGACTTCGGCGTAGGTATCGGGGTCCTCGAGTGCCGATGTGATCTCGGCCTGTTTGGCTTCGAGTTCGGTGACTGCTCTTTCGAGCTTGCCGACCTTCGATCTGAGACGTCGCAATTCTTTCGGGTTGATGCGCCTGGGGGTTGCCTTTTTCGGTTTTTCGCCGACCGAATTCCGCTGCGGACGGGCATCGGAGAAAGCGGCGGTCAGGGCGGCGCGTTCATTTGCGACCTGCGATTTTTCCAGGTAATAGTCGTAGTCGCCCGCGTAAGGGGTGATCCGGCCGGCGTGAACGTGCAGGACGTTCAAGGCCAAGGCGCGGATGAGGTAGACATCGTGACTGATAAAGATCAGGGTGCCCGAGTATTGCTTGAGTGCGGTCGCCAGGGCATCGATCGACGGGATGTCCAGGTGGGTGGTCGGCTCATCCATGAGCAGCAGGTTGGGCGGGTCGATCAGCATACGGGCCAGGGCGAGCCGGGATTTCTCTCCGCCGGACAGAATACCCACCTTTTTGAACACATCGTCCTTGCGAAAAAGGAAGGCACCCAGGAGAGTCCGCGCCTTTTGCTCGGTCAGTTCGTTGGCCGCGGTCCTCAGTTCCATCAGGTTCTCGAGCACGTTGGCCTTGGTATTCAATGATTCGGTACGATCCTGCGCGAAATAGCCCGCTGTCACATTGGCTCCGAGTTCGCGCTCGCCGGCCCGGATGGGCACTTCGGCGGCCAGAATCTTGAGCAGGGTGGATTTGCCGGCGCCGTTGGGTCCGACCAGGACGGTGCGCTGTCCCCGCTCAAACTCCAGGTCCAGGTCGCGGTAGACCACGAGGTCGCCGTAGGCCTGCCCGACCTTTTTGAGTCGGATTACCTTGAGGCCGGAACGTTTCGGCTGGGGAAAGGCGAAGTGGATCGAGCTCAGGTCGTCCTCGGGCGCATCGATGGCGGCATCCTTCAGGCGGTCTATCTGTTTCCCCTTGGATTTGGCCCGGCTGGCCAGGGTTGCCTTGGACCCGAAGCGGTCGACGAAGCGCTGCAGATGGGCGATCTCGCGCTGCTGGTTTTTGAACTGGGCGACCTGCTGATTTTTCCGGGCCTCCTTTTCGAGCAGGTAGTCGTCGTAGTTGCCGGTGTAGCGGTGGAGCCGGCGACTGCGAAGTTCGAGGATCCCGTTGCACAGTGAGTTGAGAAAGACGCGGTCATGGGAAATAACAACCAGGCCGCCCGGATAGGCGGCGAGGTAGTCCTGAAACCAGAGCAAGGCCTCCAGGTCGAGGTGGTTGGTCGGTTCGTCGAGAAGCAGCAGGGTGGGTTCACTGACCAGAAGCCTCGCGAGGTGAGCCCGCATGATCCAACCGCCGGAGAAGGTGTTTGCCGGCCGTTCAAAGTCGGTCTCACGGAAACCCAGACCGGCCAGGACTTTTTTGGCCTTCGGTTCGAGGGTCCAGTCGATGTCCCAGTCGTCGGGATTGTCGCTGTCGAGGTCTACCTCCAGGCGGGATCCTTCGGTGGCGATTTCCAGGACGGTCTGATTGCCGACCGGTGTGCTTTCCTGGGGGAGAAAGCCGAAGGTAGAGCCCCGTTCCCAAGTGATGATGCCTTCGTCACTCGATTCTTCACCCAGGATGAGATTGAAAAGAGTCGATTTGCCCACCCCGTTGGCTCCCACCAGGCCGAATCGATCGGTCCGGGCCACGAAGAGCGATACCTCGGAAAAGAGTTCCTGCGGTCCGTACGATTTGGAGATATTGGCCAGAGTGAGCATGAAACGATCCACCAAACGGGAGGTGGGAGCTCCTCGTCAAGCCCCGGGGCTACCGAAATATCCGGGTTACGGTCAATCCTGCGAAGGGAGTCAACGTTCATATTTCATATTCCTGAGTTTCCAAGCGTAGGCCCCCTTCCTTTTCACTGTTTCCTATATAGGAGCTACATAGCACGGACCCCTCTTAACCCTTCAGGAATGGCGTTTGCGGGGGCGGCTGGTGATGACGAAGAGCAGGAAACCGGAACTGATTGTGGCGAGACCGAGGATTGAGAATGTCGTCAGCAGCGTATTGTTGAAGTTATCGCGCCCCGCGTAATCCATGGTGTGGAGCATCCGGAGAAAGTCGAAGATCCGCCATTTGCTGTTGCGCAGACTGGTCATGGTCCCGCGTTCGGTGGAAACATATATCCGGGTTCGCCTCGGGTCATCAAAGGTGAAGGCGTAGGCGGGCAGGGAGCCGTTCCTGTATTCGTGGTGCGGGCCGGTTGATTCGAGGTGGGAGGTATGAGTGAGGTCGCCTATCCCCACATATTGGGAAAGAGCCAGGTGACGTGCCTCCGCCTCGCTGAGTGGCTCGCGTAACCTGCCATCGGCGGCATTGGCGAGTCGGATCTTCCAGGCGGTGGTCGAGAATCAGTCGCTCGGTAGCGATCCGTCGAAGGCGAGTTCCTCGAGTATTGATTCAGCCAGTGGCAGGTCGGAGACTTTCATGGCCAGCATGCTGTAGCCTGCATCCCGGGCTGCGGTCACGTAGGCGTAGTCGATATTGACCTTTCCATGAGCAAGAGCCTCGGTTACCCGGGCGAGGATGCCGTGCATATTGCTCAGGTTGACCGCGAGAATCTCCGATTCGACCACATAGAAACCGCGTGAGGTCAGGTGGTCGTGACATACGTCTGCATCGCTGGGGAGGATACGGACGACACCCTGCTCAATATTATCGATCACACAGAGACCGTCGATGGTGACGCCAGAATTTGCCAGCAATCGGCTGATTGAGGCCAGGCGCCCGGGCTCATTCTCCAAGGCGACGGTCAGCTGCCTCCTCAGCGTGAAAGTCATCAGGTTACAATGACAGTTGAACGAAGGCGGTGCAAGCGGTCAGGACCGCTTGCACCCATTTCTACCTGGTACGGGAGGTTTCCCGGTTGCCCTAAAGCAGGGAGGTTCCCTTCGGCACGCGAATAATGGTGGTGCCGGCGATTTTATCGTGCCAGGATTGGCGCTCGTCGTCCCAACTGGCCCAGAAGAAGCCCAGGCAGCAGACGAGACCGGAGAAGATGCTGGAGAGCGACCGAACGACGACGACTCCGAAGTTAAGGGGTTGGCCATCGAGGCGCACGACTTTGAGGTTGAGCACGATCCCTCCGATCGTGGTCTGTCGCCATGCCCAGAAGACCACATGGTAGGCGATCCATGCAAATGGCAGCATCCAGTCCTGACCGATGAAACTGACCAGTCCGGCAATCAGGATAAAGTCCAGCGCGGTGGCTCCGAGTCGCGGCCAGAAACCGACCCGTTCAGCCATCAGTGGATCATCGGGCGTTGCCGTGATCGCGGTGCCTTGTGGGGCGGATCCCACCTCACCCGATTCGGACTGACTCTCCGTGGCCTCTGCGGGCGACGGCTGTGGGGACCCGATCGGGGTGGGTGCGATCGGGCTCATCGGGATTTTGGTCGGCTTGGCTTCTTTGCCTTCTCCTTTGAGTGCCTTGACCAGGGCCAGAAAAACGGCGCCCGATCCCAGGATGACCGCGAGGAACCAGGTCAGAAACCCGACGAATGGAACGGCATAGAGGAGAGTGAAGACGATGCCGCCTGCCAGCAGGGCCAGAGCGGGCATGGACCCCAGGCCCAATTGCTGCCCGGAGAAGCGGTAGACGGCGATGATGCCGAAGACGCCCGCGACCATGAGCCCTGCCACGTAGAAGGGCATGATCAGGATTCCGACCACGGAGACGGTCAGGATAAAGCTGAGCGGCCCGGAAAGAACGAAGATCAACATGCCGGTCAGCAGGGCGGCGGCCGGTCTCGAATCAAGGACCAGTGCCGTTGAGTCGATCGCGCGACGGAAGATAAGTGAAATGAGCAGGCTGATCAGCAACAGCACACCCGCTGCGATCCAGGCCCAGCTCTGGTCGTGAGGCAGGGGGCGCCCCAAGAGGAGGCCCGATTGGAACCATTCACCGACCCACTTGAAATTGCCTGCGGCAAAATCCGGAAGGAAAGTGATCTCGACCACGTCTCCATAGATTTCGGCGCCCTCGGCCCTGATGATGCGTCCGCCGATCACGATGAGCGCTCCGTCGATTTCAGCGTTTGGTCCCAGGCTGGTGGACCCGAGCACGTTGACGAAATCCCCATCTATATGTCCGTTGATGATCGCGTTTCCGAGCACCACGACCCCGTCGCCGTCAACCAGTCCCTCGATGATGCCCCGTCCCCCGACCACGACAAAGTCACTGGAGACTTCGTTCGGCCCGACGACTCCATCGGCGAAGATCCGCACCACCTCCTGCAGCGACCTGTATTCTTTCTTCTCGGGCTCAGGCGATGGAGGCTCTGCCGATGGTTCCTGAGTCTCCGGCTTTCCCTGCGTCTGTTCGACTTTGATCACGCCGGATTCGATCGTGATGGTCTGGGATCTGGTTGTTACGGCCTTTCCTTCAGATTGCGATTCCTCAATCTCGGTTGTGACCTCCTCGGTCGTCTCTCCAGGTGCAGACGCCGTTTCTTTCTCCGGATCGGACGAATTCTCCGACGACTGTGATCCGGACGATTCCGATTGGTTGGCGTGAGAGGCGGAACTCGATTCGAAGGGCGTTCCGGATTCGGCGGAAACCTCTTCCGTGGTTGTTTCCGACGATGCGGACTCCGCCGGCTGGTCCTGGGTTGCGGCGTTCTGCGCGGCCAGGGATGCGGCCATCAGAGTGACCCACAAGGCGGTCAGTACCTGGGATTTGGTGTGGATAAGGGCTTTCATGGTGTTTGGGAGGTAAGTGCTGTTTGGACCGAATCAGTCGTTGATCCGGACGGCAGATCGCAAAATGGCTGTTCCTGCTCCGAAAAGGACCAGGTAGAAAAGGCTGCCCGCCGCCGCGATGATCAGGAGGGCTGGAGCGATCGTGGTGCGGCCGAGAAGGGATCCCACTCTCATGAGCGTATCGAAGGTTCCCGAAATGGCTGCGATCCTGGTGACCGGAACGCTGAACAGTTCTCGAAGATCGATGGCTCGAAGGGCGGGCAGGATCTCGATTGTTCCCCAGGCTATTCCGGAAAACGCAACCAGGCAGGCAAGGATCAGCCCATATTGCAGGGGCCGTGGCCAGGTCGCGGCCGGCCTGCGATACCAAGCCAGTTGGCGCTTGCGAATCAAAGAGAGGACACCCGGGATCAGGCTTTCGGGGGCTTTGATCATGGGCTGGGCGCGCAATTCCCTGTGCAATTGCGGATCCTCAAAACGGTCTTTGTTGGCAGTCACTGGTCCATCTCCAATTCTTCTTTACGGGATTCGAGGCGCTTGCGCAGCGTATCTCGTCCGCGGGCGATGTCTGTTTTGACCTTGCTGAGCGAATGCTTCATCTGGTCGGCGATGTCCTGATAGGGCATTTCTTCGAAATGATAGAGCACGAGGGCGACGCGTTGGTCGGAGGGAAGTGACGCCAGCGCCCTCTCGAGTATTTCCCGCTGGTTGGCCGTCCGTTCGTCGGAGTCCCTGTGATCGGGAGCGGCGAGTTGTTCCTCGTAGGCCGGCGAATCCTGTTCGGAATTCTCCCGTTGCATATCGGAGAAGACTCTCCATCGCTTCCGGTACCGGGTCAGGTGGTTCAGGCAGAGATTCCTCGTGACGGTCTTGAGCCAGCCACCCACGGTGGAACTCTGCTTGAGTTGAGCGAAGCGGGCGTAAGCCTTCAAAAACACCTCCTGAGCAATGTCCTGTGCTTCGGCGTGATTGCCAAGCAGACGAATTGCGCTGGTGAAGACCATGTCCTGATAGCTCCGCATGAAAGCTTCGAATTCGGCTGAGTCGGTCATTGGGAGGGTGCCCTGGTATGCGTGGCATTCTCATCAACCATCAGAACACGGCGGATTCCTCGAAAGTTGCAGAATCGGATCGTCGTCTGTAAGGTTTTACCTGCGTGCTGCTTACGGCAACGGAAAACCGCGCCTGACCCTGCCTTGGCCGGAAAAAGCCGGAGAATAGAGCCGAACTTGCCTCGATCCTGGATCTCCGTCACTCGTCGTGCTCCAGATCCTGACTCTCATGACGTTTGGAAGATCGGGATCCCGTTTTCCCTGCTGAAAATGCCCATGGCCGATTTCATTCCTGAGGAACTCTACCACCAGATACTCGAACGCATGCCCGTCGCCTGCGTCGACGTGGCCATCGTGGCGAATGGATCCGTCCTCCTGGTCAAACGGCGCGATGCCCCGGCCCGGGATTTCTGGTGGGTGCCCGGGGGGCGGGTGTTGAAAGGAGAGACCATGCGCGAAACCGCGGCTCGGAAGGCCCTCGAAGAGGTCGGAATGATCTGCCACATCGGGCCGATCATCCATACCGCAGAAACCATTTTCCCGGACGGCCCGGGTGGCATCGCGATTCATTCGATCAACAGCTGTTTTTTTCTCTATCCAGCCGAGACCGATATCGAGTTGAAGCTCGATGAGCATCATGAGGACGTGAAATGGGTTCGTTCCATCCCCGAGGGCCTGCATCCCTACGTGGTCGCCTGTCTCCAGGGCGCCGGGCTGGAACATGAAGCACAGGCGGAGTCGGTCGGCGGTCAGAAATTGAGTCCCGGCAGGTAGACTTCGCCATCGGGCCAGGTCGATTCGCTCAGGAGTCGGACCATTGCGGTGACGGGTTCGCGCGGGCTGTCCGGCGAGGTGGGATCGGTGTCCATGACCAGGTTTTTGACCATGGTGTATCCGCTTGAACCGTAGACTTCCGGGTCGCCAAAGAGCACGGCAAATTCGAATCCTCTCTCGGCCAGCCATGGATGGATGACCGCCAGCATGGCCTTGACGTAGCCCTGTCCGCGGGCGTCGGGATGAACGCAGACCTCTGCGATTCCTCCAAACCGATGCAGACCCGCCGGTGCTTGGATGACCTTCTCGTGAACACCGACGTGTGCGACGAGCTCCTGCTGATCACCGCGAATGACCCACCGGTTTGGATAAGGCTCCTTGTAATAACGCCGGCGACGGAAAACATCGTCCTCGGCCTTGAGAAAGCAGGTGGTGAGCAGGTCTCGGAGTTCTCGGTCGATTTCTGCCTCGACCATTGAATCGTGGAGGTAGGTGATTCCTGGATGCATCAGATAGGTGCGGTCTGAGTATCAGGGTGGGGAAGTTGACGCGCGGCTCAGTCCTTTGGTTCAATCCAAGGTCTGGCGGTAACGCTTGATGCCCACCGCCATGGCAACGGTGACGAAGATGAGGATGGGCCAGAGATGGTGCCATACTTCGGGCAGACCGTTTCCCTTCAGCAGGATGCCGCGGACAATTCGCAGATAATGAGTCAGAGGGAGAATCGACCCGATGCCCTGAGCCCAGATCGGCATGCCGCGAAAGGGGAACATGAAGCCGGAAAGCAGAATCGAGGGAAGGAAGAAAAAGAAGGTCATCTGGACGGCCTGAAGCTGGTTGCGGGCGACGGTGGAGAAGGTGATTCCCACCGCCAGATTGGCCGCGATGAAGAGAAAGGTGCAGGCCAGGAGGAGAGGGATGCTTCCAATCATGGGAACCCCGAATACCACTCGGGCCAGGAGCAGGATGAGTGCGACCTGTATATAGCCCACGAAGATATAGGGCAGTATCTTTCCCGTAATGACTTCAACCGGCCGGACCGGGGTCGCCAGAAGATTCTCCATTGTTCCTCGCTCACGTTCGCGGGTTATGGCAAGAGCGGTGATCATGACCATGGTCATGGTGAGCACGATGCCCATGAGCCCCGGCACGATATTGTACTGGGTGATCGCCTCGGGGTTGTATTTGGCATGGATTCTCAGATCGACCGGTGGAGGTTTGGCCCGAAGATCGGATAGCGCGCCCTTCAGGTCGCGATTCCAAGCGGTCTGCACAAGCTGGTTGATGGCGGCAAGAGCGTTCCCCGTCGCCGCCGGATCGGTGGCGTCAGCTTCGAGCAGCAGGTCGGGAGTCTCCCCGCGGATCAGACGTCGGGTGAAATCCTCCGGGATGGTCAGGACAAACTGGACCGCGCCCTGTTCGATGAGGTCATGTGCTTCGTGTTCGGTGGTGATGCGGTGGCTGAGGGAAAAGTAGCCACTGTTGACCAGAGCGTGGGCGATGGTGCGACCGAATGGACCGTGATCGGCGGCCAGGATGCCCGTCGGCAGGTTCCTGGGATTCGAGTTGATGGCGAACCCGAAGACGATCAGTTGAAGCAAAGGTATGCCGACCATCATCCCGAAGGTCAGGCGATCCCGCTTCATCTGGATGAATTCCTTCAGGACGACTGCTCCGAGCCGCGAGAAGGATATGGGTGGTTTTCCGGCCATTTTGCTGATCAGTCGAATGTGTCCCTGGTGCCCTCCATCAGTCCGATAAACACGTCCTCCAGGCCGGGTTTGATCCTGGTCCATTCATGTCCGTCCTCCCGAAGTGACTGTATCGAGTGCTCGAGGACGCCCGCGTCGCGACCGCTTATGTGGAGCGTGTTTCCGAATGCGACCACCTGTTCCACCCCGGGCCGAGACCGGAGATCCTCCCCGAGCGTCCGCAGCCCTGTCCCGGTTACAGACCAGGTGGCGAGGCCGGCCCCGGCCACCACTTCGTCGACCGTGCCACGGGTGAGAAGGCGGCCGTAGGCAAGGTAGGCGAGCCTGTGGCAGCGTTCGGCCTCGTCCATGTAGTGAGTTGTGATCAGGACGGTGAGACCCTCGGCTGCCAGTGCATGGATCTCCTCCCAGAAGTCACGGCGGGCTTTTGGGTCGACACCGGCGGTGGGTTCATCGAGCAGCAGAAGTTTCGGCTGGTGGATCAGGCACGCGGCCAGGGCGAGGCGCTGTTTCCACCCTCCCGAAAGCTCGCCGGCCAATTGTCGTTGTCGTTTGGAAAGCCCCAGGCGCTCGAGGCTGTCATCCACTGAACGGCGCCGGTTTGGTATCTGGTAGACGCGGGCAATGAAATCGAGATTCTCCCGAATGCTGAGGTCTTCGTAGAAACTGAAGCGCTGGGTCATATAGCCCACGTGGCGTTTGATTGAAGTCTGCTCGGTCAGGATGTCATAGCCGAGGCAGGTCCCCGATCCGTCGT
>Ga0164313_10001010_pt1 | contig 24142 bp, 19 predicted proteins | sample GuaBasSedimGuay4_FD_113735 | JGI IMG/M metagenome (GOLD analysis project Ga0164313, IMG submission 113735) | Subseafloor sediment microbial communities from Guaymas Basin, Gulf of California, Mexico - Guay4, Core 4569-4, 0-3 cm | ecosystem: Environmental > Aquatic > Marine > Hydrothermal vents... | reverse complement strand
CTCCGTTTTCGAACATAAACTACGAGATCAGGATCCAGCGCCAGTCCGGGTATTACCTCTGGAAAATCTTCCTGACAGTGATCATCATCGTCTCTTTGACCTGGGTCGTTTTCTGGATGAGCGATGAGCGCCTGGGCCGCCGGGCGGGCGTTTCCAGCAGCGGTATTCTCACGGTCATCGCCTATCAGTTCGTGACCACATCGACACTGCCGCGGGTCAGTTACCTGACCGTGGCGGACCTGGTAATGACCGTATCGATCATAACCATCGCGGCCACCATGGTCGTGAGTGTGTTTGTCGACCGAATCGATTTCGAGAACCAGGCGGGGAAGTTGAGGGTCGACCGGGCCTGCCGGTGGATCTTCCCGCTGGCCTATCTGGGCCTTTTGGCCATCGTCATGGGCCGGAACGGGGCTTTCTAGCCTGCTAGGCCTGATCGAGGATTTCCCGCACCTTGCCGAGCAGTTCGGGGATGCCGAAGGGTTTCATCAGCAGGTCGGCACCGTCCAGGTCGCGGATTTCCCTGCCCACGCTGGCGGGGTCGTAACCGGAGGCGAACAGGATGCGGACTTTGTCTTTAATCTGACGGATCTGTTCTCCCGCTTCCCGGCCGCCCAGCCGTGGCATCACCAGGTCGAGCATCACCAGATCCACTTCGTCCGCGTGCTTTTTGAATAAATCCACGGCCTCCATCCCGTCCACCGCCACCAAAACCTTGTAGCCGCCTTTCTCGAGCACCCGCACCGCCAGGTTGCGGACGTCCTCGTTGTCTTCGGCCAGCAGGATGGTTTCATCGCCCCCGGCCACCGGTTTTACAGGGGCCTTTTTCGTGGGAGTAACTTCCATTTCGGAACGGGGCAGAAAAACCGAGAATTTTGAACCATGGCCCGGTTCGCTTTCCACGACCATCAGTCCGTCGTGCTGCCGGACGATGCCGTAGATCGAAGCCAGACCAAGGCCCGTGCCCTGGCCCACTTCCTTGGTGGTGAAGAAGGGTTCGAAAATCCGTTCCAGGATTTCGGGAGCCATTCCCCGCCCCGTGTCCTCGACGATCAGGACACCGTACTTTCCGGGTTTGGCGTCGGGGTAATTTTCGCAGAATTCAGCGTCGATTTCCCGCGCTTCGGTCCTGACGGTGATGGTGCCCATGTCCGAAATCGCGTCCTGGGAATTGACGCAGAGGTTCATGAAGATCTGTTCCACCTGTCCGCGGTCGGCATGGATCCGGACACGGTCCGCAGCCGGTGAAAAATCGATGGTTACCGAGACGTCGATCATACGGCGCATCATCTGCAGCATGTCGTTGATCACATCGTTCAGGTCAAGGGTGGCCGGCTTCAGCACTTGCTGCCTGCTGAAGGCGAGCAGTTGCCGGGTCAGGACAATGGCCTTGTCCACGCCCAGGCGAACCTGTTCCAGATCCCGGCGCGTCTGGCCCTTTGGCTGGAATTCCTGCATGACGAATTCCAGGTTGTTCAGCATGGCGTGCAAAAGATTGTTGAAATCGTGGGCGATGCCGCCGGCCAAAAGGCCGATCGCCTGCATTTTCTGCGACTGGATCAACTGTTCTTCCAGCTTGCGCCGCGGAGTGATGTCCCGTCCGACCGCGGTGATGGCCTCCAAATTTCCGGCGGAATTCAAAACCGCGCGGTTCGACCAGGCCAGCCAGCGCCATCCGTCGCTGGTCATGACACGCTGTTCATGGTAGGACCGATGCGGCAGTTCAGACAGGGAAGCCAGGGATCGCACGCTGGATTCGCGGTCATCCTTGTGGACCTGGGGCAGGTCGTCGTGACCGAGCAGTTCTTCCTCGGTTTTTCCGAAAACCTGGCAGTAGCTGGGGCTGACGTAGAGGAACCTCCCATCGGGACCGAACTGGACCACCAGGTCGTTCTGGTTTTCCACGAGCAGACGGTATTTGGCCTGGCTGGTTCGCAGGGCGGCCTGGCGCATCAGCAGGGCGCGCAGGAGCAGAGCCATCAGCGCCACCAGGATCAGGCCGGTCAGGGCCATGAAGTCATCCGCCCGGTTGATGGAATTCGCCAGATAGCTGGGAGTGGGGGCAAGCATGAGGGTCCAGTTGCGGTCGGCGATGCGCACAGGTTGTTCGAAGGCGAAATCCCATTCTTCGCCTGTGCCGGATTCTGAATGCAGATAGGCGATGGCCCCGGTTTCCTCCACGAACCGGAACTGGAACCTCTCACGCAGATTTTTTTCGGAAAGGCATGATTCCAGCATCAGGGTGATCCGGAAGACACCGTTGATGTAGCCCAGGGCCAGATTGTTCTTGTCCAGCAGGGTCTGGTAGGTGGCGATGCCCTTGCCCCCCTGCAACAGGTCGATGACGGGGGTGCTCACTATGGTGCCTGTTTTGGCGGCCTGGTTCAGCGATTCCACGACGCTGGCATTGGGATGATCATGAAGGTTCTGATTGAGGGCCGGAAGATTGGTGTCCAATGGGGTGACGATCTTGATCACCCAGTAGTCGTCGATGTAGTTGATGGCCTGGATCCCGGGATAAAGACCGAGAAGGTTCTGGGCCTGATCAGCAAATAGATTCTCGATGTCGTTCTGGTCGATGAACTGCTTGTTGCCCAGGTGCTGGACAACGGCGATCCGGGCATCGATCCAGGCCTCCAGCCGCAGGCGAATCTGTTCGGCGGTGATCTGTGTTTCGAGCTGGATCCTGTCGTTCTCGTGTTCCTTGGCTATGGTGTGGAGGACCAGGATACCCGCCACGCCAAGAATAAAGAACAGGCCGGGAACCCAGGCGGCGATAAGACGTGCTTTCACAGATGGTCTCCAGGATCGAAATGGCTGATCGATATCGGTCAAGATAAACCCGTTCCACAAATTTTACCCTGTCCCGCACGGCCAATTCAATGTCGATCTGAAATGCGCGGGATTCGGGCCCTTGCGTTTTGGTCTCCCATCATCCTGATTGGGAATCATGAAAAAACGCACTATCCTGGTATTCATCGACGGTTTGGGCTGGGGTCAACCGGACCCGGCGACCAATCCCCAATTCGCCTATGGAGGCGAAATATTTCGCTTGCCGCCCCGAATGGACGCCGTCCAGGAAGTATCCGGCGGAGGGTTTGCCCGGCCCATCGACGCTGTGCTGGGTGTGGCTGGCGTGCCTCAGAGCGCAACGGGCCAGACGACCCTATTGTCCGGAATCAACGCCCAGGAAATCCTAGGTAAACATTTGACGGGCTTTCCCAACGAGAGGCTGCGGGAAGTCCTGCTGGAACACTCCGTTCTAAAAACGTTGACCGATATGGGTCTGGATGCCCGCTTCCTAAATGCCTTTCGGCCCCGGTTCTGGGAATTGACCAGGGAGCGACAACTGACCTTTTCGGCCACGACGGTGGCCAATCTGGCCGCCGACCAGCCGTTTTTTACTTTGGATGATATTCGCGAGGGCCGGTCGATCTACCAGGAATTCACCAACACGGAGTTGAGGGCCCGCGGGTTCGATCTGGATCCCATGACCCCGGCGGAGGCCGGTCGCGTCCTGGGGCGGGCATCGCGTCGACTCGACTTCACCCTGTACGAATATTTCCAGTCGGATAAGGCCGGTCACAGCGGGGATATCGGCAGGTCCTGTGAGGAACTGGTCAAGCTGGATTCATTCATGGCGGCGTTGCTGGAGGAATTATCTGATGATCTCGGCGCCGGGACCCTGGTGCTGGTGACCAGCGATCACGGCAACCTGGAGGACATGACCACCAGGAGGCATACGCTCAATCCGATTCCGTTGATGGGGTGGGGAGACGGCGCGCGGGATTTCCTAACGGACGTTGCCCGGTTGGACGAGGTCAGCCCCGCCATTGTCGCCAGGCATAAGGGCGGCTCCGACTGACGAAACGCCTTCGGCGGATAGATTATCGATGAGGTCTTTGACAGCCGCGGCGACTTCGCCCGGTTGTTCCTCGTAAATGAAGTGGCCGGCCCCGGGGACCTCCCGGAAAGCCACATTGACCAGGCCCCGGTCCAGAACCTCGATGTCCTCGCTTGTCAGTTCAGCCTCGTGGGGAGCCGTTCCCAGGAGTACGATTACCGGAATTTCGATTTCGGGAAGGCGGGGGGTCATGGCCCAGGGTTCGGTCTGTCGGGTCATGGCCATCATGGCGTCCAGCGCGGCCGAAATATCCCGGCCCGTTCCCCGGAAATACCGTCCCACGGTGCGTCTGTCGACCCAGCTCGGATCACCGGAGCTGTTTTTCAGATTCTCGCCGTAACGATCCCGCATGAGGTTTTTTCCACCCATTTTGGCCAGGACCTTGGCCATTTTGAGGGTGTTTCTGATGTTGGGCGAAATGGCTTCCTCGGCGGAGCCACCTTCTATGGACACGATTCCCCTCAGCAATTCGGGCCTCTCCACGGCCAGGCGGAATACCATGGACCCCGCGATACCCTGGGCGACAAAAACGGCGCTTTGGACCTCGAGGCGGTCCAGCACCGTCCCGAGCCGCATGGCCTGGGTGGTCATGGTGTAGTCGGCGTCGTGGGGTCTTGACGATTCACCGACGGCCAACGGTTCGATGATGATGGTCCGCAGACCCTGTTCATGCAGCAGCGGCGTCAGTTTCCGGAACCCGTACGAACAGCCGGAAAGACCCGGGATGAGCACCACCGGATCACCATCCGGCGGACCTTCACTGATAACCGTGAGCTCCTCGCCGGGGGCGATTTCGAGGGTGGCCGGAGCCGCGCTGGCGCCTATGGCCAGCAATAGCAGGATCAGTTTCATGTTTGGTCACCGCGGGTCAAGGGAGGCGTCCTTCCAGGTAGAACACCTCGAAAACCTTTTCGTGAAAAATGGGTCCGTGTCCAAAATAGCCGTCCTCGCCGAAGAGCTCACCGTGGTCGGACATGATCATGAAGTGGGTGTTTTCGGGACAGCGGTCCATCAGCTTGCCGACCACCTTGTCCAGGTGTTCGACGCACGCAATCTGTTTTTCGTAGAAGGCGCGGAACTGTTCGGGGGTGAAAAAATCATCCTGCTTGCGGCCCGTGAGGAACTCGGAGGGGTTCTTCAAAAAATCGTCCAGGTGCTTGAATACGCCGTGGACACCGCTGATGTGGGGGAGGTCCTCTCCCGACTCGCCGGGCAGCAGATACGGGTAATGGGTTTCCCCGGTGTTGAGGAAGAAAAAGCCCGGTTCATCCTGAGAAATTTCGATGCCCTTGAAATCGCCGTCCCCGTCCAGGATCGCCGCCAGGTCGTTATGGTGGGGGGCCAACTCGTAGCGGTCGAAATGGGCCGACATGCTCGTCATGGGGTTCAGCACCGGCAGACTCACCACTCCTTCGGTCCGGAATCCCTGGTTTTTTAGGAAATGGGGGAGCGAAAGCTGGGGGACGAATTTACCGAATTCCACGTCCTTGATGTTCAGCCGCTCCGACCAAAGGGCAAACTCGTCGCGGTAGACGTTGGAGGCGAACACACCCTTGGGGCTTTGGTGGGGCACCATGCCCATCAAAAAAGTGTAATGGCTGGGGCTGGTCCAACTGGCGTAGCTGTACCGTTTTTCAGCTGTTCCGATCCGGTCCAGGTTGGGGGTCCTGGCAGCCTGAAAGGCGTCCCAGCGGCAGCTGTCGAACACGATGAAGATCACGTTGTTCTTTCGTTCGTTGCCACGGAAGATGTTTTTTACGCCGTTCATGATTCCGGCCATGGTTGATCCATTTCTTGGAATGGTGTGGCGGGGAAAGCCGATGTCAGATCCATATTAAAGATATCGGCCGGGCACACACATGTCTTCAATCAGTTTTTATCTGCTGGGTTCCTGAGGGCAAAAAATGACCGCCGGCCCAGGGGGAGGGCCGACGGCCGGGCGAGGGAGATTTCTCCCTCAAGGAGATGATCCTTATCAGATCGCGTCGTTGAGAGCAGCGGCCAGATCTTCCTTGGGCCGCACCCCGACGAAACTGTTGACCGATTCGCCGCCCTTGAACAGCATCACCGTGGGAATGCCGCGGATGCCGAATTTGGCGGCCAGGTCCTGGTTGTTGTCCACGTTGATCTTACCGATTTTCACCTTGTCGCCGAACTCGCCGGCCAGTTCCTCGATGATGGGGCCGATCATTTTGCAGGGGCCGCACCAGGGGGCCCAGAAATCGACGAGAACCGGAACATCACTCTTCACTACCTCGGAATCGAAATTGTCACCGTTGAATTCCATCACGTTCGCCATGGGGTTGTCCTCCTGATTTGTTTATTTCTGCCGGCTGCAACACCAGCTTGATTAATTTCCTCTTGCGCAGCCCTATCGCAGGAGGTGTGCCAAATATCTGAATTGTTGTCGTGAAATTTGTTAATTGAAATAAAAACAATTAGTTACTCTGAATACCCGGGCTCCTTGAAATGGGGGCTGGAATTGGATTTACTTGCCTCGGATGTGGTTTGCAACTAAATTGTTGCAACATAAATGTTGCATTCAACACTTTTAGAGGAAAGTTGGATCATGGCCAGGAAAAAACCGAAAATGAGCCAGTTGGTGCCCATTGAAAGCCTCCTGGCCCAGATCGAACCCGCCAGCCTGCTTTCGATCATCAGATCGTTGCGGGAAGGTATTATCGCCCTGGATTCGGACTTGCGCATTCTGACGGTGAACCCCGCCGCGGAGGAGATCCTGGGTCGGAAAGCAAAGGACCTGTCGGGGGTTCTGGTCTGTGATCTGTTCGGAAACAAAGCCTGTCCCGAGGATGTCCTCGCCGAAACCCTGCGTTCAGGGGACGCGATCATCGATTTTCAGACTACCGTACAACTCGCCGACGGGCAGCGGGGCCATGTCCTGTTAAGAACCTCCGCCCTGCTTGACCGGCAGGGCGGCTCCCTGGGCATTGCCCTCATTCTGGGAGACGTGACCGAAGTGACCACCCTGCGCCAGCAGATGAGTCCCGGCCACCGCCTCGGCAATCTGGTGGGGCGGGACCCGAAGATGCGCGAACTGTTCGACCTGGTGTCCGACGTGGCCGGTAGCGAGGCGACCGTCCTGATCAGGGGTGAAAGCGGTACAGGCAAGGAGTTGGTGGCCCGCGCCGTTCATGAGGCCAGTGGGAGGGCGGATGGTCCCTTTGTCCAGGTCAACTGTTCGGCCCTGTCGGAAAATCTCCTGGAAAGCGAACTCTTCGGCCATGTCAAAGGGGCCTACACCGGCGCGGTGGGGGACCGCGTGGGGCGCTTCCAGGAGGCGGTGGGGGGAACCATCTTCCTGGATGAGATCGGTGATGTGAGTCCCGTGGTGCAGGTCAAGCTGCTGCGTGTCCTGCAGGAGCGGGTCATCGAACGGGTGGGGGACAACAAGTCCATCCCTGTGGATGTCAGGGTGGTGTCGGCGACCAACCGCGATCTGGATACCCTGCTGGCCACCGGCCGGATGCGCGAGGATTTCTACTACCGTATCAAGGTCGTGTCCCTGGTCATTCCCCCGTTGCGCGACCGACGTGAGGATATTCCCCTGCTGATCACCCATCTTCTGGAAAAGATTGCCCGGCGGGATGGGCAGTCGGGGCCGCCTCCGGTTGCGGGCGAAGCCCTGCGGCTGCTGATGAACCACAATTGGCCGGGCAACGTGCGGGAACTGGAAAATGCCCTCGAGCATGCCCTGGTGCTGAGTCGGGGTGAGGCCATCCGGGGCAGCCATCTGCCCCCCGAACTCCTGCGGTCCGAGAGCCGCGGCGCCCGGGGATTCGGCAACGTCCCGGTGCACAGCGACGAGGAAAAGAACCTGTTACGGGAGGCGCTGCGGGGCACGGGTTGGAATCGTTCCAAGGCGGCGCGAAGGCTGGGTATCGACCGGACCACACTGTGGCGCAAGATCAAGGAATATGGGCTCGAACCCGAGGATTGACGAGGTACGCCATCATGAAAAGACGCGGAATATGGAAATTGGGATTGGGCATCGGCTGCGGATTCGCGCTGCTGGTCGCCGTGGGTGTATTCGGTGTGGCCAACTGGTACTCGGGGAGAATCAACCAGGAATACAAACAGGTCCGGGACAGTGAAAAGGCCTTGCTTGCCGCCACGGAAGGTGACCAGGGTTTCCGCCCACCGTCCGGAGGAATACCCGCCGCGGAAAGGATCGAGGTTTTCCTGGCCGTAAGGGAGGATCTGGATCCCTGGTTGGAGACCATGGGTATCGCGGTCATCAAAATGGCCGCCGACCGGGAGCGTCAACGCGATGGAGGTCCGAAGGATCTCGCGCGATTGGTTAATACCGGTTCCGACCTGATGCCCATTTTCGCGGGCTTCTGGACCGCCCGCAACGAAGTCCTTCTCGCCCATGAAATGGGACCCACCGAATATGCGTACATCTACCGCCTGGTCTATCACACCTGGCTTAATTTTGGCCGCCCCGAGGCGCCCGCGGGAGATTATCCCGCCGCGGCCCTCACCGAGGCATTTGAACCTTACCGCACCCGCCTCACCGCAACCTTCGATGCCGACGTGCATCCGGTGGAGCTGATCTTCCAAAAGGACAGTCAGTAGGGTGTTTCAACGGTCCCCCGTGAACTCTGGGGATATCGGGCTTGGGCGGTGATGGGAGCTGGAGAGCCATCTCAGGTCATACATCAAGGGCCCGGAAATAATCCGCAGCGCCGCAGGCGTGAGGACATTTTCCGGGCCCTTGATGTATGACCTGAGATGGCTCTCTAGCTCTCCTTCTCGCACCAAACCTCAATGATCCGCAGGATGGTGTCGGTGGCAAGCTCCATGTCCTTGACACAGATCCACTCGCCATAACCGTGGAAATCCTGTTCCCCGGTAAAGATGTTCGGCGTCGGCAGCCCCTTGGCCGACAGGGTCGAACCATCGGTGCCGCCGCGGATCGAACCCTGGAGAGGTTCCATGCCCGCCCGTTTGACCGCTTCCAGGGCATAGGCCATGGCGCGGGGTTCCTTCTCCAGATCGTATTTCATGTTCCGGTAGTATTCCTTGATCTCGATCCGGTAGCTGGAATTGGGCCACTTTTCGCAGGCCGCCGCGGCGTATTTGTCGATCATCTCGGCTTTGGGCCGCAAACCGGCGAACTCGAAATCGCGGATCAGCAGCTGGACTTCGGTTTCGCTGCAATTCCCCTTGATGCTGATGGGATGGATGTAGCCTTCCATGCCTTCGGTGGTTTCGGGGGCGCCTTCACGGGGCAGGCTGGCGAGGAATTCACCGGCCACCTTGACCGAAACGACCATTTTGTCCTTGGCGTACCCGGGGTGGATGTCACGGCCGACGAAGGTCACGATGGCGCTGTCGGCACAGAAGGTTTCGTTCTCCACCTCGCCCCGCTGGCCGCCGTCCATGGTGTAGGCCACGGTGGCGCCGAACCCTTCCACGTCGAAATGTTTCACGCCCGCGCCCACTTCTTCATCCGGGGTAAAGGCGATCTTCACCGGACCGTGTTTCCAGTCGGGATTCTCGTGGATGATGGTCAACGCTTCCAGGATCTCGGCGATGCCGGCCTTGTCGTCAGCGCCCAGCAGGGTGGTCCCGTCGGCGGTGATGATGGTTTCACCGACACACTTGGCCAGATACGGATTTTCGGCCGCCAGGATCTTGCGTCCCTCGTTGGGCAGGTCGATGTCGCCGCCCTGGTAGTTTTCGTGGAAGGTGGGCACCACGTTTTCACCGCTGACTTCGGGGTAGGTGTCCATATGGGAAATGAAAGCGATGGCGGGCACTTTTTCACAACCGGCGCTGGCCGGAAGGTTGGCCGTCACGTAGCAGTTGTCGTCCACCGAGGCATCGGCCAGGCCGACGGCCTTCAACTCGTCCACCAGAAGACGGGCCAGGTCGAACTGGCGCTCGGTGGAGGGATAGGTGTCCGACTCCTCGCTGCTGGTGGTGTGGATTTTGGCGTAGGTGACGAAGCGGTCGACCAGGGTCGGGAACGTGGAATCGGCTTGGCGGTCCAGCATGGAAAGGCCTCCGGCTGAAAAAAAAGGGTCGCTGTGGGAATCCGGCGCAACCGATCTTTTCCCACGGTTGAAATGCGAAAGTCAAAGATAGGACTCCAAGGTGTGGGGAAGCAAGGATGGGGTTGACACTTTGCTTGTCTGAAAGTGGGGGGAATGTTAGGTTTACCGGCGATGTCGACTGCCGGAGACCCTCCGCGCGGTCGACCGCGGTCCCGGGACGTTCGTCCCCATCTGCTCCCCTGCCCGGAGGTGTCCATGGAAGTCAGCGAAACCCCCAAAATCCTTCCCGATAATGCATATCGGAAGTTGAATGAGGGTGAAACCTACGTGCCGGTTATTCCGGCGGAGAAAATCGTCCCCGAACTAACCGGGTATTCCCTGTTTTGGGGCCTTTTTTACGCGGTCCTGTTCACTGGCGCCAGCGCCTATCTGGGGCTGAAGATCGGCCAGGTCTTCGAAGCGGCCATTCCCATCACCATTTTGGCCATGGGTTTGAGCAGCGCCCTGAACCGCAAGAACGCCCTGCAGGAAAACGTCATCATCCAGTCCATCGGTTCGGCTTCCGGCGTCATTGTCGCCGGCGCGATTTTTACCGTTCCCGGGCTATACATTCTGGGGCTGGAAGACCAGGCGGGCTTTTTCCGTATCTTCATGGCTTCTTTGCTGGGTGGTTTGCTGGGTATTTTGTTCCTGGTACCTTTCCGCCGGTATTTCGTCAAGGACATGCACGGCGAGTTCCCCTTCCCCGAAGCCACTGCCTCGACCGAGGTGCTGATGGCCGGTGAAAAGGGCGGCGGCGCCGCTTCGACCCTGCTCAAGGCCGCGGCCCTGGGCGGTATCTACAACTTCCTGTCCGGCACCTTCGGCTTTTGGCGTGAACTGTTCACCACCCGGGTGTTTGCCTGGGGTGAGCGTCTGGCCATGGGCCCCCGCCTGGAGTTTCGCCTGCTGACCGACGCGGCCGTTATCGGCCTGGGCTACATCGTTGGCTTGCGCTACGCCCTGATCATCGCTTCGGGCTCTTTCCTGGCTTGGTGGGTCCTGGTGCCGATGGTCGGTTTCTTCGGCAACGAATTCCAGATCGCCGAGTTGCAGAAGATGGTCCCGGGCGATCTCTTCTTCAATTATGTGCGGCCTGTCGGTATCGGCGCCATCGCCATGGCCGGCATGATCGGTGTCTTCAAGTCCCGCAGCATCATCTGGGGCGCTTTCCTACTGGCGGCCAACGAGCTGAAGGGTGGGCAGAAGGCAGATTCCGGACCGGTTGAGCGGACGCAGAAAGATCTGCCCATGAAGTGGATCTCCGCATTGATCGTGCTCACCCTGGTCATGGTGTTCGTGTTCTTCTGGCTCGGCGTGACCAGCAAGTTCACCTGGGCGATCGCCGGCCTCCTGATTGTCACGGTGATCTCCTTCCTGTTCACGACCGTGGCCGCGCGGGCCATCGCCATCGTCGGCACCAACCCGGTTTCGGGCATGACCCTGATGACCCTGATCATCAGCTCGGTGATCCTCAACTGGGTCGGCCTCGAGGGCAATGGCGGTATCGTGGCCGCCCTTCTCATCGGTGGTGTCGTCTGTACGGCCCTGTCCATGAGCGGTGGTTTTATCAGCGATCTGAAGATCGGTTACTGGCTGGGAACCACGCCCATCGTTCAGCAACAATGGAAATTCCTGGGCACCCTCTTTTCCGCGGCCGCGGTCGCGGGTGTGATCATGCTGCTGAACGACACCTACGGATTCGGCATACCCACGGCAGCCAAACCCAATCCGCTGGAAGCTCCCCAGGCCAGCGCCATGGCCGCGGTGATCGAACCGCTGATGACGGGTTCACCGGCGCCCTGGATGCTGTACCTCGGCGGTTGTTTCATGGCCCTGATTCTGGAATGGGTCGGCGTTCCGCCTTTGGCTTTCGCTTTGGGCATGTACCTGCCCCTGCACTTGAATACTCCCATCCTGGCCGGCGGCCTCGTGTCGTATTTCGTGGCCAAGGGCGGCAGCAAGGATGTGCAGAGGAAGCGTAAGGAGAAGGGAACCCTGATGGCTTCGGGTTTTGTAGCCGGCGGCGCCATCATGGGGGTCGTTGCGGCCCTGGTGCTGTTCTTCGGCAAGATGCTCGTCAGCGACGACTGGACACGCACTCTGCATGACGGAACTGTGATCAACGCCGAAGGCTGGTCCGTGGTCCACGCGCTGAACACGCACGGCTGGGTCGAAGAAAACCCCTTGTCGGCCTTGTTGGCCCTGGTTCTCTTTTGCGGCGTGTGTTTCTATCTTTACAAGGGAGCCCGCAACGCCGCGTCCGATTAGCGGCCTGCCAACCCCTGGGTATAACCGGGCCGCCGGTCTGGTTGTCCAGAAATGGACATCCTGAGTCTGGCGGCCCTCTTTCGATGGAGCGGTAAATGAACTGTCCGTGTGGATCAGAAATTGAGTACAAGGATTGCTGTGAACCAGTCATCCGGGGTGAGCGGTCAGCTGCCACTGCCGAGGAGTTGATGCGCGCCCGCTATTCGGCCTATACCAAGGTGGAGATGGATTTCCTGAAGAACTCGGTTCATCCGGATTTCCGTCAGGATGAAGACGGCGAAGGTTCCAAGGACTGGGCCGAGAACAGCCAGTGGCAGGGATTGGAAATTCTCGACTGCCATGCGGGGGGAGTTGACGACGAAGCAGGAAGAGTCGAATTCGTGGCCAGCTATACCTACGACGGTCAGGACAAGCAGTACCATGAGGTCGCCGAGTTCAGCCGGTCGGAAGGGTCCTGGATGTTTACCGAAGGCCGGCCGGGAGTCAATAAACCGGTTGTCAGGGATGAACCCAAGACAGGCCGCAACGACCCCTGTCCTTGCGGGAGCGGCAAAAAATTCAAACGCTGCTGCGGGCGGTGACACCATGCGGCTGTTGGTGACCGGCCTGCTGGTTTTGTCCCTTCTCGGGACGGGGTTGGTAGCCGGGGCCGAGGCCCGGGAAAATGGTGATGCACCCGATTCGACGGTTGTCACCGGCACCAATGACGAAGGTGGCCAGGGAGGCTTCTGGCTGACCCGGATCCTGAAGAGCCTTTTCGGGCGCAGCAGCAAGAAAGAGGAGGATCTGGACGGCAAAGCGGTGGAACTGGTAAGCCGCTACGCTCCCTACATAGGCAAGCCGATCGAGGTGGTCATTGTCCACCAGGTCGCCCGCTTCGACTCCTCCTGGGATGACGACAAAGGGTCAGGCCAACAATTCCTCAACTCCGTCACCAAGCCAATCCATTCATATACCAAGGACCGACTGATCCGGGATTACCTCCTGTTCGAACGGGGTCAGCTCGTGGATCCTTTCCTGTTGGCTGATACGGAACGTATGCTCCGTGAACTTGACTTCATCAATGATGTCCGGATTCGCATTGTGCCGCTCATGGGGGAAAGCGAATCGGTGGTGGTGGTCATCGAGACCCAGGACAAGTGGCCCTTCGGCGTATCGGGAAAAATAAAGGATCCCGACCGGTATGACGTGAACCTCTTTTTCTCAAACCTCGGGGGCTACGGGGTCCGCCTGGAGAACAAGCTGATTTACCGCGGGGACCTGGAGCCGAATCTCGGTTACCAGGGTGTCCTGAGCAAACGGAACATCGGGGGTTCTTTCGCCGACTTGCGCCTGTTTTACGAGGATTCATGGCAGCAGTTATCCCGGCAGGTCGATGTCCAGCGTGACCTGATCCACCCCGGGATCAAATGGGTGGGCGGAGCCCGCTGGGAATACACGAATCACCGGAATACCGGAGGTGTGCCCTGGAAGTTCGAGTTGGGCGACTACTGGCTGGGCCGCACATACAATCTGCGAAAGGCCCGCCCTGCGCAGAAGTCGGCCCGTCCCCTGTTGGTTCCCGCCGTGAGGTTCGTGAAAAATGAATTCAAGGAGCGGCCCGTAGCCAAACCCGACTCGAATGAAGCATTTCTCAATACCAGGGATTATCTCGCCGGAGTGACATTCCAGAGGTTAAAGCATTACAAGACGAACCTGCTTTTCAGGATGGGGGAAACCGAAGATGTTCCCGCTGGTTTCACCATCAAACTGACCGGCGGCTACCAGGACCGGGAATTCTATGATCGCTCCAGCGCTTTTTTCCAGACGGCCTACCTGACCATTCGCAACCGGGGCGATATCCTGCTGGGTTTTGTCGATCTGGGAAGTTATTACCATAACTCGGTTTCCGAAGACGGAAAGTTGAACGTGGGAGGCACCTACATTTCCCGCCTGGTGGGTGGTTCCAATTACAGGTTCCGTTTCTATTCGTTCCTGACCTACACGTCGGCCTTTAATCGGAGCGGGGAGGGGGCGCTGGTTCTTGGAAACAAGACCGGTCTGCGCGGCCTGGAGGATAATCAGGTGAAGGGTAACAAACGGGTGATCCTGAAGTTGGAGTCCCGCCTGTTCACTCCCTGGAGGACGATGGGTTTCAAATTCATGCTCTTCGGGTATGCGGATGTCGGCACCGTCGGTGGCGAGAGCGATCCCCTGGTGCAAAAGAAGATCTATTCCAGCATCGGCCTGGGCTTTCAGTTTGAAAATACCGAAATCGTGCTGCCTGCGACCCAGGTGCGCATCGGCTTCCTCAACAGTATCGAGGAAAACGGACTGGCGCTGGGCTTCAAGCTCGGCTCGGTGGAAAATCCTGAAATCGGAATGCCGGGCACCAAACCGGGAGGGTTCGCTTTCCAATGATTCCGGAGGGAAAGGAAGTTCAGGCCATGCGACAGATCTGGATCAATCGCAAGGGCGGGGTGGATGTCCTGGATGTCCGCGATGTTGTCCGGCCCGATCCCGGACCCGGACAGGTGCGGGTCCGCGTGGAAGCCGCCGGTGTCAATTTCGCCGATGTGATGATGAGGCGGGGACTTTATCCCGACGCCCCGAAACTGCCGGCGGTGGCGGGATACGAAGTCGCCGGTACCGTGGACGCCGTCGGATCCGGTGTGAACGGGGAATTGGTTGGTACCGCCGTGGTGGCCATGTGCAATTTCGGAGGGTACAGCGAATATGTCTGCCTGCCCCGGGAGTTGGTCTGGATGTTACCCGCCCGGACGGAACCGATCGCCGCGGCCGCAGTTCCGGTCAACTATCTGACGGCCTGGCAGATGGTCCGGGTCATGGCGCCTGTCGCCAAGGGAGATCTGGTCCTGATTCATTCGGCCGCCGGCGGCGTGGGCCAGGCAGTCATCCAGTTGTGCCGTCAGGTGGGCGCTCGGGTCATCGGTTCGGCTTCCCCGGGGAAACACGATTTTTTAAGGAAACAGGGACTGTTCCATGTGTTCGATTCAAACAGGCGGGATTTTGTCGGGGAAATAATGGATGTCACCGATGGGCGAGGGGTTGATGTCGCCCTGGAGCCCCGCCATGGCCGCTGGATCATGGAGAACTACCGCAGCCTGGCCAAATGCGGCCGGCTGGTCCTGTTCGGTTTTTCCAGTGCCGCGATCGGCAAAAGGTCTGGTACCCTGTCGGCGTTGCGCACGTTGGCTCGGGTCCCCTGGTTCCAGTTGAACCCCATTTCGTTGATGAACGACAATAAATCCATCGCCGGAGTGAACCTGGGCAGGATGTGGGATCAGCAGGAGCGAACTTCGCAATGGATGAACGAACTGCTGGAAATGCTGGCCGACGGCCGGATTTCTCCGGTGATCGACGAGGTCTTTCCGTTTGACGAGGCAGGGCGCGCCCACGGCCGCCTCGAGGATCGGTTAAACGTGGGTAAAGTTGTTCTCGTGCCCCGAAAGGAGGCTTCGGCGTGAAGATTTCAGTGGCCATCATTACCTTGAACGCCGCGGCGGACCTTGAGAGGTGCCTGCAGTCGGTGGCTTTTGCCGACGAAATCGTCGTATTGGACCAGGGCAGTACCGATGCCACGGCCGAGGTTTGCGTTCGGCACGGCGCGGCCATCCACCAGACCGAGTGGATGGGATTCGGGCCCACCAAACAGAGGGCGGTGGACCTGTGCCGCAACCGGTGGGTGCTGAGCATCGATTCTGACGAACAGGTGTCCCCTGAATTGAAGGCGGCCATCGAGGCTTTGCCTGAACAACCGGATGAGGCGGCGTTCACCGTCAACCGCCTGAGCCGGTTTTTGGGCAAGTGGATTCGTCACTGTGGCTGGCACCCCGAATACGTGACCAGGTTGTTCGATCGCCAAAGGGCGGGCTTCAACGACAAACACGTTCACGAAGCGGTGGTTACGGAGGGCCCGGTCGGCCGGTTGGACGGCCTGATGCTGCATTACACCTACGAGACCATGGAACAGTACATTGAAAAATTGAACCGCTATACCACCCTGGCCGCCGAGGAGTTGCACGCCGAGGGACGCAGCTCGAACCTTTTCGGGGCCGTGGTCCGGGCCAAGGCGGCCTTTTTCCGGATGTGGCTGGTCAAGGGCGGAATCCTGGACGGAATGCCCGGCACCGTACTGTGCCTGGCGTCGGGGTTTTCCGTCCTGAGCAAGTACACCAAGCTTTGGCGGATGGGGAACCGTTGAAGGTTTTGATAGTCAGAACGGACCGTTTGGGCGACCTCGTTTTGTCTCTGCCGGTATTCGAGGATATCAAGGCGGTACGGCCGCATTGGCAGGTGCAGGCCATGGTGGCGCCGGGTTCGGTGCCCCTGGTGGAAAACGATCCCCACATCGACGCCGTCTGGACCTGGACCGGGGATGAGACGGAGGGGGAACTGGAAGAGCTTGAAAAGCATCTGCGTCGGGAGAAATTCGACGCGGTGGTGATCCTTCAGTACCAGTTGAATTTGGCCCGCCTGATGAAGAGGGTGGGGATTTCAAAACGTTACGGACCATTGTCCAAAGGGTCGAGTTGGATCATGTTGAACCGGGGATCATGGCAATCACGGTCCCGTGGCCGTCGGCACGAAATGGAATACAACCTGGCTTTGGCCCGCCGTCTTACCGGCGGTTGGCTGAACCAGTTCCGGTCCCTGCCCCGGGGTTTTCCCGAGCCCCGTCTGCATCTCACGGAGGGGCAGAAAGAGATCGGGAAAAATTTTCGCAGCACCGAAGCGGCGGCAGCCGAAACGGTGGTTTTTGTTCATCCCGGCTCCGGGGGTTCGGCTCTGGATTGGGAACCGGCGCGCTTTGCCGGTGTTGCCAACGCCCTGGCCCGGCGATCGGGATGGCGGGTTTTCATCACCGGTTCGACGGCGGACAGCGCCACGGTCGCGGCGGTGGCTTCCCATCTGGATCAGGGGATCGAAATCCTGCTGGACAGGTTTTCACTGAGGGAGTTCATGGGAATATTGTCCGCCGGGGATCTTTTTATCGGCCCCTCGACAGGTCCCCTGCATATTGCGGCCGCGGTGGGGTGCGCCACCGTCGGGCTGTATCCGCCTGTGATCACCATGGGCCCTGACCGCTGGGGACCACGCGGGAGTTTGAGCCGGACGCTGGTTCCGGAAGTGGTCTGTCCCGCCCGCAGGGTCTGCCTGGAGGAAAAATGCACACTTTACAATTGCATGACCCGGATCTTTGATGAACAAGTGTTGACGGCGGCCATGGATGTTGTCCGGAGGAAAAGAACCGAGGCCGATGATACGGGTGGCGTCCCGGCACCCTCGGTCGATTCCCGAAGCCCGTTGGAGGAATGATTTTGAAGCTGCAAGCGACCGTCCTGATCCTGGCCCTGTCGTTTTTGACGGCCGTGTCCCTGTCTCCGGCGCCCGGAATTTTCGGCGTGTCCGGTTGTGGGATCGTTCTGGCCCAGGAAGAGACCAATGTCCAGGCCGAGGAAATCCATGAATTAATGCGGCAGGCCAAGAAACTGGGTGCCAAGGGGCAACTGCCCCACGCGTGGTGGGATCTGGATTCCCGTCTCGAAAAAGCCGAAAAGAACGGGGCAACGCCTGAACAATGGGCCGACCTCAACGACAGGGGACAGCGCCTGGTCAACGCCGCCGCTTTCATCAAGGATATGCGCAGCCGGAAAAGCGGTATGGAAGCACTGCTGGGCAGGTTCGATCAGGCCCTTGCTGAAATCGGGACTTTGTACGGCGTTGCCCTGAACCCCGTGCACAGTGGGACGGATCTGGCCTCTGACCTCATCGATCAGCTGAGCGAGGAGAATTTCCAGCGGCAGGTCCTGGTCGATTCCCTGACAGTGGCAAACCGCCGGTTCAACCAGTCGGGGGGGGGGCGAGCCGCGGCCCAGGAGTCCTTGATTACCGTTCTGCAGGTCGAGGTCAGTTCGCTGCGCCGCCAATTGTGGGAGTCCGAATTGCGCGTGGGTGTGGCGGAGGCCGACCGTTCCGCAGCCGAATCGGTGCTCACCAAAAAGCAGAAACGTGAGGAGGCCGTCGCCGCCATCCGCGCCTCGATTTCGGTTGAAGAGGGCGAGGTCCTGCTCACCGCCGGAGGCGAAGTGGTCATGCAGGTCTACGGGATTTCCTTCGGCGTGGGGAGTGCTACGCTTAATCCCGGCCAGGACGACCTTGTTGACAAAATCGTTGCCGCCATCGGGGAGTTCCCTTCCGGAAAGGTCCGCGTGGAAGGTCATACCGACAACACCGGCGGCCACGACGCCAATCTGAGGCTGTCGCGGCGGCGAGCGGAATCGGTGGCCAGGTTGCTGGAGCAGAAGCTGAATCACGACGAAGGCAGCATCGCCACCGAGGGTTTCGGTCCAGACAAACCCATCGGCCTTAACAGCACGGCTGAAGGACGGGCTCTCAACAGGCGCATTGATGTTGTAATTTACGATATCCCATGAAATCAATTGGAATTTTGGGTTGATGAACAATAGGAGACATTTAACAAGATTTAAATTGACCAGTTTCTCAGATTATATAGTATTTCTCATTCAAACTTAAAAGGCCCTTGGAATCCATGGATTCGTCCCCTGGATGCGGGGCCTTGTTGTCGCCATAATATTTCTCCGGGGGGAATTCCATGCTGAATTTTCTGGGACAAGCCGAAGCCGGTCAACAGACCGCTGCCGCCGCCGCCGCCGAATCCGTGACTGACCCGACCTTGTGGATGAACGGGCTTCAGTACCTGAAGGACAGTGGTCCCGCCATCGCCATTCAGATCCTGGGTGCCGTTGCCATCCTGCTTGTGGGGCGTTTCATTGCCGGGTCGATGCGCAAGGGCGTCGAAAAGGTGATGGTCGGACGGGGTGTGGATGTTAGCCTGACGGGATTTATCGGCAGCCTGATCTACTTCGCCATCATGGCATTCACCCTCATTGCGGTGGTTGGCCGGTTCGGTGTGCAGACCGCAAGTTTCGTGGCAATTCTCGGTGCCGCCGGCTTCGCTGTCGGCATGGCCATGCAGGGGACGCTGGGTAACTTTTCGTCCGGTGTGATGCTCCTGCTGTTCCGGCCGTTCAAGGCGGGGGATGTCATCGAGGCCGCGGGGGTCAAGGGCAAGGTGGTCGAGATCGCCATTTTCAGCACCACCATGTGCACGCCCGACAACGTCAAGATCACGGTACCCAACGGTGCTCTCTTCGGCGACATCATCAAGAATTTCAACGGCTACGATACCCGCCGGGTGGACATGGTCATGGGCATCGGCTACGGGTCGGACCATAACCAGGCCATGCAGATCCTGGCCGATCTGGCCAAAAACGACAGCCGCGTCCTCGACGATCCCGAGACGACCATCGCGGTGAGCGAACTGGCCGATTCCAGTGTGAACATCATTTTCCGTCCCTGGGTGAATTCCGCCGATTACTGGGGCGTGTACCTGGATATGCACAAGGCCGTGAAGGAAGCTTTCGACGCCAACGGCATCGACATTCCCTACCCGCAGACGGTTGTTCACCTGGAAAAGACGGAAGCTTAAGTTGCCGCGAACACACAAGGAGAAGTTCCATGTTTGATGTTAAGCGATGGGGGGCCGTATGGCTGGCCCTGGTTCTGTTGACGGGCATGGCGGGTGTGGCCGCGGCCCAGGACGAGGCGGATGAAGGCCCTCCGATCGGAGTCTGGCAGAAGGAAATAGGCATCAGTCTGAACATCCTGCAAAGTGCCTATTCCAACAACTGGAACGGAGGGGACAAGGGTTCCGCGGTCTGGAACGGCCAGTTCAGCGCGAGGCTGGAAAAACAGTATACCGAGAAGACCAACTGGAGAAACATCCTGAAACTGGCCTACGGTCAGACCCACAGTCAGGAACGGAACGAAAGCGGTGAATTGTACTGGAAAAGGCCGGACAAGACGGACGATATCATCGATCTCGAATCGATGTTCCGCTGGACCCTCGGCAAACACTGGGACCCCTACGTTTCCTTCAGGTTCCAGTCGATGTTCGAGGACCTGAGCGATATGGAAGAGAGGGCCCTGACCTTCAACCCCTTGACCTTCAAGGAGTCGGTGGGTCTTTCGCGGACCTTCTTCAAGCAGGATGAACGCGAGTTGATGACCAGGCTGGGTCTTGCCTTGATCCAGAACAGCCGTAAATATTTCATCGCTCCTTCACCCGTCGAAGATATCCAACGGGAGGCAACCTACGAGGCGGCCGCGGAATGGATTACCGAATACCGCGTGGGTGCCCTGGACGGCCGGGTGGACTGGGAGTCGAAGCTGTCTCTTATCCTGCCCTTTGTCTATTCGGGCAAGAGCACTTTCGAGGACGGATTCAATACGGTGGATCCCTTGCCCGATGATGTGGCGAGCTACTCCACCACCATGGATGTTGATTTTGAGAACACCTTCACGGCGAACATCACCAAGGTCATCTCGGTGAAACTGTACATACGTTGGGTGTTCGACAAATTTGATAATACCGTTGGCCCTGTTGTGGATGAGAATAACGATCTTGTCAACGAAGCGGCGGTGCACCAGGCGATCAGGAAAGCCGGGCAGTTCAAACAGACTCTGGCTCTGGGCTTTGGGTATAAATGGAACTAGGCTGACATGCCTTGAAATTTGGGACGAAGGGCCGCCACTTCCTGTGGCGGCCCTTCTCGGTTTACGGGCTCCTCCGCCATCCATGGCTCCGGGGCCCTCCAAACGCCCAAATTTCAAGGCATGCCAGCCTAGTTCCATTTAGCCCTAAGTCAGGAACTACTCCTTTAAAATAGGGGCGGCTTTTTTGAACTGCTCGGTGCCTGCTTTTTTTAGGATTTCGAACATCAGCATTTGTACGCCCATGCTTTGGACGCCGATTTCGGACATTCGTTTCAAGCCGATCTCTCTATCGGAAGGGGAGCAGGAGCTTACGGCGTCGACGGCTACGGCCACCTGTTTTCCACGGTGCATCAGGTCGAAGGCCGTTTGGTAGATGCAGACGTGGGTTTCTATGCCGCACAGGATGATCTGGTCGCGGCCCAGCTTTTGTAGAGCTTCATTGAAATCGTCGCTGCCGCAGCAGCTGAAATTAATTTTTTCGATACAATTGAAGGGTTTGAATAAGCGCCGGATATCGGACTGGGTTACACCCAGGCCCCGAGGATAGTGCTCGGTTACCACAATGGGGATGTCCAGCAGCTGGCAGAACCGGATCAGGCGTGAGGTGCCGGTTACGACCTGGTCCATGCCGTGAATCAGGTCGCGGAATTTTTCCTGGATGTCGACCACCACCAGGGCGGTTCGGGTCGCATCGAAGCGAGCGGGAAGATCCTTGCCTTGCATCGGTGTTCCTTTCGGGTCAGTTGCGTTTGGGCGGCGCGTATTCGACGGCCGGATCGACGGTCTCGGCGTAGGGGCCGTGCCAGCTCAGGTTGAAAAAGCGGTCGGGGTCCCGGGTGGCGCCCCGGCCCCGGAAAAACAAGCTGATGTTGCGTGATTCGAAAAAGTACCCCCGGGACCAGTTGGAAGTTCCAATCCACAGGGCGTTGCCGTCGACGGTCAGGTACTTGGCGTGTTCGACCCGCGCGAAGGGGATGAACCCCTTGGAATATTCGGGAATGTTGGTAAACCGGACCTCGAGGTGGGGCAGCACGGCCAGACTTTTGATCCAGGGGATGCTGTAGCGCGATTTGGACCAGTTTGACAGGATGATCCGGACCTCGACACCCCGGACGGAGGCGCGCCGCAGGGCGCTGTCCAGATCGTCGAACAGGCGTTTTTCCCGGTCGGTCAGGCCGTAGGAAAGCAGTTGGAGGTGGACCGAGTCCCGGGCGGCATCGATCATTTCCACCATCAGGGGCAGGTCCCAGGGAATCCCTTCAGGCAGGGCCTTGGCCGGGCTGGCGGCCAAAAGAACACTCAGCGTATCTCCGGCGGAATTGATGACCGAATAGCCGGGTGTGTCGTCCAGATGGGGCTGGGTGTGATCCCCTGCCTCGGCGGAGGGATGCGGCGGAGCTTTTGTGCCGGCCAGTTCCCAGTCCATGTCGTAGATGCGGCCCAGATCGGCGGCCAGACCCGGATGCCGTACCAGAACACCCAATTCGTGGATCTGGTCCAGCGCCCGCCAGTCCCAGTTCTGGCTGCCCACGAAAATCAGGTCGTCATCACTGATGAAATACTTGGCGTGCAGGACGCCGCCCCAATGGCCGGACGCGTCCAGGATGCGGGACTCCGCGCCGGGCACGGTGTCGAACCAGGCCGGTACTTCCGGATAGGTAGCCTGGAATTTACTGTCGGCCATCAGCTGCACCCGGACGCCACCACCAGCGACCGCGGCCAGCTTTTCCAGAATGGGGGCCATGTAATCGGGGGTGTCGGCCGGCACCCCGTTTTCCTCACCATCACCGATGCGGCTGTAATAAAAGCTGGCCACCCGGAAGCGGTCGGTCGCCTGTTCGATGACCCGCGGCCAGACGGTGGAGGCCTCTTCGAGATCGGCCAGGTCGAGAGACGTCTCGGCGGGGAAACTTTCGACAAACTGGACGGTACCGGTTTCTTCAGCGACCGCGCAACCGGACAGACAAGCCAACAACCAGATGGCGGTCAACAGGCCGGGGCGGGCTCCAACCCGGGAGATGGAATTCATGAAAAGGCATTCCCTTCGACGGACATTCGAATATTAGGGGGTCGGACCTTAACCTCGACAGCATACCCTGCCTGGAGGCGGGGAACAATCCCGTCTTGCCCGCCCACCATGTCTGTTGATCTTGTCGGATTTTGAAAATTTACTATCTTTACTGATCCATACACGACATTGGTTGTCGGACAACCGGACTGACCCCTGATATTGATGCCGTCGAGGGTGGGGATGGTGACATTATTGATCATCAAGGGCAGCGAACGAAGCGTTCCCCCGTGGCGTTGCCCCAACAGCTGGCGAAATCCCCGCTGAGACGGAAACCGGCCCCCGCTTTCGAGCGGGGGCCGGCTGTTTTTTACGGACCTTGAATCCGGGTCAGCCGCGGGCCGAACCCAGCATGTGTTCCAACTCCTTCATCCGCACCTGCCAGTCCTCGGCAAAGGCGATCACGCCGTTGGCCAGGGAATCGGCGTCCAGACCCGCGCTTTCACAGACCTCGTCCAGCGAACCGCCGGGACGCCACATGTCGTCCCAGTCGCTGCTCATGGCGTAACGGTCGGCCAGGGGGTTGAAGATCCAGTCGGTCATGGAGCGCCGCGCCCGGTTGGTGATATAGGTGCTGTTGAGCATGTCACCGGTGGTCAGCACGCTGTTCTGGTATTCCTCGGACTGCAGGTTGAACAGCTGCGGGCTGGGAACCGCCACGATCTTGACGTTCACACCGGTGGCGTCGATGGCCGGCAGCGCGTTGATCAAATTGTACGTGCTCATTGTCCCCTGAACCATGATGACACCCTGCTGGGGCATGTCTTTCTTGTAGTCCCGCAGGATGTAGGCGCCCTTGGCTGCATCCTTGTACGAACCCAGGCCAAGAGCCTCGCGGTCGGGGATCTCCACGCCGGGCCGTGTCAGGTGCAGCGCTATGATGGGCTTGTCTGTCTTCATGGCAGCGGCCAGCATGACCGGCACCTCGTTGAATTCCCAGGGATGGATGTCGATGACATGGCCATCGGGGAACAGCTGGGTCGCTGAGGGGCTGAAGATGCCGAAGTGCGTCCGGCTGTCCTCGGCGGTTTCGGGACCGCTGTGGCCTGCAACCCAGATGGTCTTGCCCAGCTTCAACTCGCAGTCCTGGGCCATCTGGCTGTACAAGCGCATGGCGCCGTACTTGAGGTAGCTGAAGGACCCGTAGGTGCTGCTGGCGGTGTAGAACCCGTTGAAATCGTTCTCGGGGTCGGTGGACATGTTCACCGAAGCCGCGCCCACCATGATGCCGGCGTTGGTGAATTCGGTGATGCCCTGGGG
>Ga0164313_10001008_pt1 | contig 24159 bp, 28 predicted proteins | sample GuaBasSedimGuay4_FD_113735 | JGI IMG/M metagenome (GOLD analysis project Ga0164313, IMG submission 113735) | Subseafloor sediment microbial communities from Guaymas Basin, Gulf of California, Mexico - Guay4, Core 4569-4, 0-3 cm | ecosystem: Environmental > Aquatic > Marine > Hydrothermal vents... | reverse complement strand
GGGGACAGCAGAGGGACGCAGTCCCGATGCAGGGGGATCCGCGGTACGGTGCCAAGTCCCTCAGGAGTTTGGTTGGCTTCGCGCGATCCCCCTAGCTCCTCGCAAGCTCGTCGCTTGTCCCCCCTTGAAAGGGGGACGCCGGAGCCTTCTGGCTGACGGCTGACGGCTGACGGCTGTATTCTGAGCTACACACCACACAAGGAGAAAACCCATGCGGATCGGCATCCTGACCGGCGGAGGAGATGTCCCGGGACTCAACCCGTGCATCAAGTCGGTCGTGAACCGCGTTGCGGACCAGGGCCACGAGGTCATCGGTTTCAGGAGAGGATGGGGCGGCCTGCTGAACTCGAACCCGGACGATCCCGACTCGATGGTTGAGAACACGATCGTCCTTGACCCTGACGTCGTGCGAACCGTCGACCGTACCGGCGGAACCTTCCTCCACACGTCCCGGACGAACCCGGGCAAGGTGCGTGAGTCGGAGGTACCCGACTTCCTCAAGGATACGATCAGCGGCGACGGACCGTACGACATGACGGATCACGCACTCCGCGTGCTCGATGCTCTTGATGTTGACGTCCTGATCCCGATCGGCGGCGACGACACACTTTCGTACGGGTTGCGCATGCACGAAGAAGGCGTACCGGTCATCGCCATCCCCAAGACGATGGACAACGACGTCCACGGAACCGACTACTGCATCGGGTTCTCAACGGCCGTTACCCGCGGTGTTGAGTTCATACACAACCTCCGGACATCCACCGGAAGCCATGAGCGCATTGCGGTCATCGAACTGTTCGGTCGGTATTCGGGAGAGACCAGCCTCATCACGGCATACCTTGCGGGTGTCGATCGGGCCCTCATCTCAGAGGTCCCCTTCGACGTGGAGAGGCTCGCAGGGATGTTGCTCAAGGACAAACGCAGGAACTCATCGCACTACGCGATGATGACCATCTCTGAAGGGGCATCGCTCGCCGAGGGCGAGATGGTCGTTACCGGTGATGAAGATGCATATGGCCACCGCAAGCTCGGTGGGATCGGCCAGATCACGGGTGAACTGCTTACGGAGATCACGGGTGAAGCCATCATCTACCAACAGGTTGCCTATCTCATGCGTTCGGGTCGGCCAGACTCACTCGACATGATGGTCGCTATGAACTACGCGAACATGGCTGCGGACCTTGCCATGGAAGGTGCATCGGGCAGGATGGTCGCGCTGCGTGCAGGAACCTACACGAACGTCCCGATATCGGTAACCGGTGAAGGCATCAAACGCGTCGACGTTGGCGAACTCTACGACTCAGAGAACTATCGCCCCAAGATCCGTCACGTCATGGGCAAACCGATGTTCCTGTATTAGGACAGAGGACACAGAGCACAGATGAGAGAACACAGAACACAGAACACAGATAAGAGCCAATTCGATCGGGAGAACTTGGAGACGGACCAGTCTCCGATGGACCCTGGGTGGTTCAGAGCAAGGATCACCCCAGAGTTCTAGTCTGTGTTCGGTGTTCTCTGCTCTGTGCTCTTTTCTCTACTCCGCGTCGATTCTTGCGTAGGCGGCGTCGACGATCTGGCGTTCGAGGGAACTCAGGGCCCTGGCAAGAGCAAGCTCTTCGCCGATAATCGGTATGCAGGGATCAGACGGGTTGCGTTTCGCTCTCCCTGTTGCGTTGAACACCTCGCCTTTCATGTTCAACATGGTGTGAACAAGCGTCGTTGTGTCGTCCTCGTCGATGCCGACCTCGATGGTGATGTGCGTATGCATGCGGCCTCCCATACTCGCCTGCCCCCATTGTCTCGCATGCTGTCAAGCCATGCAAGTTGGTGGACAAGAGCACAGAACACAGATGAAAGATGAAAGATGAAAGAACACAGAACACAGAACACAGAACACAGAACACAGATGAAAGATAAGAACCAAGACGGTCGGGAGAACTTGGAGACGGACCGACAGGACGGCCTCCGATAGACCGGAAGTGATTCAGAGCAAGAATCGTCCCAGATCTCTGCTCTCTTCTCTGTGTTCTCTTCTCTGTGTTCTCTTCTCCCCATACCTCTGAACGCGAGAAGGCGGCCCCCAAGGGCCGCCTTCTCGCGTTCGTACTGGTCTGGCCGTGAGCTAGAAGCCCATGCCTCCGTCGTGCTCGTGGCCGCCTGGCGCTGCAGGGGCATCCTCTGGCATGTCCGCAACAAGTGCTTCGGTGGTGATCAACAACGCAGCGATGGACGCAGCGTTCTGGAGCGTTGAACGAGTCACCTTTGCAGGATCGATGATCCCTGCAGCGATGAGATCCTCGTACACGCCTGTTGCAGCGTTGAATCCCTCATTGCCTTCGTGCTCGTTCTTCACCTTGTCGACGATCACGCCACCCTCGTAGCCTGCGTTGACCGCGATCTGACGGATCGGAGACTCAAGAGCCCCGCGGACGATCTGACGACCGGCCTTCCAGTCATCGCTCTTGCCGCGAAGCTTGTCCACAGCAGCCTGGCTACGCAGAAGTGCAACGCCACCGCCGGGGACGATGCCCTCGTCAACAGCTGCACGGGTTGCCTGGATGGCATCCTCGATGCGGTGCTTCTTCTCCTTGAGCTCCACCTCGGTCGCAGCACCAACCTTGATGACCGCAACGCCGCCGCTGAGCTTGGCGAGACGCTCGGAGAGCTTCTCGGTGTCCCAGTCGGAGTCGGAGTTCTCGATCTCCTGGCGAATCTGCTTGACGCGTGCTTCCACGTCAACCTCAGTGCCCGAACCTTCGATGACGGTCGTGTCATCCTTGGTTACGACGATCTTACGAGCGGTTCCAAGCATGTCGATTGTGACACCGTCGAGCTTGAGGCCAACCTCTTCCGAGATGACCGTTGCGCCTGTGAGGATCGCGATGTCCTGCAACTGTGCCTTGCGACGTTCACCGAACCCAGGTGCCTTGACAGCAACTGAAGTGAAGGTGCCGCGGATCTTGTTCACGACGAGGGTTGCAAGCGCTTCGCCATCGACGTCTTCCGCGATGATGAGCAACGGCTTCCCGCTCTGCATGACCTTCTCGAGTACAGGAACGAGATCCTGGACCGAACTGATCTTCTGGTTGGCGATCAGGACGTACGGATCATCGAGGACCGCTTCCTGACGGTCGGCATCTGTGATGAAGTACGGGGAGATGTAGCCCTTGTCGAACTGCATACCCTCCGTGAACTCCAGCTCAACGCCGAATGTCTGAGAGTCCTCAACGGTGATGACACCCTCGTTGCCGACCTTGTGCATTGCATCAGCGATCGGACGGCCGATAGCTGCGTCTGCCGCCGAGTTGGAGGCGACGTATGCAATAGCGTCGAGGTCATCAGAGCTGACCGGTGTTGCGAGTGTCGCGATCGACTTGACGACGGCTTCAACCGCTTCTTCGATACCGCGACGCATCTCCATCGGGTTCGCACCAGCGGTCACCATGCGGAGACCGTCCTGGACCATTGCCTGGGCGATGACCGTGGCTGTCGTCGTTCCATCACCAGCGACATCGTTCGTCTTGTTGGCGACTTCCTTCGCGAGCTGTGCGCCCATGTTCTCAAAGGGGTCTTCGAGTTCGATCTCCTTGGCGATGGTCACACCATCGTTGGTGATCGTGGGAGCGCCCCACTTCTTCTCAAGAACGACGTTGCGACCCTTGGGGCCGAGCGTCACCTTGACGGTGTCTGCGAGCTTGTCGACACCTGCCTGGAGGCCGCGACGGGCCTCATCATTGAATTTCAGTTCTTTGGCTGCCATGTAGGTAATCCCTCCTAGGCCAGAATGGCGAGAACGTCACGGCTCGAGAGGACCAGAAGATCTTCACCGTTGTGCTTCACCTCGGTGCCGCCGTACTTCGAGTAGAAGACAACATCACCAACGCTGACGTCGACAGGGATACGTTCCCCATCCTTATATTCGCCCGGTCCAACCGCAAGGACCTCGCCCAATTGGGGCTTTTCCTTGGCTGTATCGGGAATGACGAGTCCGCTTGGTAGGCTGGACTCCGCTTCATCTTGGGGCTTCACGACGATCCGGTCGCCCAAAGGCTTTAGTTCCATCCGACTTTCTCCTTTTGTATCGAGTTAGCAGTCGGCACTTACAAGTGCTAAGAATAGCGAGCCTGCGAGTCTATTTAGCACTCTTCTTCAAAGAGTGCTAAATAGACTCGCTGCGCTCGCGGTATGAAGCTCGGCTAGCGCCTCGCCGTACAAGGGCTACGCCCGTATCGGCTCGCTGCGCTCGCGGTATGAAGCTCGGCTGGCGCCTCGCTGTATTAGAGCTCGCAAGCTCGCCGTGAAGAGCGGACGTTGTGCTTCCCTCTCTACGCGAGCGCAGCGAGCTTATACCGCGAGGCCCCCTGGAGCCGAGCCGATACCGCGAGCTTGCGAGCCGATACGCGAGGCGCCCAGCGCCGAGCTACTACTGCTTGGCGCCCAGCGCCAAGCCCGGCATCACGTCGCCCGTGAGGGCGTCGCCGGGGATTCCCTGCTCCATCTTGTCGACGGCTACTGAGGCGATCATGGCACCGTTGTCTGTGCACAACGCCGGTTCAGGGATGAACAGGCCAACACCGCGTCTGTCGGCCTCTTGGGCGAGACGTTCGCGAAGCCTTCGGTTTGCAAGCACTCCCCCGCCGCCGCCGACCACATCGACACCGGTGGCTTCGACGGCATTGAACGTCTTGTCGACGATCACATCAACTATCGCTTCCTGGATCGAAGCTGAGACATCGGCACGAGGTGGCAGTTCCCCCGCTGCCCCTGCCTTCTCCAGGTAGGTGACCACCGAGGTCTTGAGGCCGGAGAACGAGAAGTCAAAGGGGCGATCCCGTAACGCCCTTGGGAACTGCACGGCCGTTGGGTCGCCTCCTTCTGAGTCCCTGTCGATCGCAGGTCCACCAGGGTATCCGAGGCCCATGAATCTGGCAAGTTTGTCGAACGCTTCGCCCGCAGCATCGTCGATGGTCCCACCGAGCACGTCGTACTCCCCCCAAGCCTTCACATGAACGATCTGGCTGTGGCCACCGCTTGCGAGAACGACGACTGCGGGTGGCTCATAGCCTGAAAACGCCAACCTTGGGGCGAAGAGGTGACCTTCCATGTGGTCGATCCCGTAGAGCGGCTTGCCGAGGGAGTAGGCAAAGGACTTCGCAAACGAGTATCCGACCATCAACGCACCGACGAGGCCTGGGCCCTGTGTGACCGATACCGCATCGAGCTCATCTGGATGCACACCCGCCTGCGTCAGCGCCTGATGAACAAGCGGTCGAATCGCTTCAACGTGTGCCCGGGCCGCAACCTCGGGAACCACTCCCCCGTACCGAGCGTGGATGTCGACCTGGCTTGCAAGCACAGAACTTCGCACGTTCATCCCATCGAGAACCGCCACGCCTGTCTCGTCACAACTCGTCTCGATCCCAAGGACGATCGGCCCACTCATCGCGAAACCTCCTGCAACGAAGAACGGATGGCAGCTACACGGTCCTGGTACTCGTCCGTGTCTATGTCAGTTGCCCACATCACAAGCGCGTCCTCGTCCTTGTAGTAGTTCTTCCTCCGACCAACCGGTTCGAACCCGAATCGTTCATAGAGTTTTTGGGCTGGCTCGTTCGAGACGCGCACCTCGAGCGTGAGATGTCTCGTGTCAGCGTCAAGGGCAGCATCGACCATCTCGAGCATCAACCTCGCACCGAGTTGGTGGCCGCGGGACCCGGGTGCAACGGCGATGGTCGTGACATGGGCGTCCTCCTCTACGATGAGCAGGCCACAGTATCCAAGGAGGAGGCCTGCTCCATCCGTCGCAACCAGGTACCTGCGGTTCTCCATTGCAAGCTCATCGAAGAACACCCGAGGGGACCACGGCTGGCCGTATATCTCGGCCTCAAGTTCTGCAACAGCAGGGATGTCTGAACGTGACATGGGTCGGACATCAACGGTCATCTCGGCCACGCATCCTCTTCGCGAAACGCTTTCCAGTTGATCTGAACATCAGGTTCCCGCATGTAGAGCGGACGGACATCGGCAACATCGGTTGTTTCACCCCTGGCTGCCTTCATCGTGGCGATCTCGATAAGCGTTGCAGCACTGGGGTAGCGGGGCCTACCTTTTCGCACCCGGTGAAGCCCTGTCCACGTGGAGTCAGGCATCGAAGCCCAGTCTCCAACAACGAGGCTGTCTGATCCCTCAGCCTCGAGAAGTGCTCGAAAGTCATGCGGTTTGATCACCTCGGGAGTCCCATCAGGCGCCACACCGCCAGGAAGGGGCCTGAAAGGAGCAACTGCGAACTGGCCCCTCCTCATGTCCACAACCGGCCAGATACGTCTTCGGCCTGTCGCTGCACGCAGCGCTATGACCGTAAGCGATGACACCGTCACGACAGGTGCACCAACGGCAGCGGCAAAGGCTTCAGCGGTCGCGATGCCTGCACGCAGTCCGGTGTAGGGACCGGGACCGATATCAACAGCGACAATGTCGACGTCCGATGGGTCCCATCCCGCCCGGCCGAAGCAGAAGTTGATCGCTGGTATCAGGAACCCAACATGGCCCCTGCGATCAACGTTCACAGCCGAGCCGAGAAGGTCTCCATCTGATCCGATCGCAACAGACGAGGCTGGCGTGGCTGTTTCGATAGCAAGGATGTTCACACCAGCACTCCCAGGTCTCTCGTCTCCCATTGTCCCATCGGATGGAACGTGATGACCCGCTGATCCCCATCGCCCTCGAAGTGGATCTTGAGCCGGTCTCGAGGAAGACTATCCGCAATGGCGTCTCCCCATTCGATCAGAATCGCACCGTCGGCGCCATCATCAGGTAATTCGAGGTCGAAGAACTCCCCCATGGTCCCCAACCGGTAGGCGTCGGCGTGGATAAGAGGGAGGAAACCACTGCGATATGCGCGCGAGATGATGAACGTCGGGCTCGTGATCCGCTCCGTGATACCAAGTCCTGCCGCAACACCCGATGCGAACAGCGTCTTGCCTGCACCGAGCCTTCCAGACAGGATCACGATGTCTCCAGCGGTGAGTAGTGGGGCGAATCGGCCGCCCAGGGCCGCCGTCTGGTCAGGGCCCGATGTTGTGATCTCAAGTGTCATCGCATGTCTCAGTCGAAGAGAGGGATCTGGGTTGCTTGTTGCGGTATCGATGCGGACCCTGGCTCAAGAGCGGGGTCGGGTACATCGTCACGTGAAATCCTACCGTCGATAATGTCACGCACGAGCGCCAGATCCTCCCGAATCTGGTTCGTGACCTTCTCCCCTCCGCGCAGCGCCGCAGCTGGGTGGAACGTTGGAACGAGATGGCGTCCCCACCACTCGTATGCCGTGCCGCGCAGCTTGGTGATTCCGGTCGTTGTCCCGAGAAGCAGTTTGGACGAGAAGTTCCCCACGGTTACAACAACAACCGGATCCACAAGTTCGATCTGGCGGCGCAGATAGGGCTTACAGGCATCGATCTCGTCTGGCTGTGGGTCGCGATTGCGCGGCGGCCTGCACTTGACGACATTGGCGATGTACACATCCTCGCGGTCGAACCCGATCTCTCCAAGGAGGCGTACAAGGAGTTGGCCGGACCTGCCGACGAACGGGACGCCTTGCTCGTCCTCTTGTTGGCCGGGACCTTCTCCCACCACCATGACCCGAGCGTCAGGAGAGCCCGACGAGAAGACCACGTTCGTGCGATTCTGGCTCAGATCGCAGGCTGTGCATACCGACGCGATCGATTCCAGTTCAACCAGGGACGCAACATCGCCGTACGAGGGGTTCACTTGCCTGCGCCTTGGGATACCGCACGCAGTATCGCTCTCGTCACAACATCGAATACGGCGTCACCGACGAGGTCGATGTCAGCCACGATCCCAGGCGTAGAGATGACGAAAGCCGTATCCCCGTCATAACGGGTGTGGGATGGCCTCACGGTCGACCCCAAACCGTCATGCGCCCGAACTGCCAACCGACGCAACTCGTTCCGGTCCGAGACATCAGCATCAGTGGCGATGGCGATCAGAGTCGTGTTGAGCCCATCTGGCGTCCCACGGTGTTCACTATCGGTGTCGCTGGAACCTGTGATGCGCTTACCTCCAAGCGAGTACACGTCGCCAACTGCGTTGAGCACAACGAGAGCGCCGACAGTGGCTCCGCCCACTCTCGTTGACGCAGATCCCACGCCCGCTTTGGTGGCGAATTCGATTCCGTTGAGTTTTCCGACCGTTGCACCGGTCCCCGCACCCACGGCCCCCATCTCGACGGGTGCGGACGAACGTGACTGATACGCAGCCAGACCATCTCTGGGCCCCGGTCTGACATCGCTGCGACCCACCATGAGATCGTAGATGATGGCACCCGCAACGATCGGGACAGGACCGGTGGGTGTGGGCGCTCCCCTGCCCTCCTCCTCGATCGCATCCATGATCCCCTGAGCCGCCCCAAGGCCGAATGCACTCCCGCCAGCGAACATCAATGCGTTCAGTGTCACCGGCTTGATGGCATCTCCGAACAGACCGAGTTCCCGAGTGCCCGGAGCACCTCCCCGAACGTCGGCGGCGGCAACGTTCGGCTCCCCAAAGGTGAGGACCGTCACTCCGGTGGCGGCGCTTGAGTCCGTTGTATGCCCGACGAGGACTCCGGGGACATCCGTTATCGAGTCAACCATCGTCCTGCAGGCTTCGTATGTAGCGTCGTGGCAGTCTCGGCCCGAAGTGGCACACAACCTCGTAACTGATCGTGCCTAACATCCTTGCCCACTCCTCAGCAGTGATCCGGTCATCTCCCTGGGCGCCGATGAGTACCACCTCATCATCGATGTGGGCGTCGTCACCCCCGAGGTCGATGATGACCATGTCCATCGTGATCTGGCCCGCGAAACGGTACCGTTTGCCATTGATGAGGACGGAACCCGGTCCAGACAGGCTCCGGTTCACGCCGTCTGCATACCCGATGGGAATCGTCGCGACGTTGTGCGCTCCCCCGAGTTCACGGATCCTCCCGTACGACGGACGGGCCGATGCAGGCAGAGTGCGAAGGTACCGTACATGACTCACCACCTTCATCGCAGGGATCAGTTCGATCTCGCGCCCGGACCCGGGCGAGGGTCTGAGACCATAGATCCCAAGGCCTACCCGACACATGTCATGGTGAGTCTCGGGGTAGTCCAACGCTGCGGCTGTATTGGCCGCGTGAAGCAGGGTTGGTTCGATGCCTTCTTCTTGGAGTGCTTCTGCAAAACGAACGAGCGCCGTGTTCTGACGGCGGGTGTATTCACCGTCCTCATCTGCCACGGAGAAATGTGTGAAGATGCCCTGGAGGACCAGTCGGTCATCGGCATCGATCCTGCGAGCAACCTCGAAGGCATCGACGGGGGATGCGCCGACTCGATGCATACCGGAATCGAGTTTCAGGTGAACCGGGTACGGAACCGTCGAGGCAGCTTCAGCGGCCTCTGCGATCTGGTCAACAAAGGCAGGGGTGTACGCCGTAGGAACCAGGCCATGGGAGACGATCGATGCGACATCAGCGCCTGTCGGCTCTGAGAGCACCAGTATCGGTACGTCGATGTCGGCCTCTCGCAGACGGACGCCTTCCTCGACAAGCGCCACGGCGAGAAGCCCTGCGCCACCGCTGAGAGCGGCACGAGCGACTGGTATGTCTCCGTGTCCGTAGGCATCGGCCTTCACGACGGCGCACAGTTCCGCCGGTGCGATGTGCGCTGCGATCACCCGCGCGTTGTGTTCGATCGCATCAAGGTCGATCTCGATCCACGATGGTCTCATGTCACCTCCCCTCCCTCGGATCGCCCACGTTCGAGGTGATGCTCGCCAACGTAGCTCCAACTTCCCAGACAAGGGCAGGCGCCGACACGGTCTCTTTCGCGGCGAGCGTTCGCCCGGCAACGCCGTGAAGGTAAGCAGCGGAGGTCGCTGCCTCCATCACAGGGACACCGCAGGCTGTGAAGGCACCGATCATGCCTGCAAGCACGTCACCAGTTCCGATGGTGGCGAGTTCGGGCCCCCCACTATCGACGATGACCACACGTCCGTCCCCTGCGACGATCGTCGGATTGCCCTTCGCCACAACAACGGCGCCACTGCGCTCAGCGAGGTCTTTGACGGTCTCTGCCGACAGAACCGAGCCCGTCAACCTCTTGAACTCACCCGCGTGGGGTGTGAGCACAGTTCCAGAAGCTCTCTTTGCAAGGGCGTCGACATTCTCCATGGCGTTGAGCGCGCCCGCATCGATGATCAGTGTCCCTGGGAAACCGGCTACCAATTCCTCGACGAAACGCGCGTTGGCCGGGTCGAGCCCTGGGCCCACGACCAGGGATTGGAATCGGCCGACCCGGGACAGGACATCCTGGGCGCCGTCGTTCCAGGAGTCCGAGTCGTGCGCCAGTATCGAGACTATGTCGGGTGCCATCGTCTCATAGGCCTGTGCGGTCCGTGCTGTCGTGAGTATCGATGACACACCCGAACCGGAAGCGATCGCGGCCCGTGCGCAGAGGAGTGCTGCACCTGTAAGCCCGGGTGCGCCCCCGACGGTTGCCACCGCGCCGGCGGACCATTTGTGAGCCGTTCGCGGGCGAAGGCACGTGACAACATCCGCGTCAGTGAATCGCCACATTTCAGGATTGCCCCCTCGTAGACCGATGTCGTACAGGTCGATGGTCCCGCACCGGTCTGGTCCGTCGCCGAGAAGATGGCCGGTCTTGAGCATGTGGAACGTTGCGGTTCTCTGTGCACGGAAAGCTGGTCCCGGAGCCAAGCCGGAATCTCCGGACACACCAGAGGGGATATCGACCGAAAGAACGGGGATGTCTGTGTGTGTCCAAGGAATGGCCACTTCAGGAAGCACACCTCGGAAGCCTGTCCCGTACAGTGCATCGATGATGAGGTCTCCATCGACGACATCTCCCATCGGTCGCATTGGAACGCCGGATGCCTGAGCCGCACGCATCGCTCTTCCAGCGACCGTGCCAAGGTCGGGAATCCCGTTGTGGTGCACCGTGACAGAAGCGCCGCGGCGGGCCAGATATCGTGCCGCGACATACCCGTCACCACCGTTGTTGCCGCGCCCGGCAAGCACATGCACATCGGTCCCATACGCCGCATCCATCCCAGCCGCTGACGTCGCCACCGAGAATCCGGCAGCGTCCATCAGCGCATCGGCCCGGTCGGCCGCGCGTGCATCGACCCTCTGCATTTCCGCTACGGACAGCACGGCATCCATCAGGCGTGCTCCCCCTGGGAGATCACGAACACCATGGCATTGTCACCAGTGTGCGTGATCGTGATCTTGATGTCCGTGATCCCAAGAAGCTCTGCCCGAGTCCTGGCCTTGCCGTAGAGGTTTACACGAGGAGGACCGCCACCGGTGATCTCGATGTCCTTCCACGGGATCCGTCGCCAACCTGTGAACATGCTTTTCATCACGGCTTCTTTCCCCGCGAACCTTGCAGCGAGGCGTTCGGATGGATCAGTGAACCGATTGGCGTACTCCCATTCAACGTCGGTGAAGCACCTCCGTCTGAATGCCTCAGCGTTCTTTGCAAGCAACCGTCGCACACGCGATACCTCAGCAAGGTCGATTCCCAGACCGATAATGTCCATGAGGACAGCCTACAGCTGTCAGCTATCAGCTATCAGCAAGAGAACAGCCTGCTACCCGGTGCGTCTTCTGGCTGACGGCTGACGGCTGACGGCTGTGAGCTGGGTCTATTCCACTGTCACGCTTTTTGCCAGGTTCCTTGGTTGATCGATATCGTGGTCCCGCATTCGGGCAACGTGATAGGCGAGCAGTTGGAGTGGGACAACAGCAGCAACGGGACCGAGAAGATCCACCACATCCGGGATGCGCATGACGATGTCCGCGTACTTGTCGATCTCCGTATCTGTGTCGTATGCCACCGCGATGATCCTGCCTCCGCGCGCCTTGACCTCCTGAACCGCCGAGATCGTCTTGTCGTACACGGCTCGCTGGGTGAGGATCACAACGACGGGAACGCCGTCCGTGATCAACGCAAGAGTCCCATGTTTGAGCTCACCAGCCGGCATCGCCTCAGAGTGCAGGTAGGAGATCTCCTTGAGCTTGAGCGAACCCTCCATCGCGATCGCGTAGTCGAGTCCACGCCCGATGAAGTACACGTCCTGTGCATCCTTGATCGCTTCAGCTGCAACGATGGCCTGCGGTTCTCGAGAAAGAACCTCTTCGATCACTCCAGGCATCCGGTGGAGGCCGTGGGAGAGCGCTGCCGCGAGGTCAGCATCCACCGTGCCGCGAATAGCTCCGATCCTCAGAGCCAACAGATACTGTGCAATCAACATCGCCATGTACGCCTTCGTGGAGGCGACCGAGATCTCTGGCCCCGCACGCGTGTACAGGATGTCGTCTGCGTAGCGGGCCAAAGTTGAACCGACAACGTTCGTGATCGCAAGCATCCGGGAACCCTGTTCGCCCGCCTGCCTCGCTGCAGCGAGCGTGTCTGCGGTTTCACCTGACTGTGAGATCGCGATCGTCAGCTGGTTCGAACTCATGATCGGGTCGGCGTATCGAAGCTCATGGGCGTACTCAACGTTCGCAGGGAGTCGCAGCACACGTCTGAAGATCTCCTGGCCGATCAGTCCCGCGTGATACGCCGTGCCACATGCGGTGATCCACACACGGTCGAGATCGCGAACGTAGTCATCGTCGAAGGAGACATCTTCGAGCCAGACCGTGCCGTCCTCATCGAGGCGGCCAGCGAGTGTCTCTGTAATGACCGCGGGTTGTTCGTTGATCTCTTTGAGCATGAAGTGCTCATACCCACCCTTTTCTGCCTGCTTGGCATCCCAATCGATATGGATCACCTCGCGATCCACCGGCGATCCATCGATCGTTTCAACGGTGGCACCATCGGCTGTCACGATGACCATCTCATCATCCTCGATGATCATGAAGTCCCTGGTGCGGTGCAACACTGCGGGGATGTCCGAAGCGAGGAACGTCTCACCGTCTCCCAGTCCCACGACCAACGGGCTGATCTTGCGCACGGCAACGATCTTCCCCGGCTCGCGTTTGGTCATCACAACCATGGCGTATGCGCCTTCTGACAACGCGACGGTCCTGCGCACGGCCTCAACGATGTCCCCGTCGTATTCTCGTGCGATCAGGTGAGCGAGGATCTCCGTATCCGTCTCGGATGTGAACTCGGCGCCCTCGTCGATGAGGTCTTCCTTGAGCGACTGGAAGTTCTCGATGATGCCGTTGTGGACGACAACGAACTCTCCAGAGGGGTCCGAATGCGGATGTGCGTTCTTGTCTGATGGAACGCCGTGCGTGGCCCAACGTGTATGGCCGATGCCAACGGAACCAGCAAGCGGTTCGACCTCAAGCAACGTTTCGAGATTGACGATCTTGCCTTGAGCCTTACGGATATCGATCGAACCGTTGGCTACCGCAATGCCAGCGGAGTCGTAACCGCGGTATTCGAGTCTTCGCAGGCCGTCGACCAGTATCGGGGTCGCTTCTTGAGGCCCCACATATCCCATGATCCCACACATTGCGCGCGATCTCCTTTGTGTCAGGAGACGGGTGATGCGGCATTGCTGGGTTTCCCCACTCACATCGGGTCGGTGTCTGTCCCGGGAGTCACTCCCCGGTTTTGGTCCGATCCGTCACGACTGTGAGCAGCCGAGAGGGCATCCGCCGAACGTTTCGATACTCCCTCTTCCTCGTCGCCTCGTCACCGAGGGCTGGCGCTTGAAGAGTTCGCATCACGCGTCTCGTTGTTGGAGGAGAGTCTACGGTTCACAGTTCACAGTTCACAGTACCGAGAAGAAAGCTCGCTCCAACCGTCCCCCTTTCAAGGGGGACCGCAGAGGAGCGCCAGCGACGATGCAGGGGGATAACGCGAAGCCAACAAACCTTGAGCAGAACCTCGGAAGACTTTCCTACGCGAGTGACTCTTGGACTACGGCAGCTATCGATCCCGCCACGGCAGAGGCTTCCTCTTCGGTCGGAGCCTCGACCATCACGCGGATCAGTGGCTCGGTGCCGGATGGGCGTACGAGGATGCGTCCGGAAGACCCGAGCTTGTCCTCATAGTGCGCGATCTCTGCGGCGATTGATGCATGGGTGTCCCAGCCGTTCTTGGATCCGACGCGTACGTTGGTCAGCACCTGGGGTAGCTCAGACATGATGCGGCGGAGCTGGCGCAGTTCCTCGCCCGTATCGGCCATCACCTCGATGAGGCGCAAGGCAGTACGCAGCCCGTCACCCGTGGTGCGGTCCTCGAGGAGGATGTGTCCGGACTGTTCACCACCGACCACAGCCTTCACGTCGCTCATGGCCGTGACCACATTGCGATCCCCAACTGGGGTCAACACAACATCGATGCCAAGGCCCTTCATGGCGTTGTGGAAGCCGAGGTTCGACATGACTGTCGCAACGACCGTTGAATTGTCCAGTGAGCCGGTGTCGTGCTGCCACTTCGCAAAGATGGCCATGATGACATCGCCGTTGACTATCTCGCCATCTTCGTCCACAGCTATCAGCCTGTCCGCGTCACCGTCGAAGGCCAAACCGACCTTACCGTTGGCGAACCTGGCCACAGCTTCCGGGTGTGTTGCACCAACACCGTCATTGATATTGGTCCCGTTTGGACTGTCCGCCATGACGTCGACTGAAATGCCGAGTTCCTTGAACAGAACCGGGGCGGTTGATGATGCTGCACCGTTGGCACAGTCGACGACGATTTCGATGCCATCAACACGATGATGCACCGTGGTTGCCAGCCAGTCGATGTAGCGTCGCGTCGCACCAGGCATCGTCTCCTGGGTACCGACGGCAGCGCCGGTAACGGTTGGATACGGTTCGTCCGCAAAGTACCTGGATTCGATGGCGTGTTCCGCTGCCTCGGAGATCTTGACGCCAGCTGGCCCGAAGAACTTGATGCCGTTGTCAGGAGCAGGGTTATGTGATGCCGAGACCATCACTCCGAGTGCTCCATCCGTTTCAATGGTGAGTCTCGAGACCGCTCCAACAGGCAGAACGCCGAGGTCGATCGTGTCGATGCCGACGGAGTTGAAGCCTGCGGCAACGGAGGCAACGAGCATCGGCCCGGACCTCCGTGAATCTGCACCGATCACAACGTGGCGCGTGCGACCGTCTTGAGCGATCATGTCGCCCGCAGCGCGAGCAAGCCTGAACGCCAGTTGAGGAGTCAGCTCGGTATTCGCAACACCGCGAACGCCATCTGTGCCGAAGAGCCTCTGAGAATCTGAGCTCATGGGTGTACCTCGTCCCTCAACGACAGACCGCTGAGGGTATGGGGCTAACGCTTGGTGAACTGAGGAGCGCGACGGGCTTTGCGCAGGCCGTACTTCTTGCGCTCGACCATACGGTCGTCACGTCTCAGCATGCCTTCCTTCTTGAGCACAGGGCGAAGCTCGGGATCGATCGCGATGAGACCGCGGGCGATTCCCAATCTGAGAGCATCACTCTGACCGGTGGTTCCGCCACCCTCAAGAGTTGCTGCAACGTCGTAGCGGTTCTCGAGGTCGGTGACCTTGAAAGCCTCCAGGACCCGCCTGCGCAGTTCCGGATCTGGGAAGTAGTCGGTGAGCGTTCGGCCGTTGAGTGAGAACTCGCCGCTCCCGTCATAAAGGCGAACACGCGCAACTGAGGTCTTACGACGGCCGGTGGACTGGACGAGAGGCTTCGGTTTGGCCATCAGGACTGGACCTTTCGGTACTTGAGCGTGAGCGGTTGTGGCTCCTGGGCAACGTGGGGATGATCCGGGCCTGCATAGACCTTGAGCTTCCGGAACATCTGGCGTCCCAGGCGGTTCTTGGGCAACATCCCGCGAACTGCTGATTCGATGATGCGTTCGGGGTACTTCTCGCGGACTACGGAGAGAGGCTCGGCACGCAATCCCCCCGGATAACCCGAATGTCGGTAGTAGATCTTCTCGATCTCCTTGGACCCCGAAACGTGGATCTTGTCGGCGTTGACGACGATGACAAAGTCACCACCGTCGAAATGGGGTGCGTATGTCGGTTTGTTCTTGCCTCTGAGTATCTGTGCGACCTCTGACGACAAGCGCCCGAGAGGTACATCGGCGGCGTCGACCACGTACCAGGTACGGGTGATGTCGGCTGGCTTTGGCGAGAACGTTCTCTGCAGCTTTGGCTTCATGCGGTAACTGTCCCTAAGACGATGGCGTGGAGAAGCAGCTTCCGCGTGGAAGCGCGTCTATATGGTATCGGTTCCCGTATGTAATAGGCAAGCGGCACGTGTGGGACAGGCCGTTCACCTCGCGGATGGAGGAGCCGTGTGACCGATGGTATCAGCTTCAAGTCCACCAACGCAGCGATATCGTGCTCTTCGGAAGTGAGCGGGGTCGGTCGACGGAGACGTTCTCGCAACGTTGGTCCGTCCACCTTTCAAGGGGGACAAGCGAGTCTTCGAGCGAGGGGGCTAACGCGCAGCCACCGCACACTTTCCCAGCAACCGCAATGCTTCCCAAGAGTTCCGTTGGCTTCGCGTTATCCCCCTACTTCGTCGCTGACGCTCCTCAGTTGTCCCCCTTGAAAGGGGGACGGAGTGAGCAACCCCGCTCACTTCCAAAGAGCCGAGGGAGGAATCAGAATCGGATCTCTCTCCCGGTCCTCCGGGGGAGATGTCGAGGAACGAGACAGAGGAGCGCTGAACACGCCGCAAGACCAGCGTGCATCCAAAGAGCCGCTATCCCAATGCCGTCGTTGTCACCCAGCTAGGGCTCGGTAGCGGCTCCTCGTCGTAGGCAACGGCCACAAGAACCAGTCCGTTTGCCGGAGCAACACCTTTGGTGGTCGCCCTATCAAGCGATTCGAGCATCCCAGGAACGTCTGCAACATCGACGAGTCCGCATCCAACCTCAACGCTGAGAGCTACGAACGAACGCACCATCTGGTGGCAGAACGACCGGGCCCCGATCGATAAATCCAGCTCATCACCTGAGCGACGCCATTGAGCCCACAGCACCTCACGCATCGTCGAGACGTTCTCGTACCTCCGACAGAAGGCGGCGAAGTCATGGACCCCGACGAGGGGTTCGAGCGTTGCGTTCATGAGGCCGACATCAAGCGCGGCCGGGTACGTCCAGACCGATACAGCGGTGAGAGGATCGTGCACCGATGCGTTCCTGATCCGGTAGCGGTACGCACGTCCGGTTGCTGAGAACCGCGCATGGAACTCATCCTCAACGACCTCAAGGCTGCGCGCAGCGATCTCGGGGCCCAGCAAACTGTTCAACGACCGCAACGCCTTGCGCATGTCGAACTCCTCACACGTGAACGACACGACCTGCTGGGACGCATGGACACCCTTGTCTGTGCGCCCTGCCACGTGGGTCTTGACACCCCCTGTATAGGGTGCGAGTGCATTCTCAAGTTTGCCCTGCACACTCGGAACGTTCGGCTGGATTGCGTAGCCGTAGAACTTCGATCCGTCGTACGCGATGTCGAGCCGATACGTCGGCACCGTCAGAACCTGAAGATGTTTCCGAAGATCGTCTGTACGACGATCATCAGGATGTACCCGCCAACCGCAGAAGCTGCCGCCTTGCCGATAGGGAGGTCAGCAACGTAGGTGAGGCCATTGGCGACCACCACAACGAACCAGGCGCCGCTGGCGACGAGCGCGAGGAGTGGATTCGTTACGAACAGGTTCACGAACACCAGGAGCAACAACGTCGGATACGCAAAGCCGGTGATCCTGAGGTAGATGGCGTAGGTGCCATGCCCATCGAACAGGAACCGAGATACAGCGTAGGTTGCACCGGCATACACGACCCAGAAGAACAACCCGCCGAGGAGGATATCCACCAGTATCAGCGGCCTGATCAACTGCCCCAGCGGGAGACCCAGGCCGATCGCGATAAGAATCTGCGTGCCAGCGACAAGCATCGCCGCATCCCCTGTGGCGCGATCGTTGAAGTCCATCCACACGAACGCGTCGCGATCGAGTCTCACGGTCTGCAACAATCGATTGAATACGACGCCCACCGAACCTCCGCTTTCTGGCAGCCACGGAGACTAACGGTGAGGCGACGACAGAAGGCAGGCAGAAGACAGGCAGAAGACAGGCAGAAGACAGAAGATGAAAGATGAAAGATGAAAGATGAAAGACGGAAGATGAAGAGGAAAGATGACCGATGACCGACAGAAGATGAAAGATGAAAGATGAAAGATGAAAGACGGAAGATGAAGAGGAAAGATGACCGATGACCGATGACCGATGACCGATGACCGAAAACGGGATCCTACGGCAGGAAACGTCTCAGGTTCCTTGCGCCGCCGAGGAGAGCCTCATCGACATCGTACGTCGTCAGATCTTCGAATCGAACCCAGCGGGCATCCAGGACCTCATCAATGGGACCTATCGATGTGGTCGTCGCTTGAAAGCCAACGCCGAGGTCGAAGTGGGTGTGGGCTGGCTCTAGTCCCCTCTCGGGGATCGGGTGCGCGTCGATCCGCACAAGCGCCGACCCGATCCGCGTGAGGTTGCCGACACCGGTCTCCTCAAGCACCTCGCGCTTGGCTGCGGCCTCCACCGAAGCATCGATTTCCTCGAAGTGGCCCCCCGGCTGGAGCCAGCGGTCCAGTTTCCCATGGTGAATGAGAAGCAGTGAGCCACCGTCGGGAGAGGCAACGAAACCCGATGCGGTGAAATGCCCCGGTTCAAACGCCGTACGTGACCAGGCCAACGGCACCACAGCAACCAGGTCCACCGCACGAAGATACGACACTTCATCCCCCTCACACTGATGCGATAGAACAACGTCTGCAATATCGAGGGAGTCACGCATCACCCAAGCGTACCCGCCACGCGAAAGAGGTCGACCAATGGCCGACCTCTTCCTATCTGTGTTCTAGGTTCTGTGCTCTTGCTGATAGCTGTCGGCTGATAGCTGACGGCTGTCTTCTACACCAACTCTACCTTCGCCATTTCGGCTCCGTCACCGCGACGGGGGCCAAGCTTGGTGATCCGCAGGTACCCACCCGGGCGGTCTATGTAGCGAGGAGCAACATCGTCGAACAACTTCGTTACGACCTCGTTATTGGTGATCTTCTTGAGCACCGTTCGACGGGCATGCAGATCGCCGCGGCGAGCCTTCGTGATCAGCTTCTCGGCGTAGGGACGGAGCACCTTTGCCTTCGCCTGCGTCGTTGTGATCTGTTCGTGCACGATCAGCTCCGACGTCAGGTTCGCAAGAATCTTGCGCTGATGCGACGGGCTCTTTCCGAGGCGCTTCCCCCTCTTAGGACGTGGCATCAGACAATGCTCCCCTCGGAGTCTGCGTAGTTCCTCAGGCTGAATCCGAGTTCATCCAACTTCGCAACAACCTCTTCGAGCGACTTCTGACCGAAGTTGGTCACATTGAGCAGATCCTCTTCGGACTTCTCGATCAGTTCGCCAACTGTCTGCACCTGGGCACGACGCAGACAGTTTCGGGGACGCTCAGACAGATCAAGTGCCTCGATCGGAAGATCGAGATGCTCCTGGCCCGAGACCTCAATCGGAGCGACCTCTGCTGGAACAAGGGCGTCATAGTCGTCCATGTCTGCGATGAGTTCGAACAGGTTCTTGAGTGTTCCGCCAGCAGATGAGATACCTTCTGACGGAGTGATCGAACCATCGGTTTCCACGTCGAGAACGAGCCTGTCGAAGTCGGTACGTTGGCCGACCTGGGTGTTCTCAACCCTGTATGCGACCTTGCGGACAGGTGAGAAGATCGAGTCAATCGGAATGACACCGATCGTGTCGCTCTGGTTGTTCGCTTCCGCACTGCGGTAGCCAACACCGCGTTCGGCGGTCAATTCGACCTCGAGCTTGCCGGAGGCGGCAAGGGTTGCAAGGTGGAGATCGCCGTTGACGACCTCGACATCTGCTGGAGCCTTGAGGTCTCCTGCAGTCACCTCACCCTTGCCTTTCGCTGACAAGTACAGGGTCTGAGGTTCATCGACGTCGATGCGAAGCACGACTTGCTTGAGATTGAGGATGAAGTCAACAACATCTTCCACGACACCTTCGATCGTAGAAAACTCGTGTTGGACACCATCGATACGTACGGACGTTATGGCGGCGCCAGGAACACGCGACAACAATGTGCGTCGCATCGTGTTTCCCAGCGTGTAGCCAAAGCCTGGCTCGAGGGGCTCGATGATGAACTTCGAGCGATCGTCGGCGAGGCTGTCCTCTTCAATTGTGGGGCGTTGAGTGATGAGCACGGTCGCTCCTGTGTTCGGTGATATGGATTACGTTGGGTCTACTTGGAGTAGAGCTCAACGATGAGTTGTTCTTTGATCTCGGTGTCGATCTGATCCCGGGCTGGGTACGAGTCGACAGTGATCTTGCGATCACGGGCGTCGACCTGGAGCCAGTCAGGGACAGAACGTCCAACGGTATCGATTGCATGTTGAATTGGAAGGATCTCCTGGCTGCGTTCCTTCACCGTCACGACATCGCCGGGACGTACGGAATACGACGGGATGTCGACTTTCTTGTCGTTGACAAGAAAGTGGGCGTGGTTGACGAGCTGTCTGGCCTGGGGTCGTGTGCTCGCGAGACCGGAACGGTACACGACATTGTCGAGGCGAGTTTCAAGAATCACGAGCAGGTTGGTGCCAGTGATCCCTGATGCTTTCGCAGCGTTCTTGTAGTAACGACGGAACTGCTTCTCGAGCACGCCGTAGATGAACTTGAGCTTCTGCTTCTCGCGGAGCTGGATCAGATACTGCGACTCACGGATCCGACCGCGGCCATGCTGGCCCGGGGGATAAGGACGTCGATCGAAGTACTTTGCTTTGTTCTCGTCGAGGAGTTGGCGAGCCCTACGGCTTACCTTGGTCCTCGGTCCGGTGTATCGAGCCATCTCTAACGACCCTTCCGCTTCTTGGGACGGCATCCGTTGAACGGAATAGGTGTCACGTCCTTGATGCCTGTGATCTCGATGCCCATGTTCTGCAGCGTCCGGATTGCAGTCTCACGACCGGACCCCGAACCTCGCACGATGACATCGATCTTTCGCATCCCCATCTCGCCGGCTTTGCGCGCAGCCTGTTCTGCTGCGATCTGTGCGGCGTACGGAGTCGACTTGCGCGATCCTTTGAACCCAACGGATCCGCCCGATGTCCAAGCGGCAACCTTGCCGTCCTGGTCGGTGATCGTTAGAATCGTGTTGTTGAACGTTGCCTTGATGTGAACCTGACCGTGACTGATGGTCCGCTTGCCGCGACGCTTGCGCCGCTGCGGAACTTCCTCTGCTGGTGGCTCTTGTGGTGGTGTCTCTTGCGTGGTCATTACTTGGTGACCTTCTTCTTACCTGCGATCGCCACGCGCTTACCCTTGCGAGTACGGGCGTTCGTGTGCGTGCGCTGACCCCTCACCGGCAGACCACGGCGATGCCGCAGTCCCTGGTAGCAGCCGATCTCGATCTTGCGCTTGATGTTCTGGGCGACTTGACGACGAAGGTCGCCCTCCACCTTGTAGTTCGCCTCGATGTACTGACGGATGCGAAGAACTTCGGCATCTGAGAGGTCGCGGACTTTTAAGTTGTAGTCGATGTCGAGCGAGTCGAGAACCTGATGTGATCTCGAACGCCCAACGCCAAAGACGTATGTGAGTCCGATTTCGACTCGTTTGTCTCTGGGAAGGTCGACGCCTGAAATACGTGCCATACGTGTTACCCCTGACGCTGCTTATGGCGTGGGTTGGAGCAGATCACCCAGACCCGGCCATGCCGACGAATAATGCGACAGTTGTCGCACATCTTCTTTGCGGAGGCTCTAACTTTCATATTCGGTGATCCTGCCTCGGTACTTGATCGGGACGTTGTCGCCAAGCACCGGGGGATCCGAATTCCAGAGGTGTTTGACGTCTACATCTCGGGAGGCCCGTTGCGGAGCGGTCCGTCGATATCAACAACGTCGAATTGTCACAGAAAAGCACAGCCCACTGCGGACTGCTGGCGCAAGTGTAGGGAGGCGAATCAGCTATCAGCTATCAGCTATCAGCTATCAGCTATCAGCTATCAGCTATCAGCTATCAGCTATCAGCTATCAGCGAGGAACCATACGCCGACTTCGTGATCTCAGCGGTCATCGGATTCTAGCTGACGGCTGTTGGCTGAAGGCTGACGGCTGTCTTCCTACTCTCCGCTTACGTTCAGATTCACTGAGATGCAGTCGTCTGGGTTGACCGAATCATCGAGGATCAGGCACAGACTCGAAACAGAGATGAACCCTCCACCGTCATCGGCGAACCAGTTCGAACTGTTGATGGTGCCGTCGTCCCCGCTGATGCTGCTTGTCGAATTCGACCAATCGCTCGAATCGCTCGCAGTCCAATCGGCGTAGAAGCTCACGATGTCATCGAATTCCGCGCCAGGATACGCGAGTGACACGGCCTGGGACTCGTCGTTCGTGAAGACACTCGTAACCTGGTATCCGTCGGGGAACGGGATGGCGAACCCATCGGGTACCTCGCCGCCACCGATCGTGATGGAGCCATCATCAGTCTCGACCTTGATCTCTCCGGAATCGAGGTCGATATCGACATCCCCGATGCCATCAGCCTGCTCGGCAATCTGTTCAGTGATGTTCTCCGCCAGGTTCTCTGCTGCTGACTGGCAAGCCGTCAGCAGCAGTGTCAGCGCAACAAACCCAATCGCCATACGTTTCATGATCGCTCCATCTCCCTACCGTCTCCCCTGTTCGGGAGCACATGGCATCATACGCACCCGCTGTACACCTTGCAAACACGGTGTACTGTCATGATCCATGACACGCATCATCGTATTCGACGTGAACGAAACGCTTCTCGATCTCGCGCCCGTCCGAGAATGGTTTCGTCGTCGATTCGACGATCACCCCGACGCCAGGATGTGGTTCTCTGAACTCCTGCGGCTTTCGTTCGTGTCCTCGGTGACCGATCGTTATGTCCCGTTCACCGACCTCGCAGCGTCGGCACTCGAAACAGTGGCCTCGAGAAGTGGCGCCATCATCGATACACAGGACATCGCCGAGGTCAAGGGATTGTTCGTGCAATTGCCTCCTCATCCCGATGTCATCGGTGGAATGACGCTTCTCAAAGAGGCAGGGTTCACACTTGCTGCCCTCACGAACTCGCCAGCCTCAACAGCCCATACTCAGCTGGATAATGCTGAGATATCCCAACTCTTCACGTCGATCATGTCCGTGGAAATGGTCAACAGGTTCAAACCGCACCGATCGGTGTACGAAGCGGCAGCAGAGCACATGGACACGTCAACCTCGGAGATGGTCATGGTCGCTGCCCACGACTGGGACATCGCAGGTGCGATCACTGCGGGACTCGACGGTATTTTCATCGAACGCCCTAGCCAGATCTACAGCCCCGCGTTTCCTCCACCGACAACGACTGCTCAAGACCTCGAAGCGGCAGCCGTAGCGATCATCAAGCGCTACGGCTGAGAGCCGCGGTCCCCCTTTCAAGGGGGACGGCAGAGGAGTGTCAGCGACGATGCAGGGGGATAACGCGAAGCCAACAGGCAAGGTGCCACAGAGCGGATCCCCCTAGCTCCTCGTAGGACTCGTCGCTTGTCCCCCTTGAAAGGGGGACGGAAACGCTGGCTTCCTATTCTCCGCAGCCGGCGCCGCCGTTGATCGCTGTGACCGTATCGGTGGGTGACTGGCCGGTGGCGAATCCCCACATTCCCGTCCACGGCGCGTCCTTGTACGTCCAGTATCCCTCACCAAGTACGAACGGACTCTCCGTGATGATCAGGTCGGGGCCGCCATACGCGTCATCGAGATCGGACAGCGTTGACCCGAGACCAATGCCCTCTCTTGTGAACAGTTCAGGTGTGCTACCCGAGTACTGATAGGTGAAGAAGTGGGGAACATCACCGATCCAGAAATCGGTGTCAGCCTTCGTGAACAACAGCAAGAGGTCGTCCCACTTCACCGTCCGGGACGGAGATGGGCAGATTGAGTCTGCGTCCCACCCCAAATCGATCGTCGGTGGGCCAAGGACAGCTGTGACGGCAGCGATGGTGTCCTCGTCATCCCATCCGAAGTAGATCCACGTTTCGCCCGCGTATATACCGTGGTTCGTGAACTCGACCGTGTCAGGGGCTGGGGGCACCGTCGTTGGCTCAGGCACCG
>Ga0164313_10001007_pt1 | contig 24160 bp, 15 predicted proteins | sample GuaBasSedimGuay4_FD_113735 | JGI IMG/M metagenome (GOLD analysis project Ga0164313, IMG submission 113735) | Subseafloor sediment microbial communities from Guaymas Basin, Gulf of California, Mexico - Guay4, Core 4569-4, 0-3 cm | ecosystem: Environmental > Aquatic > Marine > Hydrothermal vents... | reverse complement strand
TCGGCAAATTAGCCCAAAAGACATTTATTATTTTCCACTCATTATAATATTCCCCTACATGTAAATAATCTACAAAGTTATATTGATTTGTTGATACTTTGACTGTGGCGGCATTTCCAACAATATCATAATCTAATTTTTTAAGTCAACCCAATTTTTCAGATTCCGAAAGTCTATTTCTCAACCAACGATTCAGAAAGAGCCATGGGGTAAGCCTTCCGGATCTCCCTCTGAAGATCATCCCCAAGCTGATCGTATGGGACCTTGTATCTCTCCAGGGCCAGCTCTTTCCTGAACCTATAGATTACATTGAAAATCATATCCACGGTCTCCACATACTGACCATATGGAATCTGATCATCAAATTCCAGGGATAATACATATTTGCCTCCTTTATTGTCTCCAATAAACTTCTGAAGGTTCTGGTCCACATCCCTGGGTGTGCTATTCTTTGCGCTGAGATCAATGGTGTGAACAATTCCACCTACTTGTTCAACCGCTTCTTTATCCAATACCTTGGCATCCATTGGAGGTAACAACCTTGGTAAAGCTACTGAATGATAAAGAAGGGGAGAAAGGTGTATTTCACCCTGTGGATACCCGCCTTCTGCGATGTAAAGCGCATCAATTTTACGAAGTTCCCCCCTGGCTTCATTCACCATGGACATGGGCACCTCCTTGTCTATTAAAAAGAGACCTATAAGACTTTGTTGTTCAGGCAAACTAAGCCTGCTTTTTTCATTTTTGACCATTGAGGGCAGGTCTTTTATAGATATGGATTTCCCGTTGAATGTATAGATGGCCTTCCCTTCGTTGTCCAGCCCTATTCCGATTCTATAAATTAATTCCTCTTTCTCAAGCAGCCTGTACTGGGAGATATAGGGAAGATTAAGTTCCAGCCCGTGATCCAGCTGAAACTGATCAAGGGTATTTAATGCAAGGGATCTTTTGTAGCGGATATCTGTTTCTTTATTCCAGGCAAAACGTAATTCATCCCCGGATAGTTCATATTTCATTGGAAACTGATCCCCGTTATTAAGCAGGATAACTCCTTTCTGGAGCTCAGCATCAAACTGCATTATTTCAGTTCCGTCCATATAGGAGAATTTTCCATCCTCAATGTAGAGGGCCTTACTGAAATTGTCGTCAGATTGTTTTATCCATAAGCCCGAAAGCTCTTTCACAGGATCAGTCGTGGCACTACTTCCTCTAAGCGTAAAATCGGCGAAAAGGAAAAAAACTAATATGGCTACAGGAGCTACAAGCATGGCTTTAAACTTTGCAGGTACTCCCGATCTTGATTTATTCATCATGGCGATTCGTTTTTTGATAGGTTTCAAATTGAAGTTGTTTACAAGTTCAACAGAGTGATACCCGATCACCTGTTTTAGTAATAGCGATTGGTAATCAAACATTTCAATTCCCCGATCAATAACCTGTCGGTCGGCAATATACTCATGCGTGGTTTTCAGGGCTTTGCTCATTTGCCAGGCAAATGGATTAAACCATTGAAAAACAGCAAGTCCGTGTGCAAAAAGATGATCCATGGAGTGCTTTTGCCTGATATGGGCCTTTTCATGCTCAAGCACATGGTATAATTCGGAATCATTAAAGGTTCCGTTGTTGATAAACAAAAAACGAAAAAAGGAGAATGGAGAAATGTCCTCTTTGATCTCGACCATCCTGAATCCTTCCTGCCGGGTCACCCTGTTTCGTTTAGCCAGCAGGTAGAGCCGGATGACCAGGTAAACAAACCTGGCTAAAAAGTAGACCACTCCACCTATATATATGATAATTAAAATTCTTGTCCAGGAAAACCAATTCCCAAAGCGCGTGTCCTTGATTAACCCATCACCCTGGTCAGTGATGATCCCATGAGATCCTTCCATGGGTATCCTCCCACCTTCATCCAGTCCTGCTTCCCCGGTACCCCTGTATCCAAAACTGTGTTCACTACCAGGTTCTGTTCCAAAATCAGCATCAATCATCCGGATCATCTCCTCATAACTGCTGCGGACCTTTATAATCCCTTTTGCAGGATTCTCCAATGAACTTCCCTGGGGTATAAATAGATTTAAATGAAGAACGGGCACAATCAATGTGATGGCAATGCTTCCCACCAGGAACAGGCGGTTGAAATTGAAGTAGGTCTCCTTTCTCAGGAAAAGCCAGTATGCCAGGTAGAGCAACGACAGGCAAAACCCAGTCTCCAACAGGTATATCATGAAACGGACCATGGATTCAAAGTTGCGTTGTTAGCCTTTTTTCTTCTTAATCTCCTCTAACATCCTCAATACTTCATCGACCTCCTCCACATCCAGGTCTTTCTTCTCTGAGAAAAAATTCACCACTTCTTTCAGAGAGTTTCCGAAGTAATTATTCATCAGACGGCCCATCTGATCGCTGCGGTACTCCTCCCTGGTTATTAATGGAAAATACTGATAGGATCCTCCGTAGGTTTTAAAGGAGACAATCTCCTTTTTCACCAGCACCCTTACAATGGTCGAGATGGTATTGTAGGGAGGTGCCGGATCTGGGAAATGCTCCTGGATATCCTTGATAAATCCACGTTCGAGATCCCACAGTATTTGCATAATCCTCTCTTCTGCTTTGGTCAGGGTTACCATGTTGATCACCTTTTTGCGTTATTACCCTACAAACATATAACTTATTTATTAGTTCTCCAAACTTATTATTAAGTTTACTCTTCCGACGGCAGATTATAGGTTCCTTCCAACAAAATCCCTGTAAGCTTGTCCTCCAGAATTTCAGTGTATCCCTGGTTGGTCACACCGGTTTGAACCGGGATTTTCCTGAAAATCATTTGTTCGCCCCTTTCTTCAAGCAGTACCAATACAAAATCCCTGTCAGGCTCATGGATAATTGCATGTTCCGGGATGGCCAGGGCCTCTCTTTCACAGGTTACAATGGTAGCTTCCACAAACATGTTATTGACAAATGCTTTTAGGTCCTCCCCGCGAATTGTTGCGAAGCACTCCACTGTCCTTGTCTCCCGGGAAACCGATTTCCCAATGTGGCTTAAGGTGGCTGTAAATTGTCGGTGATGCTGATCCGGCGTGGAAAACCTCACATGTTGCCCGGTCACCAGTTCAGCAATGGATTTTTCGAAAACCTGCAGGCTCAATCGCAACTGATCCGTATCGACCACCTCCACGGGTGTTTCATTGGGTTCCACATGTTGTCCCAGCACCAGAGCCTGCCGGGTGATGGTTCCATTGATGGGGGATCTTACAGACAAATAGGGGACCACAGTTCCATTTTCCACCTGGGCAGGGTCTATATGGATCATCTTTAACCGTGCCCTTAACCCCTCCACCTTTGCATAATTACTTTTGTATTCACTTTTAGCCCTCAGGAAATCCTTCTGGGCCACAATCTTTTCACTGGCAAGCGACTTCAGCCTTTCATAATCTGCTTCTAACAATTTCAAATGCTGGAAAGCTTCTGCATACATTTGCTGTAACAGGATGATCTCATTGCTTTCCAGGGAAAATATCGTTTGTCCTTTCCTGATCACATCCCCAGAAGTATGATTAATCTGCCGCACCCGACCAGGCATCAGGCTACTGATCTTAGCACTGCCAGTTGGCGAAGCCTCTACATATCCATTGGCTGCAATAGAATTGCTGAACATCCTGGGAGCAGGATCTCCAACCACCATACCCATGGATTCAAATTGAGCCCTTGACAGTACGATTTCTCCGGATCCATCGGAGGGTGTGATCTCCGCCCCTGCCCCTGAATCCATGACCTCCCTTTTGCCTGGTTGACAGGACATGGCGCTGAGAAGCGCGGCGATTGAAATAAGCAGTAAAAAGTACTTCATAGGTGTTTTATTTTCTCACCAGTGTCATATAGTTAAGCTCAAGCACCAGTTTATTGTAGCTCTGCAAATTCTCAAGGTAGCTCATTTCAATCTCCACAGCACGATCCAGGCTTTGAGCAAGTCTGAAAAAATCAATCTCTCCCGCAGAATAGCTTTTCTGGGATGACCGGATTAACTCCGCAGCCAGGTGTTTTCCCGAGTGCTTGTAATAGTCGATTGCCTCCTGGTACTTCACCAACCCACTTTTCAATTCAGAAACCTTGTGATTATAATTTCGGATGTAGGCAACCTGCAGCTGATTTGTAGCTTCCATGGCAAACTGTTTTGCCTTCACCTTTGCACGCTGTTCACTGAAAAAGAGGGGAATGCCCAGCCCCACTTCAAATCCATGGTACATTTCAGATCCTTCATAGCTATTGGTACCGCCAAAATATCCAAGGGTGATGTCCGGCAGCAGCATGTTCTTTTCAACCTTCAGCTCTGCACCCTCCAATAACCTTGCATTTTGTAAATATTGGAACCCCGGGTCTGATCCAACACTATCTAGAGTCACTACCAGGACCTCCAGGGCAACATCAGGCACAAGAAACAGCGTATCGTACTGCATTACAGTAGATAATTTTTCATAGGCAATGTCCAGATCATGTTGAATCTGATTCTTTAGCAGCAGGACCTCCTGGTGCCTCGATTGGGCATTCAGTAACTCCAGGTAAGTGATGGCTCCCTGGTCATAGCTGGAGGTGGCAGCAACAGAAAATCTTGCGTAAATGCTATCAACCAAACCATACAACTTCTGACGATTTTGAAGGTAACCCACGCTGTAATAAGCCATGGATACCTCCATGGCTATTGCTCTTTTCTTCCCTTCATATTCATTCAGCGCCATCTGGTAAGCCATGGTGTTGGCTTTTTTTTGCGCCCCGTAAACGGTTGGGAAATCAAACCGCTGCTCACCTCCAAATACACCGATTGGATATAAATTAGCAGCAATGTTATTTTCGTCATATAAGTAATAGACGCTGGTCTTATCAATGGAATAGGCTGTTCTGATCAGGGCATTCTGCTCCTCAGCTTTTAACCTGTATACTTCCAGTTCACTGTTGTTCCTGAAGGCCACCTCCATCACCTCTTTTCTTGAAAGTTGCTGAGGACTATCCGCAGAAGTTTGAGATAATTGAGAATTTGCCAGTGCCGGAATCAGTAACATCAGGAGCAAGGGTACCACCCGGTCTCTCTTAAACCGTAAGGGCCAGAGCTGAATTCCGGTGATTCCGTCTACAACTGCATAGAGTAAAGGAAGTGCAAGCATGGTTAGCAAGGTAGAGGTAACCAGGCCGCCAATGACTACCGTTGCAAGGGGCCGTTGCACCTCGGCACCCGCAGAGGTGGAGATGGCCATGGGCAAAAATCCCAGTGCAGCTGCTCCTGCAGTGAGCATTACCGGACGCAGCCTCTCACGGGTCCCTTTCAACACCCGCTCCCGCATATCTGTGATCCCCTGCCTTTTCAGATCCTTCAAGTGTTCGATTAATACTATTCCATTCAGTACTGCCACTCCAAACAGCGCGATAAAACCTATCCCTGCCGAAATGCTGAAGGGCATCCCCCTGATCCAGAGCAGAAACACTCCACCCACTATGGAAAGGGGCACAGCTGTAAAAATTAAAGCTGCCTCCTTGAAGGAGCTGAAGGCAAAATGTAGAAATACAAAAATTAATAACAGGGCGATGGGAACAGCCAGCTTTAACCGTTTTGTGGCATTCCTGAGGTTTTCGAACTGGCCGCCATAATCCAGGAAGTAACCGGCGGGCAATTCGAGCTTCTGATCCAGAATGGCCTCAATATCATCCACCACAGACTCCAGGTCCCGATTTCGCACGTTGACACTTACCACCACCCTTCTGCGGGTATCATCCCTGGATATTTTAGCCGGACCGGTGGAATATTCAATATCTGCCAGCTCACTTAACGGAACCATCATGCCATTTGAGAGAGCAATGGGCAGGTTCCTGAGGTGTTCAATATCTGTACGGTATTCAGGTAACAGACGTACCACCAGGTCAAATCGCCGCTCACCCTCAAATATATTTCCCGCTACAGCCCCCCAAAAGCCATGGTCAGATAGTTGTTAAGCTCCTCAATATTCTGTCCATAGAATGCTACCCTGTTTCGCTTATACTTTACACTCATTTGTGGTAATCCCGCCGTTTTCTCAAGGATGATATCTGCTGCCCCTGGTACATCGGCAATCAATCTTTTCACCTCCTGGGCCTTGCTGGCCAAGAGATCCAGATCCTCCCCAAAAATTTTAATGGCCAGGTCTGCCCTTACACCGGTAATCAACTCATTAAATCGCATTTCAATGGGCTGGGTAAACTCATAGTCTATGCCGGGTAAGATAGCCAATGCCTCTTTAAAGCGATCGGCCAGCTCTTCCTTACTGTCAGCTGAAACCCAGCTCTCCTTAGGATTCAGCTTGATGATCATATCAATCTCCTCCATGGACATGGGATCGGTGGGAACCTCCGCCGCTCCAATCCTGCAAACTATCTGGTCGACTTCGGGAAACTGATCAATCAGGATCTGCTCCATTAGGGTGGTCAACTCCACTGTTTTTGAAAGTGAGGTCCCGGTTTTTAATACGGGCTGGATCACAAAATCACCTTCGTCCAGGGTGGGCACAAATTCACCTCCCATTCTTGAGAAAATCAGACCTGTTCCAACCAGGGAAGCCAGGGCAAGACCAAAAATGACTCCCTTGTGGTTGTAAGACCATCGGATCACCGGATCATACGAACGGTATAACAGCTTCATGATAAACCTGGTAACCGCAAATTGTTTCGCTTTCTCTGGCCGCAAAAAGAGAGCCGAAGCCACAGGCAACCAGGTCAATCCAAAAAACATAGCTCCCAGCACCGCAAAACTGAATGAGAGTGCCATTGGACGAAACATCTTTCCTTCCACACCACTTAAAGAAAGAACCGGTATGAATACGATCAGGATTATTACCTGACCGAAGATGGCCGAGCTCATCATTTTCGATGCGCCATCGTAGGTGATCCGGTCCATGACTGACTGTTTTTGATCCCCTGATTTCCCATCCAGCTCATTCTGGTTGATGGTAAGCCGGATGGCAATAAATTCCACAATGATCACAGCTCCATCGATAATAATCCCAAAATCGAGTGCCCCCAGGCTCATGAGGTTGGCATCAATTCCAAAGATGAACATCATGGAGATGGTAAACAGCAGTGAAAGTGGAATGATGGAGGCTATGACCAGTCCCGATCGCAGATTTCCCAGGAGTAGTACCACGATGAAGAAAACAATCAGGCACCCGAACAGGAGATTTTCCATCACGGTAAAAGAGGTCCTCCCAATCAGCTCACTTCGCTCCAGGATGGGGTTGATAAAAACACCTTCCGGCAGGGTTTCCTGAACCTCAGCCACACGGTCCTTGACTGCATCAATTACCTGGTTGGAATTGGCATCCTTCAGCATCATAATCTGGCCCAGTACCTTTTCTCCCTGTCCGTTGGCTGTGATGGCCCCAAACCGGTTGGCACTACCAAAGCGGACCGTTCCAATGTCCTTCACCAGAATGGGAACCCCATTTGAATTGGAAACCACTATCTGTTCCAGGTCTGAAAGGGAAGTAACCAGGCCGTCTCCCCGGATAAAGAAACTCTGGTTCTGCTTTTCGATATATGCCCCACCTGCCACACTGTTGTTCTTTTCAATGGCCTCAAATACTTCAAGTAGGGAGATTTCAAGTCCTTTGATCCTTTCAGGATTTATGGCCACCTCGTACTGTTTTAAAAATCCGCCCCAGGTATTTACCTCAACAACACCGGGTATTCCCGACAACTGACGCTTCACCACCCAATCCTGGATGGTCCGAAGTTCCATAATTGAATATTTCTCTTCATACCCTGGTTTCGTATCCAGGATGTACTGGTAAATTTCACCCAGACCGGTAGTGATGGGCCCCATCTCGGGGGTTCCAAACCCTTCGGGGATATTTGAAGAAGCTGTTTTGATCTTCTCTGCAATCAATTGCCTGGGCAGGTAGGTCCCCATCTTATCTTCAAATACAATGGTAACCACTGAAAGGCCAAATTTTGAAATGGATCGTATTTCAGTCACCCCGGGCAGGTTCGACATTTCCAGTTCAATCGGGTAGGTAATAAACTGCTCCACATCCTGGGTGGAGAGGCTGGTGGAAGTGGTGATAACCTGAACCTGGTTATTGGTGATATCGGGTACCGCACCCAGCGGAATCTGGAGAATGGAATAAACACCAAAGCCTGTAACAAATAGTGTTAGTAAAATTACAATAAGCTTATGCTTAATGCTCAGGCTGATAATTCGGTTAAGCATGTTGGGGCACGAAATTGATCTATACTAGTATGGGAAACAGATATACTAATATAGCTAAATATAGTAGAAAAATTACCCTGGATTTTCTGGGGAATGGGATCATTTATAATTAACTTCGTGATATCCATCCCAACAACGTATGAAAAGCACCCTCCACATTGCATTTGTGCTGGCTCTTTTCGGCACTGTACTCCTTAATGGACAGACAGAAAAGCCCGGTCCCGGAAGACTTTCCGATACCTTGAACATCAATCCCGTCACCATTGTAGCCCTTCATCCCAAAGCAGATAAAGGCGAGTCGCTGGACCTGGATTATATTGACTACATGGCGCACGACGGAGGAGCATTACTGAATAGCATCCCCGGATTTGCCAGCATCAAAAAAAGTGGTGGGTATGGTTTCGATCCTGTGGTTCGGGGGTTCAAGTATGACCAGATCAATGTGGTCTATAACGGGGGCCTCTCAGCCACTGCAGCCTGTCCAAACCGAATGGATCCCCCAACCAGCCAGATGGCTCCCAATATGATCGAACGCATTGAAATATTGAAAGGCCCCCATGCCTTGAGGTATGGGAGTTCTTTCGGGGCTACCATTAATTTTATACCGGTATCTCCTGACTTCTCTAAAACCAGTCACATCTATGGGAGGTTATCGGGCGGAGTAGAAAGTAATGGGAATATTTACAGAAGTGAAGGACTTCTTGGATTTAAGGGTAAATGGTATGACATTGGTCTATTTGCAGCCTGGTCAGAGGGAGGTGATTATCGCTCTGGTGGTGACCATACGATCCAGTCTGATTTCCTTAGAGGAAGTTTTGGGTCACAGCTGGGGTTTAAACTTGCTGAAAACCAGGTGCTGAAACTAACCATTACCAGGAATATGGCCAGAGATGCAGATTTTGCTGCACTCCCAATGGACCTTCGCAAGGATGATACCTGGCTGGCCAACGCAGATCATGAAATCTATTTTTCAAAAGGAAATCTTAAATCCTGGAACACCTCCCTCTATGGCTCTTATGTAGTCCACCTGATGGATAACTTTGAGAAACCATTAACTCCACGGATAGTCAATGCCGAGACCCAGGCTACAACCCGGAATTATGGCGGGCGCACCGAAGGCACCTGGCGCTTCAGTAATTCGCTTCTCTATACAGGCCTGGATTTTCGATCGGAAGGTGCAGAGGGTAGCCGGGTACGTGAATTCCTGATGGGGCCCAACCAGGGTAGAATCTTCACCGATAATGTCTGGCAGGATGGTCAGATTACCCGGGTTGGAATGTTCTCTGAATATCACCTGCTACGTATGGGGATTCGATGGGTGTTTTCAGGAAGACTTGAGCTAAATGCCTCTCATATCTCAGATCCCGACCCCGGTTTCACATCGCTCTATCCCGAAACAATTTCCACACAGATCAATCCGTGTATTAGCGTTGGTGGCAGTAAAGGTTTTACCGACCATTTTTCCCTTGGACTCTGGTTGGGAAGGGCCCATCGCAGCGGAAGCCTCACTGAAAAATTTATTAACTATTTCCCGGTGGGGCAGGATCCATATGAAATGGTTGGAAATCCAACCCTGGACGCGGAGATCAACAACCAGGCTGATTTGAACTTCCAGTGGAAATACCAGAAAAGCTCCATTCGACTTGATCTGTATGCGGCTTATCTTCAGAATTTTATCTCCTCCTCCATTGATCCCACACTGGAACCCTCATTACCCACCAGTCCCGGAGTCAGGCGGTTCACCAACATTGATAAAGCTTTCAAAACAGGTTTTGAGGCCAGCTGGACGCAGCAATTATTTGCAGGACTTAGCAGTCAGTTGAGCCTGGCCTATACCTATGGACAGGACCTTGTAAGATCCGAACCTTTACCTGAGATCGCACCTCTTGATGTAAGGTGGCTCCTGTCGGGACACTATATGGCCAATCGGATTCAACCCTATGCTACTTTCCGGTATGTGGTTGAGCAATCCAGGATATCCAGTGAATTTGGGGAGTCCATCACGCCCTCGTTTTACCTTATCGACCTGGGCATATCGTTCGCAATTACTCCAGTAATCAGAGTGAAAACAGGAATAAATAACATACTGGATACACTCTATTACGAGCACCTGAACCGATCGGTAAGAAGTGTAACTCCTTTCCCCATCTATGCTCCGGGCAGAAGCTTTTTCCTTTCTTTTAACCTTGATTTTAGATAGACATCTCCCCTGATTATTCATACCTCAGCGCATTCACCGGATTTTGCCTGGCCACCCTGTATATTTGCAAGGTAATGGTTAGCACAGAGATCAGCAGTGCTGCCAGGCCGGCAAGTGCAAAGACCCACCATGAGATGGAGGTGCGGTAAGCGAAATCCTGTAGCCACCGCCTTGCTATAAACCATGCTGCCGGGCAGGCAAGTGCATAGGCCAGCACTACCCATTTCAGTAGTTCGCCGTTCAGCAGAACAATAATCTTCCCTATGGTGGCTCCGTGGGCTTTTCGGATCCCTACTTCTTTAAAACGGCGGGCAACAAGCAGTCCGCTGATTCCAATCAATCCCAGGCAGGAGAGCAGGATAGCTATCCCTGAAGCATAAGCAATGATCCGGCTCCAACGATCCTCATCGCTGTATTGCCCCTCCAGGATATCATCCATAAAGGTATATTCCCATGAGAATTCAGGTACAACGTCCTTCCATACCTTTTCACACTGCTCCAATACGGCAGCCATCTGGCCCTCTTTGGCTCTGACAAACAGATACCAGATGCTGTTATAGTTAAAGGTATGTAGCATCAGGGACTGAACTTCATCGTGCATGGAGTCGAAGTGAAAATCACGAACCACCCCAATGATATCAACTGTAGTTCCATCTGAACCCAGAACCACCCGTTCTCCGACCGGGTCCTCAATTTGCAGTTCGCGGACCAGGGTTTCATTGACAATCACATTTGGAATGGTGTCGTCTGGTTCATCCCGGAAAAAGTTTCTGCCCCCGATCAACTCCAGACTAAGGGTTTCAACATAATCTGAATCGACCCTCAGGAAGCGGATGCTGACCTGTTCACCACTGGGACTCAGTATGCCCTGGGATGAGCTTCCGCTATCGAAGCTGCGATCACTCATGGTCACCGAGCTTACATGTGGAGACTCCAGGATACCCTCCTTTAAGGTCTGGATCCGTTGCAACTCAAAATCCACATGGAATACCGCTGTATTCTCCATTGAAAAACCCACATCACTGTTCATAAGGAAATTCAGCTGTTTCAGGATCACACCTCCGGAGATAAGAAGAGAGATGGCAATGAAGAACTGGAGCACTACCGAAACCCGGGCTACCCCATTGCGGCGAACGGATAACATTTCCCTTCGAAGAAGGCTCAGGGGCCGGGCCCTGCGAAGCAAGTAGATCCCGATATAGGCAGAGGTGCTGATTACTATAAACAGGAGGATGGAGAAAAGGAAAAGGAAGTTCATTCCACTCGTATAGAGGGAGAAGATCAAATCCTCACCTGCCATTTGATTGAACAGGGGTAGCAACTGCTCAGCCAGAATAATCCCCAGTAGAAGTGAAATCAAGGTCAGAACAAATGACTCCACCACAAATTGGAACAACACCTGCCAGCGGCGGGCCCCAAACACATTCATTATCCCTAAATCACCAATTCGATTCAGGGCTGTACCAATGGAAATCATTACATAATTAAAACAGGCAATCAATAGAATCAGAACTGCGATGCTGGAGAGGATGTAGAGTGAATTTTTATTTCCCGTAATCTCATAATCACCATCCATAAAATCTGATCCCAGGTAAAAGTCCCGGAAAGGCATAAAGTGGTAAGTGAAATTATGCTCTCCCTCTTTCAGGAAGCCCATTTCTATAATCTGCCGGATACCTTCTCCGTGAAGCTGCTCCACCAGTCCCTTGGCAGTCTGTTCCATCAGATCCAGGTTGTTATTTTCATCCAGCATCACATAGGTATATGTATCGCCACCGAAGTCATTACTCCGCGAATAAACCCGGGAATTTACATAGGGCACCAGTACACTCCACTTAAAAGAGGTATTTTCAGGCGGATCGGCAATGATGGCGGTAACCGTATAGAGATTGAACGGAGGCTGCTCAGGAAAAATAACGGTACGACCGATCACATCATCCAGGTTTACCAGGCTGTCGTGAAAAATTTTACGGGCCACACTTTCGGTCAGAACCACACTCTTCAGAGGGTGGAGAGGTGTAACCCCGTCTCCAGCCAAAAACTCATAAGTGAAGATATCGAAGAAGGTGGAATCAACAAAACCCACATGTTCCTGGAACACCTCTTCGTCTAAACCGATGAAGATCGGAGAGTTTTTCAACCGGCAGGTAGCCTCCACTCCCGGCACGCTTTCCTGTAGTGCTTCGGCTGTTTCGGGAGGTTGATAAGGAGAAAAAATAACCTCCGAATCGACTGGCATTACACTGCTGTATATCCGGTATATCCGGTCCGAATTTTTATGGAAATTATTGTACCCCAACTCCCCGGAAACATAGAGGAAGATTACAATTACAATGGCCAGGCTAAATGAGAGACCAATAAGGTTAATCAGGGTCCGGCCCCGTTGCTTAATCAGGTTTCGGAATGCATATTTAAAATAACTTTGGATCATAGCTACGGTGTTTCCCACATGCATGCCAAATGGGTGCCAAACCTGCCAGGCCTCTTGTATTTATCTGTATATGTGTGTGTTACAATTTTATTCTAAATAAAATAACAATCACACTGTTCAGTTTCTGAACAGTGTGTGTTAGCTTTTCGAACGAATACTCTAAATTTAGAGAGAAAATCCGGTTATGATACCAGCCCGCATTCTTGTTATTGATGACAATATTCAGATTCTGGAGTCGCTCAGGCTACTTCTCAAGGATGAATTTGAAGCAATTGATCTACTCACCAAACCCTCGCGCCTCCAGGAAATGTTGTGGCGGAACAGCTACGATATTGTGATGCTGGACATGAATTTCGCCACAGGAGAAACTTCCGGTAATGAAGGTATCTTCTGGTTAAATGAGATTAAAAAGAGAGATCCTCTTCTACCAGTAATCCTGATTACTGCATATGGTGATATTGAACTGGCGGTTAAGGCTGTAAGGGAAGGGGCCGCTGATTTCATCACCAAACCCTGGGACCCTGACAAACTGGTGGTTACCCTCCACAATGTTTACCGTTTGCGCCGTTCCGGACAGGAAGTGAAAAAATTAAAAAGCCGCCAAAAACAGCTCTCCGATGATCTGGACCGGAACTTTCATATGTTTCATGGTTCCTCTGAAGTGATGCGAAACCTGATGGATACCCTGGCCAGGGTGGCAGCCACCGATGCCAGCGTATTGATCCTTGGCGAAAATGGAACTGGAAAAGAGCTTATTGCCAGGGAAATTCACAAGCAGTCCAAACGTTCCGACCAAATATTTGTGGGCGCGGATGTGGCCTCACTCAGTGAAAGCCTCTTTGAAAGTGAAATGTTCGGGCATGTAAAAGGGGCCTTTACCGATGCCCGGGAAGACCGGACGGGCCGCTTTGAAAATGCACATGAAGGCACCCTGTTCCTGGATGAAATCGGGAATATACCCCTGTCACTTCAAGCCAAGTTGTTACAGGTCATTCAAAACCGTGAGCTTACTCGTGTAGGTGATGTTACCCCTGTACCCATTAATATCAGATTGATCACGGCAACTAATAAACCTTTGAAAAAAATGATTGCTGAGGGGACCTTTCGGGAAGACCTCTTCTACCGTCTTAATACGGTGTCCATAGAAGTTCCTCCATTGCGTGAACGGGAAGGTGACATCCTTCAGCTGGCCCTGTTGTTTCTGGAACAGTATTGCAGGAAATACGATAAAAAGATGATGAGGCTGAGCAACAAAGCAATTCAAAGGCTAAATGAATATCCCTGGCCTGGTAATGTTAGGGAACTAAAGCATACCATGGAAAGGGCCGTGATCCTGGGTGATGGTTTGGAGCTGGGACCAGAGGACCTCCGCCTGTCCGAATTTCCAGGTCAAACAGCAACCGATTCCTATAAACTGGATGATGTGGAAAAAAGAACCATAGCCATGGTTGTAGAAAAATGCAGGGGGAACCACTCAAAAGCTGCACAAATACTGAATATCTCGAGAACAACCCTTTATGCAAAATTGAAGAAATATGGGATATAACCGGTTCTATCTTTCCATTGTATTAAATTGCCTGCTCATCTTTGCAGCAGCCTTTTTATTCTTTTATTTTCTGAATATCAGGAACCAACCCTCCACAGCGGTGGGGACAGCAGTTCTTGCATTTCTACTGGTATTGAGGCTGATTTTTTATGTGAACAGGACCAATCGCATCCTGGGTAATTTCCTCATCCACATGCATGAAAATGATCCTTCCCTGAGTTATACGGTGAAGTACGCTGATAAAAATTTCAGGGGATTGAATAATAGCCTGGAAAGACTCATCCGCGATTTAAAGGAAAGCCGTGCAGACCTGGAGGTTCAGGCACACTACCTGGAGGCGATACTCGCGAATGTGTCCACAGGGATCCTCTGTTTTGACAGCAAAGGTCAAATCCAAACCATCAACAAAGCTGCCTCTGATTGCCTTGGAATAAACTCCATCAGCAATTTGAAAAATCTGGAGGAGTATCACCCCGGACTGGGATCAGAATTAATGCATATGACTTCCAATGAACAGGCCATTAAAACCATCAATCTTGCAGGTAAAACCATCCAGCTGTCCTTAAATAGTTCACAAATCAAGCTTAAATCCGAAACAGTGTTTATCATAGCCCTGAATGACATTAGCAACCAGATGGAAGAACAGGAGATCCGCTCCTGGAAAAAACTCATCCGGGTCATTAACCATGAGATCATGAATTCCATGACCCCCATTATTACCCTCTCCACAGCCATTCGAAATAAGCTTACCAGGATAAAAACCACTGAAGCCCTGGAGGATGCTGTACAGAGTGCCGGAATCATTAAAGAGCGGTCCGCGGGTCTGGTGAGTTTTATCGAACGCTATAAAAAGCTTACCGGAATACCTCCAATGAATATGGTAAGGTTTCCAGCCCGGGAACTATTTGCCAGCATTGAACAATTCTTCAATGAAAACCTGAGTGAGAAGGGCATCCGGTTAACCGTTCAATCGGATTGCAATGTTGAGTTTGAAGCTGACAGGCAGATGATGGAACAGGTCCTGATCAACCTGGTAAAAAATTCCATTGAGGCAGTGAAGAACAGACCTGACCCAAAAATTGAACTCTTCTGCTATCCCCAACCGAATGGGTTAATTAGAATATCCATCCGGGATAATGGAGAAGGGATTCAGTCCGATAAGCTCGAACAGGTTTTTGTACCTTTCTTCACGACCCGGGAAGAAGGTTCGGGAATTGGCTTAAGCCTGTGCAGACAGATTATCCGCCTTCATCATGGCACCATCCAAATAGAGTCGGTTCCGGGAGTGGGCACCACTGTCATTTTAAGATTCTAATGATCCGACTAACACACCTCAACAGCTGCCATGTGCTTTTACCTGGTTTTCAGATTCTCTGTCGCTCTTCCAGATTATTTAGCGAGTAGTGAATCATCTCAATTTTCACATCCTGCTTCAGGTAGGCGTGAAGCGCCTCTTTTAAACTTTCCAGCTCGATCAGCAGGTCACCATCGGTCCAATACTCCTTTTGAACATCCATAGCTACAATCAGCAGGTCTTCTTCTACCTCCAGTTTGATTGCCATCTGATAATCAAATCCGAAAAATTGTGTTTCAGCAAGAACAAAAGCTACACTTTCAACTGTAGAGGGGTCCAGTTGGTCCTTGTCAAAGTAGACCTCATGCTTCAGCGACCCAAATGTCATTTTCTCTCCAGGGAATGGAGGTTGGGCAACGGCTATGCTAAAGATAATTACCAGGTTGATGACCAGGCCCATAAAGGTAAAGCCGGCCACCTTCCAGCCGGAAGCCTTAGAGTCAGCCTCCTGAAGTTCAGCATTAAAACGATCGGCCATGTAACGGTTATAGATCACATAGACAATCACTGTATAAAGCGAGGTGAATGCAATATTCGGGATCTTATCCACTACCGCATCAGGCAGATGCATGATTCCAAGGAACAGAAGAAATGTAAAGACCAAAGTAAAAAGCAATGTTCCGGAGGCTTTTCGTTGATCTCCTATTCGTTTTAAGTTCTGGTAAATCAGGATACCGGCAGAGATGGGGCCACCCAGGAATGTGGCTGTGTAAATCTGATTCTCTGAATAGAATTTATTCACTTTGAGGGACATACAATTATTGTTAGGGTGAAACAATTGAATGTAAAAACAAAGACTTTACGTTATCTATACGAGAGAAAAACGAAAAGGGTTCTGAAAATCCACCGGAGACTTACGGTAGTAACTAAGCTTTCAAAAAGGGAATAAACCTAGGAACCCGCTTTTTGTACGCAGCGTAACCAGGGTACTTATCCTCAGAAATGGATTCACTGAAATTGCTGCTCCCCTAGAACAATAGATTCAAAAAATAGTTGTACATTTACATACCAAACGGTCGGTTTATGTCAGAAACAAAGTCACATATTCTCTTTGTATCATTAAAACTTTTCCTCCAGAAGAATTTTAAAGAGGTGACCATGAAAGAAATCGTGGAAAAAACCGGGCTTTCCAAAGGAGCTTTCTATCACTATTTTGAGAGCAAAGAGCAGCTGTTTTACGAGATCATAGATTTCTTTTTTACTTCCATCATGGAATATGATTTCACCACTGTCCCCCAGGACTCCCTCCATAGCTTTTACCACACCATTGCCCAACAGACCAATTCAGTCAGGAAGTTGTTCCCTCTGAATGAGAATGGGGAAGCAGAAGATTTTATTACCCTTAACTTTTTCGCCCTGATTTTTGATGCGTTCAAGCTATTCCCTGAGTTCAAAACTAAAATGGAAGCTTATCACCAAAAGGAAAGGGATGCATGGACCAGTGCCATAAGCATTGCAAGAGCCTCGGGAGAAATCAACTCCCCACTCACTGATTTACAGATTGCCCAGATTTTCCTCTTCACAAGCGATGGTCTCACCATGAATCTGACCATGGAGGACAATACAAAAGACCTGGACAAAAAGCTGGCCTCACTCTGGGACAACTTCTACAAAACATTGAGGCCCTGATTTTTTTTGAATCTACACAGACCGAATGTTCGGTTTATGGAAATTAAGTGACAATGACAGATGTAATTTTCACAGAAAAACTGACCAAGCACTACAAAGACGTGCAGGCCGTCACTGAGGTCAACCTGAATATCAAACAGGGAGAAATCTATGGGTTCCTTGGTTTGAATGGCGCCGGAAAAACCACCACAATCCGGATGCTGATGGGCATGATCCGCCCAACCGGAGGAAGTGCGTACCTGTTTGGGAAGAAAGTTAAACCGGGAGTCTCCAAACTCTGGAACAGCGTTGGTCACATGGTGGAAATCCCCTTCGCTTACCCCGAGCTGACTGTTCAGGAGAACCTCCGGATTTTTTACCGACTCAGACTTTTGAAGGATCCCCTGCTCCTCACAACCGTGGTAGAGAAACTTGACCTGGGGAAATACCTCAACACCCGGGTGAAGAACCTTTCACTGGGTAATGCACAGAGGTTGGGTCTGGCAAAAGCCATGATTCACCGTCCCGATCTGCTTATCCTGGATGAGCCGGCCAATGGCCTTGATCCAGCTGGTATAGTACAGATCAGGGAGCAGTTACTTGATCTTGCTGAAAACCATGGAGTGACCATATTCATTTCCAGCCACATCCTGGGTGAAATCTCAAGGTTTGCCTCCCGAATTGGCATTATACACGAAGGCCGAATGATCCGCGAATCTGAGGTTGATCAACTGGACAGCTCCAGGCACCGTAGTCTTCAAATCAATACCCTTGATAATTCTAAAGCCTTACCTCTGTTGAAGGAGCATGGGTACAATACACGTGTTCTGCCCGGGGGAATCCTGGAATCAACCCATAAAAAAGCCATCTCTCAACCGGAAAAAGTATCTGCACTGCTCGTTTCACATGGACTTCCACCCAAGCTGATTGCTGTGGATGAGGAAGATCTGGAGCACTATTTTTTAAGGATTATTCAAACAGAAGACCAGAAATCATGAAAAGACTGCAGGCTGCGCTATGGGTTGAATTCCTTAAAGTCAGGCGCACAAAAATACTACCCGTTTCCTTCTTCTTCTTTATGTTTATCGGAGTGATGATGGGGATGCTTTTGTTCCTTTCAATGCATCCTGAACTGGCGAGCCATTCCTCAACCATCAGCATGAAAACCTCCTTCCTTGGTGGATCAGACTGGAACGCTTTTTACGAACTGCTCATCCAGATCATCCTAACAGTAGGAGTAATTGGATTTGGTTTTATTACCAGCTGGAGCTTCGGAAGGGAATTTTCTGACAGGGCCATCAAGGATCTGCTGGCTCTTCCGGTTTCACGCACCACACTAGTGATATCCAAATTTTTAGTCCTGTTTGTCTGGAGCATACTCCTGGGAATCACCGTTCTGCTAACTGCCATGGGAACAGGATTGCTGATTCAGATTCCAGGATGGAGCCCTGCGGCATTGTACCCTTTCATCGGGAAATATATGGTATGTGTATTTCTGAATGCGCTGATCATTACACCTGTGGCCCTGGTGGCCAGTATAGGAAGAGGATATATGCTACCCATCAGTTTTGTGATCCTGATCCTGATTATCACCCAGTTGATTTTTGTGGGTTTGCCCGGACTCTCTTTCTGGTTCCCATGGGCGATTCCTTCCCTATACAGCAGGGTGGCAGGAGAAGCCATTCCCGCACCCGGGATTATCAGCTATTTGCTTTTCCTTATTACAATCCTTGCAGGATTATTTGGCACCCTTTTCTGGTGGAGATATGCCGACCACAAATAGGAAGATTTACTTTACCTGGCTAATCCAGCTCTTTCAGTAACTCCTTAACGGCCTCCTCAATCTGCTGATCACGACCGGTAGTCATCACTTCAGGCTTCAGAGGCACCCTGATATCGGGTTCCATCTGGTTGTTCTCACAGAACTTCCCGTCCAGTGTGCGCCATCCTCCCATGGGTATCCCATAGACCAGGGAGGGATCAATCTGACCTTCCCACCATACAAATGTTCCGGTGCCGGGCACGGGCATTCCCAATGTTTTACCCTGACCCTTAATCTTATAAGCCACAGGGAAGAGATGTGCATCAGAATAATTGCTCTCGCTCATGACTACAATTGAAGGCTTGATCCACTTGTTGCGGGGTTCATACCCAATATGCTGACCATGGGGAATCACATCAATGTATTTCTCACCTGTAAGAAAGTCTGACAGCTCTTCGTGGATATTACCACCCCCGTTAAACCGGGTATCCACCACAAGAGCTTCTCTGTTGATATTCCTGCCCAGTGCCTCCTCAACCATCACCCTCATGCTGGCATCATTCATGGATCTTACATGGACATAGCCGAGTTTACCATCCGAAAGGCGTTCCGTCTCTGCCCTGCGATTCCGCACCCAACGCTGGTAAAGCAGCTGGTTCTCTTCTCCCAGGGAGATGGGCTTTACAATTTCATCCCAGCGCTTTTTGGTGTCGGGAGCGTACATGGATAACAGCATCAATTTGCCTGTCTTCCGGTTCAAAAGCTTGTAAAAATCGAAGGATTCATCAAGTACCACTCCATCAATTTTCTCAATAACATTTCCTGCCTTAATCCTGGATGCCGCTTTATCTACAGGCCCTCCAAAAATTACTTCAGCTACTTTCAGTCCGTTCCCGTCATGGTTGTAATCATAGAACAGTCCCAGCGAAGCAGTTTGATCCGAATTGGGCCTATTAGCCCTGTAGCGGGCGCCTGTATGTGATGCATTCAACTCACCAAGCATCTCGCTGAGCATCTCTGCATAATCATAATTGTTATTGATATAGGGTAAAAATTTCTTGTAGGCATTGTAGTAAAAATCCCAATCCACTCCATGCAGATCCACCACATAAAACTTCTCTCGCAACTGTCTCCAGCTGTGATCAAAAATATAATCCCGTTCCCCGGCGCTGTTCAGCACCATCTCCCCTTTGACATCGATGGGTTTGCTCTTGCCGTCGGCAATATTCACTTTCTTGACTTTACCATCTGCCAGCAGTATTATAAATTTCCCATCAGAGGAGAGTTCCATCCCGGCCCTTTTAGCCCCAATCTTTGAAAACATCTTGGTCTCTTTGGTGCGGAGCTCTGTAACCCAGATATCCATGTTCTTCTCAAACCGGGTCAGATAATAAAGTTTCTCCCCATCTTCAGAGAGTACCCAATCGTTGGCCCTTGAGGAGTGGATGGTAAGCCTGGATTTTCTTTCTGTGAGGTTGGTCCAGTCAACTTCTACATCCTCGACTTTCTCCTTTTCATTTTCTACTTCTTCATCCTTCTTTCCTTTGGTTGCCTTTTTGTCCTTCTCTTCCTTTTTCTTATCATCTTCCTGCTCTTTTAAAAGGGCAAACTCCTCCTTGGTCAGTTTAAACCGGTCGAATGTTTCCTGAGAAAAGAACAAACCATACACATCACCACCCGTTGATCCGCCTCCTTGATTCCGGCCCGCGCGGTTATCGGAACCCCAGATCATCATTTTGCCATCCATGGTCCATTTTGGTCCATAATCGTTGTAGCCACTCAGGGTCAGGTTCTGCACCTCTCCCTTTCCATCTGCAGAAACAAGTCCGACTTCCCTGACAAACATCCGGTCAGAAGGAACATACTGCACCAGGAACCATTTGCTATCGGGCGACCAGACATAGTACTGATCCCCGTCTGCATAGGAATAATTCAGATCTGGCGGCAGGATCATCCTGGTCTTTTTCGATTCAAGATTTATAACCTTCAGTGTTTTGCGATCTTCCAGGTAGGCTACCTCTTTACCATCGGGCGAAAACTCGGGCTGGAATTCTTCTGCACCCGTAGCAACAACCACCTCTTCCTTCAAAACGGTAGATACATAAAAATAGGGTTCTTCATCGCGAACCAGTGATATGGTATACACATCCCAGCTGGTATCTTTTTCAGCGGTATAGACTAATGACCTTCCATCGGGACTGAAGCTCACACTTCGCTCCTGCCATGGAGTATTGGTGATTCTTTTGGTTATCCCACCTTCCACACTGCTTACAAATATTTCACCCCTGAATACATACGCAAACTCCTTGTCATTGGGCGATAACTTCATCTCGGCAAATTTCTCGTTTACAGGCACAATCTTCTCCAGGTTCCCCCTGCCATCAGCAGCAATATTAACAGCCAGTTTTGCCGGAGTGCCTGCCTGTCCAAGTGTGTATATCTCTCCATGATAGCTGAAGCAGAGGGTATTATCATCGGAACTTGTGAGAAAGCGTACAGGATGATTTTCAAAAGTTGTAACAGCCGAGGTCTGATCCGGACGAGAGAGGGAACTCTTGAACACATTAAAAGACCCCTTCTCCTCACTGAGAAAGAAGAAATCGTCGTCATTGGAATCAAAAACAGGATTGCGGTCTTCACCTTCAAATTGCGAAAGCTGTGTGTAAGACTTCTCCTTCATGTCATAGACCCATATATCGCGGGTTACCGCAGAAGTATGGTGTTTGCGCCAGTCACTTTCATAGCCCTTTATATCGTGATAAATAATCTTGTCGCCCGTAGAATTTAATGTGGCGTCAATGGCCGGCATGGAAATGACCTGGTTCACTTTCCCCCCTATCACCGAAACACTGTAAAGCTCGCTCATCAAACCTGTAGGAAACTGGACATTGGTCACTACATCCTGTCTCACTGCTGAGAAAAGGACCTCCTTATCATCGGTAGTGAAAGTCCGTGGAAACTCCCCCCCGGAATGATAGGAGAGCCTTTTTGCTTCTCCCCCGGTAGCGGGCATCACAAATACGTCAAAATTACCATACCGGTCCGATGAAAAAGCAATGTGCTTGCCATCATTGCTCCATACAGGAAGAAATTCATACGTGTCGCTGATGGTCAATGGTTTCGCATCTCCACCTGCCGATGGAACTGAATAGATGTCTCCCTTGTAATTGAAAAGAATGGTTTCTCCATCAGGTGAGATTGCCGGATAGCGTAACCACATGGGATCATTCTGACAAATGGCAAAGCTGGAAATGATTATTCCAGTTAAAAGTAAAACAATCTTTTTCATGGGGTGGGTTGTATTTATGAATAACAGACTAAAATGATTACCCAATTTAGCGAATTACTTAATTAGATAAGTAATCTATTCTGAGAAATTAAACCAGTCCAGGTTGAACCGGGTTTCTGAATCTCCTGAAACTTTCAAATAGAGGTCTCTTTGCCCGGAAAGTCCTTTGATCTCGGACGAAACTACACCGGAACCGCGATTGGGATCGGCCTCTTGCACATCAACCCATCCCAGGAGTGGTCCTGAAAGGCTATCGATTCTGATTTCAATTTTACCTTCTCCCTCCACATTTGATAACTGTGCCATAAAAGATTCTTCAATCCCATGAAACTCCACATTCGCAAACTTTAACCAGCATCCATCAATCATCCCACTGATCTCAAAACCTGCTTCCCTGTTCCCAGTTTTGTTCAGTCCGGGTGACCAGTCATAATACCACTCTGCCTGTATTTCGGACCATGAAGCATCATATTGGCCCACCCCATTCTCATAGTGCGAATCAAGAAATTTTGTATCAGTTACAATGCTCCCCTGGTCATCCATATGACAATAGGTGATAATTGTTTCCCTGTACTTAAATCCGGGCCGCAGATAATAGCACCACATGTGGTAAAACTGACCTTTCCAGTGGAAAAAACTGCCATGTGCATACTCATCCAGGTGAAAACCTTGACCTACCGCTCCCGCACAGGTATAAGGCCCGTAGATACTCTCCGATGTAGCATAATCGCGGCCCCAGCTCAAATAATAGGTGCCTCCATGCTTGAATATATAGTTCTTATCCATCCAGTCCGGAGCACTCTCCCACTCCTCACCAATAATGGTTAATGGCCTTGGAGATTCGGCCAATGAAATCATATCGGTATGAAGCCTGACTGCATGAAATCCGCCCTCCTTATCCCCATAGATCATATAGGGAGTATGCTCTGCATTATCTTCAATAAGGATGGTTGGATCATGCATGGGCGATATCAGCGGTTTTCCCAGTTCATCGGTAAAAGGCCCTCCCGGATGATCTGAAGACATTACCCCGATCCCCCTTTTCCGGTCTGAAAAATAGAAATAGTAGGTCCCGTCCCGTGACGAAGCATCCCCCGCCCAGCAATCCTCGCTGAGATCACTCATATAATTGTCTTTGGGTGATATGGTACCGGCCAGATTCCAGTCCAATAGATTGGGGGAGGAAAAAACCCTCCACTCTTTCATCACCCACGTTGTATCATCCGGATGATTATCATGACCGCAATAAAGGTATAGGGTATCGTTAAAGATCCTCATATGCGGATCAGACATTCCAATATCACTGATTACCGGATTCTGCCCGACAATAGAAATCAGCAAAAAGACAAGGAAAAATGCACTTACAGATTCCCTCAGAACACAGTGGGTTTGTGTAGTGAATAAATACTTTGGTCCCTCCTGGCAAAATGGCATAGCTCCTATTTTAAAACGCTATCGCCTTCCGCCGCCGCCTCTTCCACCACCGCCCCGACTTCCGCCACTGGATCGACTGGGACTGCTTGATCTGCTCGGACTGGTGCTTCTGTACTGTTGTGACTTGTTATAATTTTGAGATCCCTGGCTCCGGTTTTGATGTGATTGTTCCATTGACCGGTTGCTCTGACTTGGTTGAGATTGTCTTTGTTGCTGACCGGTAGAGGGTTGTGTTGTGGACGGCCTCTGACTGGGCTGCTGACCGGTAGAGGGTTGGGTTGTGGACGGCCTTTGACTGGGCTGCTGACT
>Ga0164313_10001006_pt1 | contig 24189 bp, 17 predicted proteins | sample GuaBasSedimGuay4_FD_113735 | JGI IMG/M metagenome (GOLD analysis project Ga0164313, IMG submission 113735) | Subseafloor sediment microbial communities from Guaymas Basin, Gulf of California, Mexico - Guay4, Core 4569-4, 0-3 cm | ecosystem: Environmental > Aquatic > Marine > Hydrothermal vents... | reverse complement strand
TGCTGTCACTGCTGTCACTGCGGTCAATAGTCGCGTTCATCCTGTTGCTTGGCATCCTGCTGCTGGGCGCGGTGCCGGCGCTCGCTGAGATTCGTCTTGAAGTCGACGCGGAGCGCCAGTGGCTGCGCGGCAAGAGTAATGACGTCACTCTGAGTCTGCTGGACGAACACGCGCGCCCGGTCGCGCAACGCACGGCCGTGATTTCTGTCGAGGGGCGCTGGACGGATGCAGGTGGCGATCTGCAGGGCCGCGAACTGAAGTTCGGCGCAGACGGTGTGTTGCGGCTGGAGGGTGTTGTCGTGCACTCGGGTTCGGGTGCATTCAGCCTCCAGTTGGACGATGGTACCACCCTGCAGGCCTCGACGCGTGCCATACACCCGATGTGGCCACTGCTGCCTGCACTGCTCTCGATCGCCATTGCGCTGGCCCTGCGCCAGGTGTTGCTCGCACTCACGCTCGGTGTGTTTTCCGGCGCATGGATCCTTGGCGGTGGTCCGCTGGTCGCATTCCGCATCGCCTTCGAAGACATTGTGGCGACCACACTCACCGATCCCTTCCGCGCGGCGATCCTGCTCTTCACCGCCGCCCTGGGCGGGATGGTGGCAGTGATGGCGCGAGCCGGTGGCACGCGCGGCCTGGTCGACATGGTCCGCCACTGGATCCGTGACGCGCGCTCGGCGCAATTCGCCACGGCCGTGCTCGGTCTGATGATCTTCTTCGACGACTATTCCAACACTCTGCTCGTTGGCAACACGATGCGACCGGTGACCGACCGCATGCGCGTGTCGCGCGAGAAGCTCAGCTACATCGTTGACTCGACGGCCGCACCCGTTGCCACCGTGGCCTGGCTGTCGACATGGGTCGGCTACCAGGTCGGTTTGATTTCCGATGGTCTGAAGGTGGTGGGGCAGGAGGGCGTTTCCGCCTACGCGACCTTCATGAGCAGTGTCGTTTACTCGGGCTACTCGTGGCTGGCAATGGTGCTCGTCTTTGCACTCGTGCTGATGCGGCGGGACTTCGGTCCGATGTACAGGGCCGAAGTGCGGGCGCGCGAAACCGGTAAGGTGCTGGCTGACAACGCCAGGCCGCTGCAGGATGACGTTGGCTTGCAGGACAACCATGATCCTGGCGTGTACCGCGCCAGTCTGGCCGTCCTGCCCGTGCTGGCAGTGCTTGCGGGCACCATCGCCGCACTTTGGTACAGCGGTCGACAGGCCCTGCTCAGCAGCATCGGACCGGCTGGTCTGGCCGAAGTCCCGCTGCGCGACGTCTTCGCCGAGGCCAACCCGGCGACTTCGCTGTTGCTGGCGGTGACCGCGGGCTCCATCGTTGCGGTGCTTCTGGCCGTGGGCACGCGCACGTTGAAGCTGAGCGACACAATGGACAGCTGGGTCGATGGCGCCAAGGCCATGGTGCCGGCGCTGATCATCCTCATCCTGGCCTGGTCGATCGGCGATGTGTGCGAATTGCTACGCACAGCGGATGTGGTGGTGGGCGCAGCGACGGGCAATCTCTCCGCGCAGTTCGTGCCTACGATTACATTCCTGATCGCTGGATTCCTGGCCTTCAGCACCGGCACCAGCTGGGGCGCAATGGCGATCCTGATGCCGATCGTGATCCCGCTCTCATTCGAACTCTCGGCCGCGGCCGGACTCTCCGATGCGCACGCGCAGATGATCTTCCTGGCCTCGATTGCCTCGGTACTCAGTGGCTCGGTCTTTGGCGATCATTGTTCGCCGATTTCTGATACAACGATCATGAGCAGCATGGCTTCTGGTGCCGACCACATCGACCATGTGCGTACACAGCTGCCCTATGCGCTCGTGGCGGGGGTCGTGGCGATCCTGCTCGGAACGCTGCCCGCCGGCTTTGGTATCTCGCCCTGGCTCACGCTGCCGATTGGTGCGGTCACCATCGTACTGCTGGTTCGTTTCGTGGGGCGCCCGATCGGGGAGTATCCTTAAACGATGTTGATCAGTCTGCTCACCGACTATGGCCTCACCGATCCCTACGTGGGTGAGATCAAGGCCAGGATCCTGCGGCTGTCGCCCGAGGCGCGACTCGTCGATCTCACACATGCGGTGCCGCCGGGAGATGTGGCGGCCGGCGCCTTCCTGCTCTCTCGCGCCTGGAGTTCATTCGCTGACGGTACCGTGCATCTGGCTGTGGTCGACCCCGGTGTGGGCACCGCGCGTCCGGCGCTGGCTGCGCGCGCTGCGGGGCACTGGTTCGTGGGTCCGGACAACGGCGTGCTCTCGATGGCGGCAAGCCTGCCCGATGAGATCTGGCGCCTCGATCCGTCGCGCGTGGTGCCGGGCGAAGCTGTATCGGCAACCTTCCATGGCCGCGACATCTTCGGGCCGGCCGCGGCGCGGCTCGTGGCCGGCGAGGACCCGGCAACGATCGCTGACGCGGTTTCAACCATGACCGGACTGGAGCCGGTCGTTGAAGACCTGAAGGGCAAGGTGGTGGGCGAGGTTCTCTGGATCGACCACTTCGGCAACGCCATCACCGCGATCCGCCCCGACCAGCTCGGCGATGATCCCGACAACATGGATATCCGTGTTGGTGGGCTTCGCATCGCAAGTTTGCACACGACCTTCGCCGACGTAGAGCCACTCAGCCCGCTGGCCTATGTCGGTAGCGCCGGCACACTCGAGCTCGCGGTGCGTGACGGCGACCTGAGCGAGCGATTCGGTGTCGTTCGCGGAACACGGGTCGAGATCCGTCCGGTCGCGGGGGCATGAAGTGCAGGTGCGCATTCTCGGCAGCGGGACGCTGGTCCCGGAGGCTGGACGGGCCACGAGTGGTTTGCTGGTGCGCGGCCGCGGCCAGGAGATCCCGATCGACCTCGGCCGTGGCGTGCTCATGCGCATGGCCGAGGCCGGTCTCGAACCACTCGAGCTCGACCACTTCTTCCTGACCCACCTGCACGCGGACCACAGTTCAGAGCTGGTCTCGCTGCTCTTTGCCTTGCCCCGGGCACGCCGTTCAAAGGCTCCCGTGCATGTCTACGGTCCACCTGGATTAGGCGATCTGACGGATCGCATTTTTGCGGCCTGGCCTTCGATGGATTCCGCCCAGGCATTGGAAATCGTGGAGAGCACGGGCGGCATACTCCTGGATGCCGCCCTGCGTCTGAGTGCGCGTCCGGTCCACCACGGACAACACGCAGCACTCGGCTTCCGGGTCGAGGATACGGCGTCCGGCCGGAGCATGGCCTTCACCGGTGACTCCACGGCCGGGCCGGAGCTGCTTGCCCTGGCCCGGGGTGTTGACCTGCTGGTGGCGGAATGCGGTGACGGTCTGGAGCCACGCGGGCGGGGGCATCTCGACGCAGCAGCCCTTGTCGAGCTGGCACGGACGGCCGGGGTGGGGCGCGTCGTCGTGACCCATGTCGAGGCAGGAACGGACCGCGCGGCCCTGATGCGCCGTCTGCGCGAAGAACTGGGGGAGAGCGTGATGGAGGCCACGGACTCGCTGGAGATCGAGGTCTGATCCGAAGCTTGCGCCCGGTCGTTCCTGCCCCGCATATTGGCCTCGTTCGTCTCGCATTGCATCTGCCCGGAGGAACCCGTGCGCCTTCACGCCGCCCTGCCCGCCCGCATCCTGCTTCTGGTCGCCATCTTTGCCCTGCTCGCCGGGTGCAACGACTACCGCGTCCGCTTCCTGTATCCGCGTGAGGGTCGCGGGGCCTTCTTCAACGAACGCCCCGAGGTCTCGCTCTATGTGGCCGAGCCCGTGGATCTGCGGCCGTCGGCCGAGCGCGAGGGCAATGGCTGGCTGATGACGAGGCACTTCCCGGCCGACAAGCACCTCGAACAGGCGGCAACGCGGATCTCGATGCGCGCTCTGCTGCAGGACCTCAATCAGACGCAGCTGGCCGTCCTGGTGCGAAATCCTGACAACGCCGACTACCTTCTGGAAACGCGCCTCATGCACATGACGACCGAGCTGCATCGCCCGCTCACCGCCTGGGCCGTTCCGCTGGCTGCCGGTGTTGCCGTGGGTGCTCTGGCCAGCATCGGGTCCGACGGCGGCTTGAGTCACTTCCTCAAGACCGGTGCCATCGGTGTGGTCATCGGCCTGATGTTCCCAGCGCCTGCTGACGTCAGGGGATATGTCCGGCTGGAGCTGGACCTGGTCTCTCAGGAGACGGGCGAGGTCGTCTTCCAGACCAGCTGCGAGGGCGAGGTGGCGCGCTCGATGGGCATCTCCATGGCCTCGCGTGACGACCAGAAGCTGGTCGAGGACTTCCTGCCACGTGCGCTCAAGCGCGCCAACGCCTGTGCAGTGGGGCAGCTCTATGCCTTCCTGCAGGAGCACCAGACAGGCCCGGACCCTGCAGCCGGCGGCTGATTCCGCCTTGCCATCAGGGCCCACTGGCGGGAGTTTGTAGCCCCGGCGCCGCCGCCGGGCTCCCCTGCCAGCCGAGGTGCCGTCTTGCCGCGCGATACCGAACACAGCACCGGCGAGCTCATCGAGCTCGCGCGCGAACGCATCCTCGTGATCGACGGCGCGATGGGCACGGCTCTGCAGGACGCCCAGCTCAGCCCCGAAGACTTCGGCGGCGAGGAACTGGACGGCTGCAACGAGAATCTCGTGTTCACGCGGCCCGACGTGGTGCGCGACGTCCACCGGCGATACCTGGAGGCCGGCGCGGACATCATCGAGACCAACACCTTTGGCGCTACACCACTGGTCCTGGCCGAGTACGGGCTCGCTGCGCAGGCACTGGAGATCAACCGCGTCGCCGCCGAACTGGCGCGCATGGAAGCCGATGCCGCGCGCGCCAGTGATGGCCGACCGCGTTTCGTCGCAGGATCCATCGGGCCCACCACGAAGGCCATCTCGGTAACGGGCGGCGTGAGTTTCAAGGACCTCGTCGAGCACTTCAGGGTCCAGGCACTCGGCCTGATGGAGGGCGGTGCAGATCTGCTGTTGGTCGAGACGCAGCAGGATACGCGCAACATCAAGGCGGCCACGCTCGGCATCGAGCAGGCTGCGGCGGCCAGTTCGATCTCCCTGCCGCTGCTGATCAGCGGGACCATCGAGGCCACCGGAACGATGCTCGCCGGCCAGACCGCCGAGGCGCTGGTGGCAAGCCTGGCGCACCTGGATCTCTTCTCGATTGGCCTGAACTGCGCGACCGGTCCGGAGTTCATGACCGACTCCATTCGCTCCATGTCACCGTTGGCGCGTACACGCCTGAGCTGCATCCCGAACGCGGGGCTGCCGGACGAAGACGGGAACTATCTGGAGGGCCCGGCGCAGATTGCGGCGGTGCTCGAGCGCTTCGCCGATGCCGGCTGGCTGAACTTGGTGGGGGGCTGCTGCGGAACCACGCCGGCCCACGTGCGGGAGCTGGCGGCGATGGTCCAGGGCAAGGCGCCGCGGCGCTTGCCAGACCACCATCGCTCGCTCTACTCGGGCATCGACCTGGTGGAGGCGGAGGAGGACAACCGCCCACTGCTGGTTGGCGAACGCACCAACGTGATCGGCTCGCGCAAGTTCAAGCGGCTGATCCGCGAGGGCAGTTTCGAGGAGGCCTCCGAGGTCGCCAGGGCCCAGGCCCGCGCCGGCGCGCAGGTGCTCGACGTCTGTCTCGCCGACCCCGATCGCGATGAGCTCGAGGACGTGCGTAGCTTCCTGCCCGAGGCCATCCGCAAGATCAAGATCCCCCTGATGATCGACTCCACGGACACGGCCGTCGCCGAAGAGGCGCTGACCTGGTCGCAGGGCAAGGCGATCATCAACTCGATCAACCTCGAGGAAGGCGAAGAGCGCTTCGCCGAGATCACACCCCTGGCGCATCGCTTCGGCGCGGCCCTGGTGGTGGGCTGCATCGACGAAGACCCCGACCAGGGAATGGCCGTCACCGCGCAGCGCAAGCTGGAGGTGGCCCAACGCAGCCACGCCCTGCTGACCGGCAAGTACTTGATGCGTACGGAAGACCTGATCTTTGATCCGCTGGTCTTTCCCTGTGCCACCGGCGACGAGAACTATCTCGGTAGCGCCGGCGAGACCATAGAGGGACTGCGCCTGATCAAGGAGGCACTCCCACGTTGCCGCACGGTGCTCGGCGTCTCGAACGTCAGCTTCGGTCTGCCAGCGGCCGGTCGCGAGGTGCTCAACTCGGTCTTCCTCTACCACTGCACACGGGCCGGACTGGACATGGCCATCGTCAACACCGAGAAGCTGGAGCGCTTTGCCAGCCTCGGCGATGAAGAAGTGCGCCTGTCCGAGGACCTGCTCTTCAATCGCGGTGACGACCCCGTGGCTGCTTTCGCCGCGCACTACCGCGACGCAAAGCCGCGCGCAAGCAGGCCGCGCACCGAGCTGCCACTGGACGAACGCCTCGCCGCCTGCGTGATCGAGGGCAGCAAGGAGGGCCTGCTCGAGGATCTCGATCTCAAGATGCAGGAGACCGCGCCGCTGGACATCATCAATGGCCCCTTGATGAGCGGCATGGACGAGGTGGGGCGGCTGTTCAACGGCAATCAGCTGATCGTGGCCGAAGTGCTGCAGAGCGCTGAAGTGATGAAGGCGGCGGTCGCGCATCTCGAGCCGCACATGCCGACGGAAGCGCGCGCCAACAAGGGGCGGATCCTGCTGGCGACGGTCAAGGGCGACGTGCATGACATCGGCAAGAACCTGGTCGAGATCATCCTGTCCAACAATGGCTACGAGGTAATCAATCTCGGTATCAAGGTGCCGCCGGCCGTGCTCATCGAGGCGGTGCGCGAACACCAACCCGACTACATCGGCCTCAGCGGATTGCTCGTCAAGAGCGCCCATCAGATGGTCGCGACAGCCTCTGACTTGCACGAGAACAAGATCACACTGCCCCTGCTCGTCGGTGGAGCTGCCTTGAGTGGTCGCTTCACGCAGCAGCGGATCGCGCCGGCTTATGGAGCACCGACCCTGCACGCGCGTGATGCGATGCAGGGCCTGGCCCTTGTCGAGCAGCTGCGCAAGGAGGGTCCTGATAAACTCGTTGCTGCGCAGCAGGAGATGCACGGCAAGCCGCTGGCAAAGCGCGCGCCCCGACCCGCGACCAGCAGCGCGTCTGAGCAGTCCGAGGTGATTGATCACTCGCTGCCGATCCCGCCGGTGCCGGATCTTCAGCGGCACGAATGCGAGATCGACCTGGACGAGGCATTTGACCTGATCAACCCGCAAATGCTCTACGGCAAACATATGGGTTATCGCGGCCGCTTCGAGCGAGGACTGCGCGAGGAGGATCCGCAACTGCTCAAGCTCGTCGACCAACTCGACGCGGTGAAGCAGGAATGTCGCGCGGGTGCGATGAAGGTGCGCGGTGTGTGGCGCTGGTTTGCTGCCGAAGCCGAGGCAGATGCGATCGTTTTCTACGACGCCGCGAGCGGTGGCAGCGGGGTGGGTCGACTGCAGTTCCCGCGGCAGGCAGGCCAGCGTGGGCTTTGCCTCAGCGACTATGTCCTGCCTTCCGGGACGGGCGGGCGCGACCATGTCGGGCTGTTCGTGACCACGGCTGGCGAGGGCATCGCTGCGCTGGCGTCGCAGGCGCGCGAGGCGGGCGAGTATGTGCGCAGCCACGCCCTGCAGGCTCTGGCTGTGGAGACGGCTGAGGGCGCGGCCGAGTGGGTCCACCGGCAGATGCGTTCGGAGTGGGGCTTTGCCGACGACGCAAAGCTCGATGCACGTGCGCTGGCGCGCACTGAGTACCGCGGCAGGCGCTACAGTTTCGGTTACCCGGCCTGCCCGGATCTGGATGGACAGCAGCTGCTCTTCGAGATGCTCAGTCCGGCCAGCATTGGTGTGGCGCTCACCGAAGGCATGATGATGGAGCCGGAGGCCAGCGTGTCGGCGCTGGTCATGCACCACCCGCAGGCGCGTTACTTCAGCGTGGAGACGCCCTCAGGCGCTGCCTGAACGCTGGCGCACGACCTCGTACAGCAGGATCGCCGTGGCCGCTGCGAGGTTGAGCGAGTCGGCGGCGCCCGCCATCGGCAATACCAGTTCGGCGCTGGCCACATCCAGCCACGGTGCTGTCAGCCCGGTGTCTTCTGCACCCGCGACAATTGCGACCGACCCGCCGAGATCAGCGTCATGCCACATCCGCGTGGCCTGCGGCCGTGTCAACACGATCTCGGTATCCGACCCTCGCAGGAAGTCGATCGCCTCGCTGGTCGTACAACGCACCACTGGCTGCGTGAACAGTGTGCCCATGCTGGCGCGGACCACGTTGGGATTGGCTGGATCACAGGCCGGATCGGCCAGGATGACTCCGTCCACGCCGGCTGCCTCGGCCGTGCGCAGCAGGGCGCCAAGGTTGCCGGGCTTTTCTATTGCTTCCACGACCAGCCAGAAGGCGTGGTCGACCGGGGGCAATGACGACAGGTCGCCAGGCTGCCAGGCCAGTGTGGCGCAGAGTTGATCGTTGCGGTCGCCATAGCGGATCTTCTCATACACGTCCTGGCTCACCGGCTGACAATCGATGTTCGATTTCCTGCAGAGTTCCAGCGCCGCAGCGACATCTCCCTCAGGACGTAAGCCGTCGACGACGAATATCGTCTCGGGCTTCAGGCCCGCCTGCAGGGCGCGCAGTAGTTCGCGCGCACCATCGACGCGTGTCAATCCCGTGCGCTTGCGCTGGCGACTCTCGCGCAAGGCGACGAGTTGCTTGACGCGCGGGTTCTGCAGGCTGGTGAGGACCTCGTCGTTCATGCACAGAGCTCCGAGTCGAAGGCGCGCGCCCAGGTGCCTGCGGGCAGGTCCAAGCGTCCTTCACCGGCTGCGACGAACATTTCGCCTCGTTCGATCTCCAGTCCCTGCAACCGTGGACCGAGCGAGGAATGCAACAGGTTGGCCAGCGCGATCGGGCCCAGGCCCGGCGTATGCGCGGAGAGCAGCAGGTAGGCCGCAGGCTCCTGCAGAAGCGCGACGACCGCATCGAGCAACTCGGCCGCTCCCTCCTCGAGTTTCCAGACCTCACCGCGCGGGCCGCGCCCGAAGCTCGGTGGATCGAGAATGATTGCGTCGTAATGACTGCCGCGTCGCTCCTCGCGGCGCAGGAACTTCAACGCATCGTCGACAATCCAGCGGATGCTTCCCGTGCCGAGATCGTTCCGATCGGCATTCTCGCTGGCCCACTTGACCACACCGCGCGAGGCGTCCAGGTGTGTCACCTCGGCGCCGCCCATGGCCGCAGCCAGGCTGCTGCCGCCGGTATAGGCGAAGAGGTTCAGCACACGTGCGGCACGTCCGCGCTGACGCGCGAACTTCGCCGCGGCTGCGGTGATCCATTCCCAGAAGCGGATCTGTTCGGCGAAGACACCCACATGACCGAAACCGGTGCGGCGCAACTCAAGCGAGAGTGGCCCGATCTGGCACTGCCATGATTCGGGCGCGCGCAGTGGCTCGACCCATTGGCCGCCACCCTGGCTGCTGCGTTCATAGCGCGCGTGCGCGCGGGCCCAGTCTTCCTGCCCCAGGCGTGGGGCCCAGAAAGCCTGTGGACTGGGCCGATGCAGGATCCACTCGCCGAAGCGCTCCAGCTTGGCCTGGTGCCCGCTATCAAGCAGTTCGTAGTCGGTCACGATGCTGCGCCGGTCGACCGGCGGCGATCGACGAGGAGCCACAGACCCACGAGCACGGCGAACACGCTGAACCACTGTGCGGTCGACATACCGAGCGTGATCTGGTCGGGGCCGCGCACGCGGAAGATCTCGCTGATCCAGCGTTCAATGCCGACGAGCACGAGGTACGCACCGAACAGCCAGCCCGGTGTGCGATCCTGCAGGCGCAAGCGCCACAACAGCAGCACCACGGGGATCATCATCAGGATCTCGTAGACCGGTGTGGGGTGGACCGGCACGTCGGTGGGGACCATGCCCTTCGGGAAGGCCATGGCCCAGGGCAGATCTGAAGGGGGGCCGTAGTCGCCATCACCCGACAGGTGGCAGCCGATGCGGCCGATCCCGTAGGCCGCGGCCAGCCCGGGCGAGAAGGAGTCACAGAGCGACCAGAGCTTCTGGCGGTGCCTGTGCCCGAGCCACAGCGCTGCCACGACGCCGCCGAGCAACCCGCCGTACCAGGTCAGTCCGGATGTACCGAAGAGGGTTCCGAGCGGATTCTCCGTGAAGCGGTCCCAGCTGGTGAGCACCCAGTACAATCGGGCACCGACCACGCCACCGAAGAGCGCCACCAGCGGGTAGCCCTCGAGGTGGTCGGGCTTGATGCCGCGCCGCTTCAACTCGGACAGCACCATGGCCGAGCCACCGAGGAATGCCAGCAACACCATCAGCCCGAAGGAATAGAGCTTGATCGGGCCGATTTCAAACAGGACGGGGATCATGTGCGACTCCGCGGGATCAGAGCAACTCGGCGGCCAGGCTGGCCAGGTCGCTGCGTTCGCTGCGGTCCAGCCAGATGTGTCCGAACAGCGGCTGTTCCTTGAAGGCCTCGACCAGGGAACTCAGGCCATTGCTGCTCGCATCGAGATAGGGATTGTCGATCTGGAACGGGTCTCCCGCCAGTACGACTTTTGAATCGCGTCCGGCGCGGCTGACGATCGTCTTCACTTCGTGCGGCGAGAGGTTCTGCGCCTCGTCGATCAGGATGAAGAGCTTGGGCAGGCTGCGTCCACGGATATAGGTGACCGCCTCGACCTCGATCCATCCGCGATCGAAGAGGTATCCGACCTTGTCGCCCACCGATTCGAGCGTAGGGTCGACCAGGAACTGCAGGTTGTCGAATATCGGTTCCATCCAGCTCTCAAGCTTCTCTTCCTTGGAGCCGGGCAGGTAGCCTATGTCGCGCCCGAGCGGGATGATCGGTCGGGTGACCATCGTCTTGCGATAGATGCCACGCTCGGCGACCTGCTCCATGGCGGCGGCCAGGGCGAGCAGTGTCTTGCCCGTGCCGGCCTTGCCCATCAGGGTGACAAGCTCCACGGAAGGATCCATCAGCAGCTCGATGGCGAAGTGCTGGCCCATGTTCAGGGGCGACAGTTTCCAGGGCCGCGACTCGTCAAAGCGCAGTGGCGAAAGGGCTCCGGTCAACTGGTCGTGCCGAGCCAGGGCGGTCTGCTTGGGGTTGGCTTCATCGCGCAGCAGGACGAACTCGTTGGGCATCAGTCCTTCCGGTGCTGCGAGTGTCTGGTCGCGGTAGAAGGCGTCTATGTCGCTGCGCGGCACATCGTGCTCCCTGAAGCCCCTGTAGAGTTCGTCCAGGGATTCGGGCGCATCCGGGTTGTAGTCGATGCTGTGGATGCCCAGCGCGGTGGCCTTGACGCGGGCGTTGAGGTCCTTGGAAACGAATGTCACCTCAGCCGCCGGAGCATTCTGCAGGTGCAGGGCGCAGGCGAGGATGCGGTTGTCGGGGATCGTGCGGTCCATGTTTGCCGGCAGATCGTCCAGGAATCCGGTCATCACGACGCGCAGTCGCCCGCCGTTATCCAGTTCGATGCCCTCTGCCAGGGCGCCGCGCGAGCGCAGCCCGTCGAGGATGCGCACCACCCGACGGCTGGCGCGACCGAGCTCGTCCGGCTTGCTCTTGAACTTGTCGAGTTCCTCGAGCACGTCGACAGTGATGACCAGTTCTCCGTCGCCGAAGGCGTTCAGCGCCGCAGCCTCGTGCAGCAAGACGTTGGTATCGACCACATAGGAGCGGGACTGCTTGGCCATCAATCCTCCGTCAGGACAGGTCCGGGACCAGCCACCCGGTTTCTGACGCAGGCTACTCCGCCCCGCGCCCGGGCTCAAGCTCGTCGGTAGCCTGACCTGGAGGCGAGCATAGCACGAGGTGACTCAATAAATGTGCATACTGTGCAATGTTTATGGTGCAGGTCGCAAGATTATGCCCTAGACTTGCCAGATGCGGTCAGGTAGTAGTGCGATCTGACCATAAGACGATGTACACCATTCCAACCCGCCCCTCGACGGCCGGGTGGGAGGATACCGAGGATGGCCACCAAGCGGGAGCTGCTCGCCGAGCTCAAACGGAAAGAGGTCCGTTTTCTTCGCCTGATGTTTACGGACATCATGGGCGCGATCAAGAACGTGGAGGTCCCGGCCTCGCAGTTCCAGAAGGCGCTGGACGGCGAGATCATGTTCGACGGTTCGTCGATTCAGGGCTTCGCCCGGATCGAGGAGAGCGACATGCTGCTCAAGCCCGACCTCGACACCTTCGTTGTCTTTCCCTGGAGCGACGAGCGTGGCACTGTCGCCATGCTCATCTGCGACGTGTACAACCCTGACGAGACGCCCTTTGACGGTTGCCCGCGCATCACGCTGCGCCGCGCCGTGGCCGACGCGACGTCCATGGGCTACAAGGCCATGTTCGGCCCGGAGCTGGAGTTCTTCCTCTTCCACCGCGACGAGAACCACAACCCGACCGTGCGTACACACGACCGTGGCGGGTATTTCGATCTGCTGCCCGTCGATCGTGGTGAGGAGTGCCGGCGCGACATCACCAACGCGCTCGAGGCCATGGGCTACAGCGTGGAGGCGGCGCACCACGAGGTCGCTCCCGGGCAGCACGAGATTGATTTCCAATACGCTGATGTGCTCGAGACCGCCGACCGGGCAGCGGTCTTCCGGCTGGTCGTCAAGAAGTACGCGCGTGACCACAACCTGCACGCCACCTTCATGCCCAAGCCGATCTTCGGCGAGAACGGCAATGGCATGCATGTGCACCAGTCACTCTTCAAGGGTGCCAAGAGCGCATTCCATGACCCCAAGGCCGAGCACGAACTGAGCGCCACGATGCTGCACTACATTGGCGGGCTGCTGCAGCATGCCAAGGGCATGTGCGCGGTGACGAATCCGCTGGTCAACAGCTATAAGCGTCTGGTGCCCGGATACGAGGCGCCGATCAACGTGGCCTGGAGTTACCACAACCGGTCGCCGCTGGTGCGCGTGCCGGCGCGTCGCGGTGTGGGTACCCGCTGCGAGTTGCGCATGGCCGACCCGAGTTGCAATCCCTACCTGGCTTTTGCCGTGATGCTGGCAGCGGGCCTTGACGGTGTGCGCAACTCGACCGAACCCGGCGAATCCGTTGACCGCAACATCTTCACGATGAGCCACCGCGAGAAGCGTCGCCTGAAGATCGCTCAGCTCCCGGCCGACCTCAACGAAGCCATCGTGGCCCTGCGCAAGAACAAGGTGTTGCAGGAAGCCCTGGGCGAACACATCAGCGAGCAGTACATCGCAGCCAAGGAAGCCGAGTGGGCCGAGTTCATCAGCACGGTGCACGAATGGGAGCTCGATCGCTACCTGGCGACTTACTAGATTCAGATGCTGGGTCGAGGAAGTGGGTTGGCTGTGGTCGAACTTAACCGTGGTGCCGGTTACTAACGGTGGCCGCGGTTCGGGCGGCTGGATGATTGCGCCTCGAGTGAGCAGATGATGGGGGGGCGGGCCTGTAGAGGTTCGTCCCCTCAGTGCATCCAGGCCGGGCTGATTCCGAAGCGCCGCAGGGCGGGGCGGCCGAGGATACTGGCCTCGAGGAACTCGGCCGTAATGACCAGACCCACACCGAGTATGGCGCCGTTGACTGTCGGCCAGATTGCAATGACCACGAGCCCGACGGCCGAGACTGCCACCAGGTCTACAGCCGCCGAGAGGCTGATCACACCGGTCTGGCCGGAGGCCAGGATCAAGCCCTTGAAGCAGGCCCGGATGCCCAGCAGTACCGGGGCCACGAAGAGCACCTTCATGGCCGGCGTGACGTAGTCGAACAGGTCGGGCTGGAGATCGAAGAGGCCACTCAGCAGGAACTCGCGCCAGGCGGGGATCCACCCGAGCAGCACCACGCCGACCGAGAACAACAGAGTCATGGAGAAGCCGAAGCCCAGGAATCGCCGCGCCGACTGTGCGTCCGTGGCAAGAATCTGCCCCGTAGCCTGCAGCGCCCAGAGCCCGCTTGCCGTGAGCAGGATGATCGGGTGCAGCACTCCGAACCCTGCCTGCGCGGCTTCGGAGTCTGTGCAGCGGCCCAGAATGCCATTAATCAACGGGCGCAGCGCAGTCCAGGCATAGGCCGAGATGACCAGGGGAAAGGCGAAGCGGAACATCCTCGTGCCTGCCAGCAGCGTGGGATCAGGTCCGGACTCCGGCAGCGCGCGCAGCAGCCCGCGCGTGACCCAGATGATCCAGAGCGTCTCCAGGAAGATCCCGCCGGCCAGTGCCCAGCCGACAGTCCTGGCCGCGATCTGTTCGTTGGCCACCAGGGCGGCGAGGATGGCGACGACGCTGATCAGCCGCAGGAAGGTCGCCTGCGTGAGCAGCTGCGTGCGGTGTGCTCGCAGGGCGAGCGCGGAGTGCAGTCCCCGGACGCCGACGAGCAGGGGGATCGGCGACAGGGCGAGGGCAACCTGGCTGGCCTCCTGGCTCACGCGGGGCGTGGCGCCCAGCAGACCGCCGAACACGGCCACGCCCAGAGGGGTCAGGGCCAGCGCAAGATCGATGAGGCCGATCACCAGGCCTAGAACAGCCACCTGGCCAAGAAGTTTCCGGTAGGCCATGCGGCTGGTACACAGTCCGGCCCCGATATCGCGCGAGACCAGGGCCGGTGCATTCAGGAATACTGCCAGACCAAAACAGATGGAGTAGGCGGCCAGGTGCAGTTGCTGCTGATCGGCCCGGCTCAGCGCCAGGTTGATCAGCGGGTTGCTGAGGGTCATCATCTGTGAGGTCAGGACCAATGGCAGGTAGAATGCCAGGATCTGGCGCAGGCCTGCGGCACCGCTCGACGGTTGGGTAGCGGGCATGGCTCTGCTAGACTCCCGTGATTGCCGATATGGTCACCATCCACCCAAGTTAGTGGCAGACGAACGCATGGCCCATCGATTCCTCCTTGTGGACGTGTTCACCGAGCACGCCTTTTCCGGGAACCAGCTCGCCGTTTTCTGCGATGTGGACGGGATCTCGCCCCAGCAGATGCAGACCTTCGCGCGCGAACTGAACTTCTCCGAGACCGTATTCGTCCTTCCGCCGGAAGATGAGGCGAACACCGCGCGCTTGCGCATCTTCACGCCAGAGGCTGAGGTGCCTTTCGCCGGACACCCGGTGATCGGAAGCGCCTTTGCGCTCGAAGAGCATCGCCCGGAGCTGCGCAACGACGAGGACCTGCGCTTCGAGGTTGAGGTCGGGCTGATCCAGGTGCGACGCTACCGTGCTGACAACGGGCGCCTGCTGCAGGCGGTGATGAACCAGAAGCGTCCGACATTCCTCAGCGAGACTGCCGGCGCAGATGAGGTCGCCGGTGCCCTGGGCATCGCGGCGTCGGAGATCCTGATCACTGGCCTGCCCTGCCAGGTCGTGTCGACCGGATTGCCTTTCCACATCGTGCCGATTGGCTCGCTGGAGGCGATGGGCAACCTGCAACCGAATCCGGCCCGCATGCAGCGGCTGGGCGAGAAGCTCGGCGTGAGCGATATCTGCGCCTTCAGTTTCGAGACGATGGCTGCCGATGCCACTGTTCACGCCAGGATGTTCGCTCCGAGCTACGGCATTCCCGAGGATCCGGCGACCGGCTCGGCGGCCGGGTGTATCGGTTCTTATGTGGTGCGCCACCGGGCGGTGCCTCGCGTGAGCCTGACCCGGCTGGTCGTGGAGCAGGGAGTGGAGATGGGACGCCCGGCACGTCTGCACGTCGAGGTGCACAGCGAGGACGACCGGATCTGTTCGGTCCTGGTGGGCGGCAGCGCGGTCATCGTGGGAGAGGGCCAGCTCTACGGCAACGCGCCATCTTGACCTGAAGCTGCAGCGACCCCATGTTGCGCGGGTTCCGCCATTGCCTGACTTGACAGGGAGTCGACCACGATGCGCAAGCTCTCACAGATCCTTCTCGCCCTCACTCTCATCCTGCCGGCGCTTGCGGCCACTCCGCTCACGGCATGCGCGGAGTTTGGACTCGGTATCTCTGCCGGCGGGTACACGGGCGACCGACTCTACACGGCCAGTTCACCGCTTGCGCGCAAGTGGATCAATCCCACTGGAGAAAGCTCGGCCTTTGGCAATGAATTGTTGGTCGACCTCGAGAGCTTCATCCAGCTGGGGCTCAACGCCTTTGTGCCGCTGCAGGGCCGTCTCGGATTGCGCTTCGACCTGGCCTTCACCGACATCGATGTCGACGGCAAGGTGCGCGATCAGGGTGGCACGAGCGAGACGGTGTCGTGGGAGCAGTTCTTCATCTTCGACATGGTGGCGCAGGCGACCTGGCGACTGGGTCGTAGTGACAACAGCTATCCATACCTCGCGCTCGGTCCGAGCCTGACGGTATCCAGTTCCGAGGGCACTACACTGGACCAGACCATGCCTGGCTTCGCTTACGGCGCAGGCTGGCGAGTATCTGCGTTGGCTGGCTCGTACCTCGACATCGGTTTCCGTGGCCAGGTGCAGTGGCCGGACTTCGATGAAGAAGAACAGAGGCTGGCGGCCGACGAGTTCGAGGGTGAGAGCACCATCAGTGCACTTTCGGCCTCTGTGGTCGTTGGCTACGTCTTCTAGCCGCCGGTCCCGTCGACGACAGGTCGCGCACTCCGCCGCATTGCATTCATGCCCATCTGCATCTCGACCAGGTGACGGTAGAGCTGGCCGTGCTCCATCAGTTGCTGATGTGTGCCCTGCTCGACCAGGCGGCCATGGTGCAGCACTGCGATGCGGTCGGCGTTGCGCACTGTGGCCAGGCGGTGCGCAATGACCAGGCTGGTGCGGCCGTGCATCAGCTCGGTGGTGGCGACCTGGATGCGGGATTCGGTTTCGGTGTCCACACTGGCCGTAGCTTCGTCCAGGATCAGGACGGCGGGGTCGTGGGCCAGGGCACGGGCGAAGGCGGTGAGTTGTCGCTCGCCCGTACTGAGGCGCCCGCCACCCTCGCGCACTTCTTCCTCCAGCCCGTTTGGCAGGCGTGCGATCACGCGGTCCAGTCCGACGCGATGGATGGCATCCTGCAGGCGTTCTTCGTCGAAGTCCTCGTCCCATAGCGTCAGGTTCTCGCGCAACGTGCCGCTGAACAGGCGTGGCTCCTGCAGCACCAGGGCCATTCGCTTGCGCAGGGCACGCGGATCGAATTCGCGGATGTCCGTACCGTCCAGGCGGATTACACCCGAGTCGACATCGTAGAAGCGCAGCAGCAGGGAGATCAGCGTGGTCTTGCCCGCGCCGGTACTGCCCACGATGGCCACGCGTTCACCGGGCTGGACGGTGAGCTGCAAGCCGCGCAGTACGGGTTGGGGGGTGGCGACGGTATCAGCGCTGTCGTCCACATCGAGCGGCACGTAGGCGAAGTGCACGTCATCGAACTCGATCAGCGCTGCTTTCTGTTCGCCGGGTGCAACCGGATTCGCAGGTGCGACGATGGATGGCGGAGTATCAAGCAGGGCAAAGACGCGCTCACTCGCTGCCATCGCACCCTGCAGGATGTTGAACTTCTCGCTCAGGTCGCTGATCGGCCGGTAGAAACGCTGTGCATACTGGACGAAAGCCACCAGCGTTCCGATGGTCACCGCCCCGGTATCGACCCACTGCCCGCCCTGCCAGAGCAGCAGCACTACGGCCGCGGTGCTGATGACTTCCACCGCCGGGAAGAACACGGCGAAGGCGGCGACGGTCTCGAGGTGGGCCTCGGTGTGCTGGCGATTCAGCTCGTCGAAGCGCGCCAGCCGTCGCTTGGCCTGATCAAATCCCTGCACCAGCGTGATGCCGGCGATGTGTTCCTGCAGGAAGGAGTTGATACGCGCAATGCGTACGCGGATGCGACGGAAGGCACGTCGCACACGACTGCGAAAAACCAGCGCCAGACCGAAGAGCAAGGGGATCACCGTGAAGCTCAGCAGCGCCAGTCGCCAGTCGAGCCAGAGCATCACGCCCATGATTGCGACCAGCGTGAAGAGGTCCGTCGCTACAGTGACCAGACCGCTTGTGAACAGCTCGTTGAGGGCTTCGATGTCGCTGGTCAGCCTGGTCATCAGCCGGCCGACCGGCTGGCGATCGAACAACTGGTGATCCTGGCGCATCAGGTGCGCGAAGAGCTGGCGGCGCAAGTCGAGCATCACGCGCTGGCCGGTGGTCTGCAGGACCATCAGCTGGACGTAGTGCAGGCCTGCGGTTGCTATGAGTACGGCCAGCCAGAGCAGGCCGATACGCGTCAGCAGCGTGCTTCGGTCTGCGGCGCTCGCGCCGGGGTCCAGGGCGCCATCGATCGCGGCGCGTACCAGAAGCGGCCCCACCAGTCCGAGCGCGGAGACAGCGACAATGAGCAGGAGGGCGATTACAACCGAGCCGCGGTAGGGGCGCAGGTAGCGGACCAGGCGCAGGAGCAGGCGTCGATCGTGGACCGTCTGCAGATCCTGTTCTTCCTCGTGCTCGAATCCGTCGGCGCGGCTCTTTGCGTTCATGCGCCGACTTCTGGTTCGAAGGCGGCAACCGAGGCCTCTGTGGCCTGCTCTCGGTGCAGGCGTGCGTAGAGGCCGGCGGCGGCGACGAGTTCGTCGTGACGGCCGGACTCGACGATCGTGCCATCTTCGACGACGAGGATCTGGTCGGCATCGGCCAGGGAGAGCAGGCGGTGCGTGACCAGCAACACGGTGTGGCCAGCCCAGGCTTCGTGCAGCGCGGCCGTCATCTCGGCTTCGGTCTCTGTATCGACACTGCTGAAGACATCATCGAGCAGCAACAGCGTGGGGCGTGGTGCCAGGGCCCGCGCGATGCCCACGCGTTGCTTCTGGCCACCGCTGAGTGTGACGCCGCGTTCGCCCACGGGAGTGTCCCAACCCGAGGGGAAATTGTCGCGGTCGCGCTCGAGGCGGCTCACGCGGGCCAGTTCTTGGAGCCTGTCGGCGTCGAGGTCATCGACACCGAAGGCGATGTTCTCGCGCAGTGTGTCGCTGAACAGATATCCATCCTGCGGTGCGTAGCCGCTGCCCGCACGCAGGTCGGCTGGTACGATCTCGCGCAGGTCGATCCCGTCGACCAGGATACGCCCCTGGTAGTCGTCATACTGACGCGCGAGCAGCCTGAGGATCGTGGTCTTGCCGGAACCCGTCGGGCCGACGATCGCCGTCCAGCTGCCGGGCGCGCAGCGGAAACTCAGTTCGTGCAGGGCTGTGAGGTCGTGGTCGGGGTAGGCGAAGCTGATGTCTTCGAAAACGATCTCGCCCTCGCGCTGTTGTCTGGGCCAGGGCACGGGGTTCTCGGGCTCATGTAGCTCGGGCCGGGCGTCGAGGACTTCGCCCAGGCGGTCCAGGCTGGCCAGACCGCGTTGCCACAGGTTGACCGTCCAGCCCAGGGCGATGGTCGGCCAGGTCAGCTGCGCGCTGTAGGCGAGGAAGGCGACGAGCGTTCCCACGCTGATCGCGCCAGCGATCACCATGCGCCCCCCGACGATCAGCACTCCCGCCGCGGCAAAGCCTGCGATCATGGTCATCACCGGATGCATCGCGGCTTGCACCCGGATAAAGCTGATGTTCAGGTCGACGTAGGTCTCGGCCTGTTCGTTGAAGCGTTCGGCCAGGCCATCCTCACGCGCGTAGGCCTTGACCGTGCGCACGCCACTGAGTGACTCTTGCGCGATGGAGTTCACGGTACCGAACTGCTCCTGCACCTTCGCGTAGCGCGCGTAGGTCAGCCGGCTGCCCTGCTGGACGGCGAAGGCGAGCAGGGGCAGGGGCAACAAGGCGACGAGTGTGAGCTTTCCGCTCAGCGTAGCCATCAGGGTCAGGGCCACGACCAGGGTCACTGCGGTGTTCGCCACATACATGATCCCGGGGCCCAGGAGCATGCGGATCGCGTTGAGGTCGTTCGTCGCCAGGGCCATCAGGTCACCGACCTTGTGGCGATCGAAGAACGACGGGCTGAGCGTGAAAAGATGGGCCGTGAAGTCGCGCCGCAGTTCCATCTCCATCCAGCGACTTGCGCCGATCATCCAGCGACGCATGATGAACTTGAATACGCCACCGGCCGCGGTGACGGCCAGCATGAGCAATGCGGCCTCGCGCCCGGCTGCCAGGTCGCCGCGTTCGAATGCGTCGATGGCCCGGCGCAGCCACCACGGGGCGCTCAGCAGGAGCAGGTCAGCGAGGGTGATCGCGACCAGCCCGATGAGCAGGGCCCGGCGGTGACGGTTCAGGTAGGGCTTGAGCCGGTCGATACGCAAAAGACACCCGGGTTGCGCGGGGAACAGAGTCGAACTAGAGTAGCGTCGGTCCATCCGTCCGTCAAAACTGAGCCGGGGAACTCCATGCCGGAAGCGCACTTGCCGCTTCAGTCCCCGCCGAGCCCGGGAGAGAAATCCGCATGAGCAACGTCATCGCAGTGGTGAACCCCAAGGGGGGCGTAGGCAAGACCACCAGCGTCCTGAACATCGCGGCCGGTCTGTTGCGCTACAGCGACATCACCAGCTCGGTTCTTACCATCGACATGGATCCGCACGGCTGCCTCAGCTCAGCCCTGCTGGGCAAGATCGACGGCAAGCCCTCGAGCCGGACCATCTTCGACGTCCTGCGCCGCGCGATCACGCCCCAGGACGGCATCACCTCGACGGTCTTCCAGGAGAACATCGACATCCTGCCGGCCAGCCCGCACCTCGAGAGCATGGCCAAGACGCAGATCTACGACCGGCTCAAGAAGGTCACCGAGGCGCTCTCCTCTGCCTACGGGTGGATCCTCATCGACACGCCGCCGAACATGGGCGTGCTCACGATGAACGCGCTTGCCGCCGCCGACTACACCCTGGTCCCGACGCCGATCAATGGCCTGTCCGTCTGCACGCTGCGCAAGCTGCGCACGGATCTCGAGTCGATCAAGTCCAACCAGAATGAGCTGCTGCAGATGCTCGGCATCCTGGTCACGATGAAGGACGCCCGGACCACGCTGGACGAGAAGCTCGTGGCCGAGGTCGAGGAAGTCTTCGGCAAGGATGCGCTCTTCAAGACGCACATCACGACCAACACCAAGGTCGAAGAGGCGCCGGGCGAGTTCCAGAGCATCTACTCCTACGACAGCAGTTGCGTGGGGGCGACGCTCTACCGCGACTTCCTGAAGAAGGAAATGCTCAGCCGTCTCAAGCTGCTCGAGAAGCGTCGGACCGAGCTGATCGAGGCCCGCTACTAGTTCAGCGCGCTACTGGACCAGGTCCTGGTTCAGCTCTTGGAAGAGGTAGTAGCGGCCGGCGAGCGCACGATCCACGCGAATTGCCGGCCGCAGATACCGCCATCACGACGGTAACTCCAGTAGCGGTCCTCGAGTTCGACCGTGCATTGCCCGGCGTTGCGGATTTTCTTCTTATTCAGCCCGGCCTCCAGCAGCCGCGCAGCGATGGCGGCCGGAAGGTCGACGTGGGGCCGCGCCTGCGTGCGGTCGACGAAGGCGCCGTCGAATTGCGCGGCGACTTCCTCGCCCACCTCGAATTGCGCCGGACCGATGCATGGGCCGATCCAGGCCCGGATGCGCTCCACATCCGCTCCAGCCTCGATCATCGCCTCGACGGTGCGTTCGCAGACGCCGCTGACCGTACCGCGCCAACCGGCGTGGGCGGCGGCGATCACGCCGGTCTGCGGATCGTGCAGCAGCACCGGTCCGCAATCGGCAACAGCGATCAGCAGGGCGAGGTCATCCTCACGCGTGACCATGGCATCCGCATCGCCGGCCAGGCCCGGGTCTTCAACCCGCAGCACGCGGTCGCTGTGTACCTGCTTCAGCCAGGCCATACGGGAAGGGTCGCGGCGCAACAGGCGAGCCAGTAATTGGCGGCCCGCGGCTTTGCCTGCTTCCTCTTCACCAGCTGGCCCTGCGGCGGGAAAACCCACGCGGGTGGTAATTCCGCCACTGACCGCACCAGCAACGAGTCCGGGTATGGAGACCAGGATCGGGCGCCGGCTCACCAGGGGAGTCCTGGCAGTTGCCCCAGGCTCCAGAGAACGACCAGCAGCAGCGATGCGACGGCAGCCTGGGCGCCGCGCAGGAGCATGCGATCCATACGCCAGCCGAATGAACTCAGGCTGACATAGAGGAAACCGAGCAGGAAGAGCGCGAGGAAGGGCAGTGCGATCCAGCGTTCATTGCGCACGGCGACGACTATTCCGCCGGCGAAGTAGAGGGCCAGTCCAAGTTCCACCCACGTTGCCCAGTGCGCGGGCATGCGATAGCGACGTCCGCGCTGAAGCGTGTTGCCTGTCTTTGGCGTGCGTTCAAAGGCCGACTCGTGCCCAAGCAGTGCTTCCATGACAGCCCTCGCGTTGTTCATCGACAGGCCGATGCCCAGGGCAAGCAGGGCCGGGATCTCCGGCAGAATCTGGGCATAACTGCGGCCCGCCGCGCGTTGTCCAACCAGGTGCCAGGTGACCGCCCAGACCGTCGTCATCGCCATGGCCCCGGCCACGAGCATCATGGCCTGGCGATCCGGATCAAAGCGTGCGCTGAGTGTGGGGACCCAGAGCAGGACCGGCAGGGTCATCAGCAGCCAGGTGAGGTTGTTGGTCAGGTGAAAGCCGGCCTCCAGCTTGATCGGCCAGCGTTCGCCGCCGCCCAGGATCGTGGGCAGCAACTTGCGCGCGGTCTGGACGCTGCCCTTGGCCCAGCGATGCTGCTGCGTCTTGAAGGCATTCATCGTGGCAGGCAGTTCGGCCGGGCTCACGAGCTCCGGTATGTAGGCAAAACGCCAGCCGGCCATCTGGGCGCGGTAGGAGAGGTCGAGGTCCTCGGTCAGCGTGTCGGCAGTCCAGCCGCCGGCCGCCTCGATGGCGGTGCGGCGCCAGATGCCGGCCGTACCGTTGAAATTGAACCATCGACCATGACCGCTGCGTGCGATGTGCTCGACGAGGAAGTGTCCGTCGAGGAAGATGGCCTGCAGACGCGTGAGCAACGAGGCCTCGCGGTTCAGGTGGCCCCAGCGGGCCTGCACCATACCCACCCCGGAATCGTCGAAGGGGACAAGGGCGCGGCGCAGAAAATCCCCAGGTGGGACGAAGTCGGCGTCGAAGAGGGCAACGAACTCGCCGCTTGCGCTGTGGAGTCCGTCGGCGAGGGCACCGGCCTTGAAACCCTGGCGCCTCTCCCGGTGCAGGTACTGCACATCCAGACCCACGCGAACGAGCCGCCGGCAGAGGCGCCTGAGGCGGTAGGATGTGTCATCAGTGGAATCATCGAGGACCTGGATCTGCAGGCGGTCGCGCGGATAGTCCAGGCGCGCCGCCGCCAGGATCACACGGCTGGCGACAAATCGTTCGTTGTAGATGGGCAGTTGCACGGTGATCCGGGGGACTGCCCCGCCGGACCCGCGCGTAGCGCCGCGGTCGCGCACGCGTGACCACGCGATGAGCAACGCGAGGCGGTGCAGACCGAAGATCGCGAGGCCGGAAACGGCAACGGCATAGATGGCGAGGATCATGTTCATGGGAGATCGCAGCCGATGGTAGTGCTCGAGGAACGCGACAACAAGCCCGCGCTCCTGCTCGCGGTGGCATCGATCGCAGTCTACGGGATCTCTTCGGGCTTCGTGACCGGCCCGGAGCAGACGCCCTGGTTTCTCGCGGCCTACAGCGTTGCCTGGATGCTCTATCTCGGGCTCTTTCTGCACGGGCGCAACAGGGATTTCGTGGCCTCACCCTGGGTGTTGCTGGTCTGGGCCGGGCTCGGGCGGTTGTTGCTCTGCCCGACCGAACCCTGGCTGAGCGACGACCTGTGGCGCTACCTGCTTGACGGCAGAGTACTGCTGGAGGGGACCAATCCCTTCCGTTATGCGCCGGAGGCGCCGTGGGTGCAGGAGAGATTCGGGGCGCTCGCCGCCCGCGTCAACCATCCCGAAGTACCGACGATCTACCCGCCACTGGTCCAGTTGACCGGCGCCCTGGCCGCGCTGTTCGGCCTGATGGAGACCGGGTGGCGGGTGCTCGTATCGCTGATCGACCTCGCTGCTATGTTCGTCGTGTCGCGCCTCTTCGGTGGTGGAGACCGGGGCTGGCGCGCGGCCGCGGTGTATGGACTGTGCCCGCTGGCAATCTTCGAGGCGGGGGCAAACGGCCACCTGGAGGCCCTCGCCACGTTGCCACTCGTCTATGCAGTCCGGGCCATGCAGCAGCGCAGACCGTGGCGCGCGGGAGTGGCCTTTGCCGCAGCGATTCTCGTCAAGTACTACGCGATCCTGCTGTTGCCCCTCTGGTGGCGCAGGCAGGGCTTCCGGCGCATGGCGGCAACGAGTATCACG
>Ga0164313_10001005_pt1 | contig 24189 bp, 17 predicted proteins | sample GuaBasSedimGuay4_FD_113735 | JGI IMG/M metagenome (GOLD analysis project Ga0164313, IMG submission 113735) | Subseafloor sediment microbial communities from Guaymas Basin, Gulf of California, Mexico - Guay4, Core 4569-4, 0-3 cm | ecosystem: Environmental > Aquatic > Marine > Hydrothermal vents... | reverse complement strand
GACGAGATGCCTGCCTGGCGACAACGATCAATCGCAGGCGGGGACGCCTGCGCTACAACGGTGCTCGCGATTTTGTAGCGCCCGCGTCCCCGCGGGCGATGTCCCGAATCGCATCGAATTCGGTCGTGCTCCCGTATTTTGCAAGAGGCTGAATTGAAAACTACTGTCCTCCGGCCTCGAGGGCATCCAGTGCGACGGCGATGGGCTCCACTTCCCGTGAGCTGAGGGGGTTGATCTTTGACGCCTCGGCGAGCCGGGAACGTGCCTGGCGGATGAGGTCCGGTCGGCGGGAGGGGTCGGCGGCGGCCTCGAGGGCGAGCAGGCCGGCGTCGGTGATCATGGCGGACGAGAGACCGGGGTTGCGCTCGAGGGATTCCCGAACATGACGGCGGCCCTCGAGGATATCGTCGGTGATCGACCGTCCCTGTGAGAACTCCCAATCCGCCCGCCATCGGTGGACTTCAGCCGCGCTCTGGTAGGCCACCGAATTCTCGGGGTTGACCTCGATGGCGAGCGTGGCGGCGCGGTCGGCAGCCTTCAATCGACCCGTCGGGGACCGATCATTGGCCATGGCCCATCGTGCGACGATGACCTCGACCGCTACCTGCTCGGGGTAGGCGAACGAGATCCTTGGGTTGAGTGCGAGGGCTCGGGTGAGATCGGACCGAGCCGCCTCGACGGCGTCCATGGGGTTGCGTCCGGCGTTGAGTTCAACCAGTGCGAGGGTCCGCCAGGCCAACCCTCGATTGGCGAATGCATAGTGGTAGTTGGGATTCCGGTCGATGGCCGAATCGAACGATGTGATGGCTTCCGACAGAGTCGAAAACGGCGATGAACCGGTGCGGTGCTCATAAAGGGCCAGCCGCCAGAGTGCGATCCCGGCGTTGTTGTATGCGTTGGCATAGGCGGGTTCGAGGACCGTGGCCCGTCGGTAGGCTTCGAGAGCATGGGTGAGGGAGGGGCGCGGGTCACGACCGATGCTCATCTCGTATTTCGCGGTCCGTTCCCAGGCGTAGCCGAGATCGTCGTGGGAAAGCACCGATGACGGATCGAGTTCGACCGCGCGCTCGAGACTCGCCACCGCGCCGGCGAGATCCGGTTTCGGGTCCCGTCCCTGACCCTCGTGACGCTGGGCCGCGACGATGAGGGCGCCGCCAAGGGTCGCGTGGGCGACCGGGCTCTCGGGATCGATGTCGATGGCTCGTTCGGCGGCGGCCGTCGCGTTGTCAAGGAAGGGCACCGGATCGTCACCGCGGTCGTTGGCGAGATCGGCTCGTCGCCAATAGAGGCGGGCGAGGCGTTCGTAGACGTCGGCTCGATTGGGGTCGATGGCGACGGCCCGTCCGCAGGCTGCGATAGCGTGGTCGAATTCCCGGCCTGCCGTTGCCCCTCGACGTCCCTGGAGCTCCATGACGAGGGTCCACCGGCCACAATCCCCCTCATGGATGGCCGGGTCGGAACGGGCGATGTCGGCGGCCTCTTCATAGGCGTCGCCGGCCTTCTGGAAAGACTGCATGGCCTGGTCGTACTCACCCTCCTGGGCGAATTCGGTCCCCATCTCGAGATGGATGTCTCCACCGAGCTTTCGCGCCTCGTACAACCATTCGGCTTCGTCGTATGCCTGTTCAACCTTGGCGAGGGCGTGATCAAGGTCGCCCTCGTAGAACGAGATCAGCCCCTCGACATAGGCTGGCGCCTCGAGGCTCGGACCGCTGGACGAACGAAGATAGGTCAGCGCCTGATCCCGAAGACCGATCTCGATCTGATGCAGTCTCGCATCACGAAGCTCAGGATCGCCGTACCGACGGGCGAGCCTCAGTTCGCGCTCATAGAGCTGGCCGAGGACCAGACCGAGGGAATAGGCGACCCCCGGCGAGTCATAGTCGTCGATGACCGCCTGTCGAAGGTGGCTCTCTGCGTCATCGAGATTCTGAAGGATGAGATGGCCGCGACCGAGGGCGTAGTGACCCGGCCCGGCGGCGATCTCGCCGACCCGACCCATTTCCTCGCGAATGGAATCCATGCGGTCGAGAATGGACTGGCGCTCGAGGGAGCGATCGTGCAGGGGCATCATGGCCGCGACCCTCGCCATGCCCTCGATCTCCTTTGCCTGCTCGACAAAGTATTGGGCGACGGCGGCCCGCCGGCGACCTTCGATCTCGGTCCGAACGCTCAGGGCCACCAGAATCGCCATGACCGAGACTGCGGCCAGACCGACGGCGGTGAGAACCTTGTGTTTGCGGACCTTCTTGCTGACTTTGTAGATCAGGCTGGCCCGGCGCGCCTGGATGGGCTCGCCGGAGAGATAGCGATCGAGGTCTTCGGCCACCTCGCGGGACGTTGCGTAGCGGCGATCGGGTTCTTTCTCGAGACACTTGAGGATGATGGTCTCGAGATCGACCGGAACATCGGCGTTGATCCCGTGCGGTGGCTCGGGTTCGTGCTCCGTCACCCCGGTGAAGATCTCCGGGTACCCACCCTCGTATGGTGAACGTCCGGTGACGAACCAGTAGAGGGTGGCGCCGAGACCGTAGACATCGGTCCGCCAGTCGAGCTTGCTGCTCTCTCCCCGGACCTGTTCCGGGGCGCAGAATGCTGGGGTGCCGAGAACCATCCCCGTGACCGTGAGGTCATGGCTGTCCATGTCGCGGGCGATTCCAAAATCGACGACAAACGGTCTCCACCCCTCATCGGGCTGGTGTTCGACCAAGATATTTCCCGGTTTGATGTCGCGGTGGATGAGACCGGCCAGATGGGCGGCGTGCAGCGCGTCGGCCACAGATTTCATGATCTGGACCTTCTGCCTCAGTGAGAGCAGATCGGTGACCTGTTTGAGAGAACCACCCGCCACGTATTGCATGGCGATATAGGAGTGGCCCTCGATCTCTCCAACCTCGTAGACGGGGCAGACGTGATCGTGGTCGATGCGTGCCTGAGCCTGGGCTTCGCGGGTAAAGCGTTCCACAAGTTCGGGATCATCCCGACGGAGGAATTTCAACGCGACATAACGGCCGAGACGTGGATCCTTGGCCTTGTAGACATCGCCCATCCCGCCACGGCCGATGAACTCCTCGATCTCGTACCTGTCCCATTCGGTGACCGGGAACCGTTCGAAGGGATCGTCGCCGAAACCATCGGAGTGTTTCTTTGATCTCCTGCCGACGGTGGTGTCGTCGACCACGATGTCATCGGCGATTTCCTGCGCTTCGGCTTCGCGCGCCAACCGGGCCAGGGTGTCGTCATCGATGAGATCGGATTTAAGGAAGCCTCTGAGAGTGGGGTCCTGAAGCTTTCCATCGGCGAGTTGATCGCGCATCTCCGCCAAGGTCGACTCTGCTTCTTCAGAGTCGATGATGCCCCGGCCGACCGCGAGCTTCAGCATCCGCTCGGCGACCTGGGCAAACGGGGCTCGACGCCCTTCGGGATCGTCCGGTTTCTGGATCATTCTTCGGACCGATCATACAGGGGTCGATATCACTCAGCCTCCACGATGGTCGCGCTGACGATGTAGTCGAGTTTTGGAAAACTCGTCTTCAGGTAGACGTTGCCTTCGCGGGCGATCTTTCCCTGGCCGGGGCCTCTGCCACGCGGGGCGGCCTCGCCATACCCGGTGTAGAGGCCATCTACCACGTCCATTCCGGAAATCACCTTGCCGAACGGGGAAAACGTCCCGTGGTCCTTGAGGTAGTCGTTGTCGGTGGTGTTGATGAAGAACTGGGTGGTTCGGGCATTCGGCGTGGAGGGCTGGGCAAACGTCACCATGCCTCGAGAGTTGCTCTGCGTCATCGGGTCGTCGGATATCTTGGCGTTGGACCAGACCGCGGTCACGGCCGGGTCGCCATTGAAACCACCCTGTACCATGAACCCTTTGATGGCCCGATAGAATGCGACGTCGGCGAAATAGCCGATCTTGACGAGGTTGTAGAAACGATCGGCGCCGTTGGGAGCCCAGGATCGATTGACCAAAATCGTCACGTCGCCTTTTGTGGTTTCGAGCTTGACGCGGTAGGCGTCTGGTGCACGCTCGGTGGCGATCGAGGGATCGAGAAGGGCCGGGTTCGGCGCTGCCGTAGGGGCTGTTGTTTCGGGGGCCTCTGCCTTCTGTGCTTCGTCGGCATCCGCGCCCGGGGCGAGGCACAGCGCGATTCCGAGGATGGTTGCGGTGACGAGGGTGTGTTTCATTCGATGACTCCTTTGGCAGGCGGGTCGTAACCTTGCTCATCGTATTGACTGCGCGAGTGTACAACGGATGAGTTCGCCCCGGATGTTCCGTTGGTTTTCCGGGGGAGTGAGTCAACGGCGGGACCGGAAACCGCAGCCGGAGGAGGAGGGAAAGGAGGCGGAAAAGGTTCATCACGGGCACTGCCGCGGACTCCGCGCCGTCTCCCGGTTCGTTTCAATCCGTGCGACAATGCGTGCGTGGCCCCGACTCCAGAACACCTCAGACCGGCGCCATCGCGCGTTCGCGTCCTTCTCGTGGAGGATGATCCCGGTCTGCGTGAGGCTCTGTGTCAGATCCTCGTCTCTGCAGAGATGGATGTCGTGGGCGCCGAGGACGGTGCGGTCGCCCTGGAACATCTGAAAACCGAGCCGGTGGCGTTCGACGTTGTGGTCACCGATCGTCTGATGCCGAAAATCGATGGGATGGAGCTGCTTCGAGCGATCAAGGTCCGGCGGGAACTCGCTCTGCTGCCGGTGCTCATCCTGACGGTTGCCGCCAAGCCACATCAAATGGTCGAAGGAATCGATGCCGGGGCCTACGCCTACATCCCCAAACCCGTCGATGCGGCTGTGCTCATCTCCATCGTCCGTTCCGCGGCGGCCGACTGGCGTCACGTCCAGGAGCTCAACCAGCATATCCGCTCTGACGCCGATACGCTGACCCTCGCGGAGACGGCCCGGTTCAGCTACCGCTCTCCGGATCAGGCCATGGGTCTGGGCGCGTTGCTCGCGAAGGCGTGCCCCGACCCCGATCGGGTCGTGATGGGTCTGTCGGAACTCCTGGTCAATGCCATAGAACACGGCAATCTCGAGATCGGCTACGACCAAAAGAGCCGCCTGTTGCAGAGCGAGGGATGGCAGGGCGAGATTGATCGGCGTCTGGCCCTCCCCGAGTACACGGATCGGGTCGCTACGGTGGAGTTCGAACGGCTTCCGGAGGGGTTGCTCTTCACCATCCGCGATCAAGGGAGCGGGTTCGAGCCCGAGCCCTACCTCGAGATCGACCCGGAAAGGGTTTTCGACGCCCACGGGAGAGGAATTGCCATGGCGAGACTGCTCAGCTTTGATGACCTCAGGTACGAAGACCGAGGTCGCCGCGCCATCGCCCTGGTCAGGTATTAGGTATTAGGTATTAGGTATTAGGCATCGCAAAGAACCCGCTGCTATGCCACAGAGTACCTGCAATGAGTCCATACCCATCCGGGCAGCTTCTTGGCGATCCCCAGAGCTTGTCATTCTGAGCGAGCGAAGCGAGTTGCGGGTCTCCGCTGGGGTTGAAAATCCTTCCAAACATCATCGTCCCGCAGAAGGTCGGGGCGATCCACGCACCATCGGGAGATTCTTCGACTCTCTCGCGGACTCGTTTGCTCAGAATGACATGTTCTTCGATGGTAGTGTCATTCCATGGGAAGGCGCCGCATCGGGGCGTGGCGATGTACAGGGTGACAGGATGAATGTGACGGCATCGGCCTTCGAATCTCGGTATCTGTTTGAGGTTGACCTCAGAGCGGAAAGTAGCTTTGCGATGAAGCTAATACCTAATACCTAATACCTAATACCTTCTGAAATCAACAGATCCGCGGTAGGTCGGTACCGGAGAGCATATCGAGTGGACGGGTGCTCCCGACCTCGGTTTCCATGACGACCGGGATCTCGCCCTCGGTCGAACCCTCGACCCGGGCAAAGATGGCTGCGCCGCGGCCCTGGGGATGGTTGTGGAATGCCTCGAGAGCGCGATCGGCCTGATCCGCGGAGACCCAGGCGAGGACACGACCCTCGCAGGCAAGACCGAGGATCTGCAGCCCGAGCACTTCACAAACGGCGCGGACCTGGGGTTGCACCGGGATCGCGGTCTCGGTGAGGACGATCTGTTTTCCGGAGCGTTCGGCGACCTCGTTGCACACCGTGAGGACCCCACCTCGTGTCGGGTCGTGCATGGAGTGGATATCGATGCCGGCGTCGAAGACTGACTCGATGAGTCCCGTGAGTGGTGCCGCATCGGAGCAGAGATCACCGGTATCGAGACCGTGCCGGGTCGCCATGATCGTCGCCCCGTGATCGCCCAACGGACCCGAGGCGATCACCACATCGCCCTCTTCGATCCGGTGGTCCGAAATTTCTCGCCCCGGAGGGACAACGCCAAGACCGGCGGTCACGGCGTAGATCCGGTCACCCTTGCCTCGCGGAACAACCTTGGTGTCACCGGCGACGATCTGAATTCCGGCTTCAGACGCGGCGCGAGCGGTGCCTTCGGTGCAGGTGCTGATGAGATCGCCGTCGGCGCCCTCCTCGAGGATCAGACCCCAGGTCAGCCAAAGCGGGCGCGCTCCGGCCACCGAGAGATCGTTGACCGTCCCGCAGACGCTGAGATAACCGAGGTCGCCGCCCGGAAAGACCGGGGGATCGACCACGAAACCGTCGGTTGTCAGGGCAGGGCGTCCGGGTGGGAGTTCGGGCAGGATGGCGGCATCACTGAGGCACGCGAGAAACGGATTATCGAGGGCTGGAAGAAAGGTGCCGGTCACGAGTTCGTGGGTGAGTCGACCACCGGAACCGTGGGCCAACAACAGTCGATCGGGTGTTTTCTTCTTCATCGGTTCACTCCGGTCAGCCGTTCGTGTCGGTACCACGCGGCGCACGTGCCCTCTGATGAGACCATGCAGGCTCCCACCGGGGTGGCGGGCTGGCAGGCGGTGCCGAAGAGCGAGCACTCGGGTGGATCGATGACGCCTCGGAGGACATCGCCGCAGGCGCAGCCTTCGGGCTCGTGGGGGGGCGGGAGTTCGACCTCGATGAGTCCTGCGTCCCGGTGAGAGTATTTGGAACGGAGACCGAGCCCGGATCCCGGGATTTCGCCAAAGCCCCGCCAGATCGTGGCTACGGGTTCGAAGAACTTCTCGACAATCTTCGCCGCTACCTGGTTTCCCGACGAAGAAACCACCCGGCTGTAGAGATTCGTAATCTCGGCCGTGCCCGCCCTTGCCTGGCGAAGCAGATCGGCGACCCCGCGCATGACGTCGGCCGGAGCGAAACCGACCACGGCTCCGGGGACATCGTAGTCTTCGGCGAGAAAACGGAAACACTCCCAACCGGTCAGAACCGAGACGTGGCCCGGAAGGAGAAACCCGTCCACCTTGAGTTCCTGATCCTCGACCAGGGCCCGCATGGGCGGGGGCATCACCTTGTTTCCCGGCAGAATCAGGAAATTGTCGACATCGGTTGCCTCGGCTTCGGCGATCGCGGCGGCGATGGTCGGGACGGTTGTTTCGAAGCCAACGGCGAGAAACACGATTCGCTGGTGCGGGTTTGCACGCGCCTTGTCCAGCGCGTCACGGGGGGAGTAGACGATCTCGATGGGTTTGCCGTCGGCGTGGGCTTCCTCGAGGCTCGAAAGGCTCGAGGGGACACGCATCAGATCGCCGAAGGTGCAGATCGTGGTGTTGGGAAGGTCGGCAAGGGCGAGGGCGCGGTCGAGGTAGTCCACCGGTGTGACACAGACCGGGCAACCCGGCCCCGAGATCAGTCGAACACCCTTTGGCAGCATCTGGCGAAGACCGGCCTGGGCAACCGCATGGGTGTGGGTGCCGCAGACTTCCATCAGGGTGACCTGGTGATCCACATCCTCAGCAAGGGTCTTGATCTCATGAATCAGGCCGGCGATGGCTTTGGGGTCACGAAATTCCGGCGCCTCGCTCACAGGTCCGCCATGTTGTCGGCGTACTCGCGCAGGAGTTCGAGCGTCTCGGCGGCTTCTTCGGCGTTGACCGAGCCGATGGCGTAGCCGGCATGGATCAAAACGTGCTCACCGACTTCGGCATCGGGGAGAAGCATCAGAGAGATGTTGCGACGGATGCCATCGAGCTCGACGACACCTTCAAACTCGGTTCTTTCTTCCAAGACCATGGGAATGGCCAAACACATGGGAAACCCCCCAAAATTTAAGTTCAACGCTTCCGAAGATCGACCGCCCGAGCGGGAAGCGGCGAGCCCTAGGATACACGCTAATAATTATGAATTATGAATTATGAATTATGAATTTCATCACACCAGCGCACCATCGCGCCATCGCACCATCACACCGTCGCACCATCGCTCACGAAACCCTGCGATGGCCCTTCATAATTCATAATTCATCATTCATCATTCACGACTCGCTTGCGAGTCGTGGACGCACGTCCCGTGCGAGTGAAACCGCTCCGAGAACGGCCTGACCGTAGGCGAGCCCGCCATCACCGGGGGGGAGCAACCTGGGGATCAGAACCTCGAATCCCTTGTCCTCGAGTCCGGTGGTGAGACCGGAGAGGATCAATCGATTGATCATGCATCCACCGCCGAGTGCTACGGGGCCTGAAGGGTCGCGAGCGACGCGGATGGTGAGATCAACAGCCAGACGACAGAATGTGTGGTGGAATCCCGCTGCCACACCCGCGGGCGACTCACCGGCGGCGAGTCGTTTCCCGGCGCTCGTGAGCAGTGATGCGTTTGGGAGGATGTGGCTGTGACCGAGCTCGATCTCATCCCAGAGCGGGGGAGGGGTCTCGTGGGTCGCCGCCAATGCCTCGAACCGGGCGGCCGCTTCGCCCTCCCAGTCGTTTCGGGTGAGAAGACCGAAGAGGGCTCCTGCGGCCTCGAACAGCCTGCCGGCGCCGGAGGCGCGGGGCCAGTGGGGTGACGACGCCAGATCCGTCACCTGCCGCAACAGATCGTCGTCGATCCGCTCCGCGAACGGGAGCTGCGAAATCAGATCGGTGGAGCCGGCCGAAACCAGGGCCGCCACGGCGACTCTCCACGGTTCACGGACCGCCTGCTCGCCACCTATCAGGGAGAGTGGCTCCAGGTGGGCGAGGCGGTGCCACCGGAGCGACCCGTCCAGGCTGAGCCACTCGCCGCCCCACGAGGTGCCGTCGGGGCCCCATCCTGTGCCGTCAAGGGTGATTGCCAGGGCCGCTTCGCCCACATTGGGGAAACGGTCGTGCTCGCCGAGGACGGCCGCCGCATGGGCGAGATGGTGTTGGACCTCGATGAGTGATCCGCCCCGCTGCTCGGCAAGCTCGCGAGCCAACCAGGTGCTGGGGTAATCCGGATGGGCGTCCGCGACGATCCGCCCCGGGCGGATTTCCAGAAACTCCTCGAGACCATCGATGACTTCACGGTGGAAGCCGCGGGCCGGCACCGAGTCGAGATCACCCACGTGCTGGGTCATGAACGCCTGTCGGTCGACGGCGATGCATGAGGTCACGAGGAGATGGCCCCCCACTGCGAGCAGGGGTTCCCCGGCGGGGACGGGCAAAGGAATGGGTTCCGGGACCCAACCCCGTGCTCGTCGGACCAGGACAGGGCCTGAGTCGGTCGACCGCACCACCGAATCGTCCACCCGACGGACGACATCCCGATTGTGCAGGACGAATCGGTCGGCGATCCCCGCCAGTCGATCGGTCGCCTCGCGATTGCCGCGGCAGATGGGTTCGTCGGAGAGATTGGCCGAGGTCATGATCAGGGTGGGTACATCGAGGCCGTTGAAGATCTCGACATGGAGTGGGGTGGTCGGGAGCATGACCCCGAGATCGCCGAGGCCGGGTGCGATGCCCGCGCAAACCAACGCATCGGGGAGCTGGGGCGCAAGCACCACTGGTGCGCGGGCGGTGGTCAGGAGCTCTTCGTCGGCGGGGGTCATCCGGATGGACCGGCGAGCCGCCTCGAGATCCCTGACCATGACCGCAAAGGGCTTGCTTGGACGGTGTTTGCGGCTGCGGAGGCGATCCACCACCGCTTCGTCATCGGCGCGGCAGGCGAGCTGGAAGCCGCCGAGGCCCTTGATGGCGACGATACGACCCTGCTCGAGATCGGTTCGTGCGGTGGCGATGGCCGCCGGGCCGTCGACCCGATTGCCACCGTCGGCGTCCTGGATCCAGTACGCCGGACCACAGACCGGACAGCACACAGGTTCGGCGTGGAAACGGCGATCACCGGGGTCGGTGTACTCGCGGTCGCAGGCGGGGCAAAGCTCGAAGCATGCCATGGATGTGGCTACGCGATCGTAGGGAAGGCTCTTGGTCAGAGAGAAACGAGGTCCGCAGTTGGTGCAGGTGGTGAAGGGGTAGGCGTGACGCCGGTCTGTCGGATCGTTCATCTCGCGGCGACAGTCGTCGCAGAGGGCAGCGTCCGGTGGAACAAGGGCGCCGGCGCGCTGTCCCTGTTCTGTCTCGGTGACTCGAAAGTCGATCTCTCCCTCGACTTCGATCTCGCTGACATCGATGGAGTCGAGGCGTGCGAGGGGAGGGAGTTCGTCCTTCAGGCGTTCGACAAAGGTGTGGGCGATCGCGGCCTCGCCCTCGACCTCGGCGGTGGCGCCTTCCGGATCGTTGCGGACCTCTCCGCCGAGCGAGAGCTCGGTGGCGATGCGGTGAACCGTGGGTCGGAAGCCGACTCCCTGAACGGCCCCGCGGCACCGCACCCGGAGACGGATCACGACTGTTGCTTGGCTTCGAATCGGCTGGCGATGAGGTCACACCAGGAATCGATGCCTTCTCCGGTCGTGGACGAGACGACCAGAATGACGCCGGATGGATTGCGGGTTGAGATGTGACTCTTCACCGTCTCCAGATCGAACGGGACGTATGGCAGAAGATCGCTCTTGGTGATCACCGTGATGTCGGCGCGCGAGAAGATCGCCGGGTACTTGATCGGCTTGTCGTCTCCCTCGGTCACCGAAAGGAGGGCGACCTTGAAGTCCTCACCCAAATCATAGGTCGTGGGACAAATCAGGTTGCCCACGTTCTCGATGAACAGAACTTCCGCAGGCATGAGATCGGCGCTTTCGAGGGCGGTCTCGATCTGTCGGGCGTCGAGGTGACAGGCGCCGCTGGTGAGGACCTGGTGAGCCGGGACTCCCATGGCGCGGATCCGATCAGCGTCGCGTTCGGTGGCGACGTCGCCTTCGATCACCGCCATCTTATAGTTCTCCGCCATCCGTCCAATCGTGGTTTCAAGAAGCGTGGTCTTCCCCGAACCCGGCGAGGAGATGATATTGAAGACCAGCGTCCCGGACTCGACAAATCGCTCCCGGAGCTTGTTGGCAATTATCTCGCTGGCGGCGAGGGCCTTGCGGCGAATGGTCACGAGCTTTTTCATTATCTGCGACTCCCTATGGTGCCAGGTGAAACAAAGTCAACAACCTTCTCTTTCAGTCCCGCTCTGCGATCAGGAACCCCGAAAACGAAGGTTGTTAACTTTGTTTCACCTGGCACCATCACACTCCCCATCACACTCCCTCCCATCATCACTCGTCATCGCTCTCGAAGCTGACCTCGAGGACGTCGAGTTCGTCACCGCCCCGGACCTCCAGCGGCGTGCCGCAGTCGGGACAGATCCTGAGCCAGGTCCCCTCCGAGCGCTCTTTCGCCTCGCCGCAGCTCGGACAGCGCTGATCGGCCCGACAGAAATCGATTTCGAGTTCGGCGCCTTCATCCGGCGTGTCGATGATCACCGCCTCCCAACCAAAGGTCAGGAGATCCGGTTCCACGGCAGCCAGTTCCCCGACCGCGATCCGGACATGGCGCAGTTGACCTTCTCCATGCTCACGAACCACCTCGCGGCAGGTCCGGTAGATCTCGATAGCAATCCCCATCTCGTGCATCGGATCAGTGTAGCGGAACCCGGGTTGCTCGCTATCACTCACCCGTACTCGATGACCGTGTCCGTTGCCGAACACGCGGGAGTTACCGCTCACCGGGGCGTGCCGGGCACGGAATGTGCCGGAACGGCCATCCGGCTACGCGGCGCGATCCACACAATGGCGCTGCCGGGCAACCCTCGCGGCAGAGCGTTCCGGTGCAGTTGTTCCGGTCACGAAGCAGGCCGCCGGCGCGCCATCGGCGTGGTCGCAGTCCCTCAATAGTCCTTCTCGCGACCGCGCCGATGGTGCGACGCTGGGCCGCCTCAGGCGGACCAGAAGGCCGGGGCTTCCGGACGTCGGGTAACGCGGAGCGTCTCCCGCATGCCGGCACGTCCTACTGCCTGTCGGATGAGCGAATCCAACCGCTGCGACTCTGAAGGTGGGGCCAGCCCCACCGGCAGGCGGGACGCCCGCCCCCACAATACGGACTTGAAGGCCGGTGATCCCTAGCACCGCAGCCGCGACCGCGGCTGGAACCGGTGTTGGGACTCCGACAGCCAAGCCTCAAGCCTCAAGCCCCAAGCCCCCGAGACCCCAAGACCAACCAAGGTGTACAATCTGTCCTCGATGTCACTGCCTCGTCTCATCATCACCGGCGCATCCGGATTTATCGGACGGCGTCTCCTCGACGGTCTCAAGGAGCGTTTCAATATCGTCGGGCTTGCCCGTCAGTCCCAAAGGCGATGCGGAGCGCCTTTTCATGACAACATCAGTTGGTTCCAGGCCGATATCGGAGACCGAGATGCTCTCGCCACGGCCTTTCAATTTGTTCGGGAGACCGGTGGCGCCGATTTCGTGCTGCATCTCGCAGCTCACTATGACTTCACCGGAGAGAACGACCCGGAATACTGGCGGACCAACGTCGAAGGTCTTCGCAATGTTCTTGAGCAGTGCCGCGATCTCGATCTCGATCGGTTTTTCTTCGTGTCATCGGTTGCCGCTTGCCAGTTCCCGGAGACCGGCAAACTTCTCAACGAGAAGAGCCCGCCTGATGGGGATCACACCTACGCAGTGACCAAGCGTCTCGGTGAGGAGATGCTGGCCGAGTTCGACGATTGCATTCCCTCGTGCATCGTGCGCTTCGCCGCCGTCTTTTCCGACTGGTGTGAGTACGCTCCACTCTACATCTTCATCGAAACCTGGTTGTCGGGTTCGTGGAACGCGAGGATTCTCGGAGGACGCGGAGAATCGGCGATTCCGTATCTCCACGTGCGTGAAGTCACGCCGTTCGTCCGACGTCTGCTTGCGAATCACGAGCGCATAGGGCAGCGTGGAGTCGTGATCGCGAGCCCGAACCACACCGTCAATCACGCCAAACTTTTTGAACTCGTACACCGCTATGCGGGGATATCAGAAGTTGCGCCACTCTTCGTTCCGGCGCTGTTGGCCGGGGTGGGCGTATGGGGGCGAGATCTCGTGGGCAGGTTGGTTGGCGACCGTCCGTTCGAGAGACCGTGGATGGTCGCGTACATCGACCTCGATCTCGCGGTGGACGCCACCTATACGCAGGAAATCCTCGGCTGGAGTCCCCGAAGGCGCCTTTTCATGGAAAGGCGAATGGCTTTTCTCATCGATCATATGAAGTCGGACCCGATCGAGTGGCAGCTGCTGAACCAGGCTGCTCTCAAAGAAGTCCATCTTCGGCCCAACCTACGGATTCACCGATTGCTCGAGCAACACCAGGACGCTATCCGCTCTCGCTTTGTCGAACTGCTTTTATCAGGTTCGGGATCAGAGTCGGAGTTTCCCTCCTATCAAAAGGTCAGTCCTCAGGTGGTGGAATGGCGATTCACCGTCGCTCTCCGCCACATTCTCAACTCGGTTCGGACCAAAGAACGCGGGTTGTTCCTCGCCTACTGTCGCGACTTCGCGGTCAAGCGGTTCGAGGAGGGATTCGATGTTCTTGAGGTGGTCCGGGCATTGCAGGCTCTCAACCGGATCGCGCTCGATGTGTTCTCAGAGGATCCCGATGCCGCGGATCTCCAGGAAGCTCTTCATAGCCATTTCAGCATGACCATCGAGTTTGGATGCGATCAGATACTCGAGGTCTACGAAGATCTCAGCGGCGAGGACATCGAGGCGGATTTCTGAGCGTTAGCCACTTACGCCACGAGATCTTCTAAAATACGAGGCAGCCGGGTTGACGTCAGACGTAAGACGCTAGGTGTGAGGAAGTTAGAAGGTTAGGAAGTTAGAAGGTTAGAAAGTGAAAAGGTGGGCAAGCTTCCAGCGTGAGGGCGCTTGGTTCCCTGTTGCGATGGGCCTTCTCACTAGCGACCGTAGGGAGCGCTGACCTTCTCACCTTCTCACCTTCTCACAGCGAGCGTAGCGAGCGCTGACCTTCTTGGACGTAAAGGCCATTATTCTAGCGCTTGGCGTCTAACCACTAACCTCGTCACATGCGACGGTCCGATGCACCCACCAGACCACGGCTGCCATCACCCCATCGAGGATCCCCGAGGTCCACACCGCCCATGGGATTGGGTCGATGATGGTCGCGGTGATCAGAAAGACAAAGGCGATGGATTTCGCGGCGATGACGATCGAGACCCCACGGTATCGGTGGTACTCAAGGAGATAGGCGGTGGCGAGAACAAGGTGGAAGATCCCAGCCTGATAGGCGAAGAACACGGGTGAGATGCTCTGCCAACCGGCGAACTTCATGGTCCAGTCGGGCGCCATCAGGAACATGGCGCCGACGATGGTGCTGTGCAGGGCGATCAGGCTGACAAGAAGCTTCTCGTGACCCTCGGAGAATCGCATCTTCATCTCCCTCGATGGACTGCAGGCATCACACCCACCAGAGTTCCGGGTCTCGAGGCGTCTCGAGCTTCTCAGGAGTCACGCCCAACCGCTCGAGTTCTTCGAGGACGGTTTTGATGACTTCTTCAACCGCGGTTTGAACCGGATCGGAGAGGGTGGTTCCCTGCTCGATCGTTTCAGGCACCACTCCGATGAGGACCATTTCCTCCGGGCTCGCATCGGTCAGTTCGGTGGCCATCAGGCTTTCCCGGAGACCCGGCTGGTGAGGTGTTATCCGTGGTGGGGGAGCGGAGCCGATAATCTCGCCGTCGCGGTAGATCTTTAGCTCGCCGGGTGTTCCCTTGGATGACACGGTGTCGAGCACCATCACCGAACGCGCGTGGGAAATATACGGCAGAAAATCGAGCCCGGGCGTGCCGCCGTCAACCAGTTCGACGTGGTCGGGGAAGTCATAGCGGCTGCCGAGGACCTGGACGGCGTAGGGGCCGAGACCGTCATCGCCCATGAGGACGTTGCCGATGCCGAGGATACGAATGGGTTTCGGGTCAGTCATCGGGTGATTATAGCCGAGCGAAGGTATTAGGTATTAGGTATTAGGCATCGCAATCTACCAGCAACGTCTCTGAGAATCTGCGATGGGCTAATACCTAATACCTAATACCTAATACCTTCCAAAAAAGAACCGGGCCGGAGATAGTCTCCGGCCCGGTGGTTAACGAAGGTAGGGAGCGCCCTACTAAAGCACCTTCACCGTCGCCTGCTCATTGCCCTCGGGGTCGAGGGTGTGGATGGCGCAGGCCAGGCACGGGTCGAAGGAGTGGATGGTCCGGAGCACCTCGAGAGGTTTCTCCGCATCCGCGATGGGGTTGCCGATGAGGGAAGCCTCGTACGGGCCCATCTGACCTTCGGCGTCGCGCGGTCCGGCATTCCAGGTCGAGGGAACCACACACTGGTATTTCAGGATCTTGCCGTCTTCGATGACGCACCAGTGCGACAGAGCGCCGCGCGGGGCCTCGTGGAAGCCGACTCCCTGGATCACGCCCTTCGGGAACTCGAAGGAGGTGAAGATCTCCCTGTCGCCGCTGGCGATGTTGTTGACCAGGAGATTCCAGTGCTCGAGCGCATGCTCGCCGATGACCGCTGCGCGGATAGCGCGGGCGGCGTGACGACCGATGGTCGAGTGCAGGATTCCCGGGCCGAGCTTCGTGCCAGCCACCGAGGAGACGATACCAAGGGCAGCGGTCGCCCACTTGACGGTCTTCTCGTCGCCTTGGCCGAATGCCGCAAGGACCTGCGCCAGCGGGCCGACCTGCATGGGTTTGCCCTGGAAGCGCGGGGCTTTCACCCACGAGTAGCGACCTTCGGTGTCGAATCCCGTGTAGTTGGGGACGGTGTCCTCTTCCCACGGATGGAGCGACCAGTCGCCGTCGTACCAGGCATGCGCGATGCTCTCGACCACGTTGTCCTTGAAGTACGGGTCGTTGAAGCCGGTGATGGGCTTCAGGGTGCCGAGGTCGGCATTCATGATCGTGCCGCCGGGCATGGCGAACGTCGTACCTGCGGTGTCGAGCGGGAGCTCGGGAACCGCCAGATAGTTGGTCACGCCGGCGCCGTAGTTGGTCCAGTCGGCGTACATGGCGCCGATGGCACAGACGTCCGGCACATAGACCTGCTGGACAAAGGTGTTGACCTCTTCGAGGAGGCTTTTGACCTGGTAGAGCTTGGTCATGTTGAGCGTGGCCTGGTTGTCGAGGTTGATGGCGTTCATCACACCACCAACGGTGAGATTCTGGATGTTCGGTGTCTTGGCGCCGAGGATCGCCACCGCCTGCAGGGCTTTCCTCTGGTACTCGAGGGCCTGGAGGTAGTGAGCCACCGCCAGGAGATTGACATCCGGCGACAGCTTCATGGCGGGGTGTCCCCAGTAACCATTGGTGAAGATGCCGAGTTGTCCGGCTTCGACAAAGCCTTTGAGCTTCGCCTTGACTGCGGCGAGTTCCTTCTCGCTGTTGCCGGGCCACGGTGACAGCGACTCGGCGAGCTTGGAGGCCCGCTTGGGATCGCCGCTCAGCGCTGAAACCACGTCGACCCAATCCAGAGCCGACAGGTGATAGAAGTGAACGATGTGATCGTGCAGCGAGTGCGCTGCAACGATCAGATTACGAATGAGCTGTGCGTTCATCGGCACCTGGATGCCGAGCGCGTTCTCAACCGAGCGAACCGACGCGATGGCGTGCACGGTGGTGCAAACGCCGCAGATGCGCTGGGTGAAAGCCCAGGCATCTCTTGGGTCGCGACCCTCGAGAATTTTCTCGATGCCGCGCCACATCTGACCCGAGGACCAGGAATTCTGGACCTCTCCGCGGTCGACTTCGACGTCGATGCGCAGATGCCCCTCGATCCGCGTGATCGGGTCGACAGTGATCATTTTGGCCATCTGAGACCCCCTTCTACTCAGCCGATGCATCGGCGGTCGCACCACCGAGGATCGGGTAACGTTTGACGATGAAGTAATACATCGAAACCTCGAGGGCGATCACGCCGAAGGTGATGAAGATCTCGAGGAACGACGGGAAATAGGTCTGTCCCGGAGCCGGCTGATACGCCGTGATGTACGTGTTGAAGCGGTACACACTCCCGGCAAGCATGAGCAGGATGGAAGCCCTGAGCATGTTCGGGAAGTGTGATCTGCGTTGTTTGTTTGCCAGGATGAAGAGCGGAACCGCGAAGAGCCCGATTTCCGCCCAGAATACGATGCTCAGCCACCCGGAGTTGAACATCAAAGGCATCTTGCCGCTGATGATCAGATCGCCGAAACGCAGCGCCAGATAGAGCGAGATCACAACGACCATCGTCCCGGAGAGGGAGATGAGCATCGTGTCCTCACGGTCGCGCTTGAATAGGCTGGATGACAGGGACGATTCCCAGACCACGATTGCGTACCCCATCCCGACGCACGAGATGAGATAGAGCAGCGGGATCCAGGGTGTGTACCACAGCCCGTGAAGCTTCTGACCTCCGAGGAGCATCAAGGTTCCCAGTGAACTCTGGTGCATGGTGGGCAGAAGCACGCCGAGGGCGATGATCCATATCAGTGCTTTGTCATAGAATTTGAGACCTGTCTTGGCGAAGCCCACCAGGGCCGAGTTCTTGGAGGTCGACTCCCATTTCTCGAGGAAGGCCGGACCGAGTTCGATCCAGAGCACGCCGACATACGCCATGACGCAGAGGGCGACCTCGAGCAGGGCCGAGTCCCAGTTGTATTTGCCCATGTCGGGGAAACCGCCGAGCGGAATCCGCCAGACGCCCCACCAGCGACCCACATCGATGACGATGGCGAGGCCGGCCATGGAGTATCCGAGGGCACTGGTGAGCAGGGCGGGACGAACCAGTGGATGGTACTTGCCCTTGTTCATGATGTAGCAGAGGATTGCGACGGCATAACCACCGCACGCCAGTGCCGTTCCCGTCACGACGTCGAATGCGATCCAGACGCCCCAAGGGTAGTAATCGGTGAGGCCGGAGACCACCCCGATACCGAAGATGAAACGATAGAGAAGGACGGCGCCCCAGAGACCGAGGAAGATCACCATAAAAGTGACGAACTTCTTGTTCAGGGGGCCACCAACAGGTTGTGCGTGGCTATGTGCCATTACCCCTCCTCCTTCTTCTGGGCGCGAGAGTTCCGCCACATCACAGCGCCGAGCACCCCGTACAGGGCGACCGGTGCGATGAAGCCCCGGTAGATACCGTGTTGGATATCCCTTGCCTGTTTGGCAGTGCCTTCGTCACCGAGAGTCGGCAGTCCGAGATTCTCGAAATTCATGTCTGCGAGGTAGAGCACCTGGGTGCCGCCGCCATCGGTCAGACCGAAGATCTTGGGTTCGCCGTCCGGTCCCCAGTACTTTTCGGGGCGATCGGCGACCCGTTGTTTGGCGTCCTCGATGAGATCGGTGTACTTGCCGAAGATCACCGCCTCCTTGGGGCATGCCTGACAGCATCCCGGGAGAGCGCCTTCTCGGAGTGTTCCCGTGTCCGGGTCGTGAATGATGTGATTACAGAGCTCGCACTTGACCATCAGCGGCACCCCGGTGTCCCACTGGAACTTGGGGATGTTGTACGGGCACGCGACCTGGCAATAGCGACATCCGATGCAACGATCGGGGTCCCAGGTGACGATTCCGTACTCGCGCTTCTTGTACGCGCCGATCATGCAGGCGTTGGCACAGCCGGGATCGACGCAGTGCATGCACTGCGACTTCATATATGAGTAGTCGCCCTCGCCCTCGTACAGCCGGATCAAGTTCTTGGTGTAGCCGTCGAGATCCCTGGGCGGGTTATAGCGGTTTCCTGGAAGATTGTTGGCCGTTTTGCAGGCCGTGACGCAGGCTTGACAGCCGATGCATCGGGTAGCGTCATAGAGCATGCCGACCGCATCCGCTGGTGCTTCGGCGTACTGTTCCGAAGCCTCCACCGGGGCCACTGCTCCGGCGCCGGCAACCGCCAGGCCCTTCAGCAGCGTTCTTCGATCCATGCTCATGTCAGTCCTCCGTTCCCCCCTCGCCGAGTTTCTTGGTCGCCATCAAGGCGCCGCCAACCGCGGCTCCGGTGGCGAGACCGACAACGCCGGCCCATCCTGGAGTGATCGGTCCGCGCTGGCTTTCGGCATGAATGGGTGGCACGTAATTCGGCGGCAGAGCGGCTTCCTGGAAAAGGGGTTTCGTGAAGCCGACGCCCTTGGTGGTGCAACCGAAACACGGTGCACCGATGCCGATGGGCCACGCGTCAGGCACTTCATTGAAGTGCAGGGTGGAGCAGTTGGCGTAGGTTTCGGGACCCTTGCAACCCATCGCGAACAGACAGTAGCCCAGGTCGTGGCCCTCGTCGCCGAACTCGCGAACAAAGCGACCGGCGTCGAAGTGGGCACGGCGCGGGCAGTGCTCGTGGATGGTGCGCCCATAGGCGAAGAGGGGACGTCCCTCGTCGTCGAGAGCGGGCAGGGTTCCCATGGTGGCGAACTGAAGAACGACACCAAGAAAGTTGTACGGGTTCGATGGGCACCCGGGAAGATTGATCACGGGGGTGTCCGGGAGAATCTCCTGCGCGCCCACCGCGCCAGTCGGGTTCGGCTCCGCTGACGGCACGCCGCCCCACGAAGCACAGGAACCGATGGCGATGACCGCCGCCGCATTCCCACCGACCTCCTGGAGAATGTCCATCGCCGTCCGGCCGGCGATCTGGCAGTAAATGCCGTCATCTTTGGTCGGGATCGCGCCCTCAACCACGCAGATATATCCGCCACGTGCGACTGCGTCATGCAGCGCTGCCTCGATCTGGTGTCCGGCTGCCGCGAACAGGGTCTCGTGGTAGTCCAACGAGATCATGTCGAGGATCAGCGTGCCCAGACCGGGGTGAGAGGTCCGCAACAGTGATTCGGTGCACCCTGTGCACTCCTGAAAATGAAGCCAAATAACCGATGGCTTCAGGCCGGCTTCCGCCGCCTCAGCCCACTTAACCCCGGTTGCTGCCGGGAGTCCAAGGGCTGCTGCGGCCATCATGCAGACCTTGACGAAGTCCCGCCGATCCACTCCCTCATCCGGGAGTTCAGCGAGAAGGTCCAACATCTCATCCCTCCTACCCATGTTCGCCTCCTTTAATCGAATGGCCATATACAAAAACAAGCCAGAAACAAAACTCATGTAAGGATAGGGAAAGCGCAGTAACAATGTCAACAAGAACGCCTGAATTCCTAATGAATCTCAGGATCGGTGGCGGTTGTGAATGCGATTCAGTCTTAAGATTAGAAAGCTGTCGATGCCAGGGAAGATCGTCGGAGATGAGTCATGAACGTAAGGTGTTGGAATTGTGAGAGTTAGAAAACGTTTGTCGATGGAGCTCAGTTCGGTGGTTTCCTAGAAAATAGGGAATCTCGGTCTCGAAATGGCCAAATGGGTTTGATTCTGTTCGCAAAGAGTGGATCACAGTCTCAACACGAAAAGGTGAATATGTGTTACGAAATTTTCGAACGTAGGAATCGCTATTGATCTCGCATCTATCACAGAATTGGCATTGGCGGGTTCAGAGGTGAAACGTCGCTCGGATGATCAGAATTCAGAGGCGATCTGAGACCAGAAAGGCACCGAAATGTCTGCCCGACAGGGGGCTCCGGGTGTTCGATTCCGTGTGGAATCGCCCGGCAGAGGGCAATTATCGGGAAAACCCTGTGTTACTTGAGCTTCAGTCTTAAAAAGACTCGTGAAAGAGTTCACATTTCAGCATTTTTTGGGTACAATCACCGCGTGTTCGGGAGGGTTCATCGACCCGATCATCGGGGCCACGGAAATGGCGAATCGATACGCCCGAAGGTCGGACCATTTTTTTATGGGAGAAGGAGGAAAACGTGGAACCTATGCATTTCATTTATCTGACACCTGCGGTGGCCATCATCGCCCTGATCTTTGCCTATATGAGGGCAGCCTGGGTCCAGAAACAGGATCCGGGGAACGAGCGCATGCAGATCATCGGCAAGTGGGTCGCCGACGGCGCCATGGCATTCCTTAAACAGGAGTACCGGGTGCTGGCGATCTTTGTCGTCGCCGTGGCCATCCTGCTCGGCGTGTCGAACCAAATGGTCGGCGCAGCGCAGAACACCAACGGGATCATCGCGATCTCGTTTGTCTTCGGCGCCTTCTGCTCGGCTCTCGCCGGCTATTTCGGAATGAAGACGGCGACCGCCGCCAACATCCGCACCGCCTCTGCCGCGCGTAAGGGTCTCAACGATGCCCTCCAGGTCGCCTTCAAGGGCGGCTCGGTGATGGGTCTCTCGGTCGCGGGTCTTGCTCTCTTGGGACTCGGCACCTTGCTCGTTGTCTACACGAAGATGATCCCGGGCGCCCTCGAGGGTGGCGACCCGACCATGTTGGTGCTCAATCTTCTCTCCGGCTTCTCGCTAGGCGCCTCGTCCATCGCGCTCTTCGCGCGCGTCGGCGGTGGTATCTACACCAAGGCTGCTGATGTCGGCGCCGACCTTGTCGGCAAGGTCGAAGCCGGAATCCCCGAAGATCACCCCCTCAACCCCGCCACCATCGCCGACAACGTCGGTGACAACGTCGGCGACGTGGCCGGTATGGGCGCGGACCTCTTCGAGTCCTACATCGGTGCGATCATCTCGTCGATGATCCTCGGTGCCGCCTGGTTCGTCGGTCTCGAGGCCGCCAGCCCCGGAATGGGCATCAACGCCGTGATGCTGCCGCTGGTCATTGCGATCATCGGAATCGTCGCCTCGTTCCTCGGCTTCTTCCTGGTCAAAACCAAGGAAGGTGGAGATCCGCAGAAGGGTCTCAACCGCGGCACTTTCGGCGCCGGTTTCTTCATGATCATCGGTACCATCTTCGCGATCAAGGCGCTCATGCCCGCAACCCCCTTCACAGTCACCGACGTCATCGCCGGCGAGCCCACCTTCACCTGGGTCGGCATCGTGATTGCGGTCGTCGCCGGTCTCGTCGCCGGCATCATGGTCGGGATGATCACCGAGTACTACACCGCAACCTATAGGAAGCCGGTGGGGTCGATCGTCGAGGCCTCGAAGACAGGTGCCGCGACCACGATCATCCAGGGCATCGCGGTGGGGATGAACTCCACCACCTTCCCGATCCTCGTGATCAGTGGCGCGATCCTCGTCGCCTACCAATTTGCCGGTCTCTACGGCATCGCCCTGGCCGCCCTCGGGATGCTCTCCACCATCGCCATCCAGCTCGCTACCGACGCCTACGGTCCCATCGCCGACAATGCCGGCGGAATCGCCGAGATGGCACAGCTCGGCCGCGACATCCGCGCCCGTACCGATAAGCTCGACGCGGTCGGCAACACCACCGCCGCCGTCGGCAAGGGCTTCGCCATCGGTTCGGCCGCGCTCACCGCGCTGTCGCTTACCGCTGCCTATCTCACCAAGATGCAGGGTAATGTCGATATCAATGCAGCGAATCCGACGGTTTTGGTTGGACTCCTCATAGGCTGCATGCTCCCATTCCGATTCTCGGCCATGGCCATGGTCGCGGTGGGTCAGGCTGCGCAGGACATGATCCAAGAGGTCCGGCGCCAGTTCCGCGAGATTCCGGAACTCCGTCCCGCCCTCGATGCCGCTCAGGCCGCCGAGTCGGAAGAGCGCGAGCCCAACGAGGCCGAGGCGAAGTTGATCGCCGCCGCCGACGGCAAGGCCGAGTACTCGCACTGCGTCAGCATCGCCACCAAGGCCGCCATCAAGAAGATGGTCGCTCCCGGCGTGATGGCGGTTTCGGTTCCGGTCATCGTCGGTGTCATCAGCCCGAACATGCTCGGTGGCTTGCTCATCGGTGTGACCATTTCGGGTGTCTGCCTGGCTATCTTCCAGTCCAACTCCGGTGGTGCCTGGGACAACTCCAAGAAACAGGTCAAGGAGCAGGGCCACGACACTTGGGGCGACGACTATGACGCGATGCACAAGGCGACCGTCACCGGCGACACCGTCGGCGATCCCTTCAAGGACACCTCGGGTCCCTCGCTCAACATCCTGGTGAAGCTCATCAGCGTGGTCGCGATGATCATCGCGCCCATCCTGTTCGCCATTCACTTCGGATAGGCGAAGCACTTCGACATCTTCAACGCCGGGCCTTCGGGCCCGGCGTTTTTTGTTGTCGAGATGCGGGATGCGAGATACGGGATACGAGATGAGAGATGCGAGATATGAGTCGGAGACTGGAACTTCGATATTGTGGTCGCGTTCGTGCCCGAACCGCTCCGGATCGTCACGTGCGTTGCCGGAGCGAATGAACACTGCATTCAGCCCCGGCCTTCCGGTCCGCCTTTGGCGACCTAGCGTCGCACCATCGGCGTGGTCGCGCGGTGGGATGATTGAAGAACTGCGACCCCGCCGATAGTGCGCCGGCGGCCTCCTTCAGAGCCGGGACAGCCGCACCGGATCGTTCTGGCCGAGGGTTGCCCGGCAGCGCCATTGTGTGGAGCCCACCGCGATGCCGGAAGTCCGTCGCTGCACAATGGCGTGCCCGGCACGCCCCGGTGGAGGCGATCAGCCCGCGTGATCTGGGGTGGTCACAGCCACGCGTTCGGTGTACTGGAGCCCCCGCCTCTCCGAATCGAGCGCGCGCCCAAATTTCGTAGGGGAGGGTTTTACATCCTTCCGCCGGGGTCGAAGGGATTCACTCGGGAAATGATCATCGGTGAACCCAACTGAGGATTGAATAATCGAGAGGGTCACCTTGCCACAGCCTAGATTTCATTGAATCTAACCCGGTCAGGATCGCGATAAGGCAGGTAGGTGTTGGAATCGTGGGTGTGGTTCTTCCGTCGCGTGTTCGGACGGTGCTTTCAATTCCGTCCTTCTGGTTCGTCATTGTGGGGGCGGGCGTCTCGCCTGCCGTAGACGATATGGAATGACCGGCCGCGATTCGCAAAGTCGTGTGTTGACCGAAGATAATCGGTTAGAGGCACATACGAAAGGAGGCCGGTCATGTTCGAGAATATCACCTATGTAG
>Ga0164313_10001004_pt1 | contig 24220 bp, 19 predicted proteins | sample GuaBasSedimGuay4_FD_113735 | JGI IMG/M metagenome (GOLD analysis project Ga0164313, IMG submission 113735) | Subseafloor sediment microbial communities from Guaymas Basin, Gulf of California, Mexico - Guay4, Core 4569-4, 0-3 cm | ecosystem: Environmental > Aquatic > Marine > Hydrothermal vents... | reverse complement strand
CATAGGATTTAAATTGTATTTTTTTACAGCTTCTTCGGAAGCAATGATTGTTGCTGCAGCACCATCATTCAATCCTGAAGAATTTCCTGCGGTGACACTGCCACCTTCTTTTTTAAATGCAGCTCGTAATTTTGCTAATACTTCTTTTGATGAGTTTGGTTTTACAAATTCATCATCCTTAAAAATGATAGGGTCTTTTTTACGTTGAGGAATTGCTACTGAAACAATCTCTTTTGCAAGTCTACCGTTTTCTTGTGCTTTGCTCGCTTTCATCTGACTCCAATATGCAAAAGCATCCTGATCTTCACGAGAAATATTATACATCTCTACTAAATTTTCAGCAGTAGTTCCCATTCCGTCTGTTCCGTAGAGCTCATTCATTTTCCTATTCACAAAACGCCATCCAAAACTAGAATCATACATTTTTGAATCGTTTCCAAAAGCACTTGAGGTTTTAGAAATTACAAAAGGTCCCCTTGTCATATTCTCAACACCCCCTGAAATAAATAAATCACCATCTCCAGCTTTTATCGCCCGATTGGCATGAATCATTGCCGAAAGTCCGCTACTGCACAGTCTATTAACTGTTTCACCGGGCACGGTAAAAGGCAAACCTGCTAATAACAAAGCCATGCGAGCCACATTACGATTGTCTTCACCAGCTTGATTGGCACAACCCATGATTACATCGTCATAGGCTTCTTTAGGAATGCTTGGATTTCTTTTTACTATTTCAGAAATCACCAAAGCAGCTAAATCGTCTGTACGAATAGTGCTTAATGTTCCTTTGTAATTTCCAATTGGAGTTCTAATTCCATCTATTATATATGCTTCCATTTTGATTGTTGATTGGAGATTAACGAATGTTGATTTATGAATTCGTGATTAATACATATATCATAATCTATAATCTGTTTTATAATTTTATTTGTTTTATTAATTAAATTCATTTTCAAAAATCAAAAATTGCTTCACTTACTTCTTTTTTAATCTACGATCATAAATCAGTAATCTTCAATCGTTAATCTTAATTTACTCTTCCCATTTCTTAGAAGTACGATACACAACTCCTTTAAAAAGAGCTACTAATTCGTCTCCATGTTTAACTTCAACTATTTTAAAGCTTAACTTATTTTTTGTTTTTTTAATCACCGATTCTGCTGTAATATAATCGCCCTCTTTTAAAGGTTCAATATGATTAATAGAAGTATCTATAGAAACAGCATAATTTCCATGCGTGTTTGCTGCAAATCCAAATGCTGTATCCGCTAAAGAAAACGTGATTCCACCATGTGCATTATTCATACTGTTAAGCATATCCTTTCTAATGGTTAAACCCACTTTACAATAGCCTTGTTTTACATCTAATATCTCAATACCAAGTCCTTGGCTGAAGGCGTCGAGACTTAACATTTTATGTGGTATTTGTTCTGGTTTCATATTTGTACTGTCATTGCGAGCGAAGTGTGGCAATCTTTTGATGAGATTCCTTTACTGCGTTCGGAAAGACGTTTAATTAAAAAATGTTTTATTTTCTCTTTTCATTTTTCTCAAAATCGGTGAGCAACGGTATCGATCTTCATGGTATTCATCATACAATTCATCCATTTTATCCACACACCAATCCATTCCTTTTTCGTCTGCCCAGGCTAGTAATCCTTTCGGATAATTTACACCTTTGGTCATCGCATTATCAATATCTTCTGCGGAAGCGATATTCCAAAATAAGGCGTCTGCTGCTTCGTTGATGAGCATTACTAGGATGCGGTTGAAAATTTCTTCAGCATTATTCTTATTAAAAGACCCTTCGACTGCGCTCAGGGAGACATTTTTATTATCTTTATAATTATAGTAGCCTTTTCCAGTTTTTCTACCTAAATATCCTGCTTCTGAAAGACGTTGTTGTGTAAATGAAGGTTTGTAACGCGGATCTTGATAAAAGGCATTATAAACCGTTTCAGTTACTGTATAATTAACATCGTTTCCTATAAAATCCATCAACTCAAAAGGTCCCATTCTAAATCCGCCGATAGTTTTCATAGCATGATCTATGGCAGCAAAATCGGCTATTCCTTCTTCATAGATCCGAAGGGCTTCTCCGTAAAAAGGACGTGCTACCCGATTAACAATAAACCCCGGAGTATCTTTTGCAACCGCCACTATCTTAGCCCAACCTTTAATAATTGAAACCGATTTTTCCAATACCTCTTCTGAAGTCTGAATCGCAGGAATCACTTCGACCAATCTCATTAAAGGAGCAGGGTTGAAAAAATGAATTCCGATGCAACGATCTGGTTTTTGTAATGATGATGCTATGGGTGCAATGGATAAACTGGAAGTGTTTGAGGCTATGATACAATCTTCAGAAACAAAGCCTTCTAACTCTGAGAACACTTTTTGCTTGATTGCGAGGCTTTCTACTATCGCTTCAATGGTTAGTTCTGAATCGCTTAATTCTTTTAATGAATTAACATACCTGATATTATTCTGAATACGATTTTTTTCTTCGGAATCTATTCTTCCTTTTTCGATTAGTCTATTTAATATTCTTTCAAGGTTTGACTTTGACTTGTTCAATGCATCCTTGTTGGTGTCGTATATTTTTACAGTACATCCTGCAGTAGCAGCTACTTGTGCTATGCCGCTTCCCATGGTTCCTGAGCCTATTATTCCTACTATTCTCATTTCTGATTGGAGATTAACGAATGTTGATTTTTGAAGTAATTGTACATCATATTTCTTTACACTATTTCAATTTTGATTAGCTTTCATAATACTATTTAAAAATTCTTAAATCATTAATCTTCAATCGTTAATCTTCAATCGCTAATCTTTTTAGTTTCCTTTAAATTTAGGTTTTCTTTTTTCAACAAAAGCATTCACTCCTTCTGAATAATCTTCAGATTGAGCAGATTCAATTTGTAATTTTCCTTCTAATTCTAACTGTTCTTCTAAGGTGTTTGTCATCGATTTATTCAGCATTTGCTTGATAAAACCTAAAGCTTGTGTTGGCATTTGAGCCATCTTAATTGCTAATTTTTCGACTTCTTCTTCAAAGCTTTCCGAAGAAAATACTTTGTAGATCATTCCTAATTTTTCAGCTTCTTCTGCTGTAACTTTATCTCCTAACATCATTAATGCGGATGCTTTTTGAAATCCGATTAATCGAGGTAGAAAGAATGTTCCGCCACTATCGGGCACCAAGCCAATCTTACTAAATGCCTGAATAAAGCTAGCCTTATCTGAAGCAACTACCACATCGCAAGCCAGAGCAATATTAGCTCCTGCTCCTGCTGCGACACCATTTACTGCAGCAATGATTGGCTTTTTGATATTTCTAATCCTGGTGATTATTGGGTTGTAATGTTCTTCTAAAATTTTTCTAAAGCCCGGGTTTAGCTCTGAAGAAGTGACTTCTTTTAAATCCTGACCAGCGGAAAAAGCTTTTCCGTTTCCAGTAATTACAATAGCTCTTACTTCTGAATTTGATTCACAAGCATCCAATTCACCCTGAAATCGCAAAGCCATTTCTCTATTGAAGCTGTTAAACACTTCTGGACGATTGAGAGAAATGAATGCTACTTGGTTTTTTATGTTTAGTTCTATGCTATTACTCATGATTTCGTTTTCTTGATGTGATTCCGCAACGAGTACGGAATGACTCCATTAAATACACTTAAAATAATCAAATGGCTCTAAACAATCTTCACATTTATATAATGCCTTACATGCTGTAGAACCAAACTGACTGATAACTTCAGTGTTAGTTGATTTACATACTGGACACCTTACATTATTTACTTTTTCCTTGAATAACACCCCTTTATCCTCTGTCCCTTTTATTGGAGGAGCAATTCCATAATCTTCTAGGCGCTGTCTTGCTTCCTCACTAATCCAATCTGTAGTCCAGGGAGGGTCATAGGTCATATTCACTCGAATAGCATCAATACCATTCTCTTTTAATTTAGCTACGATATCATCTTCAAATTGATTCATAGCCGGACAACCCGAATACGTTGGTGTTATGGTTACAACAAGAGTTTCCCCTTCTGAAGAAATATCCCGAACTATTCCTAGATCCAATATTGATAATACTGGAATTTCAGGATCTGGAATTTCCTCAAAAAGTTTCCAAATATGTCTATATGTTTCTTTTACTACTACCATTCAGCTGTTGGATATGCTCTAGGTAGATATTGCATTTCAGCTAAAATATAGCCTAAATATTCTGTATGATATCCCTTTCGGCTTCCCGTTGCATGATACCCATCTTCAGGTCGGGTTAAGGTTGCTCTCTTTAAAATTTTATCTACGCGTTCATTCCAAAGTTCCTGGATCGGTTTTAGATCTACAGCAATCCCTTCTGAAATTAATGCTTCATCTATCTCGTCCATTTCAAAAAGTTCTGAAGTAAAACGCCAAAGATCATCAATAGCTTCTTGCATTTTTGCTTTACTAAATGGAGTTCCATCCCCAAGTCTGATCACCCATTCACTACTTCTTCTAAGGTGATAGGTCACTTCTTTTAGAGATTTTGCTGATATTGCTGCAATGGTACTATCAGAGCTTTCCTTTAAAGCCGAGTACAAATAATAATTAAACGCATCCATAAAAAATTGTCGCGCCATCATTTGTGCAAATTCGCAATTGGGTTGCTCTGTTAGCTGAACATTATAGAATTCAATTTCTGGACGTTTATAGGCTAAATCGTCTGCTGTTCTCCCAGTTCCTTCAACTTCAGCAGCGTATATCAAAAATTCTTCTGCCTGACCCAATAAATCCAAAGAAGTATTGGTAATAGAGATATCCTCCTCTAAATAGGGTCCTTTACTACAATTTTCAGAAAGTCTATGACCAAGGATTAAACTATTATCGGCTAATCTTAAAATATATTTAAATAAATTCTTATTCATAATTACATGTTTTTAACCCCTTTTGGTACTTCAAAAAATGTGGGGTGACGATAAATTTTATCATCTGCTGGCTCAAAGAAACTTTCTGCATCTTCGGGTGGAACGGATATAATATCCTCAGATTTCACAACCCATAATCCAGTACCTTCATTTCGTCTGGTATATAAATCTCTGGCAGCTTCAATTGCTAAGTTTTTATCGTAAGCATGAACACTTCCTGAATGTTTAAATGCCATGCCTGGTTTTTTTTGGGTAAATACTTCCCAAAGTGGCCCTTGGTTATCTGTTTGGCTCATAATTTTTTATTTTTTTTTTGGTTGAGACGCTATTAATCGCGTCTCTATTGTTTTTCTGCGAATGCTATGGCTGCTTCCCGCACCCATCTACCATCATTATGCGCTTTTTTATGATGATCTAATCGTTGTTTATTACAGGGTCCATTTCCATTAACTACATTCCAAAATTCTTCCCAATCTATAGCTCCTGTTTTATATGTTCCATCGGCTTGTAATACAGCATCTGGATCTGGAACTTTTAATCCGATAAATTCCGCCTGAGGGATCGTCTTATCAATAAATCGTTTTCTTAAGCTATCGTTTGTCTCTCTTTTGATCTTCCATTTTAATGCTTTTGAAGACCTTGCTGAATCACTATCATGGGGTCCAAACATCATTAAGGATGGCCACCAAAAACGGTTCAAGGCGTCCTGTGCCATTTGTTGTTGTTCTTTGGTTCCAGCCATCATTTTTGCCATGATTTCATAGCCCTGACGCTGATGAAAACTTTCCTCTTTACAGATTCGAACCATCGCTCTTGAGTAAGGCCCGTAGGATGTTTTTTGAAGTGAAACCTGATTCACAATTGCCGCACCATCAACCAACCATCCAATGGCTCCCATATCTGCCCAGTTAAGTGAGGGATAATTAAATATGCTTGAATATTTTGCTTTTCCCTCGTGTAACCATTGGATAAATGTATCTCTACTAACTCCTAAAGTTTCAGCTGCACTGTACAAATACAATCCGTGCCCAGCTTCATCTTGAATTTTTGCTAAAAGTATTTTTTTGGCTCTTAAACTCGGAGCTCTGGTAATCCAGTTTCCTTCAGGCTGCATACCAATCACTTCAGAATGGGCATGCTGAGACATTTGTCTTACAACATGCTGTCTGTACCCATCGGGCATCCAGTCTTTGGGCTCGATCTTTATTTCATTATCAATCTTTTCCTGAAACTGTCTTTCTAATTCTTCAATGTTTTCTGACATATTTACTATTTTTTAATGAGATATGGATAAATCGAGATGCAATGAATTGCATCTTTACTGTTGTGGAGACGCGATTCATCGCGTCTAATACACATCATCATAATCTAATACTACTTTATCTGATGTTGGCAACGATTGACAAGTAAGCACCAAATTATTTGCTATATCATCATCGTCTAAACCATAATTAACCATCATCTCTACAGATCCTTCTATTACTTTTGCTTTGCAGGTGCAACAAACTCCACCTTTACAAGCAAAGGGCACATCGGCATCATTTTCTTCTGCAAGCTCTAGAATTGTTTTTCCTTCAGGTACTTCAAAAGTATATTCTTCATCATCAATTGTTATAGTAACCTCAGCATTATCAAAAGCATTTATTTCTTTTTCGGAGTCATCTTCTTTTTTAGCTGAAACTTCAAAAAGTTCAAAATGAATATTATCTTGCTTCAATCCTTTAGTCGACAATTCATCTTTAATTAAAAATATCATCTCTTCAGGTCCACATAAAAAACATTCATCGATTTTATTCAAGTCAATTATATCTGAAGCTATTTTTTCTATTTTTTCTTTGGTAAATCTACCATGAAACAGATTGTCATCAGTTTGTTCTTGGGTTAAAAAATGAAACACATCAAAGCGTTCTCCATAGCTTGATTCCAGATTTTCTAATTCATCTTTAAAGATAACTGAATTTGAATCCTTATTCAGATAAAAAAGCTTGAATGTACTATTGGGTTCTTGAGCTAAATGCGCCTTAACAATAGACATAATTGGTGTTATTCCGCTTCCCGCTGCAAAAGCAATGTAGTTTTTAGGCCTTGAAGCATTAACTTCTACATAGAATTTCCCATCTGGAGGCATCACATCTATTTCATCGCCTGCTTTAAGGCTTTCATTTGCAAAAGTTGAAAACTTACCTCCTTCAATTTTCTTGACAGCCACATGCCATTCTCCGCTATAGGGATCTGAGCATAAACTATAGGAACGACGAATTTCTTCGCCATTAATAACTGCTTTTAATGTTAAGTATTGACCCTGCTTAAAAGTAAACTCTTTTTGGAGGTCTTCAGGTATAGAAAAAGAGATAACAGAACAATCCTCCGTTTCTTTATAGATATCTTTAATTGCTAATTTATGAAATTTCGTCACGAATTTATTGTTAAATTTCTAACTAACACTTGTTAGTTTGTGCTACAAAGATAGCAAATATTTAGCAGCTAACTATTAATTCCATTCAGAAGAACTTCACTTAGATTGGCTGCTAATTCATCGGGGTTCAGGTCTTCTTTTTGGGGAATCCAAATATAGAGAGAACGCAAGGTAGACAACATAGAAAACAGCATGATATCTGTATTGGTATTTTTAATTTCTTTATTTCTAATTCCTTCTTTTATTATTTCCCTGAAACTATTCTCATAATTCCTCCTGAGGCTAAGATAGTGATCTAGTTTATCTTTTAAATGCATCCAATCGTTATTTAGGGAAGCCATTCCAGTGGTGTTTCTACTTGTAATTGCAACGTGAAGGGATACTATTTTTTTTAATTTCTCCAGACAATTTATATCGGATTCTTTTATTAATTGCATTCCTGAAATAAACTCTTCCGCTAAAGAAATAATAATAAAGGTGAGTATTTCTTCCTTGTTTTTAATATGATTATAAAGACTCGCTGCCTTTATTCCCATATCTTTTGCAATATCTCGCATGGTAACGGCACTATAGCCTTTCTTTTTAAAAAGACTGGAAGCAACAGTGATAATTTCTTGTTTTCGGGAGGATAGTTCCATGAAGATGCAAGTTAGAAAATAAGATTCTATTGCAATGACTTATAAAGGTTCATTTTTGTTTGAAACGAAACCTTATAATAGAATGATAAAAGTTATAATTAATTTTTTATATCTACACTCACTGGAAAATCCTGCCCAAAACCAAAACTGGAGGGATATTGTGGACTCCCTTTATATTGTTCCGAAATTTCAGGAACACGAGATTCTAAATAGGCTTTTAATTCGTTTACGGTAACTTTATTATCTCCGCTATCGGCTTTTCCAGAAAGTGCTTCCAATAAAGCATAGGTAAATACTCCATGCCCCAATTCATCAAACTCAGTCGCGTATTGATCGCTTCCTGAAGCCGTAAGCCAATGTGTGCCGGTACTTCTAGCAAGTTGTGCTATTGCCTTTTCTTCAACCACACCACGAGAAGCGACTGCACTTAAAGCTCCTGCACTCTGACAAGCGTCCAAAATATACAATTGTTTTTGTGCTAGAATATTGGAGGCTATCGCTTTTAATTCTTTTGCTGAAATTCCTTTTTGCTTTAAGGACTCTTCAGCTCCATAAAGTTGTGTGACATCAAACGGAACTAAATAGAATTCTTTTGAAGCATCTTGAGTGACCACTCCATGTCCTGCATAATAAAATAGAAAAATATCTTGTGGTTTTGCTTCTTGGCTTATTGTGTTTAGTTGTTCAAAAATGAACGTTTTATTGGCATTGCTATTTTCAATAAAATAAGTGTTCACTTTAGAAATAATTGGTTTCATCCCAATAGTGACAGCTTCTTTAAAAGCATTTGCATCTGCTACAGCATAATTAAGATTGTATTTTGGATTTTTGTAAGCATCGATTCCAATAACCATAAGATGCATTTGTATTCCATGTGCTTCTTGTATTACTTCTTTAGGTTTCTCATAAATAACCAAGAGAGATCGAGGAGTACTTTCTGTTTTTTGCGAATTGAGTGCTACTGCTTCAAAAGTATTCTCTCCTTCTAACAAAGTAAGCGTAAATGTTTTGCTTTCCTCTGAAACCTCATCATCTTCAACAACTAAATTTCTAGTGTTATTTCCTACTCGCTTTCCGTTATGAAACAACCTGATTTCTGAAATTTGATCTCCATTTGCATTCGCTTCAATCGTAATCTTGGCGGAAGGATTTTTAGTATTTATAACTTCTCGATCATCCTCTACTGTTAAATTTCTAGTTCCTTCAGAATACTTAATCGAAACAGTTGGTGCTTTTTTTAATTTATCGATATCTACATCGGGTTTATCAAGATCATCACCAGACATTATGATATTAAAAAGTCGGGGCGTATAGAATTTATTGAAAATTTGATTTAGCGGAATTGTTTCCTTTCCTTTGACAAACACCAAACGTTCCCATGCTTTTTGGGAACCATCAAACAAGCCTTCTGGAGTATGAATTATCCATTCTCCATCCAAGAAAATATATAACCTCAAAAGCTCCAAATGTGTTAAAGCATCATAAAAAATAAGTATCCCATCCGAATTAACAACATAGATCTGGTCTGTTATAAAATCAAGGTCAACATAAAAGTTATTACTATAATTATTAGTTCTCGATACTATATTACCCGTATCAATATCATAAACTATTATGCCTCTTTCATGCGTAAATGTAACTAGTTTCTTTCCAGTTGAATTTAATGAAGCTGGATCTGAATACCCTTCATTTAGAATTGAAAATTCCCTTATTTTATTTCCAGTAGTTGCTTCTAATACTTCAGCTTTTTGTGTGTCTTTATTAAGTGCTAATATTCTAGTTCCGTTTTCAATGAAAAATAAATTTGTGTAATTATTTTCAATGGACCATAGTAATTTCTTTGATTCCAAATTATAATAATTTAAACTCCTTATATATTTAAGATCAAATTGCACTTCATCATTATAAATTATTGCAAGCTCTTTCCCAGTTGGTGAAAATTTTAAATCATATGAAACCACATTATTTAAATCATTAAATGTTTGCCGGTAAAGTAGCTCGTTTGTGTTTAGATCTATATATTCAAAATGCTTATCAAAAACTCGGATACATGTTTCAGCAATAGGATTTACAACTGGCGGTGTAGTATTATCAATACTAAAAGTACTCTTGGTAACAAAACTATTTTTATCGCCTCTTCGAAAGGATTTTACACCTTCAAGTTCATCGCCAGTAGCAAAAAAAACATCCTTAGAATTGGGTTTTATATACAAATCACCTCTTATATAAGAATCCTTATAATTTGTACTATATTTTATTACAGTTGTATTTGAAGGGTTCGATGTAAAAGAGGCTATATTCGAGTAAAGATCTTCAAAAACAAAGCCTAATTCATTTTTATTATTAAATGGTTTGAAATCATTTAAAGCAAATACCGCATGACCAAATCTAAGAATTGGCTTGCGACTATACCTTCTATATTTATTATAATAACCATGGGAAAATAATTTATTGCTAGCAACCTCTAAGGCATATACATGATTGTTATCAGCAATTATATTACGTTTTTGGTTCTCTGTATGAATTACACCCAATACTCCACCAGAGTTCGCATCAATTTCGATAAGTGTAGATTTTGCAGGAGCGATCCAAAATGATTTTTCGTCTTTTGTTAGTGCTATTTGACTGTTTTGCACTTTTATCATTCTATCGATACGTTTAATTACCAAGGTTTTTTCCCAAACAATCCTTTTATCATAAGTATTATATCTTACTAATTTAACATGGGTATTATCTACATAACCAACATAAAGTAAATCGTCATTTTCAAAAATTTCTATAGGCATATCCTGCATTAAAAAATAGCGATCTTGCTCTATATCGAAAATATAATCTTCTACAAATTCTGTATGCAAACTTAGGTGATGCCCACTTTTGTTTATTCTTAGATACATTGGAACGCCATCACTTGGATAAGGACTATTGGATTTTTTCTGAATAACTCCAGTTTTACTATCTAAAGTATTTAAGGTGATATTCCCATAATCTCCTGAGAAAAACAACAGCTTCCCGGTTTTACTTCTATAAATCATTTGATGAAAATGAGATACCGGATAGCTCTTAATCTTATTAAAAGTATCGTTGCTATACACTTCTATTCTATTTTCAAATCCTAAGAAAGTTTGTCCTAAATCTTCTGAAAAATCAACACTCTTAGCATATTCAGCAAGTTCAATAGTTCTTAAAAGTATCCCCGTTTTATTATCCCAAAATTTTAGGGTTTTATCGGTATAGTTACCATACGATATTAGCAAATCTCTGTTCGAATCGATAAACGTTTTGGTGATATACCCATTGTGTGCAGCCTGTACAACAATTTCTGATTGTTGTGCTTGTACTTGTAAAAAAACAAGTAATAAGAATATTTTTAAAAAAGATTTCATTTTACAAGTGTGTTAATTCAACCATAACTGGCACGACATATCCATTTGCTCCAGCTTTAACTTTAAATCCTGGAGATCCAGCTTGATACTGAATCATACTTTTATCTATTAGTTTATCACCTAATGCAGTTTTAATTTTTGCAGTAAGTCCTCCAGAAGTGTTTTGCATAATTTGAAGCAATACTTTTTCATTTAATTGCTGCTGGCTAAACAAAATTAACAAATAATCTGTACCGGGGTTTTTATCCATCCGGATTACTTTCTTTTCACTTGGGAAAGCAAATTCAGAATTGGCACTAATCAATGGAGACATACCATCATCGAAAGGCAATATTTTATTTATTTTTTGACTTAAATCCGTTGCAAATGCGTAGATATATCCTTCGTTTACATTCTTCAAATAAAAACGGAATCGGGTTCCTGAAGGGTAGCCCTCCACCATTCTATAAGCAACAAGGTCTTCGCCTTCAACATCATCTTCCACAACAAGATTTCTGGTAGATATTCTTGTTAGGGGCATCTTTATTCCTGTATTTGTTTCAAAATACAAACTGCCTTCTGGCAATTTTTTTGCAATTGGTTCTGGATCAGGTTTCGGGGTAGGATTTGGTTTTGGGTTAGGGTTGGGCTTTATATCATCTGGTTTCACTTCCTCTTTTTTCTTATAATAACTATAGGGTTGCATGGCTCCCATTGCCCATTGTTCATATTCTGAATAGGGCACCCAAATATAACCTCCGTCACCCCAGTTAGGACTCCAGCTATTTAATAGTCGAAAGGCACCACCCTCATAATTATCGTCATATGCAACTACGACCATAGCGTGGTAACCATGTTTTTTAGCAATATCATCTTTTTCAGATTCTAGGGATCGAAAAACTTTTGTGGATTTAGAAAAGCTAGGGGGAAGTTTCATTCCTAGTAAAACTGGGTATCCTTCAGTTAATGCTTTTTTAGTTGCATTTGTTTTAAAACCATAGTCTTGCGTATCAAAAAAGAAGAGCGTTTGATAATCTCTAATTTTATAATCGATAGCTTCTAATTGTACTGCGGTACTTATTTCAGGATTACAGGAATAGGGTAACGATTTTAAAGAAGGAGCGCCTGCAACTTTAAGTGCTTCGAGGCCAAGCCTTGGGTCGGCACCTTTATCACAATTTAAATCATCCTTATTTTTTATCAAATTATAAACAAAAGAAGGCGATAATGCATTTTCGGTTATTGTTTGTTTATCTGTTATTCCCATATCTTTAGCGAGCATAATAGTTCTAAGACCATAAGCACTTGCATAGGCTACACAGGTTCCATATTGACCCTGGTCTCCTGGAATTGGAGCAAATTTTGCGAGGGAATACGAAGCCGGTAAATCATCATAAGTAGATGCAGTAAATTGAACTTTGTAGGGAATGCTTCTGTAAGATTCTTCATTCCAAATCATCCCCGTGGGATAATCCTGTGAAAACAAAAAGGAGCTAACAAATAATAGTAGAAAAGATAGGTGCTTCATGATATAAATAATTTATTTATAAAAATGCACCTTTTTACTAAATTATGCAATAGGTCAAATGCCTTATTTATTTTTTACTATAAATCATACTTCACAATAAACATTAATATTCGTGGTAATACAAAATATTGAGTAGTGGTATTAAACTCATCATTAAAGCTGTCGCTATTAGTAAATTCTGTATCTAAGATGTTGGTAGCTTGAATTTTAAATTCCCAATGGCTATCCTTTTCTTGATAATATAGATTGGCACCCAGGAAGGAATACTTGTTTTCAATTGTATTGGCAGCATCCGAATAATTATAGAAATTCCAGTCGGCTGTTAATGTAAAATGCTTCAGAAATCGCACATCAATATTTGCAAATGGGCTATCGGTAAAGAAGGTTTGTTTTAAACCTCCTTGATCATATTCGTTTATGATTCGGCTATAACCCACTTCAAAATTTGGCCATTTATTAAAGTTTGAACGAACACTTCCCTTGTAATTTTGAGTAAAACTAGTGCTTTCAGCTATATCTGTATTAATTAAATTATTAGTAGTACTATAAGCTACATTCGCACTCAACTTAATTTGTATTTTCTTAATCCGTTTGCTAAAACGTCCCATTCCTGAAAAAGTCTCATCTGGAAAATTACTATCCATATTAATAGGTGCACTCACCTGATTAATGCCAACAAGCAAGGATCTATTCTTTATAGCATCAATTTTCCTGGAATAATTTAAACTCCCGCTTATATTGGTATAGTTAAACATATTAAAGCTGAAATAATTCAAGTTGTAATTATGAGATAAGGAATTCTCTAGGTTCCGATTTCCTTTAAACATCCTGTTATAATCATTAAACACATAGGCTTCGGCATATTTATTTACATCGGTATATTCTGAAGATATTCCATAGTTAAAACGAAGGCTTTCGCTCTTTTTCAATTCAAGGAGTATATTTAGATCGGGTAAAACATTCCAATCGTTTAGGGTTTCTGAGCTTCCTAATTGTTCATTTTTCACAACATAGTTATGCAAAGTCAATCCAGGCGTAAAGGTGAATTTACCCGTTTTAAATTTATAATGGGTACCAAAAAACAAATCGGTAAAATTGTATTGTACATCATTGATCAAAGGAAAAGTTTCCCCTCCAATTTCGGGTGTTTCCGAGAAATCTATCCGATCATTATTATCCAATAACTGAAAAATATTGGAATCGAATTGCTGACTGCTTAAAGTACTTCCAAGGGTAAAATTTATATTGCTCTTATTATTGATTACATAATAATAATCAATTTTCGCATCCAATTTATTGGTGGTAATATTCTTGTCTTGATTGATATTGAATCTATCTTGATCCTCATCTACAGGAATGATCCCACTAAAAGGTAACAGATCTACAATTGCATTATAAAAAGGATCTTCATCCTGATATAAATGTTGAACCTGTCCTGCAAAAATATTGTCATCGTTTAGGGTATAATAGAAATTTGCATTTTGATTGATTGAAGATGGGGTGTTTTCTTTTTCTTCATTAATATTATTGGTATCCTCTTCAAACAAAGAGAGTGTTTCATTGTTTTCGGTTTGTTTCGATGTTTTGAATAAGGCATCATAATCCAACTGAAAATTTCCATTTGGCTTATATATACTGCTTATTTTCGCCATCCCTAGTTGAGTACGCTGGTCATTGATACTACTGGTAGTTTCTACAGCATTTGAAACTATATAATTACGAATTGAATTGGTAACAATATTTGTCTTATTGTCTGAAAGAATTGCAAATCCGCTGAGATCCCATTTATCGGAAGCCTCCCAACTAAAATTCCCTGCGAAGAACTTCGTTTCTATTTCTTTAGCTCTATTGTTTTGCGTCAATGCGAAACCTAAATCACTCTGACTAATATCAAAACGGGTTCCACCTCCACGATTGAAATTTCGAAAGCCTCCAGTAAATTTAAAATAATCCCTAAATGTAAATGGAACCTCTCCAATATTGTTGAAATCGGTTATTATATTGATACTATATTTAGGGCTGTAATAAAATAATTTTGGATGAACCAGATATTTCCCATCTTCATCTGCAATTCCTGCACCGGCAGTTACTTCTCCAAACCAAAAATTCTTCTTCCCTTCTTTAAGTTTTATATTGATCGCTACATTATCCTGATCATTTCCAAGACCTCGCATTTGATCAACCTCATTATAATTTCTTAGCACTTCAACTTTATCTACAGCATCTGCAGGAATATTTTTAGTTGCTAATTTTGAATCCCCATCAAAGAAATCTTTCCCTTCTACCATCACTTTGGTAACAGCTTTCCCTTCAACCTCAATTTCACCATCATCATTTATTTCAACTCCTGGAAGCTTTTTCATGATATCTTCTAATTTCCGTTCCGTTCCGTTAGTAAAAGAATCTGCATTATAAACTATGGTATCACCTCTTACCGTTACCGGCATTTCATAAACAATTTCAACACCATCTAATATATTTTCTAAGGTTCTTAAAACAAAATCCTGAGTGAGATCGTTCCCGTTCTCTGGTATTGTAATTTCTTTTTCAACCGATTCAAAACCCAAAAAACTCGCCTTTAAAATATAGCTATTATTAACAGGAAGATCCAATTGAAAACGTCCTTCGTAGTTAGTAATTCCATAAGACTCTATCGCTCCCGACCCCTTAACTGTTGCTATTACATTGGCCAACTCCAGTGGTTTGCCAATACTATCATTAATGGTACCTCTTACTTTTATACTCTGTGCCGACACAGACAAGGAGAAGAGTAACAGGATTGCTAAAATTATTTTGTTCATTGTTTTTGATTGATTTGTTAATTCTAAAAAGAATCCTAAAAATGCCTTCCTCCTCTTCTACCACTTCCTCGGAAGTTTTCACGCATTTCCTCCATCTTTTCTTTTACTATTTTATTGTATTCCGCACGTGTTACTTCTTTTCCTTTAGTAAGTGCTTTAATTTCATCTGCTTCCTTGGGATTCATCACAATTTTAGAACATAATATAGTTGTTCTATAAAAATTTAATTCCAATATTAATCCTGGTAATCCCGCATAATCTCCTGGGCCATTACCAATTGGTATTTGAGGGGTATACCAAGCGGTTACTAGTATTTCTTTTGGCACTTCTATTTGATCTATTGGGTCTTCATCAATAGTTTTTGTACTGTCTTTGTTTATTTCAGATTCCGACTTTTCATCAGCCTCTTTCTTGTCATCATTATTTCGTCTTCTCCGAGCAAAACTCAAATCGTTTTCATCGATCTTTTTTAATGCTGTGGCCTTGAAGGCTATATATTGCCCTATTTGTTTAGACTCTTTTTCTAGGGTCCAATCTAAGTTGGAAATCGTATCATTGATCAAAAATTGCTTCCCAAAAAACTCTCTTTCTTCAATGATTTGATTGGATTCTAAATTTTTATATTGTTTTCCTGCCGAAAAACTTCCCATCATCATACCCATTCTGGAACTACTAGCACCAGTTTCTAATTTTTCTTCTTCAAGGTAAATGGATTCATTATTGTTAAAAGTAAGGATGTAAGTTTTTTCCAGATAGCTTTTCATCCGATCGGCAATCATTTTCTTCATATTTTCATCCATCCCTTCTCTGCCAATCTCACTCATCTTAACCGTAGTTTTAGAAAAGTAAAAAGCTTGACCGCTAATATTCTGTGCAAAAGAGGAAAATGATACTAAGGAAATAATAAGGATACTGAGAAATTTCATGATTTATAGTTTTTAAAATAATTATGACAGCTAATTTAAAGCTTTGTAACAATATCTTTAGACTATAAATCCGAAAAAAAGTTTAATATGATTTTAAAAATTATCCGCCTATTCGAATTTTAATACTATTCCCATCATCATGTCTATTAGAATTGTTTTGCTCATTCATCTCATTCATTTTCTTTTCCATGATTACATCAAATTTTTCTTGACTAACTTCTTTTCCTTTTTTAGGCTCTTTTATATCCACACCTTCTTTTGGATTTAGTACGATCTTAGAACATAATATTGTTTGGCCTCCTGCATTCACCTCCAAAATGAGGCCTGGTAAACCAAAATAATTCGACGGGCCATGTTTTACAGGGATTTGCAGAGTGTACCATGCTGTAACAATTTGTTCCACTTCCACTTCTTCTGGTTCTTCAGCTTCTTCATCTGGGTTTACCGTCATGGTCATTGAAGATGGTCCTGAAATCATGCGCTTAAAAGTGGCTTTAAAACAAGTATATTCACCTATATTTTTTGTGTCTTTTTCCATTTTCCATTCCGGTTGTTCTAATTTATCTTTGATTAGAAATATTTTTCCGAAGAGATCAGACTGATTTGCATAACGATTTTCACTTATATTTTTATAAAGTAAATCACCTTCTCCAGAGCCAGCAATTACAACTTGCACTCCCCCATTACCCATACCACTGGGTTTATCCAAATTTTCCGCCTCTTTATAAATAGATTCATTATTATTAAACTGAAGGGTATATTCTTTTTCAAATTGTTTTTTAAGCATTGCCATCATTTGTTTTTGCATCTCGCTATTCATTTGAGTACTATCCAATTGAATATCCATTTTTCGTTGAGATTTGTAAGTGGCAATTCCTTTGAAATCCTGTGCTGATAGAATAGAAGTAAATAATAAAGTTAATGCTAGTGTAATGTAAAGTAGTGTTTTCATGATTTTTATATTTTAATTTGATAGGGCAAATATGAAGAAGTTAAATTGATTATTACGTTAAAGAGTGTTAACGAGTGTTAATAAAGCATCATAGCATTAAAATACGAGACTCCTTCAATTCCTGTACAAATAGTATAAAGAAGAACAATGTTGTTTTTGGTATAAAATTGTACCAAGTGTTTTCTGTATAGCTAGTAAAAAATCTCTGAATAGAATAAGTGTCTTTTATTGTTTATTACCATGTGAAAAAGAGCCGTATTGCCAGCTAGAATACGATGAAGTTTTAAACCTCCCCTTTCCGTTTGGTTTGAATTGTTTATCTACCGGACCTTCCCAAACCTTACCATTGTCTTCTACTGTCACGCTACCTATAGCAATGTTTCCTTTAAATTTACCAGAAATTGTCACACCTGAGCGGGGAAATATCTTACCTTTTCCATCTGGGTTTCCCTGGCTATCCATTTGGCCTTCATATCTTGCCCCATCCACATATTGCCGGATGCCATAGCCCGGAACAACAGAATTATTATTAAATGTAGCATTTATATAATCTTTACCTGGAATAGAAGTATAAACTCCTTTTCCATAAGGTTGCTTATTGCCATTTATTTCACCCTTATAAGTATGTCCGTTATCAAATTTTAAAAATCCCTTTCCTCCTAAAAATGTATCATTCGAAAATTTTCCTTCAATATAAACACCATTGTTAGCTTCTACCTTTCCTATTCCATCAAGAAGCATTTTGGAATTCAATTGTCCTATATAAATAGACCCATCATTCATAGTTTTCTTTCCTTCAACATTCGTATAAACGCCATTGGTTGTTATACAATTAATGTAATCACCATTGGCATATTTGTATTTTCCCTGACCTTCAGGGTCCATTTTTCCATTTACACTACCTTTATATATTAAACCTTCATTAAAAATCAAAGTGCCAGTACCCCTTGTGAATTGTCCATTTACAAAATCACCCTCTATTATCTTGCCGTTAGGATATGTTAACTTACCCACTCCATGCATCTGTTGCCCCTTGTAATTGCCCTCGTATCTTACACCCTCTGCTAAGGAAGCTTTTACTTTTCCACTTAGAAGGTCCCCATTAGCAAAAGTACCTTTGTAAGTATCACCATTCGACATAGTAAAGCTTCCAATTCCACTAGGTTTAAAGCTTTCATTTATATGGCCTATATAAACATTGCCATTTTGCCGAATGGTATAATCTGTGTCTGGAACTTTTTTATCATTCAAAAATTTTCCTTCACAGCTAAACAAATTTTGCGATATTTTACCTTGTCCATTCATCTGAAAATCAGAATTTACCTCTCCCGTATAATAATAATCCCCTCTATCCATTTCTTTTACACTTTTTATTTTTCCATATTCCCATGTACCTTTTATAATCTCATTGGAAGTGAAGGAAATAACTCCTTGCCCTGATGCTTCACCAGACAAAAAGCTGCCATTATAAGTAAACTTCTCACCCTCACCAGAAGAGGAGTATATGCCTTCCTGACCCAATAATCCTTCAAATTTTCCGGTAAATGTTGCCCCATCTAAAAAGGTTATAGTACCATAATTCTTATTTGTTAAAAAACAACTTTCACAACCTTTTTCAGGGATTATATTAAAATAATTAGGGTTCTCCTTATTTTTGTTATAACGGGTGATAATAGTTTGAGGAAGAAGAACGTCGGGACCAAAATCCATAAAGTCCTGTTTAAGCCGTTTCTCATATTTATCAGTATTTAAATAAACATAAACACGTAAAACTTGGCTGCTATTTTTCGCTCCGTTGAATTGCACTTTAATTTTATAGTCTTCCTTATATTTTGCCCATGCTTTATTAGTACCCTCATTAATATAAGCAGGGTCGATAGTTTTTAAAATCTTATCCACCTTGCTTCTTTTCATATAAGGCATAATTCCCAAAAAACCTTTCTCTAGCAATGGGATTTTATTTGACCTTACTTCCTCGAGTTGAAATCCAATACTTTCAACAATAAGAAGATTATCTAAAAAATCATCATCATCAAAAAAAAAGAGTGTCAACGCTTCATTGAACCACAAAGTTTCCATTATATCATCAGCGTTTTTTACCTTCGATTTCTTAAAGGGACTGTCGCTGTTGAGAAGATCTAATTTCGGGCTATACTGGGACCGGCCTAATATATCTACTAAGGATTCGAGGGTATACCTCGAATAATTTTGGCTGTGTAATAAAAATCCAGAAAATAAAAAAACAAGGGAAAATAATAAGGTTCTCATAATATTAATTATTTATTCAAGCTAAAACTATAGAAAATATAATTGACCTACTATACGTCATTTGACGTATTTTCAATGCTTTATAAAATAAGTTAAATATCTTCCATAAATAAAATTATGGCTTGCTGAATTTTATTATTTCCGGATACACTAGTAACTAGCCGTAATAATTTTGTCAAAACTCAACAGATAAAACCTTAGCATTTGCCAAAACATAAATAAGGTGAGACAGGAGTTTAGTGTTAACTAGTGTTAACTCATTTGGCATTGATGTTGTTAAGTTACTACATTTGAACAATGAACGGAATTAAATACAAACAGATTCTTTATTTTATAACAATAGTTATACTCCTAACTCTTTGTGTGCAAGGGTATTGGAGCTATAAGAATTATAAATCCGAAAAAAATCAACTCATCACCGACGTTCAGGTGAGTCTGGATAATGCGGTAGATTCTTATTATACTGGATTAGCAAAGAAGCATACCTTAAAATATATCTCAGATTCTATTCCAAGTGACAGTCTTTTTATGGGAATAAGAATTGGAAATTTTGTCTCTGAAAATGATTCTATATTAAAAGGTATTGAAAGCATTAATATTACAGATAGCGTTAAAACTAAAAGTGTTTCAATTATTAGAACAAGTACTTTAGACACATTCAATATTGAGCTTAAAAATAAATTTCCTCACAGTCAAAATTACAATCTGGATAGTATTGATGGGCATTTTAAGAACCCTTTAGAAATGCTAACTTCTAAAATTGTCTTTTCATTTTCAGAAGATTCACTTTCTTTAAATACCATTGATAGTATCATTCAGGGAGAGTTAAATCGAAAAAATATTCAAGTAAATTACGGACTTTCTTATAAAAATTCTTGGAGTAAAAATCAGTTGCTTCGAGAAAATATTTACGAATCTTCAACCCTAAAGGCTTCTTCCGGATCTTCATTTTTAGTAGATGGCAGTATTTTAGAAATGCATTATGATAATATTACTCGAACTGTTTTAAAAAGAAATGCTACCAGTATGCTCATTTCATTATTACTGGTTACCAGTATTATTATCTGTTTATTATATCTTCTGAAAGTAATTCAGAAGCAAAAAGAGTTAGCCGAAATAAAGAATGATTTAATCAGTAATATCACTCATGAATTTAAAACTCCCTTGGCTACAATAAGTGTTGCCTTAGAGGGTATTCAGCGATTTAATCTTGAAAACGATTCAGAAAAGAGTAAAAAATATGCTCAAATGTCCAGAGAAGAAGTGGAGAAACTCACGATGATGGTCGAAAAATTATTGGAAACAGCAACATTAGATAGTGACAGTTTACATTTAAATCTTCAAGAAACAAATCTGGTATCAGTACTGGAAAAGGCTATCACAATTGATGAAGATTTATTAAATGGAAAAACTATTTCATTTTCCAATACTATTTCAGAATGTATTGTGAAAGTAGATCCATTTCATTTTGAAAATGCCATCAATAACATTATTGACAATGCTTTAAAATATGGAGGAAATAGTATAGACATTTCACTTCAACAAGATTCTTCTGAAATCAAAATTTCTTTAAAGGATAATGGAAAGGAGTTAAGCAAACAACAAGCTATAAAAATATTTGAAAAATTTTATCGCGTACCAAAAGGAAATACTCACGATGTAAAAGGCTTCGGAATTGGTTTGTATTACACTAAGAATATTATTGAAAAACACGGAGGAAGCGTAACAGTTGATGTGAAAAATGGCACAACTTTTATTATAACTTTGCCTGTTTAAAAAAATAGGAATGGAAATAAAAAATGAAAAAATAAACATACTTCTCGCTGAAGACGAGCCTGCTTTGGGGCAGATAATTAAAGAAAGTCTTGAAACGAGAAACTTTGATGTTACCCTATGTATTAATGGTGAGGAAGCGTTTACAAAATATAAAAAAACACAGCCTAAGTTATTGGTCTTAGATGTTATGATGCCTAAAAAAGACGGTTTTACTTTGGCAAAAGAAATTAGACAAGAAGATACTACAATCCCTATTATTTTTTTAACAGCAAAATCTCAAACACAAGATGTGGTGGAAGGGTTTTCAATTGGCGGGAATGATTATTTAAAAAAACCATTTAGTATGGAAGAGCTGATTGTTAGAATTAATGCATTACTTGACAGGTCTTCATTACAAAAGAAAACCGAAATCATCCAAATAGGAAGTTATACTTTTAATTTTCCAAAGCAAACCATTCAACTAAATGGAGCATCAGATTCTACTATGCTTACCCATAGAGAGGCTCATTTACTTTTTCATTTATACAATACTAAAAACGAAGTGTTGGATCGCTCCTTTATCCTTAAAAAACTTTGGGGTAATGATGATTTTTTTAGTGGGAGAAGTATGGATGTGTTCATTAGTAAACTAAGGAAGAAACTGAACCAAGATAACAATGTTCAAATTGTGAATGTAAGAGGATTTGGTTATAAATTAATTTGTTGATTTAACTCTGCCAGAGTTATAACTCTGGCAGGGTGTCAACTCTGGAAGAGTTATTTAAATTAATTAACCTTATCCTGAATATTATATACCTTACCTCATTGCTTCATTTTATTGAACTTCCCATATTAAAGCCAAAACAAAAAGTTAATTCATTATAGTCCCCTAAAATGGATAAGTTATAACTCTGGCAGAGTTATAACTCTGGCAGGGTTAATTCTTTTCACTACCTTGTAATCGTTTTGAAAAAAGTCTTCCTTTTACTTATATTCCCCATTCTTGCTTGGTCTCAGGAATTGTCTCTTGTTGAAAAAACCGATCTAGATGTCGATACATTTATTGGAATCGATTCTTATAATGAATTGTTTTATATAAAAGATCAAGTACTTTATAAAAGATCCGCAAGCTCCATTTTCAACTTTAAAGATTTTCAATTGGGAGAGATCCATTCCGTGGATATTGCCAATCCAATGAATATTGCTGTTTATTATTCCGATTTCAACACGGTTGTTTTATTAGATAATAGATTAACTGAAATTGAACGAATTAACTTCAACGACTTAGCAGATTTTACAAATACAAGTAATGCTACTCTGGCAGCTAATAATAGTTTATGGATTTTCAATATCGATCTCCAACAATTAGAGTTATATAATTATCGTTCCCAAAATAAGGTGTTGGTTTCACAACCCATTCAAGGTGTAGTTTTATCTCAAGCAAGTAATTTTAATTATTGCTTTATTCTTACTGAAGAAATGATAAGGGCCTATAATATCTATGGAAGTTTACTAAATGAATTTGAAAACAATGGTTTTGAGAAAATAATTCAACTAAATGAAAACCTGATAGCTATAAAGAATAATGACCTTTATTACATCTCTAAGGAGACCAAAGAAACCACTCAAATAATTTCTCCCGAAATAAACATAAAAGACTTGCAGCTTACGCAAGATTTCCTTTATATTTATGACGGAAAAAAATTACATACTTTTAAACTAACACAAGCTAAGTAATACTTTATGCACGTTGCAATTGCAGGAAACATAGGTTCAGGAAAAACGACATTAACACGTCTATTAGCAAAACATTATAAATGGAAACCTCAATATGAAGATGTAGAGGACAATCCATATTTGGACGACTTCTACAACAAAATGGAACGCTGGTCCTTTAACCTTCAGGTTTATTTTTTAAACAGTCGGTTTAGACAGATCCTTGATATTAGAAAAAACAAAAGGACTATCATTCAGGATCGTACTATTTATGAAGATGCTTATATTTTTGCTCCCAACCTTCATGCAATGGGCTTGATGACCAATCGAGATTATGAAAATTACAGGTCTTTATTCGATCTTATGGAAAGTGTTACCGAGTCTCCAGATCTACTTATTTATTTGAGGAGTTCTATTCCAAACTTAGTTGAACAAATTCATACAAGAGGTCGTGAATATGAAAACTCTATAAGCATTGAATACTTAAGCCGATTAAATGAACGCTATGAAGCATGGATCGATAAATACGATAAGGGAAACCTTATTATCTTTGATGTGGACAATATCAACTTCGTAGATGACCCAGAAGATCTTGGTGAGGTCATTAATAAGATCGATGCTGAAATTCACGGCTTGTTTTAGCTTCGACATCACTTCGACCTACTCAGTGACCAAGCTTTGGCTCTTCAAATCATTCAATTAGTACTATACAATAAACTTGTTTAAATAAAAAAACCTACTAGATTTTGAAAACCTCTTATGTTTGTATTTATAAGAAAATAAGTATAAAAGTACTTGTTATTTTTGATCCAAACAAAGAATAAGAACAGAATAGGATTAAGGTAAAAACCTAGACAACAGATTTTGTATGTCCACTACTAGATAATCATCCTATTCTGTATTTTTCTAAGAGCCTGAACAGTATTAAGAAACTATGCTTTATGT
>Ga0164313_10001003_pt1 | contig 24221 bp, 25 predicted proteins | sample GuaBasSedimGuay4_FD_113735 | JGI IMG/M metagenome (GOLD analysis project Ga0164313, IMG submission 113735) | Subseafloor sediment microbial communities from Guaymas Basin, Gulf of California, Mexico - Guay4, Core 4569-4, 0-3 cm | ecosystem: Environmental > Aquatic > Marine > Hydrothermal vents... | reverse complement strand
TGCTCCTATGCAGGAAAAATATTAGGTGGTATAGTGAACGACCGTAAGCTACCTGTTGAGATACGCCAGCAAGCGCTCTATTTCTGCGGTGAGGTTGGTTACTTGAACACAGCGATTTCTATCAGGAACCTCATTCAAAGAATTGAAAAAAACAGAGCCAGATCAGGGCTGATAACTCCCCGTAAAAGGCAACTTGATGAGGAAAGGCTTTTTCCTTACGCGGTGACTGCTCTTGGAAAACTGGAAGGATCTAAGGAATAATCAGGGACAAGTATGTCTAAGAAAACATCTATTCTTTTATCAATAATACCGCTTGTATTGGCTTTGGTTTTATTCCTTATTGGCCCCGATTCTGCCCGGGCGTCTGAATCCAATCAGCAGCCAACAGTCTCAATCCCCACTGTCACTGGAACTGCAATAGGCCCGTTCGCAACTGTATACTCAGAGCCAGAAGATCAGATCAATGTTCGGTCCGGACCGGATGTTTTTTATCCGAAAGTTGGTGTGCTGATTAACCGTCAGGTAGTGCCTGCATTGGCACGTACTGAAGGCGGTGCTTGGGTAAAAATTGTCTACCCTGGAGTCCCTGAAGGTGTTGCCTGGGTATATGGTGCTTACGTTCGCTTAACCGGTGAGCTGCCTATTGTTCCTAAACCCCCTACGCCAACACCGGAAACAACGCCGACCATCGACCCTACGTTGGCATCCCAGTTCATATCTGAGATTCCGCCAACCCGCAAACCCACTTTTACCCCAGCGCCACCGTTGGTTGTGCCAACCTTTCAGCCGGTTGGGGCATCCAGTGGAGCGGGAGGTTTACCAAGCGGTTTCATCATCCTAGGCTTGGTATCTGTAGGATTATTTGGATTGTTGGTTTCATTCTTGCGCCGATCCTAGGGCTATTGTTAATTTTAGATCAGGAACTTTAGCCGCATCCGGCAGCGGGATCGCATCCGGCACAACTTGAAGTTGCGGTGTTTGGCGCAAGCTGTTCTATTTGAAAACCGCTCTGACCATTTTCTTCTACGAATTTAATGGTGGCTTTTTGCAAATAAGCAAGTGTCTGGCCATCTACGATGACCTGTACGCCATGGCTGGAATAAACCTGGTCACTATCGCTGACCTTGTCATCCAGGGACAAGCCGTACTGAGGACCCCCTCAACCAACCCCGGCGACAAATATCCGCAGGGAGTGTGTGACAAGGTTCTGTTCTTTTAATAGGGTTTTAACTGCGATTGCTGCTTCAGGAGTCAGGTTGATAGCTTGAGAGTTTTCCATGGATTTCCCGTGGTCTGAAATGAATAAAAACCTGACCTGCATTTTAGCAGGATTCGAGGAGGTGTCAACGGCAAATCAAGGCTTTGTTACACGTCTAGAGAGAAAGGCAGGATAAAGTTCACCTCTTTTTCTCCTCCCGGAGTAAAAGAGATCTAAGAGGTATTCACCGCTGGCAGGGTTTTTCTCCTGGATGTTATAATCCAGCTGAGTTTTTTTATCCCTATTTTATCAGGAGTGATAGTTTTGACAAAAAGGATCCTTTCTGTACTCGCTCATCCTGACGACGAATCTTTTGGTATGGGTGGAACACTGGCAAAATGTGCCAGTGAGGGGGTGAAAGTAACCCTGATCTGTGCGACCCGCGGGGAGGCTGGAGAGGTTGATCCGGAATGCTTAGTTGGTTATGATTCCATCGCTGATCTGCGGGTTCATGAGCTGAACTGCGCAGCCAAAGCTTTGGGCATTGAAAACGTCCATTTGTTATCTTACAGGGATTCCGGGATGACAGGAAGCGTGGATAATGAACATCCCCGCGCCCTGATCAATGCCCCCCTGGATGAGGTTGCTGGGAAGATTGCTGAATATATTCGGGAGATCAAACCCCAGGTGGTCCTTACCTTTGATCCAGTGGGCGGATACCGGCACCCAGATCATATCTTCATTAACAGGGCAACCACAAAGGGGGTTTCATTGGCAAGGGATCCGGAATTTGAAAGCAGCTCACCTCCCTACCAGCCGTCCAGGCTTTTCTACCATACCATCCCGCGCCGTTTTATTCGATTCAACGTACGACTGTTAAGAATGCTTGGCAAAGACCCCAGCAAATATGGGAAAAACCAGGATATCGATCTAACCCAGCTGGCGGAAGATGACTTCCCCATTCACGCCCGGATTTCTTATGGTCCCTATCGTTCTGCAAAACTGGCTGCATCCGCATGTCATGCCAGCCAGGGAGGCAGGGGATTGACGAGAGGGCCCATGCGCCTGTTTGCCTGGCTTTTTGGGGGCAGAGCCCAAGATCAATTTATGCAGGCCTACCCGCCAATTGGAGAGAACAAGGTACCGGTGAGGGATGATTTGTTCGCTGGAATCGATACCGGGTAATTCCGCTGGAAAGAAGACCAAACCCTCCTGATCAATCCAGGAGGGTTTTCTGTTTTGTTTTATTGAAGCCCGGTCAGGGGAGATAAGTGATATGGATGAGTGGATCTGGCCATTCCATAACACATTTAAAGGCGGCGCCGGCATCATCGTGCTCCAATTCCATCCGGAATTGGAAGTGTCCCGCACCTTCATCACCGATAAAATCCTGCAAGATGCTGGTGATATCGATCGGTGAAGCGATTTCTGCGCCAGAGGGGACGGAAAATATACTGACAGAGGGCACTTGATTAAAGTCGGAGGGATAATCTGCCGTGGTCCCATAATCGATCCGGCCTGCTTTTAGGGGGTGCAGGAACTCAAAACAGCTGTTGCCTGAAAAATTACTGACGTCCAGGGTGGCAGATTGGATAGTCGAGCTGGAAGACAGACCAGCCAGGATGCTGAGATCATAATCCAGGAAAGCGCGCAGTGCATCTCCGTTGGGTGCAATTCCCAAACGGGTATCGCTACTCCTGCCTCCCTGGCTTAACGTTTTGCTGTAGCCAGATCGGTGGAGAATGGAGGATTGAGGTTCAGGTGTATTTGTCGGGACCACTACTTTAATTTCAACCCAGAAATAGCCACTGTCACTGTTCTCTATTCCGAAGATTTCATCGGATGAATCACGCACTTGCCAGTTGCCGCGGTACGTCCCGGCAGAATCAGGAGAGATGAGATCAACTGAAACCTCAACAATCTGCCCGGGAGCTACTGTTCCGGTTGTGATCTGAACTGCGCTGGGTGCACCCAGCGCGTCGCCGCTGGAGAACACAATGTCATACCCGCTGGTCCAGGTGCATGAGCCCACATTTTTCAGACTCCAGGTTTTGGTAAAAGTCTCTCCTGGCTCAAACATGGTTCCATCTGGAATGGTGACATCGTCGATAAACTTTGCCAGGTTGCAGGGAATTGGAGTGACCGAGGGGGTGGCTGTATTCGGGATGGGAGTACCGGAGGGTTGGGGTGTATCTTCAATTCCGGAATCAGGAGTTTGGGTGTTTGTAGATGGAAGCTGGTCGGTGGGTTGGACAGAAGCAACCAAGCCGGCGGCCACAGTTTTCGCAACAGATGTGTTGATTATCGCGGTCTGGTCAACAGAGGAAGATGTTGACCTGGGCATGTTGCAGGCAGCCAGCAGCAGGAGAAGCAAGCTGGTGGTTAGGGCATAAACGATCTTTTTCATTCTGGTCCTCTCTTTTGGTCAATGGTATAGGTTGATAGCCTTGTCTGTTAATAGGTGCTTTGTTGAGATAGAAACAACGCTACCCTGCATCCCTTTCCTTGACAAGATAGATTCCCGGGATGCTGATCAGCGTTGTAAGTCCTTTGATGATCATATTGCTGAGAAAGATGGAGACCACTACCGACGGTGCCATTACCCCCCAAAAGGCCAGGAAACTGAACAGGAAGCTGTCAACAGGAATGCTGATCGCGTTGCTGAACACGACTCGGGCCCATTGATAACGCCGGGTCACTTTTTCCACCCAGATCCGGTATCCTTCTGTGTCGATCAGTTCAGCGATTACCTCGGCTACAATCGACGCCAGGACTATTCTCCAGACCGGGGAGAGCAGGGCGCCAAACGCTGTCTGGGGGCCAACAGCCAGGTCCGGGGGCAGACTGGTGACAAATTTAAAGAACAGGGCCATGAAGATATTCACACCAGCTGCTGCCAAAATCAGGGTGCGGGCGATTTTTATGCCGGCTACTTTATGGACCATATCGCGCAGGGTGAAAGTAAGGGGATAAATAAAAGTACCTGCGTCAATAGAAAAGCCGGCAACAAATACGATTTGCAGGCTGGCGATATCAGCCAGCATCTGGGCAGCGATATAAAGAACCGCTACCAGAATAGCTGATCTCAGTAATTCATTTGAGCTGCTTTCCAGCTGCTGAGTTTGACCCTTCATAGCTGTTGGTCTCCGGGAGATAACCCTTCCAGGGCTTGTTTGATGTGGTGAGCGTTAGCGTCAAGTTCCTCGCGGGTGGGCAGTTCCGCATAACGGGGGCTGAATTGAAAACCAAATCCATCCCCCTCAAAGCGGGGGATGATGTGCAGGTGAAAATGCGGCACTTCCTGCATAGCCGCTTTCCCATCAGCCAGGAAGAGATTGATCCCTTCACATTGTACGCCGCTTTGCCGAACCGCGAAGGCTAACTTTTGAGCGATAAGAAAAATATGCGAAGCTGTTTCAGGTGGTAAACCGGCCAGGTCTGCTATGTGCTCATTCGGCATCAGGAGCACATGACCGGCGTTGACGGGCTGGATATCCATGATCGCTGAACAGACCTCGTCCTTATACACAAAAGAACTGCTAAGATCGCCGGCGATGATTTTACAAAATGGGCAATCTGCCATAGGTAGCTCCTTCCGCGGCCGGTCTATTCCTCCGGGATATCGGGGGCGTTGAGGGCTTTGTTGACTCCGGAGATAAGCCGGCCATTCTCTATTAATGACTTGACTTGATCGATCTCCGGACCCCAGAGGGTATCTCCTGGCTGGTAGGGCACATTGTCGCGAATGATTTTATGGGCAGCCGCACTGCCCCTGCCAGGATTAAGTTCTGGATGCGCCCGCAAGCGCAGATCCAGCGCTCGGGCGGCAGTGTAGAGTTCGATGGCAAGGATATGGCGGGTGTTATTTACAATTTGAAGAGCGTGTCTAGCGGCTGTCATGGCATTGGCGTTGTGATCTTCCTGGGATGCGGATGTTGGCAGGGAATAGATCGAATCCGGACTGGCCAGGGCCCGATTCTCAAGTACCAGAGAAGCCGCTGTATATTGCGGCATCATCATCCCGGAATTCAATCCGGCGGCTTGGTGGTTGTCAACAAGCATGGGAGGGAGGTCTTCGTTTAATCGGCCGTCTGTTAACCGATAGATCCTCCTTTCAGAGATGCCGGCGATTTCAGAGAGTGCGATCGCAATGAAATCCATAACCATGCCAACCGGCTCTCCATGGAAATTACCTCCGGATATAGCCTCACCATCAGGGAATAGCAAGGGGTTGTCTGTGGCAGCGTTTACTTCCCGCTGGATCACATTTTTAGCAAAGTCCAGCGTCTCGTAAACAGGACCATGAACCTGTGGGCTGCAGCGCAAGGAATAAGCATCCTGGACCCGATCTGTTGAATCCAGTAAAGTGCTGCCCCGGGTGAGGGCGAGGATCCTTTTTGCGAACCTGATCTGACCTGGATGCTGGCGGGATTGATGGATGCGGGGATCAAAGGCGCTGGAGATTCCCAGGAGACTTTCCAGACTCAAGCTGAGTGCGATCTCTGATATTGCAAGCAAATTCTCCACCTCAGCGCAGACCAGGGAGGCGATGGCAGCGGAGAAAGTTGCCCCGTTATTTAGAGCCAACCCTTCTTTTTCTTCCAGAATGATCCGCTGAATGCCGGCCTTGGCCATGGCTTTTTTCCCTGAATAGATCTTTCCCTGATAGGTGGCGTACCCTGAGTGTTCTTCAAGGTCTTGCTGATCCGTGGACAAGACCAGGCCAAGGTGAGAAAGCGGGGCGAGATCCCCGGAGGACCCCAGGGAACCCTGGGAAGGGATATTTGGATGGACTCCCTTGTTGAGCATTTCCAGGAGGGTGTTGATCAGAACCAGCCGGACGCCAGAATAACCCTTGGCCAATGTATTTGCCCTGATCAATATAGCTGCCCTCACCACTTCAACCGGCAGGTTGTCTCCCGTACCCACTGCATGGCTGAGGATCAAGTTCCGATTTAAGGTTCGAATTTCCTCCCGGGAGATCTTCTTGTCAGCAAAGATCCCAAAACCGGTATTGATACCGTAGACAGGTGTGCCTCGTTGGATGATCTTCTCGACCCATTCTCTGGATTGAGTGATTTTTTGAGTAGATTCTGGTGAGAGGACTACTTCTTCTCCTCCGAATGCCACCCGCTGGATTTCAGCGAGGTTAAGTGAATGTCCATCTATTTCAATCATAAAGGTTTTCCCTTGGGTTAAACTCACAACCAGTTTGTTGTGATCTGTTTACCACGGCAATGAGGGTTCCTTGCAGGGAGTTATTCCCTGGTCGATGTATTTGTACATGGTAACGTTGCTGAAGGGTTCTCCCAGAATATTGTCGTGAACTGCCCAGGAGCGCAATCGGATTTGACCGGCAGCCCTGGGGTCTCTGAAGGGATTACTCCCATCGAGGAGGGGCAGCAGATCACCGCCTTGGGAGAATCCCTCATTGATCCGTTTCACGAATCCTTTTCCCTTCTGGTAATGAAAATGGTAGCGCTCAAAAACGATTGCCACGTGATAAAAAAGTGGTTCGACAAAAAACAAATCGTGACCCAGACAGGAAACGAATTGTTCAAACTGGCGGAGGGATTCCTTAAAAAGATGGGGGCCTCGGTAGATCTGGCCGGGTGCCAAGCCCCCTTGAAGGGCTTTGAGTTCTTCTTCCAGGTTGCGGTGATTGGTGCCAAAACCGGTTTTTGTGCCATCGGGCATGACGTCGACGTTATAGCGGGGGGAATTGACGTCATTCATCCCATACAGGAGGATGTGGATCTGCCCGTGGATTGTATCCGTAATGTGTCCGAAAATTATCGGGTCTTTGGCATCTGCTTGGTGGAATAGGGCTATTTCGACGTCCGCTGTTCCTGGATCGCAGTTCAAGTGGAAAAGATCCCCGCCATCCTGATCCCGAAGGTCTTGCGAAACACCAAACAAATCGAGTAGCTCAGGGGGGATGATTTTACTATATATCTCCCTTTTTTGATCAGAAGGCAACTCGTTTAGTCCGGCGATGGTTGAAGGAAAACTCATAGCAATTTCCCGCTGGAAAGGGCCTGCTAAAAACCGATGTTTTTTAGCTCCCTCTCTGTCTGCCGTTTGATATCCCGATCGGTGATATCTTTTCTTTTGTCATGCAGTTTTTTACCTCTTGCCGCCGCGATCTCGATCTTGGCTTTGCCGCCGGACAGGTAAACCCGTAAGGGCACAATGGTATTGCCTTTGATGCGGACCGTATCCCACAGTTCGAGGATTTCTTTTTTATGTAGGAGAAGTTTTCTGCGCCGGTGGGGGTCGTGGTTAAAGGAGCTGGCCTGTTCGTAGGGATGGATGTAGGAATCTACCAGCCAGGCCTCCTCTCCATCGACATAAACGTATGCCTGATCAATGCTGATCTGGTGATTGCGTATGGATTTTATTTCAGAGCCCTGGAGAACAATTCCCGCCTCGTACGTATCCAGGATTTGGAAGTTAAAATAGGCCTTTTTGTTTTTGGCAATCGTCTTGCTACTCATGCGACCCATTTTAACACAGAATAACCGGCAGCCCGGACCTTACTCAACGACGATCCGCGTGCCGTGACCTGTTTTTTGCCAGGCGCAATGATCCAAGTAGGGAGGATCATAGGCGGGGTTTGTCCAGCAGAAGAGCCATTTTGCGTCGCTGTTTCTCATGTTAATGCAGCCGTGGCTCATTCGATTGCCAAAATTATTGTGCCAATAGGTGCCGTGGAAAGCAACCCCGGTATCATAAATAAAGAAAGTCGCCCAGGGAACTCCTGGAAGCGTATAGCTGCCTGGTGCTCCAGTGGCAATTGCCCCGCCCATGTGTTTTGAGGGGTACTTAGAGGTCACATGGAAAGTTCCCCTGGGAGTAGCGGTTGCAAAAGGATCATTTAATTCGACTTCCTTGTATCCCAAACCTGAGGAGATTTCTGTCCTGTAAACCAAGACGTGATCCTCGTAGGCGGACAGGATCTGGTCATTGAGAGAGACGTGAATGCGCTTCTTCTCCGGCGGCACATGGATGCTGGTAGGCAGGTATTCAATGTCCTGGATCAATCTTAAATGATCCCTCCGGACATAGTAGACCAATGAATCGGAAAGCTGGGAGGTAAGTTCGTACCAGGGAGTTCCATCCGGGCCAGGCTTGATCCCCGTGATCCAGTGTGTGGTTTCATAGTACAGCCGGTATTTTAATTTCCAACCCTGGTACTTGTTGTAGGAATAAGTATCGGTAAATGGGACTGTGATCTCGGCCAGATTGCCACATTCGGATACCTTTTCAACAGGCTGGTTCAAGCGATAGCGGGTAAGCTGGACATAGGTTCCGGGCAGATATCCTCCCCAAACCCTGTACCATTTATCTGGCGTGCCTTTCTCCCGGGGGATTTCCAGTTCGTAATAAAGGTGGAGAAGTTCGTCAAAGGTGGTATCCCGGACGATTTCACTGTCCTCATCTGGCTCACGATAGATTGAGATCACCTTATCGTCTGCCGCAATCCGTCCGATAACCCCGCGTGTTTTCTTGAAACCCAAAACAGGAGCCCTGGATTTAAATCCGGCTCCCAGCAGGGTAAAGAGGGAAAGCTTTAAAAAATTCTTACGCGATAATGGACTCAAGGCTGCCTCCCATCCAAATTCTATCCAAGAGTTCCTGGAAAGGCAAGCAAGCCGTTATCCATCCGCTGAAACTGGCCACAGAGTCTCCTTGTATAATACAGATGAACACAGGAGTTCAAGGAATGGAATGGCCAGCCTATAGGGATCTTTATCAAGCCGGGATATTGCAAGAAAGAGCAGAGGAGATTTACCAGAAACTGGAGTGCTGTGATCTCTGTCCCAGGAATTGCCAGGTAAATAGGCTCAAAGGGGAAATTGGCAGCTGTGGTGTAGGGGAGTTAGCTTGGGTGAGCAGTCACGGCCCACATCATGGAGAGGAAGCGCCCTTGCGCGGCCGCTATGGGTCAGGAACGATTTTTCTAAGTGGATGTAATTTGAGCTGTGTCTACTGCCAGAATGCAGAAATCAGCCAAAAATTATCCGGACGCCCAGTTACCCCGCAAGAGCTGGGGTCCTATATGCTCGAACTGCAGGCGCTTGGCTGCCATAATATCAACCTGGTATCCCCAACTCATGTTGCTGGCCAGATCGCCCGGGCGATCGCCTGGGCAGCGGAAGGTGGCTTATCCCTGCCCATTGTCTACAATAGTGGAGGATACGATAAGCTGGAGACACTTGCTCTGCTGGATGGCATCGTTGATATTTATATGCCAGATATGAAATACAGCCAAGCAGAGAAGGGAGAACGGTATTCGGGAGTGCCAGATTACCCCAGGGTCAATCAAGAAGCGGTTCTGGAAATGCACCGCCAGGTAGGGGATCTGGTACTGGATTCCTCGGGTATAGCCCGCAGGGGATTGCTGATCCGCCATTTGGTCCTGCCTGCAGGGCTGGCAGGATCTTCCGGGATCCTGTGTTTTATCGCAGAGAGGATATCCAGGCATACGTATTTGAATATTATGGATCAATACCACACTGCCTATCAGGCCTGGCAGTATCCAGAGCTGGACCGCCGCATATCCAGGGATGAGTACCAGGCTGTGGTCAGAGAGGCAAAATACTTGGGTTTCGAGCGGTTGGATCTGGCTTAATAGCAAAGATCTCTTTCCATCCGTGAGGAGGGAAAATCTGCCTAAATATACTGGCTTCAATGGAGGACGAACTTTCTCCCTGATGTTATAATACGATCAATTAAACCAATCTGGATATAATATTTTCTGTGATTTTGGTGCTATCCAATCTCCCTTGTTTTGGAGGAGTTTTATGTCAGGACATTCAAAGTGGTCAACAATTAAACATAAAAAAGCGCAGGCTGATGCCCGCAGGGGCGCGGTGTACACAAAGCTTGCCAAGGAAATCCAGATAGCGACCCGGGAAGGGGGAGGAGATCCGAACGTCAATTTCGGCTTGCGGCTGGCCATTGACCGTGCCAAGGCTGCCAATATGCCCAATTCGAATATTGAACGGGCGATCAAAAGAGGCACAGGGGAAGACAAAGACGCCGCAGCCATGGAGAAGATCTATTATGAAGGGTATGCTCCCCACGGTGTGGCCGTCATTCTCAACTGCATCACCGACAACCGCAATCGCACTGTGTCTGATATTCGCCATGTGCTCACAAAACACGGTGGAAGCATGGGGCAGGAAGGCTCAGTCTCCTGGCAGTTCACTCGGAAATCCTTTTTTAACATCCCGGCTGATCAGGCGAGTTATGATGATTTATTTGAGATAGCTGCCGAGGGAGGAGCAGACGATGTGCTGGAAGTGGACGATTATTATGAGATCATCGGACCGGTGGATGCTTTTAAAAATATCTTTGATAAGTTGAAAGCTTCCTCGATAACCCCTGATGATTCCGGGCTCAGGATGGATCCCAATCAGGAAATTGAGTTGGACCTGGAGGAGACTGTTCAGGTGATGAAGGTGATCGATGTGCTTGAAGAGCTTGATGATGTCCAAGAAGTCTATTCAAATTTGAAGATCACAGATGAAGCCCTGCAAGACTTGGCGTAGGTGAATGGCCAGCTCTCGGACAGTCATCGGGATTGACCCAGGCACAGCGATCACCGGCTACGGCATCATCCGGGAACAACCTTCGGGAGACCTGGTGTGGGTGTCTCATGGGGTCATAACTACACCCAGCGATTGGGATGAACCCCAGCGCTTGCTCCATTTGTACCGGGCGATGCTGGACATCATCAAGGATAACAAACCTGATTGCTGTGCTGTAGAACGGTTGTTTTTCCAGAAAAATGTCAAGACAGCCCTGAAAGTTGGCCAGGGACGCGGGGCTGCACTGATTGCTGCGGCGGAAGCAGGGCTTGAGATTGGAGAGTATACTCCGCTGGCAATAAAGCAAGCTGTTGTCGGGTATGGAAACGCAGACAAGAATCAGGTCCAGCAGATGGTAAAACTGCTGCTGGGTTTGGAAGATATCCCTGAGCCTGATGACGCAGCAGATGCCTTGGCTGTCGGGATCTGCCATCTTCATACCACCAGAAGAATCTATAACACATAGAAGATGATTAATTCAGAGCTCTTTCTACGATTCGGTTCAGCTATCCTGATTGGCATATTAATCGGCTTGCAGCGGGAGTACGCCTACGGGGCGAAGAACCACACTGGCCTGGTTGCTGGAGCGCGGACTTATGGTTTGATGGCCTTGTTTGGGGCATCCGGGGCGCTTCTGGCGGATGGCCTGGCATCACCCTGGGTGTTTAGTGTTGTTGTTGTCCTGGTGGGGGTTATGGTTGTGGTGGCTTATTTTATCACTGCTTCCGAGAGAGATGAGATTGGGATGACATCCGAGGTTGCTGCCCTGCTGACCGTCCTCATCGGCGGGATTTGTTATTATCACTCGATCGAGGTCGCAGCAGCCCTGGGTGTCGCGACTACGGTGCTCCTGGCGGTCAAATGGGAGTTCAAAAAACTTGTCACGATCATCACCCGGGAAGATGTATTCGCCACACTTCAGTTCGCCGTGATCACGGCGATTATCCTTCCTGTTCTGCCCAATCGGACATTTGGACCCCCGCCCCTCGATGTTTTAAACCCTTACCAGATCTGGGAAATGGTCGTTTTCATCTCGGGGATAAATTTCCTGGGGTATATCCTGATCAAGATCGTTGGTCCCCGAAAAGGTCTGGGAATCAGCGGGATCCTGGGCGGGTTGGCCTCCAGCACAGCAACAACCATGAGTTTCTCCCAGCGGAGCAAGGCGCAGAACGAGTTGGACAGGCCATTTGCGGTAGCGATCATCACCAGTTGGGTGATCATGTTCGTCCGTATTGTCCTTGAAGTAGCAGTAGTTAATCGTCAGCTGCTTCCCCTGATCTGGCCAGCGATGTCTGCCATGGGAGGTGCTGGGCTTTTGTACGCCCTATATTTGTATTATTCCCAAGCGGCAATGGATGAAGAGGAAATGCAGCTCTCGAACCCCTTTGAATTGGGCCCGGCGCTAAAATTCGGGTTGATCTACGCCTTGGTACTATTGATCGTAAAAGCAGCCGAGTTATATATCGGCGAAAAGGGTATTTTCCTCACCAGTTTTGTGGCCGGGTTGGCTGATGTCGATGCAATCACTCTATCTATATCGGACCTGACCAGATCAGGCGGATCCATTCCTTTGACCATCGGTAAAGCGGGAATTATCCTGGCCGCGATCTCGAATACAGCAACCAAAGGGGCCCTGGTATTTTTCATGGGTTCTAAAACACTCGGGCTGCGGGTGCTGCCAGCGTTCGTGCTGATCCTGCTGATCGGTCTGGGATTTATAGTCTTATTTTGAGAGGTACATGATGATTGCCAGCATACAAGGAAATGTCATCCGGTTTGGAGAGAATTACCTTGTAGTGGATACGGGAGGTATCGGATACCAGGTATTCGTGCCTGCCCACATATTTGACGGGCTGCGCTTGGGAGAAACGATTTCATTATTCACCCAGCTGATTGTCCGGGAAGATTCATTGACCCTGTTTGGGTTTCGTGATCAGGACGAGTTAGGACTCTTCCAAGAATTGATCCGGGTGAATGGAGTGGGGCCGCGCCTGGCGCTGGAAGCTCTTTCCACACACTCACCGGACGTTATTAAACGGGCTGTATTGAACAAACAGGAGGAGATCTTCTCTCAGGTAGCAGGCATTGGGAAAAAGACCGCCCAGAAAATCATCCTTTCCCTCGAGGATCGGATTTCATTTGAGGATCAGCTATTGTACACGCCTGAATCAGTCGGGATCCATGACGAAGTTCAGGAAGCCTTAACAAGTTTGGGGTATACCATTCTGGAGGCTCAGGCTGCCATTCAAACCATTCCAGAGGACGCTCCCCTGGACCTGGAGACACGGTTGACAATCGCGCTGCGATTCTTCAGCTGACGTCGTTTGCTAGACAATCTGCCAACTATCAGTTATCATCTATTCGGTTACTGCAGGCAGTTAAAAATCGGCATAATTTTACGCGTAACATGCAGCATGCTTGAGTATGATAGAAGTATGTAGAAGGCATGTTTTTTCGCTCACAATGGAGGTATAGTGACTGAATCCATTCATCAAATAACCGCGGAATTTAAGAAATTTATTGATGATTTTCAGCCCTCATCAGGCGTGCAAAGCGTAGGCACTGTACTGGAGGCCGGCGATGGTATTGCCCTGGTCAGCGGTCTCTCTGATGTTAGGGCCCAGGAATTGGTTCAATTTGAAAATGGGGTCTTAGGCACGGCCTTTAACCTTGAGAAGGATAAAGTAGGCGTGATCATCATGGGGGAATACGACCACATTATCGAGGGCATGGAAGTCCGTTCTACAAACCGCATTACCTCCGTGCCGGTTGGCGATGGACTGATTGGCAGAGTAGTGAACGCCATTGGTCAACCCATTGACGGTAAGGGCTCGATCCACAGCAGCGGCTACCGGCCGGTGGAGGTCATCGCGCCTGGTGTGATCGAACGCAAGGATGTCGATCAACCTCTGCAGACAGGCATCAAAGCTATTGATTCCATGATCCCCATCGGTCGCGGCCAGCGTGAACTGATAATTGGCGATCGGCAGACAGGAAAAACCGCCATCGCCCTGGACACGATCATAAACCAGAAGGGGGAAGATGTCATTTGTATTTATGTGGCTATTGGCCAGAAGAAATCGGGAGTAGCCCGTACTGTGGCTACGCTCGAGGAATTTGGAGCCATGGAGCATACCATCGTGGTAGTCGCTTCAGCCGATGAGCCCAGCGCGCTGCAGTACATCGCTCCCTATGCCGGTTGTGCTATTGGCGAGGAATTTATGGAGGCCGGTCGAGATGCCTTGATCATCTATGACGATCTTTCCAAACACGCTTGGTCATATCGCGAACTCTCATTGTTGCTCCGGCGTCCACCCGGACGGGAAGCTTATCCAGGCGATTTGTTTTATCTCCATTCCCGCTTGCTGGAAAGAGCAGCCCGGATGGCTGATCATTTTGTGATCGTCCCCGAGGGTTATTCTGAGCAGCTGGCGGATGAAAAAGATGCCCTGAACGGAAAGACTTATATTGGCCCGTTGGCCTACGGTGACGCCGAAAAAGACCTTAAGGAGTTAGGTAAAGGAAAGATCGTCAAAGTGCGGGGATCGGGCGGATCTCTTACAGCGCTGCCGATCATTGAAACTTTGCTTGGCGATGTGTCCGCTTATGTGCCTACCAACGTTATTTCCATTACAGATGGGCAAATTTATTTGGAGAATGACCTCTTTTACTCTGGCATCCGGCCTGCTATCAATGCCGGCATTTCCGTGTCCCGGGTGGGGGGCGATGCGCAGCTGAAGGCGATGAAACAAGTTGCCGGACAGCTTCGCCTGGATATGGCAGCCTTCCGCGAGCTGGCGGCATTTGCCCAGTTTGGGTCAGATCTCGACAAAGCTACCCAGGCCCGCCTGGACCGGGGCCGGCGGCTCCGGGAAGTGCTTAAGCAGCCCCAGTTCTCTCCCGTGCCCATCGCCAATCAGATCGTGGTTATTTTTGCCGCGACGAATGGATATGCTGATGAAGTCAACCTGACGGATATGATGGATTGGGAGAATTCCCTGGTGCGTTATGTCGAGAGCAGCCACCCCGACCTGCTGAAAGCCATCCTGGATGCAAAACAAATCACTCCTGAAATTGAAGAGCGGTTGAAGGCTGCTTTGGATGACTTTTCATTCTAGGGAACTGACAAGGATTTGAAAGAAAATTCATGGCTAACGCGAGAGAAGTAAAGCAAAGGATAAAAAGCGTCAAGAGCATTTCCCAGGTGACCCGGGCGCTCCAGGCTGTAAGTGCGAGTAAAGTGCGCAAAGCGATCGATCAACTGGAGGATACCAGGCCTTATTCGGTCAAAGCCTGGCAGGTCCTGCAGCATATTGCACTCCAGCCGGACAGGGGCACTTTGCATCCCTTGCTGGAAAAACATCCCCAGGTAGAGCGGATCTTTGCCATTGTTATCACTGGAGACAGGGGGTTGGCGGGTGCTTACAATTCCAATGTCATCCGCATGGTGGATGATTGGGCCGCAAATCTAGAGGTTTCAGTTAAATACATTACGGTTGGAAAACGGGGCAGGGACCAGCTCCTGCGTCGGGGACGGGAGATACTGGCGGAATTCAGCAATCTCCCCCCTCAGCCTTCCTATGTGGATATTTCCCCAATTGGTACGCTGGCAATCGATCAGTTCATGGATGATCAAGTCGATGAGGTGTATTTGATTTACACCCAATTCGTCAATCGTATGCTGCACAAGCCGGTTGTTAAAAAGCTTCTTCCCCTTGAGACTGATCTGGAAGACAGGGTGAAAAAATTTGAAGGTGCGGAACCCCTGATCGGCGGATACATATTTGAGCCGGACCAGCGCTCGCTCCTGGAAGAGATCTTGCCCCGCTTTACGGTTCTGCAGGTATTTCATGCTGTGATTGAATCCCTGGCTAGCGAGCACTCAGCGCGGATGGTTGCCATGAAAAACGCAACTGACAACGCGACAGAACTGGCTGATGCGCTGCAACTGGAGTATAACAAAGCCCGTCAGCAGGCTATCACCAATGAGATGCTTGACATTGCCGGCGGCGCAGAAGCGATTTCTGAATAAGGATCAGCGGACAGATAAATAAGCAGGTTGGACGTGTAAATAAGTGGAGGATGTAATGACAGAAGCCAGCGGAAGGATCATCGAAATCAAAGGCGGTGTGGTCGATGCGGAATTTCCGGTTGAGTATCTGCCGAATATTTATGATGCCCTAGTGGTAAAAAATGATATTGGGGACGACCTCATCCTGGAGGTGGAAAATCACCTTGGAGATGGTGAAGTTCGCTGTGTGGCCATGGGACCAACGCCGGGCCTGAAAAGAGGGATGCCCGTGATTGCCACTGGTGCTCCCATCCAGGTCCCTGTAGGCGAGCAGGTACTGGGCCGGGTGCTTAACGTGCTGGGTGAGCCTGTTGATGGCAAGGGGGAAGTTACCTCGGATGTTTATTACCCCATCCACCGGGAAGCGCCTTCCTTTGAGGATCAGTCCACCACGGTTGAGATTTTTGAGACTGGTATCAAATCCATTGACCTGGTTGCGCCCTTTACCAAGGGCGGAAAAACAGGTGTATTTGGAGGTGCGGGAGTTGGAAAAACAGTCATTATTATGGAGCTGATCCGCTCAGTTGCCACTGAACATGAAGGGAACTCCGTCTTTGCTGGCGTGGGGGAGCGTACCCGGGAAGGCACTCAGCTCTACCGGGAAATGCTCGAATCCGGCGTTATGAAAGATACCGTGATGGTCTATGGTCAGATGAACGAACCCCCTGGACCGCGTTTGCGTGTAGCCCTTACCGGGTTGGCACTGGCGGAGAAGTTCCGGGATGAAGGACGAGATGTGTTGATGTTCATTGACAATATCTTCCGTTTCAGCCTCGCGGGCGCTGAAGTATCGGCGCTGCTGGGCAGGATGCCCTCCGCTGTGGGTTACCAGCCCACCCTGGCAACAGAAATGGGCAACCTGCAGGAACGCATCACGAGCACGAAAACCGGATCGATCACCTCGATGCAAGCGATCTACGTACCGGCTGATGACTATTCGGATCCTGCGCCGGTGGCAACCTTTACCCATCTGGATGCGACCATTGCCTTGGAGCGCTCTATCGCCGAGAAAGGCATTTACCCGGCTGTGGACCCGCTAACCTCAACTTCCCGGATCCTCGATCCCAATATCGTTGGTCAGGAGCATTACGAAACAACCCGGCGGGTGCAGGAGGTGCTTCAGAAGTACAAAGACCTCCAGGATATCATTGCCATTTTGGGTATGGATGAACTCTCCGAGGAAGACAAAATCGCTGTTTCTCGAGCCCGGAAGATTGAACGCTTTTTCTCCCAACCGATGTTTGTTGCCGAACAGTTCACCAACTTGCCCGGTAAATATGTGCCCATCAGTGAAACTGTCCGGGGATTCAGTGAGATCCTGGACGGCAAGCACGATCACCTTCCCGAAGATGCATTCATGCTGATCGGGACGATTGATGAAGCGGTTGAAAAAGCTGAGAAATTTGGCTGATAGTAGGAGCAGGTATTATGACTATCCGTTGTGAAATTGCCTCTCAGGACCGGTTGGTATATGAAGGTGATGCCGATATCGTAATCGTGCCTGGTGCCCTGGGAGAAATGGGGATCTTGCCCGGCCATGCCCCGCTGCTCTCAGCCTTGAATTTGGGTGTGATCCGCGTAAAAAGGGATCAAGAAGAAGAAGTCTTTACCGTGACCGGTGGTTTTATTGAGGTCCAGCCGGATTGCGTTACTATCTTGGCAGATGCGGCTGAGCACGTAGAGGAAATCGACGTTGAGCGGGCTCAACAAGCCATGGAGAGAGCGCAGCGCTTGCTGGACGAATACAGCGAGGAGGACACGGAGAATTACCTTCGGCTCCAAGCTGCGCTGCGCCGGTCTAATTTGCGTTTGAAAACTGTAGATCACTACCGCAGGCGTGGACAACGCTCAAGGCCTCCGGGAATGGGAAAATCAAGATAGGATATCTATGGCATTATTCTCGCAGGACTTTGGGATTGATCTAGGCACCTATTACACCATGATCTCGGAAGAGGGGGTGCTTCTCGACAGGGCGCCTACAGTTGCTGCCATCGCGATAGATGAGCAAAAAATAGTTGAGTTTGGCCAGGCTGCCAAAGACATGTACGGCAGGGTCCCAGACTCCCTGGAAATTGCCCACCCTCTCCAGCACGGTGTCATAGCTGATTTTGAAGTAACGATGATGCTGCTGGAACGGATGATTAAAAAAGTCACTGGTCCGATCCGGCTATTTCATCCCAGGATCATGGTAACCGTTCCCTATGGAGTGACCAGTGTGGAAAGCAGGGCTGTGCAGGAAGCGGTCCTGGAAGCTGGAGCCAGGGAGGTATTTTTAATCCCTCAGCCCCTTGCCGCCGCCATAGGCATTGATCTGCCCATTAATACGCCTACTGGAAATATGATCTTGAATTTGGGTGGTGGTGCTACCCAGGCAGCGGTTCTGGCCATGTATGGGATCGTCTCGGCTGGAACTCTCCGGAAAGGAGGGGGAGATTTGGACGAGGCCATCGCCACGTATGTCCGGCGTAAGTACGGCTTGATCATAGCGCAGCCTACAGCAGAGCGCATTAAACTCGAAATTGGTGCTGCAGTACCGCTGGACAGCAAGGCTGGGATCGAGGTTCAGGGACAGGATCAGGTAACAGGACTTCCCCAACCGCTGACACTGACCACAGATGAAGTAGTAGAGGCCTTGCAGCCACCCCTGAAAGAAGTTGTGGAAACAGCCAGGAAAGTACTTGAAAAGACCCCTCCTGAACTTGTATCGGACATTATTGATCGGGGAATCGCTCTTTGTGGAGGGACCGCGCTGCTGCCGGGGATGGAAAAGTTGCTCACGAAGGAACTTGGTGTTCCTACTTATCTGGTAGACAATCCGACTACCTGTGTCGTGGAAGGCGCATCCAAGGCTTTTTCACCAGGGATCTTCCCCAAGATCAGGCGCAGCTTGATTACCTGAGACAAAAGCTGCTATAAATAATAGAAGCCGCATCCCAGGTCGGGACGCGGCTTCTATTTCGCTGGAAGGCTATTTCAGGAAATAGCTCAATTTTTGAAGGTGCACGGATGGATCAATATGTTCGATCTGAACGCCATCCGGGGTCTTGATATAAATTGGGGCATAGTTCAAGATCGCTGTGATACCGACTTCGACCAGGTCATCGATAACATGTTGGGCATCTTCCGCTGGAATTGCCAGCACAGCGATCTGGATGTTATTTTCTGCCACGAAATCGCACATTTCCCGGATATCTTTGACAATCAAATCGCCGATCTTTTTACCGATTTTAACCGGGTCGATATCAAATATGGCTGAGACTTTAAATCCTCGATCGGTAAAGCCTTTATAGCGGGCCAGGCCGCTGCCCAGATCACCAGCGCCAATTACGATCATATCCCAGATCACGTCTGTGTTTAAGATCTGATTGAGTTTAGAAATCAAGAACTCTATTTCGTACCCTTTGCCCCTCTTTCCCAATTCACCGAAGTGAGAGAGGTCCTTCCTGATCTGGGCCGCAGAGATACCCAGCAATTGGCCCAATTCTCTCGATGAGGCATAGCTGTGGCCATCTTTTTGCAGGCGGATAAAAGCCCGGAGATAAAGCGGCAGCCTGCCAATAATAATGCGAGGTATGTGTTTGGTCATTATTTTTCCGATCAGGTGAATAGACAGGTACGATTTGTATGAGTTTTGTGATAATTTTGATAATTTTACCATATCACGTCCTCATTAATGCCAATGGTATAATAGCTGAAATTGGCTGAGGCAGAATCAGCAGCAACCTTTCTGTGCTAATTTAAGAGGGGGATTGGTTCGACGCTCATTCTGAGATAACCTGCAATCCGCAGATACCTTGTTCAGGAATATGGAACCTTATGTATTTTGATGAAGTGACGATTGAAGTCTCTGGTGGAAAAGGCGGGGATGGCGTGATCCATTTCCGGCGAGAAAAATACGTTCCTCGCGGTGGTCCAGATGGCGGGGACGGCGGGCGGGGCGGGGATATCGTGCTGGTTGTGGATCAACATCAGAATACGCTCTCGAATTTCAGGCATCAGAGATTCTTCAAAGCTCCTGACGGGTCCAACGGGAAGGGTAAGAATCAAACCGGGCCATCCGGGGAAGATCTATTGATCAAGGTCCCTCCTGGCACGATGGTTTTTGAGGAAGGAAAGAATGCCTTCCTAGGCGACCTGGTTGAGGAAGGACAGCGGTTGGTTGTCTGCCGGGGTGGTCGGGGAGGAAGGGGCAACACGCGTTTCAAGAGCTCTACCAATAAGGCCCCCAGGCTGGCTGAAAAAGGGGAGCCACCAGAGACAAAAACCATCCGGCTGGAGTTGAAGCTGATTGCGGATGTAGGGATCATTGGTGTGCCGAATGCGGGAAAGTCCACGTTGCTGTCTGTGACCAGCAACGCCAAACCCAAGATAGCACCCTATCCTTTCACCACGTTGCAGCCCAATCTTGGCGTTGTGGATTTAGAAGACGATCTGCAGTTGGTTTTAGCGGATATTCCAGGATTGATTGAAGGCGCTCATCGGGGGGAAGGGTTGGGGCATGATTTCTTGCGTCACATTCAGCGCACCCGGGTGCTTATTCACCTCCTGGATGGGACTGCGGAGGATCCCTTTCTTGATCTGGCCCAGATCAATTCCGAACTCGCCTTATTCGACCCTGCCCTGGGGGAAAAACCGCAAATTGTAGTCCTTAACAAGATGGATTTGCCTGAAGTGCGGGAGAGGTGGCAGGAGCTTAAAACCAAACTCCATCAAAAAGGATATCAGGATATTTACTCGATCTCAGCGCTTGCCAAAGAGGGAATTAGACCTGTTCTCTATCGGGCAGCCCAGCTATTGGAAGAGACACCAGAATTTCAGTACAGTAATGAGTTGGAAGAGAATGAAATGCCGGTTTACACAATAGGGAGTGATCCCCAGGAATTCGTGATTTTGAAAACAGATCGCGGTTGGCGCCTTTCTGGCGAGGGGCTTGAACGGGCGGCGGCCATGACTTACTGGGAGCATTTTCAGTCGATTCGCCGTTTCCAGAAAATACTTGAGGTGATGGGTGTGGACCAAGCTTTGCGCGAAGCTGGCATCCAGCCTGGGGATACTGTTGTCATCGGCGATCATGAGCTGGAATGGGAAGAATGAGTGATATCAGAACTATTGGGTATTTTGGCGGTACCTTTGATCCGCCCCATCTTGGTCATGAGATGCTGGCCAGGGAGGCATTTTTCCAGCTCAGCCTGGATGCGGTCATGTGGCTGATTACGCCCGATCCTCCTCATAAGACCAAACGAGAGATAACCCCCATTCAGTCCCGATTGGAAATGTTAAAAATAGTCACAGACAGATACGATGAGTTTATGATCTCAGAGGTCGATTTACAACGTTCCCCGCCATATTACGCGGCGGATACCGCTGCGATCATCAAAAACAACCACCCCGAAGTTGGATTGGTGTACATCATCGGTGAGGATTCCCTGCATGACCTTCCAGGCTGGTATCAGCCGGAACGCTTTCTGTCCACGATAGATCAACTGGCAGTGGCCCCCAGGCCTGGATTCAATGAAGATCTGGTGGCGTTAGACGAAAAAATCCCCGGTCTAAAGGCGAAAACGGTGTTTCTGACTGAAATCATGATCGAGATATCTTCCAGCTTGATCCGCGAGAGGATAAAAAGGGGGCTAGCTTATGATCATTTTCTATCCCAGGGAGTTGCAGAATACATTGAAAGCCATTATCTCTACGGGTTGTAATTTCTCCAGCAAGACGTTCTGCTGCTGATAGGAGGTCGAGCAATGGATTACAAAACAATACTCTCTGTGGAAACCCTTCAGGAGAATCTCGAAAATCCCACCTGGGCAATCCTGGATTGCCGGTTTTATTTACAGGAACCTGAACGGGGCTATCAAGAATATCTTGAATCCCACATCCCGGGGGCGATCTATATTCATTTGGACAGGGACTTGTCTGGAGAGATCCTCCCGGGAGTAACCGGAAGGCATCCCTTACCAGACAGTAAAACTTTCGCGGAAAGGCTGTCTGGTTGGGGAATTGATAATTCAACTCAGGTGATTGCTTATGATAATAAGGGTGGCGCATTGGCAGCCCGGTTGTGGTGGATGCTCCGCTGGCTGGGTCATGATAAAGCTGCCGTTTTAAATGGAGATTGGCGAGCCTGGTCCAATCATGGCTTTTCTCTGGAAAGTGGGGAAATCTCTAGAGAGAGAAAAGAATTTCAGGCCGTAGAGCATCCAGAGTATATTGCGACTGCTGGAATGGTCGAGCGGATCCGGGAAGACGAAAATTACATACTTCTTGACGCCCGCTCCCCCGAGAGATATTGGGGACTTGAGGAACCCATTGATGACAAGGCTGGACACATTCCCGGAGCTGTCACCGCTCCCTATGAAAATAACTTGACTCCAGAAGGTTATTTCTTAAGCGCAGATAAACTTAAGGAGCGTTTTGAAAGCCTGCTGGAGGGGGTTCCTCCCTCTCAGGTGGTTGTCTACTGCGGCTCAGGGGTTACTTCGAATCATAATCTGATCGCCATGGTGATGGCGGGGTATGAGATGGGCTTGTTATATTCTGGCTCGTGGAGCGAATGGATCACAGACCCAAGCCGGCCTGTTAGCCCGTAGATCCCGGAAAAATGGGAGAAAAAATGAATTTCAAAATTGCTCTGGCACAAATTGAACTGGAACTGGGGGACCCGGACGTGAATTATGCCACGGCGAGGGCGGCCGTGGTCAAGGCAGCCCGGGAAGGAGCGGATATCGTGCTATTGCCTGAATTATGGGCAAGCGGCTATGATCTGAAAAACGCCCGGAATTATGCCAGCCCCCTGAATGAGGGATGGTTCGCGTGTATGCAGGAGATGGCCAAAGATCACCGGGTTGCCCTGGGCGGATCCATGATAGAAGAACAGGGAGAGAAATTCTATAATACCTTTATTCTTGTGGATCATCTTGGCAAGCAGCTCGGTTGTTACCGGAAAACCCATTTATTTGACCTTATCGATGAGAAGAAGTATTTTAGCGCTGGTAGTCAGTTGGCTTTGATAGAGTCTCCCTGGGGGAAGATCGGATTAGCTCTCTGTTATGATTTGAGGTTCCCGGAGCTTTTCCGCTCCTATGCACTCCAGGGGGCTGAGGTGATCCTTCTGGTTGCAGAGTGGCCCCGGCGCAGGATCGCCCATTGGGACACCTTGCTGTTGGCCAGGGCAATTGAAAACCAATGTTTTATTGCTGCTGTTAATAAGGTGGGAACCAGCAAAGGGGAGCAGCTGGGAGGGAACAGTGCCGTGATCGATCCGATGGGGAAAATTCTTGCTGCTGGCGGGGCCGCCCCGGGTGTCTTTGTGGCAGAGATCGACCTGGAAGAAACTGCTAAAGTAAGGAAATGGATGCCAGTCCTGACTGACAGAAATCCAGCAGTGTATATTTAAAATCCGATTGCCTGTAATGTTCGAATTCTTTTCCTCCATTGCAGAAAGGATAGCCAAGTAATTGAGAACCTGGATTAGATAGTAGAATTTCAACACAGAGATTTTAATTGGAGTATAATGTCCCGCGGTGTCGCCCAGGAGGACTCTCCAGGGATGATCTTCGCATGAAAAGAACTTGCAGGAACTCCCTGGTTGAGGTGCTGGGATAAAAATTGGTTATAGAGTTATCATTCGGGAAGTGCATATGCTGGAAGCTTTTTTTGACCCAAAATCAGTAGCTGTAATAGGCGCGTCAACATCTCCAGGGAAGCTGGGTTACGCCGTTCTAGAAAATCTGGTAGAAGGGGGATATATTGACGTTGGAAAGGTTTACCCTATCAATCCCAAAGCAGATGAGATCTTAGGCCAAAAGGCCTACCCGTCAGTCGGCGCTGTTCCAGAAAACATCGACCTGGCGGTAATTGTCATTCCATATAATTATGTACCTGCCGTGATGGAAGAATGCGGGAAGAAAAAGATTCCGGCAGTTGTTGTTATCAGCGCCGGATTCCGTGAGGCTGGTATGGAAGGCTTGAACCGGGAGCTTGAACTGGTCGAGATCGCTGACAAGTACGATATTCGGCTGATCGGCCCCAATTGTCTGGGAATTATCGACACTTTTACGCCGGTAAATGCCTCCTTTTCCGCTGGCACTCCTCCGAAGGGTCCAATGGCGTTTATGTCCCAATCAGGGGCACTGGGAACAGCCATTCTGGATTGGGCGCAAGCAGGTCGATTGGGACTGTCCAAGTTTGTCAGTCTCGGCAACAAAGCGGATGTGAGTGAAATAGACTTGCTAAAAGCCTGGGCCGACGATCCGAACACCAATGTGATCTTGATGTACAGTGAAGGACTACCCAATGGGGAAGAATTTATTAATGTGGCCCGGGAGGTAACAAAGCTTAAACCAGTGGTTGC
>Ga0164313_10001002_pt1 | contig 24236 bp, 15 predicted proteins | sample GuaBasSedimGuay4_FD_113735 | JGI IMG/M metagenome (GOLD analysis project Ga0164313, IMG submission 113735) | Subseafloor sediment microbial communities from Guaymas Basin, Gulf of California, Mexico - Guay4, Core 4569-4, 0-3 cm | ecosystem: Environmental > Aquatic > Marine > Hydrothermal vents... | reverse complement strand
CATGATGCGCATCGCCGCCAGGGCTTTGGCGTCGGTCATGGCGGGCAGGTCGAGGAGCGCTGCGGTTCCGCGCTTTCCCCAGGCTTCGAAACACTCGTCGAGGGCGGCGACGGAGTCTTCCGGTGATGGGTGCGCCGGGAAGTCGACGCCGAGCTCGTGCAGTACGGAGAGGGCCGTGTCGACGCCCTCGGAGAACTCGGCTTTCGAAATCCGTGCTTGGATCTCGACGTCGAAGGCCGGGACCTTGTCGATGATGGTCCGGCCGTGGGTGACGACGGCAGCGATCATGTCGGACATGGTCCCGTGGTCGCCGGCCAGGAAAGCAGATTCTGCCGCCCCCGTGTGCAGGCCTAGGGTGAGCTCGTAGTGGGTGTCCCAGGCGTCCACCGGGAGCAGCTCGATACCGATGGTGAGGTAGTCGAGGGCAGCGTCGTAAGCAGAGGTGCGACGCGCTTTCTGCCCGGCGCTCAGGTTCGCGAAGGCGAGGCGTTCGCGTTCCTTCGGGTGGGTAAGGAGTGAGCGCCCGAGGTTGAGCTGATTCACGACGTCGAATACTCGCCCGCTCGTCGCCCCATCTGTGAGGGCACCCTCGAGGCGTCGTCCGACCCTCAGGTGAGTCTGCGGGCGATCGTCCTCGTCGATGAGCGAGTAGGCGGCCTGCTGCACCCGGTCATGGGCAAAACGATAGCGTACGTTGGGCACCTCGACCGTGTCTGCGAGCTCGTCCCCGGTCGCGAGCTTGTAGTCCTCGCTGAGCGGGACCAGGAGCCCGTGGCGGACCGCGGGCCAGAGGCTGGCGGCGACCCGGCGCGCCGGCTCGTGGCATACCGTCGCGAGGGTCGACAAGTCGAAGTGGTTGCCGATGCAGGCTGCGAGGCAGAGAGACTCCTGCGTCTCCTCGGGTAGCCTTCGGGCCTTGGCCGCCACCAACTCGACGACGTTGTCGGTAATCGCCGCCGCCCGGATGGCGGCCTCGTCCCAGCGCCATCGGCCCGGAGCGCCGGCCTCTCGGCCGCATCGGAGGAGACCGTCTTCGTAGATCTTCTTGAGAAACTCCCCCACGAAGAAGGGATTGCCGCCGGTCTTCTCCCGGATGAGGTGGGCGAGGGACTCGACCTCGGACGCCGGTTGCCGGAGCGCATCCCCGAGGAGCTGCGCGACGTCGCCGGTGTTCAGGGGGGCGAGTTCGATCCGGCGAATCTGGGCGCCCCCGGCCTCGAACTCGTCGAGGGCAACGGTGAGCGGGTGCCCCGCGGGGACCTCGTTGTCTCGGTAGGCACCGATCAGGAAGATATGCCGGGTGTCCGGGGATTCGAGGATCACCCGGAGCAGGTTGAGGGAGGGCCGGTCCGCCCACTGGAGGTCGTCGAGGAAGATGGCCAGCGGGTGCTCGGCCCAAGCGAGGGCGCCGATGAAGGCCCGGAAGACGACGTTGAACCGGTTGTGGGTCTCGGCGGGGTCGAGCTCCGGCAACGGTGGCGGGTCGCCGATGATGAGGGCCACGCCCGGGATGACGTCGACGATGACCTGGCCGTTGGGACCGAGGGCCGAGGTGATGCGCTCACGCCACTGACGAACCTCCTCATCGCCCGCCGCGAGGATTCGGCGCACGAGCTGGGTCAGGGCATCGATGATGGCCGAGTAGGGGATGTCGTGCTGAAACTGGCCGAACTTCCCCGAGACGAAGTCGCCGCCGCGGCGCGTCAAAGGTCGATGAATCTCCTGGACCAAGGCGGTCTTGCCGACACCCGAGTAGCCCGACACCAGCATCAGCTCTGCCGCCCCTCGTCCGACCTGGTCGAAGGCGTCGAGCAACTGTCCGAGCTGCTCCTCGCGGCCGTAGAGTTCGCGGGGGAGTTGGAGCCGGGCACAGGTGTCGCCTTCGCCCAGCGCGAACGGAGTGCTCTGGCCGTCCCGGACGCGCTCGAGGTCGTGAAGGGCCCCGTCGGCCGAGCGATAACGACCCTCGGCGCTCTTGGCCATGAGCTTGTCGAGGATCTGCGAGAGGGCTTCGGGGACGTCGTCGCGCCGCAGGTGGGCCGGCTCGGGGCGGCGAGCCAAGTGGGCGTGCACCAGCTCGAGGGGGGTCGGTGCAACGAAGGGCAGCTCGCCGACGAGGAGCTCGTAGAGCGTCACCCCGAGCGAATAGAAATCGGTGCGATAGTCGATCGCGCGGTTCATGCGACCGCTTTGCTCGGGGGAGATGTAGCTCAGGGAGCTCGATAGGGCGGCGAGATCGCGGAAGGTTCGGGTCTCCTCGGCGAGGGCGGTGGAGACCCCGAAGTCGATGAGTTTTACGACCCCCGTTTCGCGATTCATCACGACGTTGCCCGGGGTGATGTCGCCGTGGGTGACGCCCTGCTCGTGCACCGCGCCGAGGGCCGCGGTGAGCGAGATGGCGATGTCGACAAAGGCAGGCACGTCGAGGTTGCCGGCGACATCGAGGCGTTCCAGGGACTCCCCACCGAAGTCCTCGAACTCCATGGTCAGATGGCCGGAGATCCGGGCGACGGAGGTCGCTCGAGCCACGCTCGGCAGGTCGAGGGCTCGGGTGACCTCGAACTCGCGCCGAAACCAGGCCTCGGTCTCCGCCGTGGGCCGGGCGCTGCTCAGAACTTTGAGTACGACCGCCCGGCCGTCGTCGACCCGCGTGGCGCGGAGGACGTGGCAGGTTCGCCCGGAGTGGAGCCGCTCGGCGACGTCGTGGATCGGTGCTGCATCCATGAACGAGCCGTGTCTTTAGCACAAATTGGACCCGGGTACCGATGGGTAGAACGCGCTCCCGGAAATCGACGTGACGTGCGGGCGAGGCGTCTGGATGCACATCTCCCTGTAACCGTTGGGGGCCTTGGCGACTACGCCGAGAAGTGAGAGCCGCGAGTCGTCCATGGGGGACACCGCCGCTCCCGAAACGAGGAGAATGAAAATGGCAGGCATGTGTCCACTCGATGGTTGCAAGAAGAAGAAGGGGCTCTGCATTCACGACAAGATGATGATCGTGATGGGAGTCGTCGGGATGGTGCTGGCGGGGGCGCACTGGGGATTGCACATCATCTGAAGGAGGCCTGAGTGCTCTCTCTGCCTGACCACGCTGCCGTCTCCGTTTCGCCCCTGGCGCCGAGCCCCTCCTTTCCGTATCGGATCGTGAAGAAGGTGGGGGAAGGCGCGATGGGCGTCGTTTACCAAGCCGAAAACCTCGAGCTCGGTCGCTACGTCGCGATCAAGGTGGTGAGGCGCGCGTTCATGGCCGCCCTGTCCGAGAAGCGGGCCGAGGAGGCGCTCCGTCGCTTCCAGCAAGAAGCTCGGGCAGCTGCGTCGCTCTCCCATCCCGGCGTGACTACCGTCTATCGCGTCGGCACGGAGGCGGGGTGGCCGTACATCGTCATGGAGTGGCTCGACGGACAATCCCTCGATGACCTGCTTCACGAACACACGGCGGTGCCCTACGAGCAAGCTGCGCGCCTCGGGATTCAGGTCCTCGCCGGGCTGACCGCAGCCCACGATGCGGGAATCGTCCATCGGGACATCAAGCCGGGCAATCTGATGGTGACCCACGACGCTCGGGTCAAGATCACCGACTTCGGTGTCGCCCGGGTTCAGGGCTCCGACCTCGCGCAGACCCAGGCCGGCCTCGTCCTCGGCACGCCACAATACGCAGCGCCCGAGCAACTCGCCGGCCGTGCGATCGATTGCCGCGCCGACCTCTACGCCCTCGGCGTCGTGCTCTATGAAGCCATCGTCGGTGACGTTCCCTTCGACGCGCCATCCATCTACGAGATCGCGCGTCTCATCGAGACATCGATGCCCGCGGAGCCGAGCAGCCTCGTTCCCGGAATCCCGCCGGCCCTCGATGCGGTGTTGCTCCAGGCCCTCGCCCGGGACCCGGCGGACCGCTTCCGGTCGGCCCACGAGATGGCCCTCGCGCTTCAGCCCTTCGTGAATCGGGAGACCAAGTCCCTCGCCAGTACTCGACCACCGCCGCAGCCGGTCACCGAGGTGCGAGCCCAGCTCCCGGTGGTCTTCGTCGAAGGCCACACCCCGCGCGCGCTGGTGGCCGGGGCGGTCCGGCGGTGGCCCGCGACCGCCCTGGGGCGCAAGAATACGGGCCGGCTCCTCGAACGAGTCGTCGAGCGGCCGTTTCATACGCGCGCCTTCTGCGGTGCCCTCGAGATGCCCGGGGCATGCCTCCTGGTATGCGACGGGATAATTCACGGGGCCTTCGACCCGACCGCAGACCGCACCCCCGACGAAGTCATCGAGAGTTTGCCCGATGCCGTCGATACGACGCTCTACGCTCTTCCCGAGGGCGCCGACCCGCGCCTCGTTCCGCTGCTCGCGTCGCTCCTGATCAAGCCGAAGGCACGCGCCTCTGGACTCGACTCGGCCTACACCAACCTGCCTGACCTCGCTGACAAGCTCGCCTCCGAGGGGTTTGACGGGGCCCTGCATTTTGGGTCCGGGGCGTTGCTCGGGTATGCGCTTTTCAGCAAAGGGGAGAGGGTGATGGACCTCCTGAGCGAAGGGTGGCCGGGTTCATCGTCGCGGGAGTCCTCGGGGGAGTCGTGGGAGCGCTGGATCGCCGGAAGCGGAGCCATCGCCAGCATCGAAGATCGTCGGGCGGAGTTCCCGTCCATGACTTTGCGCCAGCAGCTCGAAGAGCTGGAGCTCGAGGTCGTCCGGCCGGCCGCGTTGGAGTCGGATGTACGCGCCATTCGCTCCGATTCGGTCGCCGAGGCGAGGACTCTCCAACTCTTGCCCCGCGACAGCTCGAGGATGGATCTCCGGCGCGGCGAATCGACCCTGCAATCCCTCGTGGACGCCGACCCCGCCCACTCCGTTGCGCGGTGGGTCCTGGTCGACCTCGAGGTGCAGTTTGCTCAGTACGACCGCACGTCTCGCTGGAAAGCATTGGTGGAGCCTCTGTCAGCGGTCCGTGAGGTTCGCCTTCACCACGCCGTGGCCCAGGAGGGGGGCGGGTCGACGATGTTCGACGCGGTGACCTACGGGGAGGGGGGGCGCATGCATCACCTCATCGATCGGGTGGCCCTCGGGACCAGAAGAGCCGTCGAGGACTTCTTCAGGCGCGCCATCGCCGCCAAACGTGGTGGCGGCAATCAGGGTGGCCTCGGGGGGGCGATCCTCGTCGCCCCGAGCTTCGACGAAGAGGCCCTCGAGGCCTACCTCGGAGGGCTACGTACGATCAACCGACGTTCGATCTTCTCAGGCGCCGACGTCTTCAGTCACCGCGAGGGTTACCTGCGTCTCGGGGCCCGGTCGGGCTTTCACGTCCTCTTAGTAGAAGAGACCGACGGGCGACGCCGGCCCCTCGTCCCGGGCTGACCGGTTTAACCAAAGCCATCGTCTGCCGCACCGAGGTCGGCTTCAAAGGTTCGGTGCGCCGCGGCGGATCTGCTCCTCCATGTTTCGCTGCACGCGGTCGGCGTTGGTGCCCTGGCCGATGAAGGTGATCGCGGCGTCGATGTCCTCGGGAGCGAAGGGCTTGAGCGGAGTCTCGACGAACCACGACACGGCCGTGACCACGCCGCGTACGATCTTCGAATGGGTGAGCACCGCGATAGGCCTTCGCTTCAGGTTCAGCACCTCGACCATCTTCTTACGCTGCACCATGTCCGGCGTTCCGCCGGGAGAGAAGACGAGCATGGCGTCGTACTCGTGGCCGTGATCGCGCATGAACTGCAAGAACGCCGAATGCGATGCATCGGTCGGCCTGTGATTGCCCTGGATGACCATCAGGACCCGGTCCTCGACGACGAACCGCACCTGGGATCTGGTCTGGGTCGAAGTTGAAGTCTGCATCTCCACTCGATTTTACTCCATTCGCCGAGTGTGTCGTCCGGCACAGGGATATTCGTCCAATACGTGGGCAAAAACATTTCGACGATGCGGTCCGATCCTCTGCGGGGAGGGTTGGCCCTGTAGGGGACTCTGCGCACAGGAGCACACGGCGCCCGACCAGTGTCTCGCCGCCGCGATGCTCCCCGGCACCCCCATTCGCGGCTATGCTCCGCCGCTATGGCAAACGACCTGAAGCAGCAGATGATCACCAGGATGCAGGGCGCCGCATCGCTGAACCTCGCATTCGTCGGCGTGGTCAACGGCCTCTTCGATGCGCTGCATCGGCTAGGCCCCGCGACCCCCGAGGCCCTCGCCGCCGCTGCGGAGGTCGACGCCGGCTACGTTCGGAGGTGGTGCGATGCGGCCTACGCCTTCGAGTTGCTCGAAACGGACGACGACGACTTTCGCCTGTCGGAGACCGGGGACGCCTTTCGCACCGACGCCGAGGGCACGCTGATGCCCTTCGCCGTGCAAGCCGTCCTCGGAGCCCACATGGCGGAGCGCGCCGCCGGCTTGATGGCCACAGGCGAGCGCCCCGGCGAGGCGGTGCTCGCCGAGCGCAGCACTATCCTGCCGTTCTTCGGCCCTATGCTCGAGAAGACCTTCGGCGCGATGTTCGCGGAGCAGATCCTCCCGAACGTCCCCATCTTCGAAGAGGTGAACCAGAAGGGCGGATTGGCAGTCGACCTCGGCTGCGGCAATGGGTGGTACCTGCGCGCGCTCTGTGGGCGCTGCCCTGGCCTGCGCGGCGTCGGCCTCGACGGCTTCGACGAGCACGTTCGCCAGGCGACGGATCTTGCGGCGGCGGCCGGCCTCGGGGACCGGCTGCGCTTCGCCGAAGGAGACATCCATGACTTTCGCCTCGACGAACCGGCGGACCTGATCGCGATGAACCGGGCTCTGCACCACGTCTGGGATGGACGCGACAACGTGATGCGCATCCTCGCCGACCACCTCGCCCCGGGGGGCGCGGCGGTCATCTGGGAGCCCCGGTGGCCCGACGAGCGGTCGAGCCTGCGGCACCCTCGGACCCGCGGTATGGCGTTTCAAAACCTCGCCGAGCACGTCCAGGGCAATCACTTCCTGCGGCCCGCGGAGGTCGCCGAGGCGATGCGCGGGGTGGGCCTGGTTCCGGAGATCCATACCTTCGCCGGCGGCAACGAGGCTGTGATCGTTGGTCGGAAGTTGGCGGGCTGAAGGCTCTCGGGGCCTCGGGCTGCGCCGGGGCCATGCTCGTCGTAGGGTGCGCCTCATGGCGCATTCCCCCCGCTCCGGCGCAGTCCTCGTATTCTCTCTCGTATTCTTCTTCCTCGTCTCGTCGTTGCTCGGCGGCTGCTCGGACGATTCGACCGAGCCGGTTCTCGACTCCGGCACGGCCAGCGATACCGGTCCGGTTGCGGACGGCGGCGGCGATGGCGCCGTACCCGATGCGTCGGCACCGGACGCGACACCGCCGGATGGCTCCCGGCCGGTGACCCTCGGCCATGCTTCTTTCGTGCCCGCGGGGCTGACCCCCGAGGCGGCCACGCGCCTCGTCATTCTCGGTGACTCGATCAGCGCTGGGGTCGGCGCGTCGGGCTCCGCCAAGGTCTATCACGCGCTCCTCGGGTTGAACGATGACGCCGCGTATCCTGCGGAAGCGGCGACGGACCTCGAGTCACTCACCGGGAGCCCAGTGGAGGTGGTCGACGTCGCGGTGAGCGGTGCGCGCACGCGCAACCTCGAATCTCAAATGACGGCGCTGCGCAGCAGCCTGACTCTTCCTGCCTCGGGTCACACCGTCGTCGTCGTCACCATTGGCGGCAACGACCTCTCGGGGGCGATCACCGGCGGCGACCCCACCGGCGGCGTGCTCACCGCTGCCCTTCGCAACATTCGTATGATGGTCGAGTTCTTTCAGAACCCCGGGAACTTCCCCGACGGAGTGTCGGTTTACATCGGCAGCGTCTACGACCCGAGCGATGGCGAGGCCCAGATAGCGACCTGCTTCTTCGGGCTCAGCTTGCCGGAGCTCGTCGCGGCGATGGACGTCTGGCGCGACGAGTACGAGGCCCTCGGAGCGGAGATGGGCTTTGCGGTCGTCGACATGCTCGGCGCCTTTCATGGCCACGCGCATCACTACGACAATGCGATGAACCCCTACTACGACTCCGCCGACCCGACCCCGTGGTTTGCCGACTGCCTGCATCCCAACGACCGGGGACACCACGAACTGCGCCGGATCTTCTACGAAGCGATGGATTCTTCGTATAGCGCCGACTGACGGAGGCCGCCTCTTCCTGCGGTCACCTTGACCTTCCGCGGCTCTCCTGCTCGACTGACATCATCGTGCTGACCCGTCTGGCCATCATCACCGCCCTCGTTCTTCCGTGGGGGTGTGCAGCAGATACGGCGCCCGCCGGGGCTGACGCTGAAGGCGCCGCGAAAATTCTCGATGTCGGGGAGGGTGGTGCAGCTGACGCGGCTGGCTTCACTGTGGTCGAGATGGGCGGAGCTGGGCGCTGGACGGTGGACATCGCCGCCTTGCCGGCCGGCGTGTCCGCGACCGTCGACAACCTCGGCGGAGTAGCCCACGCGTTTCGCCTGCGCCTCGACACACCCGCCGCGGTGGCGTTCACCGTCCGAACCGTCGAAGGTGACGTAGATGCCCACGTCGTCCTGAAGGGCGGGGACGGCGAGACCCTGGCGATAGGTTCCGACCAAGCCGTCTTGGCGATGGCTCGGGAAGAGGACTCGGTCGTGAACTTCGACGCCGAGGCCGGGGCCGACTACATCTTCGTCGTGGCCGACCAGCACCTCACCGGCGCCGGCCGGGTGGTGGTGGACCTGGTGATCTTCGAGGATTCACCGGGGGCCAACGTCGGTTGGACGAGCCCCGGGGTGTTGAACGTTTGCCAGGAGCTCCGCGACCGGGAGCCTCTCCTCGCGTCGTATCTGACGGACGGAGTGATCCTCGAGGATACCGACGGCCACGTCCTCGTCGGTGACCGCAGCTCGGTGCCTCTTCGAGACCGCAGCTCCATCACGGGCCTCGTCAACCGGGTCAACGACTACCGCGACGTGATCCACCGTCACTACAACGACGAGGACCGCGCCGCTGTCGGCCGCGCCCTCGCTCAACTCTACTGGGTCGCGCGCACTCCCTGACCGGGCGCGGTCCCTGCGCCGACTGATACGGCGCTCGACTCCGCCGACGATGAAGTCGGCGCCGGGGGGGCGGCGGAGAAGGCTAAGGAGCTGCGGCGCACTCGGTCACCCGCGCCTGCGCTTCGATCGAGACGCGGCCGATGCGGAAGTAACTCCGGCTGAGGTCGCCGGGACCGAATTCGATCAGGTTGTCTCCGGTGACCAGGGCTCCGAGCACATCCAAGGCGCCGGTGCCCGCGCCGTTGTCCCAGTCGGTGTTGGCGGGGAGTTCGAAGGGCCCCACTCCGTTGACGTAGATCTGGCCCTCTTCACGGGGGTGGTCAGCGTCGTAGCTCTCGAAGCGCAGCGTCGCCGTATCGAGCTGAGCATGGTGCGGTACGTCTTCGATGACGAAGACGAGGCGCTCGGAGGAGCCGGGAGTCACATCGAGTAAGAGCTGCGCCCCGTCGTAGCCGTTCGAGCGGTACTCACAAGCCAAAGGACCACCTGGCTCCGGGGCCGGGGAGGTGTCCGGTAGATCCTCGGGCGGCGTCGCGTCGGGGGCCGAGGCGGTCTCCGAGTCGGAACCAGCATCTGAAACGACGATCCACCCTCGGTCGTCTTCCACGGTCGGTGGGGCTTCGCCGGAGTCTGGTGTCACCGTGGAACCGCGATTGCTCTCAATCGGCGCGCTCGTGCACCCGACGGCGAGAAAAATCAGCGAAAAGAAGAGGTGTTTCATACGCGGCATGGGTCAGGCGCTCCCCAGTGAGGACAGACACCCGGTACCGTAGCAAGGCGCATGCCGTCGACCCCGTGGTTTGCCGACTGCCTGCATCCCAACGACCGGGGGCACCACGAACTGCGCCGAATCGGCCGCGCCCTCGCTCAACTCTACTGGGTCGCGCGCACCCCCTGACCCGCGTCGCCGTCAGCGCACGGGCCGAAGGGTCACCGAGATCACGCTGTCGCTCTCGGACTCTCGACTGCTGTCGAGGACTACGTCGACGTTGCCGTCCAGGATCGCCGTCCCCCACAGGTCGTCGGTTCGGTTGCGGTCACTGCGCTGACTGATACGGCGCTCTACTCCGTCGACGATGAAGAGCGCGCCGTGGCGGTTGCGGTTCTCCGTGTGGCGAGACCGAATCCACACCTCGTACTCGGCTGGGATGACTTCGCGGAACTGGAAGGACGCGGTTCCGCGGCGGTTGCCTCCCGCTCGGTACTCGCCGGCGCAGTCCGACGAGAGGTGTTCGTCGCTGTAGGCCGTGAAAGCGTAGTCGGCGCAGCGCACCACCCACGTCGCGCGGTTGGTGTAGACCGCGTCGCGATAGCCGATGGTCCTTTCGACCGCCCCGGTGCCGGGGGGCGGCGTCGGGGGGGGCGCGGGAGCCGCGGCGCATTCGCTCACCCGCGCCTGCGCTTCGATCGAGACGCGGCCGATGCGGAAGTAGCTCCGGCTGAGCCTGCCGGGGCCGAATTCGATCAGGTTGTCGCCGGTGACCAGGGCCCCCAACACGTCCAAGGTGCCGGTGCCCGGGCTGTTGTCCCAGGCGGCGTTGGCGGGGAGTTCGAAGGGCCCCACTCCGTTGACGTAGATCTCGCCCTCTTCGCCGGGGTGGTCGGCGTCGTAGCTCTCGAAGCGTAGCGTCGCCGTGTCGAGCTGAGCATGGTTCGGTACGTCTTCGATGACGAAGACGAGGCGTTCCGGGGAGGTCGGCCCGGCGTCGAGGGTGAGCAGGGCCCCGTCGTAGCCGTTGGACCGGTACTCACAGGCCAAAGGACCACCCGGCTCCGGGGAGGTGTCCGGTCGATCCTCGGGCGGCGTCGCGTCCGGGGTCGAAGCGGTCTCCGAATCGGACCCTGCGTCTGGAACGCCGATCCGCCCTCGGTCGTCCCCGCCGTCCGGTGGGGCATCGCCGGCGTCCGGTGTCACACGGGAGCCGCTAGTGCTCTCAATCGGCGCGCTCGAGCATCCGACGGCCACCAGGAGCAGTGGAAGGAATAGTGGAAAAACCAGGTGTTTCATACGCGGCATGGGCCAGGCGCTCCCGAGTGAGGATGGACCCCCGGTACGAAAGCAAGGCGCGTGCCGACTTCAGAGAAGGGCGTCAACTGGCGGAGGAGGTGCTCCAGGTCGACTCGTAGAACGCATCGGTGGATGTCGGCTGCTCGCACGACATCTCGATCTCACGGGCGCCGGCGAGCTCGAGGGCTACCCGGAAGGCGCCGCCCTTTTCGCTCGCGATCGCCGCGTTGAAGAGGTGGTTGGGGTAGGTGAGGTGCAGCCGCGCGCTCCTCGAGTCCATGCGCATGACTTTGAGGGAAGAGCCGCGGTGGAAGTGGCGCCAGCGAAACGCTGCCCCGCGCAGCAGCATCTGGGGCGACAGGACCCGGAAGGCTACCCGATAGAGGGGAGACCGCAGGTAGTTGCAGTTGATCTGGTACGCGAGCTCTTCGAAAGCCGCGACGCTGCCGAGCTGGTCGACGAGCATCATCTCGACGACGTTCATGTGTACCGTGGGCAACCACTGCGAGGGCAGCGGCGGATACCGGACCACGTCCGCGAGGTCGGCGGGCATCTCGTCGAGGCCGCCGAGCTCCAGGCGAGAGCGGAAGGCCAGCAACGCCGAGGCCTTCACCAGCGTCGTAGGATGAGAAGAGAGGCCATCCGGGAGCATCTCGAGGTACGCCCGCGTGTGCGGCCAGGAGTCATGGTCCGCTGCGCTCATGGAGAGAGCGTCCATGCTTTGGGCGAAGGCTGCAAGGGCGAGGCGACGCGCGACATCGGGTCACGCCCCCAAGAGGAGATAGAGGAGGCTAGCGGCCGAGCCTGAGAGCATCGTCACCATCAGGAGAGAGCCGAGGATCGCCAGGAGCGGGTGTTTGTCGATGAAAGGTAGGGTGCGGTGCTGGGCCCTCTTCATGAACGTCGCCGGACACTGGGCCCGGAAATCCCCCGCCCGCACGCGCTCGAGCTCCGCCAGCATCTCGCCGACGCTTTGCCACCGCTCTTCTCGGTCGTTGGCGAGGGCCCTGCGCACGAAGTGACGCAGCTCGGCCGGCACCGGGTCTTGACCCGGGTGCTCCCAGAACGATTGCGTGATTCCCGGTGGCTCGACGGTCTGGAGAGCGCTGCAGATGGCGGGTACCGATTTGTGGTCATCGAGCGGGTGCCGGAGGGCTAGGAGTTCGAGAAAGAGCACCCCCGCCGAGTACACGTCGCTGCGAGCGTCGAGGCCATTCGTCTCACCCCGAGCCTGCTCCGGCGACATGTAGAGCGGCGTACCGATGACCGCGCCCTCGTGGGTCGAGACGAGACGGGAGCGCCCGTCGCCGCCATCGTCGCCTTCTTCGTCCTCCGGCGCGATACGGTCCGCGTCCCCGCCGATGGGCCGAGCGATGCCCCAGTCCACCAAGAGTACCTCTCCGTATGGGCCGACCAAGACATTGGCGGGCTTCAGATCGCGGTGCAGCAGGCCCTTGGAGTGCGCGTACTCCACGGTGTTGAGTATCGACAGGACGATCGCTGTGCGCCGGTCGAAGGTGTACTCGGCGTGGGCCTTCGTATCCCCGGAGCGCAACCGCTCGATGATGTCCTCGAGGGTCTCCCCGTCGATGTACTTCATCACGAAGAAGAACGCGCCCTCTGCGTCGATGCCGACGTCGTGGATGGGGGCGATGCCCGGGTGATCGAGGCGGCCGATGGTCCGGACCTCGTCGATGAAGCGAGCCACCGCGGTGGGGCTCGTCCGCGGAGCCCGGAGGCGCTTGACCGCCACGGAGCGCCCGATGTCGGCGTCCCGGGCGAGCTCGACGATGCCCATCCCACCCTCTCCGAGGACCCGTTCTCGGCGGTAGCGCTCCTCGGTGCGGGGGACGAGGACCATGCGGCCGTCCTGGTCCTCGACTGCGGGTAGCACCGTGGTCGGCCCCTGGCCGTCCGCCCGGGTCGTCGCGCCGGTCCGCGTATCCGGCGGAGCTTGGGCCGTCGCGGTAGCTGTCGCGGCGAGGGTGTCGTCCGTTGCTCCTCCCGCAGCGGATGCGGAGGATGCCCCCGTCGCCGCTATCGTGTCCCCGACGCCGAACTCGCCACCGTTGAAATCACTCGCCACTCACCCATGGTCGATACCCGGGTCCATGAGTCAAGGGGAAGGTGACGTTGGGGGAGGGAGACCCCTCACCGGCCCCGGTTGACGTACTCGATCCGCCCAGCTACGGCTTGCGTGCCGTCCGCCACTGGCTCTGATTCATCATCGCGCCCTGGCGGTCCACGGGAGACCTGAGATGACCGACAACGTGCTCGAGATCACCGACCCGGTGGTGGATACCCAGCCCAAGCCCGGGATTGCCGGAGCCATCTTCGGAAACATGATCCGGGATGAGCGCGATCTGCCCTTCATCCGCCTCGCGTTTCTCCTCTCCGTGCTCTTCATCCCGTTGGCCGCCTATCTCTTCATCCCGGGCAACTTCAACTGGTGGCTGGTCGGGGTCTATTGGCTGCTCTACGGGTGGTTCCTCGGGCCCTACATCCTGATGCTGCACAACACCTCCCATCGGGTGCTCTTCAAGAAGAAGTACGACTTCCTGAATCACTACATCCCGTGGGTCATCGGTCCCTTCGTGGGCATGTCCCCGGAGACCTACTACGTGCACCACATGGCGATGCACCACGTCGACGGCAACCTCCCCGACGACCTGAGCTCGACGATGAAGTACCAGCGCGACAGCTTCATCGACTTCCTGAAGTACTACTTCACCTTCATCTTCGGGACCGTCGGCTTCGTGATGTACTTGGTGAAGCGCAAGCGGACGAAGATGGTCACCCGTTTCCTGATGGGCGAGGGAACCTTCCTCGTGATCACCGCGGCCTTGCTCTACTGGAACTTCTGGCCGGCCCTGATGCTCTTCGCCATCCCCTTGGTATTCACCCGCCTCATGCTCATGGCCGGCAACTGGGGGCAGCACGCCTTCGTCGACCCGGAAGAGCCGAAGAACGACTACCGGACGGTCATCTCCTTCGTGAACAGCCCCTACAACCACCGCTGCTTCAACGACGGCTACCACCTTGGCCATCACCTCAAGGCAAGCCGCCACTGGCTGGACATGCCCGCCGACTTCCTCGACAAGCGCGAGAAGATGATCGAGAACCGCACCCTGGTCTTCGACAAGCTCGACTACTTCATGATCTTCGTCTTGCTGATGCTGAAGCGCTACAAGACCCTCACCAAGTACATCGTCCAGCTCGACCCCGAGAACCCCCTCAGCGAAGACGAGCTCCTCGAACTCTTCCACCGGCGCCTGCGCAAGTTCGACCCGGCAACCCTCCGGGAGCTCTCCACCTTCACCCCGCCCGTAGCCTCTTCCGGCGCCCCCGCCTAGCGAAGCCCCTCCGCATCGGCCTGAGACTCCTACCGGAGCAGCCTATTTAGACTTGCCGGCAATCACTCGGGTCAATCCCGTGTTGCGAAGTGGGCCCGAAGGCGGATGGCGTTGCGCAGGCGGGCGCGGAGCCCGGCGGGGTCGAGTGGAGGCCGGGGCGAGTCGTGCTATCCTGTGGTCATGGCGTTTCGCTCATCGTTGGTGCTGCTCTTGCTCGCCGTGGCCGGCTGCCAGGGCGCCGAAGCGGGTGAGCTGATCGTCGCCCTGCGTACGGACCTGGTGCCCGAACTCGATTTCGCAACGGTCGAAGTCGAGCTCTTCATGGCCGATGACGACGTGTCCTTGGCCGGGGTGCTTCGGCGCACGCGGCCCGTACTGGCCGACGGGGGCGACCTGCGCATCGGAGAGTACGCGGGCCTCTTGCCCGCGACCTACCGCATGACGGTGCGCCTTCACGCGTACGACGGCATGCGGGTAGCGGAGCGCAACGTGATCGTCACCGTGCGAGATGAAGGGGCGATCGCCGTCACCGTCGTCCTGACCCGGTCGTGCATCGGCGTCCGGTGCCCAGGGGAGAGCGACGCCGAAGACGCCACCGAGTGCGTAGGAGGGCATTGCGTCTCGCCGGAGTGCACGCCAGAAAACCCGGCTGCGTGCGCCGCCGCCTGCGAAGCCGATGCGCAATGCGCCACCCGGGTTTCCTGCGCCCCGGCGACCTGCGACGAAGGCTTCTGCCTCGATCAGCCGGATCACTCGCTCTGCGGAGACGGCGAGTATTGCGACTCGGGGCGCGGATGCACGGCGCGGCCCCCGCCCTGCAGCGCCGAGTCCTGCGTCGCTCAGCCCTGCGAAAATGCCGAGTGCGTCGAGGGCCGGTGCGTCATCACCAGCCTCTGCGCGGCGGATCAGCTGTGTTGCAACGGGGAGTGCGCCCTGCCCGGGTGCGATGACCGGAACGATTGCACCGCCGATGCCTGTGGCGCCACCGGGTGCGAGAACACCCCGGTGTCCGGGGACTGCGATGACGGTGACTTCTGCAATGGCCCGGACACCTGCGTCGGCGGGGCATGCAGTGCACACGCCGGCGACCCCTGCGGTGGAGCCGCGACCTGCGACGCCGCGGGGCGGGTGTGCATCGGCTGCACCGTGGACGCGGATTGCGGGGGCGTCGTCACCGGCTCTTGGAGCGCGTGCTCGGGGTTCACCTCGGACTGCGATGCCACCGGCACGCGTACGCGCACGTCGAGGTCATTCTCGTGCGTGGGCGGCAGCTGCATCGCCGACGACGACATCGAGACGAGCGCCTGCTCGCGCAGCGTCAACGGCTTCAGTTGCGGTGCCTTCGGGCGCACGTGCTCCGGAGGCTCCTGTGTCTGCCCGACCGGGGGGACCGAGCTGTGCACCAATGGCATCGACGACGACTGCGATGGCTTGATCGATTGTCGCGACTCGGGGTGCCTGGGGCGGTCGTGCGACGACGCGAACGTGTGCAGCCGCAACGAGACCTGCCAGGGCGACGGGAGCTGCGGGGGAGCCTTGCCTGGCGTAGCGGTGCATCGGTGCCGAACCACCCGCGATACGTTTTTCTGGGTCGTCGAGGGTGCGGGCTCCTGCGCGGACCGGTGCGGGGGCGTGGACGAAGGAGTGGCCTGGCGAATCCCCGAAGGCGGGACCAGCAGCATGACTCTCGTCGGTCGTGAACTGGAATGCGGTTCCAACGATCCCGACATGTGCAAGTCCTTCTACACACCTCGGGTGGTTCCGACCGCGCCCCATGCCTTTTGCGGGCTCGGGACCGTGGGCACGACCTACTACCATCCCAGCAGTCCGGCCCCGGGGACCCAGCCGGTCTACATCTTCTGGAGCGGTGCCGCGTACAGCCACTACATGGGCTTTCTCGGAGACGGGCCCGCAGGCTACGGCGCCACGACATTTGCCAGCGGTAACGCCTGTCCGCGATAGCGCCGTAGCCTCATAAGAACAGGGTGATAGGCCCCGCGAGCGCTGCTACCCTTGTCGCGAGGCAATCATGATGGCGTTCTTGAGCAATATTCGTAGCGCGGGTCTCCCCTTGGTATTGGCAGCGGCCCTGGGGCTCGTGCCCACCGTCGGGTGCGGTGACGACACCGAGCCTCCGGCGACGGACAGCGGGGTCGACTCCACGACCACGCCTCCGCCGCCACCTCCAGGCAGTGAGCCCCTCGCCACCTGCATCGGCCCGGTCGACGCGATCATGGACCTCGCCGTTGGAGCCACCGTCGAGGTGAGCGCCAAGGTCGAGGCGCCCAACGGCGTCGAGTCCGTGACCATCGGAGGCACTGCGGTGACCCCCGATGCCGAGGGCATCGTCAAGTTGGACTACGCGGTCCAGTGGGGGGTGAACAACGTCGCCATCGAGGTCACGGATACCTTTGGCCAGGTCGGCCACGGCGTCTGCAGCTTCCTCACCTCGGAAGGGTGGTTGGCGGATGGTGAGTGGCTCGATGGCAGTGTCACGACGCATCTCGACCTCTTGGCGATCGATGATGAGGACCCCGCCGACGAACTCGACAGCCTGAACGACCTCATCCGCGACGTACTCGAGGGAGGGCTCCTCGCCGCCGCCCTCGACCGTCAGTACTCGCGTCCCGACGTCGACATCAAGGCTTGTCCTTCGACCTGTGACGCGACGGTGCCGTTCACCGGCCAATGCGTGAAAACCGAGGTCGAGTATCTCTCCGTCGCGATGGGCGCCGGGGCCACCGTCGGGGCCATCACCGCGAGTCGTTTGATCCCGCAGGACGGGTATCTGCAATATGTCGCGACCGCCCAGGACGTCACGCTGCCCATTCGATTGATCAGTTGCAGCGATTCGGATGTCGCCCTCGATGAAGTCGGCACGGTGACCATCACCGAGGTGACCATCGACCAGAACGTCCGGCTCGAGCTCGACACCGCCGAGGCGATGCTCGTGGCGCGTCCGGATATGGTCAACGACGTCGTGGTCGGCACCGTCACCGCCGACTTCCCCGACAGTGACCCCGCCCTCGCATCGCTCATCGAGGCCGCCGTGGCGGACTCCATCTCAGGGACCGACGGCGCTGCAGTGCGAGCGGCCATCGGCGGCTACCTGATGAACGAGGTTGTCACCGTTCTCGATGAGCTCTTGTCGACATTCGATGTGCGGACCCTCGGTGCCGGGTTCGGCATGCCCGGGATCGATGGGAGCACGCCGACGAGCTTCGACTTCGGGTCTCACTACGTTTCGGTCGACGTTTCTGTCACCGGGATCGTTTTTGGACTCGGCACCCAATACCTGGCGGATGGCCTCGCGCCCCCCGCCGGCGACCTCGGTACGCCCATGACGCCGACGCCCGTCGTCGCGGACGCCAGCACCGTCGCTGGCGCGAGCCACCTCGTCTCCGACAAAGTCACGAACCTGCTGCTGCATTCTCATTGGGGTGCGGGCGGGTTCACGGGCATCGTCGGTCCCTCGATGATCGTCGGTCCCTCGATGATCGTCGGTCCTTCGATGATCGTCGGTCCCTCGATGATCGTCGGCCCCTCGATGATCGTCGGCCCCTCGATGATCTCCGCCGACGTCGGTCTGCCTCCGACCGCCCATGGGATGGGCGAAGGTCAGGTCGGGGTGAGCTGGGGCGGTGTCGAACTCGCTCTCGATGGAGCCGGCGCCTTCGCGAACCTGGGCGTTCGAATGGGAGCCACCACCGTTGCGACCATCGATGCGGCGTCCGGCGATGACCCTGGCTTCGGCGACATCGCCGTCACCGACCTCGCGTTCACGACGGACAGGCCGCTCTCCGAGGCCGAGCGCACCGAGGTGGGGCAGTGGCTCGTGGTCTTCTCCTGGTGGCTGACCAGCTACTCCCTCAACGAGGGTGGCCCGGCGCTTCCGCTCCCGTCTTTCGAGACGAACGCCGCTCTCGCCACCTACGGCGTCGAAGTCGGGCTCGAGTTGGGGACGGTCAACGGCACCCTCCACCACACCGAGTCTCACGTAGCGGTGACGGGGGCGTTCGGTCAACGACCGTGAACGACAACGACCCCGAGACACTGGTCGGCGGGAAGCCTCCGCCGCTGCCCGAGGCCATCGGCCCTTATCGCGTCGAGGGGTTCGTCGGGTCCGGCGCCTTCGGGACGGTCTACCGCGCCCGTAAGGGCGACGACGTCGTCGCCCTCAAGGTGCTCGCCGCGCATTTCGCGTCGCGAGACATCCGCCGCCGGTTCGCCCTCGAGGGGACCATCCGGATCGATCACCCGAACGTGGTCAAGGTCTTCGGGGCTGGGTCGACTCCGGAAGGCGACGACTACATCGTCCTCGAACTCCTCGAGGGACAGCCCCTCAACAAGCGAATCGAGGCCGCACCGCTGCCGGTCGCCGAAGTCGTGAGTCTGGCGATCGACGTATGCCAGGGCCTCGCGGCTGCCCACGAGCAGGGGCTGGTCCATCGCGACCTCAAGCCAGGCAATGTCTTCCTCTGCGACGACGGCACCGCGAAGGTCCTCGACTTCGGCATCGCTCGTTGGGTCACCCCGGCGGACGACCAGCAGCTGACGCGCGAGGGCGCGGTCGTGGGGACCCCGGGCTATCTCTCCCCGGAGCAGGCCAAGGGGCAACGTGGAGTCGATGCCCGGACCGACCTCTGGGCCCTCGGCGTGATCCTTTACCAGGCCTTGTCGGGCCTCTCCCCGTTCCTTCGCGATTCGTCGGTAGCGACGATCCTCGCGGTCGTCCTCGAGGAGGCAGATCCCCTCGCGGATCGCGCATCGGGGCTGCCCGATGGCCTCGCCCAGATCGTCGACCGATGCCTCCGCAAAGACCCTGAGGATCGTTGGCCCAACGCTCGAGATCTTGCGGCTGCTTTGGGTGCCATCGACGTCGACGGGCGCCCGACCTTCGTAGATGCGGCACCGGGGGCCCCGGCGACGTCTCTTTCCGGCGACGAGCAGCGGGTCGTCGCTTTGCTGCTGGCGACCGGTGTCAATGACTCGAAGCTCCTCTCCGACATCGTCGCGGAGTGGGGGGGCGAGCTCATTCCCATGGTGGGGCACCGGGCCATCGGGGTCTTCGGCGGACGCCAGTGGGAGGGTGACGAAACAAAGCGGGCCGTGGCGGCGGCCCTCGCTGCCCGCGACGCGGCCGAATACTTCGCCGTCGCCTCGGGGCGGGCAACCGGCGCGGGGGGGACTGTCTCGGGTGACGCCGTCCGCCAGGTGGAGCGCGCCTGTGCCGCCCGCCGTCACGGTGTCGCGGTCGATGCGGTCGCAGCTCGCAGCCTCGGCGGCGTGCCTCTCGAGGAGGTCGGCTCGGGGCTCTTCGAAATCCCACGAGGTGCCGACCTCGGTGCGGCCGCTGCGCCTGAGCCCCGCGATGACCTTCCCCTCCTCGGGCGCAACGCCGAGATGGCGCAGCTCAAGGCAGCCGCATCCATGATGCAGGAAGAGCAGCGGCCGGTGGTGGCGTGGATCAGCGGCCCCCCGGGCATCGGGAAGACGCGACTACGCCAGGAGATCGTTCGCATCCTTGGCGAGCCCACGGGGCCCGACGAGCCCGTGCGCATCATGAACGGCGCCGGCGAGTCCCACCGTCGTGAGGTCAGCCTGCACTTGGTCGCCAACGCGATTCGGTCTGCCGCGTTCTCCGCGGCGGAAGATGATCGGTCGTCGATGCTCGCCTCGTTTTGCGAAGATGCGGTCGGGGACGCGGTTTGGGGGAGGGAAGCTGCAGAGGCCCTCGGACGCCTCCTGGGTATCGAGGCTGGCGCCCGCGGGTCGCAGCCCCGGGTGAGCGACCCGCAGCTCCAGGCGGACCGAGTTCGCGTCGCCCTCGGAGATGTGTTCGTCGGTCTGGCGGGCAAGGGGCCGATGGCCCTCGTCCTCGACGACGCGCAGTGGGTCGACCCGGAGTCCCTCGATTTCCTCGAGGAGCTCCTCGAACGCACCGCAGAGCTGCCTTTTCTCCTGGTCCTCTGCGCGCGCTCCGAGCTTGCTGACCAGCACCCGGACCTTTTCGCGGCCCACGACGTGATCCGCATTCAGCCCCGGGGGCTCGTCCAGGCACGAGTCGCGGAGCTCAGCGCGGCCATCGCCAAAGTACCCCTCCGGGAGCGCCTCGTCCGCGCGGTCACCGCGCGCAGCGGCGGCAATCCATTCTTCGTCGAACAGATCGTCCGGGAGCTCTCCGAGAAGCGGCTCCTCGACGCGGAGCTCGACGAGCTTCCGATACCGCTGGACGTCGAAGCTGCTGTTCAGTCCCGCCTGGATCACCTTCCCATCGAGGAGAAACGGCTGCTCCAACGCGCCTCGGTCATGGGCACGGAGTTCTCCGCCGACGCCCTGCTCACCTTCGGTGTAAACGAGCCGGTGGGGCTCTTGCGCCGATTGGCACGGCGGGGCCTCGTCTCGTCGAAGAGCCGGTCTGGCAAGGGGGACGGACGCTACCTCTTTCGAAACGCCCTCGTTGCCGACGTCGCCTACCGCATGCTGGCTCGTCACACGGTCGAGGAGCTGCACCGCCGGGCCGCCGCATTTCTTCGGCGGAGCGCTGACATCGACCAAGAGGACATCGCTCGCCACCACGAGCTCGGCGCGGAGACGCCGGAGGCTGCACGGGCCTACTCCCGTGCGGCATTTGCCGCCGTTCGTCGCGGGGATATTCAGGACATTTTGCGGTGTAGCGACAAGGCGCTACGTCTCGGCGCCGCGGACGAAGACCAGTTCGACCTTTACATGGCCCGCGCCGACGCTCTCGCTTTTGCGGGGCGCCGGGACGAGCAGAATCGAGCCGTCGAATCGGCCCTCGCCCACGCGGAAACCGCTGCGGATCGCGCCCGGGCGCTGACTCAACGGGTGGCTCTGCTCGCGCAGACGGGGGCCCACGAGAAGGGAATCTCCGTCGCGAAGGACGCCGTTGCCGCGGCCCGCGAGAGCGGGGACTCGGAGATCCTCGCAGCGGCTCTGGTCCGCTACAGTTGGGCGAGCTTCTATGCAGGGCACCTCGACGACGCGGAGGACCAGCTTTCTGCCACCGACGAAATCGAGGGCGAACTCTCGGCAGAAACCGCAGCGCTGATCGCGTCGGCGAAGGGCCTCCTCGCGACCGCTCGGGGTGACCTCGGCGCTCGCCTCGATGCTTACCAACGCTCGATAGAGCTCTTTCGTGAGAACGGCGACCTGCGGCGGGCAGCTCAAGAAGAGAGCAACCTCGCCGATACGTTCAATCGCCTGGGGGCCTACGAACAAGCCGAGACGGCCCTCCGCGGCGCTCTGGAAATGACCCAGCGGGTCGGAAACAAGGTGGCCGAAGCGTTTGCCCTCGCCAACCTCGGTTACGCGCTGACCTGCCAGGGGCGCCACGAGGACGCCCTCGACACCTTGGACCAGGCGGACGCACAGGCCGAGGAGGTCGGCCAGCGCTATCTCGGCATCGCCATTCGGGTCTACCGGGCCCGGGCGCTCCTCGCCGCAGGTCGCGAAGGCGATGCCGCCCGCGAGGCCGAAGGCGCAGCGGACGAGGCCCGGCGGGCCGAGGTGCCCACCCTCGCAGCAGCGGCGCTGACGGCCGCGGCCGATTCGTGGCTCGCCCAGGGCGACGCCGAGATGGCCCTTGCCCTCTCGCGTCGGTCCGTCGCAATTCGCGACGAGCTCGGCGGCCTCGAGGAAGACGAAGCGGTCGTATTCCTGAGCTATGCCCGTGCCTTGCGCGCAAGCGGCCGCGAAGAGGACGCCCGTGAAATCGCCCGGCGGGGACAGGCGCGGCTCTCGGACCTCGCCGAGAAGATCGGCGACCCGGAGCTACGGCGCCGTTTCATCGAAGACGTCGCCGATAACCGCGCGCTCTCCACTTTCGCCGGGGCGTGAGCACGGTCACGGGCTGGTCCGGCGTCGTGGGCACGTGTTCCTCGGCGGCATCGCGCGGCCGAGAGGGGAGGGGCCATGCGAGTTGTGCTCATCGGTGCGGACTTCGAGGAGAACCTCGGGGTGGGGATGATCGCCGCGGCGGTCGAAGAAGCAGGCCACGAAGCGCTCTTCGTTTCGTTCAATACGCCGGACGAGAGCCAAGCGGTCGCTGACCGCGTGCTCGGCCTCGGCGCCGACGTGGTCGGTCTCTCGATGCAGTTCCAGCATCGCGCCCACGAGTTCCTGCGCCTCGCCCGGCGCTTGCGGGCGGCGGGCTTCGAAGGTCACGTCACGGCGGGCGGGCAGTTTCCGACCCTCGCGTGGCGCGAAGTGGTGGGCCGCGGGCATGGCGTCGACACGGTGGTGCTCCACGACGGAGAGCGCACCGTGGTCGAACTCATCGGAGCCCTCGAAGATGGCTCCCGCCTCGGTGAAGTCGCGGGCCTGGCCCTGGTCGCCGATGACGGGGCTGTTTTTCGGTCGGCGCCCCGCGCCCTCGTCGACGACCTCGATGATTTGCCCTTCGCTCGCCGATATCGGGAGCACCGGCGCCACTTCGGCGTGCCCTTCATCCCGCTGATGGCCGGTCGGGGCTGCTGGGGCAAGTGCAGCTACTGTTCCATTACCAGCTTCTACCGCGATGCCCGCGAGTACGCCGGGGGCAAGACCTTCCGCCTGCGCAGCCCCGAGAACGTCGCCGAGGAGATGTCCCTCCTGTGGCACCGGAGCGGTGACCCAGCCATCTTCTGCTTCCACGATGACAACTTCACCCTGCCGCGCCCCGAGGATACGGCCCGGCGCGTGCGCCGAATCCGCGAAGAGCTCGACCGCTATGGCGTCGGCAAGCTCGCCATCGTCGGCAAGGCGCGCCCCGATACCATCACTCGGGAGCTCGCGAAGGAGTTGGCTGACCTCGGGGTCATCCGTCTTTACGTCGGCGTCGAGAACGCATCGGCTGCTGGCGGTGATCATCTGCGCCGGGGGACTCAGACCAGCGCGATCGGCGATGCTCTCGCCGCCTGTGACGAAGCGGGCATATTCGTCTGCTACAACCTGCTCGTTTTCGAGCCCAACGCGACCCTCGACGACGTGCGCGAGAACGTCGCGTTCATGCGAGCCCATGCATCGCATCCGGTAAACTTCTGCCGGGCCGAGCCCTACTACGGCACGCCCCTGCATCTGGAGTTGGACGCGGTTCAGGACCTCGGGGGCAGTTATCTCGGATGGAACTACCGCATCGAGAACGACCGCACCGAGTTGCTCTTCCGCATCGCGGCGGCCGCCTTCCGTGAGCGCAACTTCTCACCCCAGGGCGTCGCCAATCGCTACATGGGCGTGGGCTACGCCCAGAACGTACTCGAGAAGTTCTATGAAGACCCCCACCGGCGCCTGCCGGGGCTTCGCGCCGAGGCTGAGCGCATCACCCGCGGCATCAGCCTCGAGACGGCGGCCTTCCTCGAGCGAGCCATCGAACTGGCCGAGTCCCTCGACCCGGCGGACCACGACGCCGTAGCGCGGCAGACGGCTTCCCTGGGCCTCGAAGTCGCGACGGCGGATAGGCCTTGGCACGTTGCCCTCGATGCCCTTCGAGAGAAGATGGAGGCGTTTGCCAACGACGAGTACGCGCCGGCTGGAGACGGCGCCCCGACCCCGGCCTATCTGGAGATGGCCCGGAACGTCGTCCTCGGCGCGACTCTGGCGTTTGGGACGGTTGGCTGCGGGGACGACGTCGTCGACCCGGTGCCCCAGGACTCCGGAGTCGACAGCATGGTGGTAGACCCGCCGCCCCGGGACTCCGGCATCGACAGCATGGTGGTGGACCCGCCGCCGGCCGACTCGGGAGTCGACAGCATGGTGGTGGACCCGCCGCCACCGGACAGCGGCATGGTGGTGGACCCGCCGCCGCCGGACAGCGGCATGGTGGTGGACCCGGCTCCCGGGGACAGCGGGATGGCGTCCCTCGGCGACGAAGT
>Ga0164313_10001001_pt1 | contig 24237 bp, 24 predicted proteins | sample GuaBasSedimGuay4_FD_113735 | JGI IMG/M metagenome (GOLD analysis project Ga0164313, IMG submission 113735) | Subseafloor sediment microbial communities from Guaymas Basin, Gulf of California, Mexico - Guay4, Core 4569-4, 0-3 cm | ecosystem: Environmental > Aquatic > Marine > Hydrothermal vents... | reverse complement strand
GTCATCTGAAACCGGGATAAAAGTTGCCATTGCGATCCGACAAATGGGCCTGGTCAGCGAAGGGCTGGGCCGACCGGATGAAGCGCTCGAATCTTTTCAACAATCACGTGACCTCCTTTCTACTCTGGCTGAAAAAAAATACCCGAAGGTGCACGAAATCCTGTTTCAGTTGGCATATGCAGAGTTCTATATCGGTAACGTGCATCTGGATCAGGGCCGATTCAGCCAGGCAATGGAGGCCATGCAGAAGAATTACGAATTAAACCAGGAGTTGGTGGACATTGATCCTGTTAATGCCGACTGGATTATGGAATTGGCATATGCACATAACAATCTTGCTGCCTTGCAGTTGGACAGTGGTAAGGGCATCAATAAAGAAACACTCGCACATGTAGCAGAGGCTACCAGGCTAATGGAAAGGGTGTTTGTATTGAGGCCGGGCGACGAAGCAGTTGCAGATGGTTATGCAACAATCCTGGCCTGGGCCGCTGACGCCCAGCTTCAGGCCTGTAGCCTGGAGGAAGCGGCATTGTTAAGGAGTCGGAGCAAAGAACTGGCAAATTCTGCGGTCCAGTCCGACCCGGCCAATTATGATCTGAAACTGCAATACACACACGCTCTTGCGGGTGCTGCGCGTTTGCAAATTGACATTGGACGATATGATTTGGCCGAACAATATGTCACGGCCGCCATATCAACCCTGCAACAATTATCTGCTGCAGATCCCAGTAATGTTATTTATCGTCGTGAGGAATTTTATCGACGCTCCATGCTTGCAGCGCTGCTGGGAGAAACCGGTCAGTTCGACGCCGCACAGCCCGTGATGCAGAGAGTTGAACTGGAGTTTGAGTTTAACGGCGATCTGGTCAACGATATAGAAAGGGCCCAAGACCAACGCGTTAGATTTCTACTGGCCTATGCGGGCGTTGAATTTCGACAGGGGAACGCGGACCACGCAAGAATGCTTCTTCAGAAAGCTATAGAGCTACTCATGAGCTACGCTGATTTTCAGGCAGGTGACATGAATGAAACCGCGTTGAGCGTAAAGGCGAGATACCAGTGGTGGGAGTTGACGGGAGAAGACAATGCTGACCTTGTCACCGTGATGCCTGCACTTGCTCAAAAGTCCACAAGCGAGTTTCGAAGTTGCATCGAGGCAGAATCAGCAGCCCAGGTGTATTTGATAAAAGGCGACACGGAAAGCGCAGCCCGCGAGGTTAGCTATTTGACGTCCAGGGGCTACGCTGCCCCCGGGTTTAAGCGTTTCTGCACAAAACATAATCTCTGTAAGACCGAATCCCCGCCGTAGGAGCCGCGTCCCCGCGGCGATTAATGCATGATAGCTGGAGGGGCCGGGTACCCCTGTGCAGGACCTTCAGCTGTCGGGAACAGCTGAAGAGTGAACAGGGATGTCTCGAACGTGTCCAGCACAGGGGTACCCGGTGCCTCCGGCGGTTCGCACCACACTTTTCGCCGCGGGGACGCGGCTCCTACCTGTTCATGCGGCCTTCGATCAGGCTATCGACAACTTCGGGCTCAGCCAGGGTTGAGGTATCACCGAGGTTGGCATAGTCATTGGCGGCGATTTTGCGCAAGATACGACGCATGATTTTGCCGGAGCGGGTTTTTGGTAAGGATGGTGCCCACTGGATCAGGTCCGGTGTAGCAATTGGGCCGATTTCCTTGCGTACCCAATTCCTCAGTTCGGTGCGTAGCTCATCCGTTGGAGTGACGCTGGCATTCAGGGTGACGTATACGTATATGCCCTGGCCCTTGATGTCGTGTGGATAACCCACCACGGCGGATTCTGCCACCGAGGGGTGCGATACCAGTGCACTTTCAACCTCGGCCGTACCCATGCGGTGGCCGGATATATTCAGCACGTCATCCACGCGACCGGTAATCCAGTAATAGCCATCCTCATCGCGTTTACAGCCGTCACCGGTAAAGAAATTGCCGGGGAAAACAGTGAAATAGGTTTCTGCGAACCGCTTGTGGTCACCATAAATGGTACGCATCTGTCCCGGCCAGCTATCGGTGATGATCAACTGGCCTTCAACTGCCCCGTCAAGTATGTTGCCTTCAGCATCGACAATTTCGAGCTGGACGCCCGGTAACGGGAAACTCGCCGAGCCAGGCTTCATCGGTGTCGCACCCGGTAAAGGTGTGATCATGATGCCACCGGTCTCTGTCTGCCACCAGGTATCGACGATGGGGCAGTTGCCGTTACCGACGACGTGGTAATACCATTCCCATGCTTCCGGGTTAATTGGCTCGCCCACTGAGCCCAGTAAGCGTAACGAGGTTCTTGATGTCCGCTTGACCGGCTCATCACCATCGCGCATCAACGCACGAATAGCGGTGGGGGCTGTATAACAGACATTGACCTGGTGTTTGTCACAAACCTGCCAGAAACGGCTGGTATCGGGGTAGTTAGGTACACCTTCAAACATCAGTGTAGTGGCGCCATTGGCCAGCGGGCCATAAACAATATAGCTGTGGCCGGTGACCCAGCCCACATCAGCCGTACACCAGTAGATGTCGCCATCCTGGTAGTCAAAAACCATCTCGTGGGTAAACGAGGCATACACCATGTAGCCACCGGTGGTATGCAGCACGCCCTTGGGCTTGCCGGTTGAACCGGAGGTGTAAAGAATGAACAGCGGGTCTTCCGCACCCATTTCCTCGCAAGGGCAATCGTCAGAAACTGTGGCTTCGAGCTCATGTAACCAGTGGTCGCGGCCATCATCCATGTGCACATCGTTACCGGTATTGCGTATCACCAGCACGGCTTCGAGTATGTCCGATACGCCGTCACGCTCACAAGCTGCATCCACGTTCTTCTTCAACGGAATAGCCTTGCCGCCACGTACACCTTCATCGGCCGTGATCATAATGGTGGACTGGCAATCAACAATACGACCTGCCAGCGCATCCGGCGAGAATCCACCAAATACAACCGAGTGAATTGCACCGATCCGTGCGCAGGCCAGCATCGCGACTGCGGCTTCGGGGATCATCGGCATGTAGAGTGTAATACGGTCTCCGCGCGAAGCACCAAGCTCCTTCAGAACATTGGCCATCCGGCATACCCGTTGATGTAACTCGCGGTAACTGATATGCAGGTCACGGGCCGGGTCATCACCTTCCCAGATAATCGCGGTCTGATCTGCGCGGCTATCGAGATGACGGTCAACACAGTTGTAACAGGCATTCAGGGTGCCATCTTCAAACCAGCGAATATGCAGATCATCCTGGTCGAAAGATACATCCCTGACCTTGCTGAACGGCATGATCCAGTTGATACGGCGTGCCTGCTCAGACCAGAATCCGGCATTGTCCTCAACCGACTGCTTGTACATTTCCTGGTAGCGTTGCTGGTCAACGTGCGTGCGCTGCGCTGCAGCAGGTATAACGGGATAGGTTTTACTCATGATTAGTTCGCCTTATTTTTTCCAGGTCATGCTGGGGCGCCAGCCCCATCGCCACAATAACCCGGCTCCAAAAATTAAACCGCCCAGGTGGGCAAAGTGAGCCACCTGCGGCATTGCACCGGTGGCACCAAAAATCAATTCGGCAGCACCGTAGATCAATACAAACCATTTTGCCTTGATGGGCACGGGGAAAAACAACAGGATCAGCTTGTTATTCGGCCACATAACCGCGTAGGCCAGCAACAGTCCAAAGACTGCGCCGGAGGCACCAATCGTGGGATACACATCGCCACTGATATACTGCACAATCAACTGGATCAGGCCTGCGCCCAGCAAACAAATACCGTAGTAATCTGCATAGCGTTTGCTACCCCACATTTTTTCCAGTGGAAAACCAAACATGAAGACGGCAAACATGTTAAAAAACAAATGGTTGAAGCTTCCATGCAGGAAGGCGTAGCTAAACAGTTGCCAGGGCTGGAAATAGCCACTGTATAAAGGCCACAGGGCCAGTTGCGCAGAAATATTCTGCATCAGAAAGATAATGACACATATGCCGATGACGCCGAAGGAAACCGGTGTTTGACCGGCAAAGGCCAGGATGCTTTTCTGGTTCAATTATTATCTCCGTTGACAGTACACTCGGTTTACAATATTACAATGACTGAACATAACAATCTTGATTCAAATCACTTGCAACAGGTAAAAATGGTCACAGTATACGCATCTTCCAGTGCGGCACTGAGACCAGTCTATTATGACGCGGCCCGCCGTATGGGTGAAGTGCTGGCAGGCGCTGGAAAATCTATCATTTACGGCGCCGGTGGTGGTGGCCTGATGGGGTCGATGGCCGATGGTGCACTGAGTAGAAACGGCAAGGTTTATGGCGTTGTTCCCGGATTTTTGCAGGACCTGGAGCTCACCCACCGTGGCTTGACCAGGTTGACGGTTGTTGAAGAAATGCGAGTTCGAAAACAAATGATGCTCGAGGATTCTGATGCTGTTGTCACATTACCGGGTGGTTCGGGCACCTATGAAGAGCTATTCGAAGCCCTCACCATGAAGCGACTGGGCCAATGGACAGGTCCGATCATACTGGTAAATACCGCAGGTTTTTATAATGGCCTGTTGCAGTTTCTGAGACACAGTATTGATGAGTGCTTTATGGGCAGCAGTCATCTTAAGATGTGGACTGTGGTAGATGAGCCGGAACAAGTACTGGAAGCGATTGAGAACTCCCATGCCTGGGATGGTGAGGCCCTGCAGTTCGCCAATGTAACACCTGCCAACGCATGAAAGGACAGTCCCCGCCGGGTTTTCACAAGTTTCCAGCCGCACGCGGCCTGGCCTGGGTGACCGGTAGCTGGGGACTGGTAAAAAGGCAACCAATTCGGCTGTTACTGATCAGCTTGTTTCTTCAGTTCTTTCTGAGCTTTTCACAGGCGGGGGCTTTCGGCTTACTGGTTATCCTGTGCCTGCCAGTTTTAACGGCCGGAATACTGCATGCGTTTTATAGCGTTGAGCACGGCGATAAACCAAATCTCTCAGTACTGTTTTTGCCATTTACGTCGACAAAATCGCTTAGTAAGCTATTGTTATTGGGCGCAGTGGTCATGGTGCTGGGCTTGCTGGCAATTACGCTGGTGATGTCGGGTCAGGTTCTGAATATCGACCCTGATTTGCTTGGTCGTATAGAGCAGGGTGACATGGATGCACTGCAATCGATTGATCCAAAGATCATAGAAAGTGCCGTATTCGCCATGGCCATCGGGGCCGCGATCAGCGGCACAATCACCTATTTTGCCGTACCGTTGATCTGGTATAAAAAACAGGGGGTTGGTAGCGCCATTACCATCGGTTTGAGGGCGATGGCGCGAAACTGGCGCCCTTTGTTGGTGATCGGCTTATTGCTCGGTGTACTGGCTGTGCCAATTGGCTTGTTGTTTGGTTCTTTTTACCTGTCTGCACTTAGCGGTGGTACTGCATCACCCGTGCTGGCATTTCTGATATTGCTGCTTGGACCAATGTTTCAGTTATTGTTGTTTGGTACACAATACCTGGCCTTCAGGGATATCTTTGGTATGAATGCTGAGCATGAGGCTGGTTCGGGCTCAGGCGACGATCAACTGGTCGCCTGACCGCCATCCACATCTTCATCCCGGTCTTCGTCCCCATCTTCATCCTGCTCTTTTCCTTTGACCAGGATGCGGGAGAAGAAGACCCCGATTTCAAACAGAATCCACATCGGTAGTGCCAGCAGTGTCTGCGAGATGACATCCGGTGGTGTCAGAACCATACCCAATGCAAACGCGCCGACCACAATATACGGCCGCCAGCTTGCCAGCTTGTCAGGGGTGGTTATTCCGGTTGCGACCAGGATGATGGTTGCTATTGGCACTTCAAATGTAATGCCAAATGCAAAAAACAGGGTCATGACGAAATCCAGGTATTTGCTGATATCCGTCATCACCGCCACACCTTCGGGTGCGACCCTGGTCAGAAAACCAAATACCAGCGGAAAGACAACAAAGTAGGCAAAAGCACAGCCAGCATAAAACAGTAACACTGAAGACAGCAGCAGGGGGCGTGCCAGTTTTTTCTCATGTTTGAATAGAGCCGGTGCAACAAATGCCCAAAGTTGGTACATCACGACCGGTATCGCAACCATGACGGCAACCAATAGTGTGAGTTTGAACGGCGTCAGGAACGGCGAAGCAACGTCAATGGCTATCATGCTGCTGCCTTCCGGCATCTGGGCCAGTAGCGGGGCTGCCAGGGCTTCGTACAATTGGCGGGAAAACGGCAGTAACGCAACCAGCACAATCAATACGGCGCCACAGGCCTTGAGTAGCCTCCCGCGGAGTTCAACCAGGTGCTGCAGAAAACTTAATTCCTGATCTTCTTCAGGTGCATCTTCTTCGCTGTGTGTTTTGGAGTTATCAGGCATTGCTGTCTTTGCCTTCATCGCTTACGGAGGCATCCGCAAACAGGTCTTTCTGTGGTTTGTCTTCAGGCTCGGCTTCGGGCTCAGATTGGGCTTTGGTACCTGCCTTGTCAGCGGTCGACTCGTGATTCTCCGCCGTAAACCCCGGAATATCTGAAAAGTCCGGCAGGTCGGTTTGCATATCTTTCCCGATACGTCGTAATTCCTCAGCGGCTTCCTTGATCGGCGCTGTAACATCAGCCTCAGCCAGTTCTGATTCAATGGTGGTTTTGAGGCTGGCCCAACTGGCCCGGGCTTTGCGCATAAAGCCACCGATAGTACGGGCTACAGCAGGTAAGCGCTCCGGCCCAAGAACAATGAGCCCGATCAGGGAGAGCAGAAAAAGCTCGGCAAAACCGACATCAAACATCTGTATCGGTCGGGCTGGAAGCCTTTGATTTTTCCTGTTGTTTTTGCGGTTCTGCAGAAGTGGATTCTTCTGTGGTGATCTGTTCCGGTGTGCTTGATTCGGGTTCTTCTTCCATTCCCTTACGGAAGCCCTTTATTGCACCGCCCAGATCAGATCCTATGTTGCGTAAGCGCTTGGTTCCAAAAACCAGAACTACGATTAGCAGCAATATCAGCAGCTGCCAGGCACCTATTCCACCCATGATGTTTTAACTCCGGAGTTTCTTGAATGCACGCATTTTAGCCCAAACCGAATGGTTTGGCTGCAATTATCAGTGCTGGATTATATTTATGAAAGGCGTCGGCGCAGAACGGACATGCCTGCGAGCAAAATAATAAACACTGCCAGTAGCCGCCCGACGGAGCTTAGCGTCGGAATGGCCTGATCATTGCTACCGGAAGATACCTGGACAGCGTTACAGGCGGTTGGCGGGGCGATTGCGAGACTCTCAAAACCAACTTCAGTGGTCTCGCTGATCAGCTTTGCGGAGCCGGATGCAATATCAAGCTTCAGGATCTGGCTGGGTAGGTTTGCGATGGAGTCGTTAATGATGCGGCGGTCAGTAATCGCCCATAATGTGCCATCGGAATCGAAAGCCAGTCCAGCCTGGTTATATTCACCGGCTTGGCCACCGAGTGGTCCAATCAATGTGGCGACACCCGTGCTTACATTAATGCTGAAAAGTTCAGGGGCATCGGTGCTGCCATCCTGAAACTGGCCGTTACCCAGTCCAAACAGCCGGGTCGGTGTGCCAATTGCAGCGATTGCGCTTATATTTACACCCAGCGCGCCTTCAGTACCGACCACTTTACTGCTGCCATCCAAATTCAACTGGTACAGCGTTTGTGTTATTACCGAGGTTATGTACAGAGTATTGTCGCAGCTGAATGTCATGCCGAAGTCATTTCCGCCACCGGACTTAAAACCTGCCAGTGGAATTTCTTCCTGGAATTTAATAGCACCGCTGGCGGTACTGATCGGGAACAGGGTACGGGAATCATCATCAATTCCCCACAGCGTACCGTTGGGTGCAAATGCCAGCCCCTCGGTATCGAGCCTGCTTTCAATGCCTGAAATGAGTTCGCCCCTCATCAGGTTGTTGCCGGTAGCCAGGTCGATCTGGAACAGGCTATCCTCGGTCAACAGGTTGCCGCTGTCGGAGTTAACGCTATACGCCACAGGCGCCGCATTCGCACTAATGGCGAACAGCGAAACAAGCATTAACAGGACAATTTGAAACTTCTTTATCATTCAGGCAACATCCACCCTTGGTTGCAATCGCAACTGGAAGGCCATACTAGCAGAAAAAACAGTATTTACAAAGCCTTATGTGCGGTTTTGTGGGTGAGTAGTCAGGCTGTTGTAAAACTACAACATGCATGATCCGGATCAAGAAAGAAGCGGATAAAATCATGTAGGCTTGCAATTGCATTGTAGGCGGTGTTTTGATGGGTGGTCTGCTACCAAGTGGGCTTGAACGCGGAGGTTTGCGGCTACAAGTTTCATGATACTGTCGTTTTTAGACAACAAACAATTATTTTTGGTTTTCGGGGGTATTAATGCCTGCTAAAGGTGTTCTGTTGATAAATCTTGGCACGCCGGAGAGTTCGGATAGCCGGGATGTGGGGCGTTTCCTGACCGAGTTTCTTTCCGATCCCCGCGTAGTCGACATGCCCCGTTGGTTTTGGTTGCCATTGTTAAAACTGGTCATTATTCCGTTGCGAAAGGGAAGAACAGCCGCGGCATACAGAAAAATCTGGATGAAAGACGGCTCACCACTTCTGGTTTATTCGGCGGCATTGACTAACGGCCTGGAGCAACAACTGGGTGATAAGGTCAAAGTCAGCCTGGCAATGCGCTATGGTTCCCCGGACATTAAAAACCAACTCGACTTGATGCGTGGAGAGGGCGTGGAGAAGTTGGTCATACTGCCTCTGTATCCACAGTACTCGGTAACAACCACGGAATCCGTTTTTGATGCTGTGACCGTGGCATTGAAGCAATTGGACTGGAGTCCTGAAATCCACAAAGTGAAGCAGTACTTTGATCGCCCCGGCTGGGTGCACTCCGTGGCAACCTCCGTGCGTAATTTTCGAATGCAGCACGGTAAGGCGGAGAGATTATTGTTTTCAATGCATGGTATTCCAAAGCACCTGGTTGATGCGGGTGATCCATATGAACTGCAATGCCAGCAGAGTGTTAAGGCGGTGGCTGAAGTACTGAAAATGCAGGAGGAAAGTGTGCTCACTTATCAGTCACGCGTAGGGCGTGAGCCCTGGCTGGCGCCATATACCGACGTGGTAATCAAGGAGCTTGCAAAATCCGGCGTAAAACATATCCAGCTGATCAGTCCGGGTTTCTCGGTTGATTGTCTCGAAACACTCGAGGAGATTGCCATTCGTTATCGGGATATGTTTATTGAGGCTGGTGGTGAGAAGCTTGAGTATATTCCCGCCCTGAATGATTCGGACGCTCACATCAGTCTGCTTGCTTCGATCGTGGATCAGCAGTTGAGCTGACAGACATATTGCGTGGGCCCGTCCATGCGGTCACAATTAGGCATGGAAATTTTCAGAGTATTTCAGGTAGAGGCAGCCCACCACCTTCCCAATGTTCCGGAAGGACATAAATGCGCGCGCCTGCATGGGCATTCTTTTCGTATCGAAGTGCATGTTGCAGGTCCGGTAGGGGACCAGAATGGCTGGGTGATGGATTTTGCAGATTTGCGACGTCAATTCCAGCCGGTATTTGACCAGCTTGACCATCATTATTTAAATGAGATCGATGGGCTTGAAAACCCCACCAGTGAAAATCTGGCACGTTGGATCTGGCAACAATTATCACCAGGGCTTGAAGGTATGAGTAAAATTATCGTTCAGGAAACCTGTAACGCCGGTTGTATTTATCGCGGGGATTAATGCGCAGATTGAACAATATCTGGCGTAGGTGATAGCTGACTGCCCTGCAGGGCAATCCTTAGAATATATACACCTGTAGCCGTACCGGCTTGCAGGTCTATATCAACAGCCGGCACATCCCTTATTGTTATCACAGAAAGGTTTGTTGCTGGACTTGCCGCAACGGCACAGTGCACCACTCATGGTGATACATTCCTGGCCTTTCTTGTTGATAATGCGTAAATAGCCGCGGAATTTTAGCGGGCCGTTCTCAATACAGGTCACTGTAATTGTTTGCGGCCGGCTAACTGGCATCCAGTCCGAAACCCGTTGCACGGTCCCATTATCGAAAAATTCGATTTCGAGATGCTGGTCGTCACAAATGGGCTTGTTTTTTGATGCGCCACAGCGGCATAGGCTGAGGTGGTTAGCGTGTGTTACAGACCCGTCTTCCGCGATCAGTGTAATATTGCCCGTCATTTTTAACGGACCACCGTTCGTCACCAGCAGTTCATTGGCGATATCAAGCCGTTTGGGCACGCGTTTGGTGCCGCGCTGCTCGCGGAACCAGCGGTCCAGTGCTTTTTCATCGGTACTTTCCTGCTCTTCAGGTGCAGCAGGTTGGTCCCATTTCGGGTTTGTTATCGTACCGTCTGGCTGGGGGTCTGTCTCGGGCCATCCACTTGGTCTGGCGTAAACCTTGAGTGCGTCTTCCATTACAAAACTTCTCCAGTAAGTCTATTCCCTTAGTTATACTGAACCCCCACAATACGCGCTCTGTCCACAAATACAAGGGTTTCCGTGAAAAGACTGTTAATGATTCTCGTTGTACTTCTTCCTTTTGGCGCAGTTGCCGCTCCGGAATCCATACCTGATCGCGTGCGTGGAGAGGGCCCGTACGAGCGGCTGATTCTGCGTGATGTCATCATTGTAAACGGTGAAGGTGCACCCCCTGTCGGCCCCATGGATGTCCTGATTAAAGGCAATAAAATAGCGCAGATACGTAGGCTTGGGTTGATTAAGCCTGTGCCGGAGACGAACAGGATAGAAGTGAAACCGGGAGACAAGGTGATGGAGCTTGAAGGCCATTACCTGCTGCCAGGCTTCATCGATTTACACGCCCATTTTGGTGGCGATGCTCAAGGGGTCAGTGCCGAGTACGTTGCCAAGCTCTGGCTGGGCCATGGCATCACATCCATACGTGAGCCAGGTAGCGGCAATGGCCTTGACTGGGTGCTGGCTCACCAGAAGCGTAGTGAGAAAAATGAAATAGCAGCGCCCAGGATTTTTCCGTACGTGGTTTTTGGGCAGGGTGAGGATGGTCCCTTTCTGAGTGAAGAAGATGCACGTAAGTGGGTACGGAAGATCAACAAAAAAGGCGCCAAAGGTATCAAGTTCTTTGGTGCGCCGGCCAACATCATGCAGGCAGCGCTGGATGAGGCAGGAAAAGCCGGCCTCGGCTCCACCATGCACCACGCACAACTGGATGTGGTGCAATGGAACGTGCTGGACTCCGCCCGTGCCGGTATGACTTCGATGGAGCATTGGTACGGTTTGCCGGAGGCCATGTTTACTGATCGTGTGATACAGGATTATCCTGCGGACTATAACTACGCACACGAGCAACATCGCTTTGGTGAGGCCGGTCTTCTGTGGGCCCAGACGGCCAAACCGGGTTCTGATAAATGGAACGAGGTCCGGGACGAACTGATCTCGCTGAACTTCACCATCAACCCTACCCTGACAATCTATGAAGCCAATCGTGACCTGATGCGGGAAATGAACGCCGACTGGCAAAGGGATTACACACCACCTTCGTTGTGGCATTTTTTCCAGCCCTCACTGGTATCGCATGGCTCCTACTGGTACGACTGGACCACCGCAGATGAGATCGCCTGGAAAAACAACTTCCGCATCTGGATGCAGTTTTTGAATGATTACAAAAACCACGGTGGCCGGGTAACACTTGGCTCGGATGCGGGTTATATCTGGAAACTGTATGGTTTTGGTTATATCCGGGAAATGGAACTGCTGCAGGAAGCCGGCTTTCACCCGCTGGAAGTATTACGTTCGGCCACATTTCTGGCCGCTGAAGTTCTGGAAATGGATGACCAGCTGGGCTCGGTGCGCGTGGGTAAGCTAGCCGACCTGGTGATCGTTGATGAAAACCCGATCGCCAATTTCAAAGTTCTGTACGGTACCGGCCATTTCAAACTGGGTGAAGACAATGTACCAACCCGGGTGGGTGGCGTGACCTACACGATCAAGGACGGAATCGTTTATGACGCCAAAGAACTGCTGGCAGATGTCAGAAAAATCGTCCGCGACGCCAAGGCTGAGGTAAGAGTCGAATAATGGCAATGTCATCCCGGGCTTGACCCGGGACCCATTTGCTCTTTTTTGGTTGTTACGGACAAGAATAAAATGGATTCCGGGTCAGGCCCGGAATGACGTTCCCGGTTGCCGGGAAATGTGACCCTGTGAGCGTGCGACTTATTACCCCGGATTTTCTGACTCACCCATCAATGCCTTAATATCTGCCAACACCGCATCGGTGTGTGTATCAGGATCAACATCGCCATAGTGTTTGACGATTTTGCCTTCAGGGTTAACCAGGAATGACTGGCGGCTAGCCAGTTTCAGCAGTTTGTAATCACGCAATACACCGTAGCTTTTTGAAACATCTCCACTTTCGTCAGCAAGGATGGTGAAGGGTAATTTGTATTTATCGGAAAATTCCTTGTGGGAATCCACATCATCGACGCTGATACCGACGACGGCGGCACCGATCGCTTTGAACGCGTAGATGTTGTCACGGAAGTTACAGGCCTCTGTAGTACAACCCGGTGTATCGTCTTTAGGGTAGAAGTAAACTGCCAGCCATTGTCCCTGGTAATCATCCAGTGAGTGCCAGTCGCCGTTTTGATCCTGCAGTTTGAATGTCGGGGCGTTTGAGCCTACGGCGGGTGGTTCGCTGGCGAATATTGAAGCTGAGAGTAGAGTAGTGAGAAGAATGATTAACAGGTTCTTCATGGTTTGGTGCCTTGTTGGTGGTGTGGGGGGGAGTATAAGGGGTTGAGGAGGCATTGAGAATCGTAAGCAGCGGAGCTGCTCTCTCCTACACGGCTTCGAATCAGGCGGTGCGTAGGAGAGAGCAGCTCCGCTGCTTACGATTGTTCAAACCACTGCCCCTCAAGAAGAAAAAACAATCCTGGGCCGGTTAAACAAAGTCGCAGCCACCGCAGCGAATGCAAGACCGATGATCAGGGTGCTGCCAATCGACATGGCCAGCCAAAGCATCGGCACGGTCTCACCACGCACAAATTCACCAATCAGGAGGTTTTGTGAAAACATTGGAATTGACATCATCCAGGTCACGGGTGTTACCGGGTTCACCATAAAAATGATACTCGGAATCATCGGGATCATGAATACCAGTCCCATATAGGATTGGGCTTCACGCAGGCTTTTGGCCAGCGAGGCCAGTGTGGTCAACATGGCGGCGGCCAATATCACCACCGGCGCAACCGCCAGCAGGATGCCGGCGACCGCCGTGGCACTCATGTTCAGGTCTACGCCAAGTGCGCCCGTGGGTAAAAACGGGAAGGCGAAACGGAATGACAACAGGGTTAAAAACAGCGATGCAAAAGCAAAGGTTGCGGTCGCCGACATTTTCCCCAGCATGATTTGCCAGCGTGGCACAGGATTGATTAACAGGGGTTCCAGCGACTTACGCTCTTTCTCACCCGCCGTTGAATCAATTGCAAGGTGCATGCCACCGGTAAATGCGGTGATCATTAACACGTAAGGCAGCATCATCATCACCAGCATACCCCGGCTTTGTGGCGTGGAAAGGTCCACGTCTTTGACCATGATAGGCGTCTGGATTGATGGCGACACGCCACGCAACTGCAGTCGTAGCTGGCCGATCTGTGCGCCATAAGCTCTAAGTAAGCCCCTGACACGTCGCATGGGTGTTTCAGATTCCCGCCTCGAAGGGTCGGCGATCACCTCGACCACGGCCGGTTTCCCCGCTTCCCACTGCTGCGGAAATTTCTCCGGGATACGAATAACAACCGGGACTTCCTGGGATCTGACCAGGCTTTCGGGATCTTCCGGTGCGGGCTGGATCACAACACCCTGCTGCTTCAGGAAGCTGACCAGGTTAGGCGCGTGTTCGGCACCCACGACGGGCACTTCCAGCACCTCTTCTGCGCGCTCCTGCTGTTTGTTGGCAGCAAAATAACCCAGGCCGATAAACAGAATCGGGAACAGGATGGGGCCCAAAAGAACTGAATTGAACAAAGAGCGCCGGTCACGCAGGTTCTCGCGGATCTCTTTCTTGTAAATCGTGCCCAGACCACTCATGCCGCCAGGCCCTCTTCGGTGCCGATCAGGCTCACAAAGGCATCTTCCAGTGAGTCGCAATTGCTTTGTGTCATGAGTTCCTGTGCCGTACCATTCGCTGCGATTCTGCCCCTGGCGATAATGATGATCCGGTCACACAAAGCCGCGACCTCCTGCATGATGTGGGTCGAGAGCACCACGGAGTGTCCGGCTGCTTTCAGGCTGAGGATATAGCGACGCAATGCCCGCGTACTCATGACATCCAGGCCGTTGCTGGGCTCATCCATCATCACGGTCTGAGGGCTGTGAATCATCGCCCGGGCGATGGCGACTTTTACCCGTTGCCCCTGTGAAAACCCCTCGGTACGTCGACCGATGAAGTCGGACATATCCAGTGTTTCAACCAATTCTTCCATGCGCTCATTGATTTTGTTGCGGGGCATGCCGTGCAGTTCACCGTAATAGGCGATATTCTCCCGCGCGGTCATACGGGTATACAAACCCCGGCTATCGGGCACTACACCCAATGTACGCTTGATGGCCATCGCATCTGTGGTCGGATCCAGCCCGTCAATACGGATTTCACCTTCATCCGGCGGCAATAGCGAGTACAGCATGCGCAGAGTAGTGGTCTTGCCGGCACCGTTTGGGCCCAACAGACCGGTGATTTCACCATCGCGGACCTCGAATGAAATGCCCCTGACGGCTTTCACATCACCGAAGGATTTGTGCAGATTAGTGACTTTAATCATGGGTCCGGTCCGAGCAAGCTGGTGAAGAAGGGTGCCGGTCTGATTTTTTCAACGCAACTGGTATCGAGACCCTCGATGTCGCCCTTTTCAATAAAGGCCGTCGTAATGTTGCGCAGACACACATTTTTCATAACCGAATGTGCCTGGCCACGGGCGACCAGGTTTACGCTGTTGGAAAAGGTTTCGGCGGCCTGGGCAGCGTATTGCGGTGGTGTTACCGGGTCGCGCTCGCCTGACATCAGCAAAACGGGTGCGGCAGATACCACCGGATCGTGAAAACCATCGGGTATATCACCATGCGGCCAGACCTTGCACTGCAAATCAATGATCTCCAGAAACAGGTTGCCCATCAGGGTATCGCTGTAGTCTGCATCCATATCAATAAAAGGGTAGTCCTCTGCGCATAGCACCGAAAGCTCCATACCGCGTGACAGCATTTCATTTAGCCCGGACATCACCAGGATAGCCTGGCTGGCCAGCCTTGACAGTTCGCCAGTGGTCAGGGCCTCATGCACGAGCAAAGGAATCAGTGCCTGGGTGCCACTGGCGTAACTCAGAAAGCGAATGGCCACCCCCAGCGTGTCCGCGGTCAGGCGCATCGTCTGGGGCTCCCCATTGACCGGGTTGATAATGGTGATCTCGCGTGGTTCTTTGCGCAACTGGGCAAATAAAGCATTCAGCTCATCAGCATGACGAGGGTAAAGTGCATTGCAGGTTTCGTCACTTTGACAATCTGCAAATACTGCCGCAACACTTTGATCCAGCATTGGCGCGTGTTCCTGACCGAGCGCCAGTTGCATCGGGATAACACTATCCAGCGTTACAGTGCGCACGGTTTCCGGAAACGCCCGCAAATAAACCTGGGCTGCACGGGTACCGTAGGAAACACCCATAATATTGATTTTGTCGTAACCCATGGCCTCACGAACGCGGTTGTAATCCGCCATGGCAATGGTTGTTGTATAAAACCGGGGGTCGCCATCCAGCTCGGCCAGGCACTTTTCTGTTTCACTGCGGATCAGGTCCAGGTCGATTTCCTGGTTAAGATCCTCTTCGATATTGGACTCGCAAGCCAGCTTATTGGACTTGCCGGTGCCTCGTTGATCAATCATGACAATATCGCGGGTTTTACGTATCTGGCGTAAAGTTGGCCGAATCATGACCCAGGTTTCGGTAGACGCCTGGCCCGGGCCACCCGCAAAAAAGAACACCGGATCAGGCTCAGTTGTACTGCCAGTGGCCGGGGCCACCGCTATATTCAACGTGATCATACGGCCATCAGGCTCAGCCGGGTTCTCCGCAACATCCAGCGAGCCGCAGCGGGCGCTGGCAGTAAAATTGGTGCCGGGAAGGGCGAGCATGCAATTACTGAACTCGATCTGATTCGAATCCGGCAACGCCATGGCTGAGATTGGCAGTGCCAGCCATGCCAGCATCGCGTAAAGAAAAATTTTATTCATTAAATAAACATCTTCTGACCGATGGCACAGAGTAAACACCGGACCTGTCTGCGTCCATAGGCTATTTGTCATGTTCCGTTATAATACCGGTTGTACCCACGCTGGCCCGACCATTAACATGCACGCACTCGAAGTAAATAATTTAAAGAAAACCTACGCCAATGGTGTGGAAGCGTTGAAAGGCATCAGCCTGAATATTGAAGAAGGTGATTTCTTTGCTTTTCTGGGCCCCAATGGTGCCGGCAAATCCACCCTGATCGGCATCATCAGTTCGCTGGTAAATTCCAGCTCGGGCGAGGTGAAAATATTTGGTACCAGTGTGCAGAAACAGCGCTCAGTCGCCATGTCATATATCGGGCTGGTGCCGCAGGAATTGAATTTCAACCAGTTTGAGAAGCCACTGGAAATCATCGTCAACCAGGCGGGCTATTACGGAATCGATCGCAATACTGCCCTGCAGCGGGCCGAAAAGTATCTCAAACAATTGCAGTTGTGGGACAAGCGTGACGTGGTTTCACGGGCATTATCGGGTGGTATGAAACGACGCCTGATGATAGCGCGGGCCATGGTCAATGAACCTCGTCTTTTAATCCTTGATGAGCCCACTGCGGGTGTGGACATCGAGATTCGCCGGACCATGTGGAAATTTATCCGTGAGATTAATGAAAGCGGCACCACGGTATTACTGACCACCCATTATCTCGAAGAGGCCGAGGAATTGTGTCGCAATATTGCCATTATTGATCACGGTGTCATCATCAAAAACACGGATATGAAAACGCTATTGGGTTCACTCGATATTGAAACCTTCGTGCTTGATATCACTGAGCCGCTGTCGGTGACCCCACAAATTGAAGGCATGGAGTTCCACCTCCGGGACCAATACACGCTGGAGGCTTCTTTGCCGAAGCAGAAATCACTTAACACCCTGTTCTCATCCCTGGATGAGGCGGGAATCCGTGTGCGTAGCATGAGAAACAAGTCCAATCGTCTTGAAGAGCTGTTTTTACGAATGGTGGATAAAGGGGCGACGCAATGAGAGAGCAGTTATGAACGCACAGGTCAACTGGATTGGGTATAAAACCATCGTTCGTAAAGAAGTAATGCGAATATTACGTATCTGGGCCCAGACTGTCGTGCCGCCGGCGATCACAATGACGCTTTATTTCATCATTTTCGGCAACCTGATCGGTCGCCGTATTGGTGATATGGGCGGGTTTGATTATATGCAGTTCATCGTGCCCGGGCTGATCATGATGTCCGTTATCACCAGTTCGTATGGCAACATGGTTTCTTCCTTCTTTGGCGCCAAGTTTGGTCGTCATATTGAAGAGTTGCTGATTTCACCACTGCCGAACTGGGTCATCCTGGCTGGTTATGTTACCGGTGCGCTGGCGCGTGGCATGATGGTGGGTTCGGTGGTCATGGTGATTTCGTTGTTTTTTGCCCGCGTGGAAGTGCAGCATCCTTTCATCATGGTTTCCGTGTTGCTGTTGACCTCGATCGTGTTTGCGATGGCTGGCATGGTGAATGCCATTTTCGCCAACAAGTTTGATGACATTGCGATTGTTCCTACCTTTATTCTGACCCCCCTGACTTACCTCGGCGGTGTATTTTATTCCATCAGCCTGTTACCGGAATTCTGGCAAAAGGTGTCGGCCTTTAACCCTATTCTTTACATGGTTAACGGCTTTCGTTACGGCATCCTCGGTGTATCTGATGTACCGATTGGATGGGCGTACGCCATTATCATTTTCTTTGGTGTGGTGCTGGCCAGCTTGTGCCTGTATTTACTGCACCGTGGTATCGGTATGCGTGCCTGAAGTGAATTTACTGAAAACTTAACGACTTGCGTACTAGTCTGCGCTAATATGGACCTGCGCAAAAATGCAGCAAGTCTTGTCCCCTGATCTAACGAAGCAACCCAAATGACGAACAATAATCAAACAGAAAACGCCCCCCAAAACTGGTCTGTGACAGCAGTGCTTGGCCTGACCTTCCTGGCGGCCATTACCATTGTGCCCTGGTATGGTTTCAGCCACGGTTACAGCGGTTGGGCCTGGGCTTTTTTCGGAATCTTCCTGATCGCCGGTGGCATCGGAATTGGCAGCGGCTACCACCGCCTGTGGTCACATCGTGCCTACGAAGCACACTGGAGCATGCGCCTTTACCTGGCAATCGTGGGTGGTATGACAATTCAAAACAGCATCCTGGTCTGGTGTATCCGTCATCGGTTTCATCATCGTGATGTTGATAACAACGATAAAGATCCATACTCAATCGGCCGCGGATTCTGGTTTGCTCATATCGGCTGGATGCTAAAAGATTACGAGAGCGGCAAGCTTGACTGGAGTGTCGTACCCGACCTGGAGCGTGACCCCGTGGTTGCCTGGCAGCATAAGTACTACTGGCCGCTGGTTTTGGTGACCAATATTGCCTTACCGTTATTTTTGGGCTGGCTGGTTGGCGATATCATGGGTGTGTTACTGCTGGCCGGCGTCCTGCGCCTGGTTGTTAGCCACCACGTTACATTTTTTATTAATTCACTGGCACATATGTGGGGCAGTCGTCCTTATACCGATGAAAATTCCGCCCGGGATAACTGGTTTCTGGCCATCGTTACTTACGGTGAGGGGTATCACAACTTCCACCACCTGTTTCAGAGTGATTACCGAAATGGAATTCGCTGGTGGCAGTACGACATCAACAAGTGGTTTATCGCGACATGCGCAAAACTGGGTTTGGCGAACAACCTGAAACGCACATCGGATTTCAAAATCCAGCGTGCCCGGCTGAATATGATTTTTAAACGTGCCCAGGCAAAGATCGACGGCGCCGAGGCGAATCCCCGCTGGCGTGCACTGTTCGAAACCGAATACGCACAATTCAGGAATACCATTGCCGAGTGGCAACAGTTACAGATGGAACGTGTACAGCAAAGCAAACAGAAACTGGTTGACGCGATTGACCAGAGCACACTGACTGCCCGCTATCGCGAACTGGAAAGAGAGCTGAAAATGCATCGCAAGCGAATTGTTCTGCTGACGGCGCAGTTTTACGGGTAATATTTTTCTGCTTGGGAATCCTGACAATGGGTGCCAATCGATCCGCGGCGACACGGGGGGTATACCCCCAGAGACCCGCCGTGAATACATCCCTGTAGGCTTGGGCCCCGCTCCCTGCGGGGCACAGTCTCTGGGAGTACACCCCCCATATCCCCGCTAAGTCCTGTGGATGCTAATGGATGGTGGTTTGTTGCGCGTAGGAGAGAGCAGCTTCGCTGCTTACGATTCTTTTGCTGATCGCGATTTTCAAATTTAACCCAACCGAAAAAACTCCCGCGCATTCCGCGTGGTCGCTTCCGCCAAAACCGCCGGATGCTCCCCCCGGCAAGCCGCCAACGTCCCCAATATCCACGGTAATAACCTCGGCTCATTCCGGTTACTTTTAATCTTCGGCCGCAAATTACGCGGCTTCAAATAGGGCGAATCTGTCTCAATCATCAATCGATTGATCGGAATATCTCCCAAAAACTCCTTCATATGCGTTCCCCGGCGCTCATCACAAATCCAGCCGGTAATGCCAATATGGCAATCCAGATCCAGGTACTCACGCAACTCTGCCTGGTTTCCCGTGAAGCAATGCACAACAACCTCGTTAAGCTGATCGCGGTGACTGCCGAGAATGTCAAAAAAATCATCGTGCGCATCGCGCTGATGCAGGAACAATGGCAGACCGGTATCAATGGCGATCTGGATCTGACGTTCGAAAGCGGACCGCTGGGCATCGCGTGGTGAGAAATCCCGAAAATAGTCCAGTCCGGTTTCCCCGACTGCCACGATGTCATGCCCGGCTGCCAGTCCCCGTATGAGAGTATCTGTCTCGTCATCATAATCAGATGCATGATGCGGGTGCACACCAGCGGTGGCGAACAATTGCTGTGGCCATGCTTTTGCCAGTTTTACTGCATCCCGGCTGCCTTCAGCACTGGCACCGGTGATGATCATTTGTACGACACCCGCAGCGTGTGCCGATGCGATGACGGCTTCACGGTCACGATCAAATGAGTCGTGGGTCAGGTTGCAACCAATATCGATTAATTCCATAAATATCGTCTGATTAATGTTCCGGATGGCGCGCATTGTAATGGTTTTTTCACCAATGGTGCTTGCGTCCTTATCTTGATGCCATACAATTCCTCTCCATGACGAGTAAAGCCAACGCCCTGTGGCGACTAATGCGATTTGACCGGCCGATTGGCATATTACTGTTGCTTTGGCCGACCCTGTGGGCATTGTTCATCGCAGGTGAGGGCAGGCCTGCGCTTAAGAATGTGCTGATTTTTTGTACCGGTGTGGTGCTGATGCGTGCGGCTGGTTGCATCATGAACGATGTTGCCGACCGGGATTTTGATCCGCACGTGGAGCGTACCCGCTGCCGGCCACTGGCTGCCGGTGAGTTGACGGTTAAAGAAGCGCTGACTGCATTCCTGGTGATGATGTCGCTGGCATTCGGGTTGGTATTGATGACCAATGCGCTGACCATCAAGATGGCATTTGTCGGTGCGGCACTGGCGGCATCCTATCCTTTCTTTAAGCGCTGGACACATTTCCCCCAGGTGGTTCTCGGGCTGGCATTCGGCTGGGGGATACCGATGGCGTTTGCCGCAGAGAATGGGTTTGTGGCACCAGTGGCGTGGCTGATTTTGCTAATCAACGTAATTTGGTCGGTGATCTACGATACCTTGTACGCGATGGTTGACCGTGATGATGATATCGCTGTCGGGCTCAAATCTACTGCCATTTTGTTCGGTGAGTATGATCTCCTGATCCTGCGGATATTAAAAATCCTGATGATCGTCTTATTGTTCGTGCTGGGTGTGAAGTTGCAACTTGCCTGGCCGTGGTTTGCCGGCGTAACGGTCGCAGCAGTTTTATTCGGCTGGCAGCAGAAACTGGCATTGGGACGGGAGCGTGATGGGTGTTTCAAGGCCTTTCTGAACAATAACTGGGTCGGAATGGCCATCCTGGTTGGCTTGCTGGCCTCCTATGCTGTTGCTTTACCATGATGTCATCATTCAGAACCTATCTGCAGCCACCCGAAGCAACGGATGAGAAACCGTTCCTGGCAGCCATGCGTAACAGCGTGGGCTTGCACCACCCCTGGATATCGGCGCCCAAGGATCATAAGGGCTGGAAGCGCTACCTGAACCGTCTCGAAAGGAAGACAGAGGCGGGGTTCCTGGTCAAACGCCAGGGAGATGGTGCAATTTGTGGTGTGGTTAATCTCAATATCATCACTTTTGACGCGCTGCAGAGTGCCTACACAAGTTATTTTGGAGTGGCCGGCCTGGCCGGGAAAGGCTATATGAAAGAGGGGTTAGCCCTGTTGATCCGCCATGCCTTTGATGAATTGAAACTGCACCGCCTCGAAGCCAATATTCAGCCACAGAACCTGGTCTCAATTGCCCTGGCCAGAAGCGTTGGGTTTCGTTATGAAGGTTATTCACCGCGCTATTTAAAAATCAACGGCGAGTGGTGTGACCATGAGCGCTGGGCCGTGCTTGCCGATCAGGATGAGCATCCCGGGCAGGAATAGCCCTTGCCGGCACCCATACATCCACGCGTTCAGCCCCTGCAATTTTAAGCACCCTGGCACATTCCGATACCGTGGTACCGGTGGTCATCACATCATCGATCAGTGCTACGTGTCGCCCCGGAGTTTTGTGACCGCGCCAGTAAAACGCACCGCGTACGTTGCTAAGACGCTGGCCCCGGCTCAGGCCTGATTGTGCCCGGGTGTTTCGTTTTCTTCGCAGGCTGGTGATCTGCAGGGGAATGCCAAGCATGCTGCATGGGTAACGGCCAAGCTCGAATGCCTGGTTGAAACCACGCTTTATCATTCTCAAGCGGTGCAAGGGAACCGGGATCAGCTGATCCGGTAGTGTGTGGGCTCCGGTTATAATGTGTTCATACAACAGGTGACTCAGTACCCGGCCCTCCGCCAGTTGCCGGTGAAACTTCAATGCCCGCACCAGTTGGTCGGTTGGAAAGGTATAGTTCAATGGACTGACCGTGTGATCATAAAAGGGTGGGTGCTTTAAACATTGACCACAGGTTTTATCGTGTCCTGCTGGCAGAGGCAGACCGCATTGGTAACATTGTGGTGTTGTCCGTGGCAGGTCATTTTTACATGGCTCACAAATACATATAGAACCGGATGGCTGATCACAGAGTACACAGCGTGGAGGTAGCAGCAGATTGACGGCATTTTTAAACACACTAAGCATGGTCTGCTCTTTTTACGCTAACCCTGCTAAAGTTTAAATCCGTAATCGCTCTGATTTCAGTCAGGCATTTACGTTTTGATTTGTAGGTATTGTTCCCACAGGATTTTTTGCACGGAGATGGCGGCGTGAGCCTTACACCATTAGACAAAAATGCCATCAGGCAATCGTTTGACCGTGCAGCGGCGGACTATGAAAAGCACGCGATATTGGAGCATGAGATCGAGTCACGATTGCTTGAGCGTGTTGAGTATTTGCAACAGGAGCCATCACTTGTGGTGGATGTCGGTTGCGGGACCGGCTCAGCCACCAGGTCGTTGTCTGCCCAGTTTGAAACAGCCAGTGTCATTGCGCTGGACTGGTCGGTGGCGATGCTCGGCCAGGTGGGTGATTCGGCAGGGAAGAAGCCCTCGCGGCTATGTAGCGATATGCACGCACTACCGCTGGCGTCGCGCAGTGTTGATTTGATTTTCTCTAATCTTGCTCTGCAATGGAGCTATGATTTGTCTGCAGCATTCAACGAATTTCGCCGCGTAATGAAGCCGGGTGCCATGTTGCTTTTTAGCTGCTACGGGCCCGACACTTTGCACGAGTTAAAGGCGGCGTGGCGTACCGTGGATGAGTGGCCACATGTGAATGATTTTCCGGATATGCATGATATCGGTGATGAACTGATGTCGGTGGGTTTTCGCGAGCCTGTTATGGATGTTGAGCGGCTGACACTTGAATATCCGGACGTGACGGCCTTGATGCGGGAGCTGAAAGGTAGCGGGTCTCACAATGTGGCGGCCCGGAGGTTTCGTGGTTTGACCGGGAAATCACGCATGCGGGGAATGCGGCGCTCTTATGAGCAGTTCCGTAATAACGGTCGGTTTCCAGCCAGTTATGAAGTCATATATGGTGCGGCTTTCGCACCTGCCGAGGGTCAGCCGGTGCGGACTCCGGAGGGGGATATCGCCACATTTTCTGTTGAAGCGTTAAGGTCTACTTAAATGGTTGCTTTAACGTTTTGAATTACTTGTGCTTTGCGCTTCGGAGAAGAATTAAACTTCGGTATATTAAAATTGCTCAACTTGCGCTATGCTTAAGGTAGTGATGGGGTGAGTTAATTCCCCTGAATACTTTGAAAAACGACCCGTTTGGGTCTACAGAATCGATTATGGCGTTCCCCCTTATGCCATTTTCGTATTAAGGTCCTGGCTACTTTTGCAATGGACTTTGATGAAAGGACTAGCTGACCCCTTGCTGGTCCTTTCTTTATATGGGACCTCCGATTACCCCATTTTGCGGTTTCCTTGTGGCCAAATAACGCGTCAGCGGCATTCCACGACTTGCCAATAGCGGTGCTATTGGCTGCGCCGCGTAATACCACTGACACGCCATTTGACTCACAATTAAATCCGCAAAATGGGGTAATCGAAGGTCCTGGGACTCGCACTTACCTCATTTTAGGGATCTTTCAATTGTAAATGTCACGCTAGCGACACCTCTTTTTTCCCAAAAAAGGACTCCTTTAGGGCTTAAGAGTGTTTTGGGTATGGGTTACTAGGGGAGGTGGGGTTTGGCCAGGTAGGTGTGGCTTTGCATTTCGGTTAGGCGGCTGGTGGTGCGTTGGAATTCGAAGGCGAGGCGGGTGCCGGTGTAGAGGTTGTTGATGGGGGTGGTGGCG
>Ga0164313_10001000_pt1 | contig 24246 bp, 19 predicted proteins | sample GuaBasSedimGuay4_FD_113735 | JGI IMG/M metagenome (GOLD analysis project Ga0164313, IMG submission 113735) | Subseafloor sediment microbial communities from Guaymas Basin, Gulf of California, Mexico - Guay4, Core 4569-4, 0-3 cm | ecosystem: Environmental > Aquatic > Marine > Hydrothermal vents... | reverse complement strand
GGTACACTCTGTGCTCAACAGGCTGCCTCCGTGATGGCGTGTAAACGTTGCTCGATACACCGTTTATGCCAACCGGGGCAGCCTGTTTCTATGTCCGTCGTGAGAGATGCGGGCTAGCAGCGGCGGGGGGCCATGCAGCCCGCTTCCAAGTCGCTCGGGCATGGATCTCGCAGCGCTCAGGCTAGAATGGCCGCATGGCATGGCACGGCTCCGGTCCCCGCGCAGTCTTCCTCGTCGCATGGGGCTGGGGTCTCCTGGCGAGTGCGTGCAGCGCCTGCGTGGGAACACCCGAGGCGCAATCGACAGAGCCGGGCGCCGTCGCGCAGGATGGGCAATCCGAGCAGGATGAGCCGGCGCCCGAGCGGGCCAGGCTCAAGCGCCCGCCCTGGGCCGGGCAGCGAATCGACGTGCCGTACGGCGTCCACCCGCGCCAGACGCTCGACTACTATCCCGTGCCGCTGGCGGAGGCGCCCACGCCGCTGGCGGTGTTCTTCCATGCGGGGGGCTTCGCCGGCGGCGACAAGCTGATGGCGCGTGCCAAGCGCGGCGCTGAGTACAAGGCGCTGCAGCAGGCGGGCATCGCCTGCGCGTTCGTCAACTACCGCCTGGCGCCCGAGTTCCACTTTCCCGTGCCGGTCAGGGATGCGGGGCGAGCGGTGCAGTTCCTCCGCGCCCACGCCGACGAGTACGGGATCGACCCGGGGCGCCTGGTGTACCTGGGCTACTCGGCGGGGGCGGTGCTCGCCGGCACGCTCGCCTATGGGCCGGATCTGGCCGCCGAGAACTCACCCGACCCCGTGGCACGGCAGTCCACGCGGCCGGTCGCGTGGCTCAGCGTGGAGGGCCCGATGGACTTCCGCCTGTTCACTCCGCATCGGCGCGTCCCCTACTTCGGAGACATGCTGCTCAAGTCGCTCGATGCGGAGGTGCTCAAGCTGGCCTCGCCCGCGTGGCACCTCGCTCGCTCCACGGAGCCGGTGATCCCCTGCTTCCTCGCGTACAACCTGAGCAAGCGCGAGACGCCGCCGGTGCTCAACCCCCACGACGCGTCCTTCGGCCTGGCGCTGCTGGAGACACTGCGCGCCCGCGGAGACCGGGTGTCCGTGCTCATCGACAAGCAGGACAAGACCCGCGATTGGATCTCAGAACTTCCGTGCTGGTTCCAGGAGCGCTTCTGAGCCCCCGGCTCCAGACAGCGACTCGCGGCCGCCCGCCGTTGTCCGTCAGGCCGAGCCGGCCGCCGCGCCCCGCCGCCGTCCGGACCCGAAGCTTGGCAAGCAGGGAGCGTTCGTCCATGACGAACAGGCTGCACGCCGACTACGGAGGCATGCACTGCGATCGTCAGCGCGCGTCACCCGAGACCCAGAGGCGCGCCTCTCGAGAGATGCGAAGCACGGGGGCCGACTCGGGGATAGGCTGGTGTGTCCCGGACATGCGCAGATCCTGCCAGGGCACGGCAGCGCGTCAGGTGTGCGACGTCTTCCGCGGACATCCTACGTATTGAGACGTCCCGACCAGGAGGTGTCCCATGAGGGCAGCGCGTATCGGCCGGCTGCTTGCCGGGTTCATGCTTTCACTATCGCTTGCGGGCTGCGCGATGTTTTCGGATCCCTCCGAGACGCCGGAAGACCCGACCGAGACCGAGGTCCGTGTCTACGACCTGGGCGAGATGGGTGCGGGTGAGTTCGACAGCCACGACGCCAGCAAGCTCATGTCCATGATCCGTGATGCGGTGGGGCACCAGGACTGGACCCGCGCGAACAGTTCCATGCACATCCTCAGGGATGTCCTGCTGATCCGGACGACTGATGAAGGCCACGACAACCTGGGCATGTTCTTCAGTCAGTTTCGCAGCATCAACGAGTCGCCGTGAGGCGGCCGATGAAGATCGCCAATTCGCCGGGGCGGAGTCCTCTGATCCGCCGCTTGGTCGCCTACCGCTTCATGCACGTTCTCTTGCTCGTGCTCGGGCTGGGTCCAGCGCTCTTGGCGCAGTCCACCCAGGCTCTGGACGAGTCGAAGATCGACCACCTGTTCGGTGGCTACGTGTCCATCCTCGATGCCGACGACCGATTCGGCGTCTCTTCGGCTCCCCTGGGCGACCTTGACCAGGACGGCGTGCCGGACCTGGCCGTGTCGCTGCAGGACGGCGTCGGGGGGACCGGCGCGGGAGCGGTGCACCTGCTGTACTTGCGTCCGGACGGCAGCCTCGACCACGCGAGCACGATCTCGGAGTCCCTGGGTGGATTCACGGGGGAGATCGAGCCAGCTGACTTCTTCGGTGTCTCCTTGGCCAACGTGGGCGACCTGGACAACGACGGCATCCCCGAGCTGGCGGTCGGCGCCTTCGAGGACGACGACGGGGGGCCGGCCCGAGGGGCGGTCTGGATCCTGTTCCTGGATCGGGATGGCTGGGTCCGTTCCAGCACCAAGATCAGCTCTCTGCAGGGCGGCTTCACAGGCGAACTGGATGACGGTGATCGCTTCGGGACCTCCCTCGCGTCGCTCGGAGACCTGGACGGCGACGGACTGCCGGAGCTGGCGGTGGGCGCTTCCGGTGACGACGACGGCTCGCTGCTCGACAACAACCCGATCACGGGTCGTGGCGCCGTCTGGATCCTGCATCTCGACACCGCCGGCAGCGTGACCTCGCACACCAAGATCAGCGATCTCTCCGGTGGCTTCGCCGGCATGCTCGACACCGGTGATCAGTTCGGCACCTCGCTGGCCAGGCTCGGGGACCTGAATGGCGACGGCGTGACCGAGCTGGCCGTGGGCGCCGTGCAGGACGACGACGGAGGCAAGGGTTCGCTGGCCCAGCTGGCCAACCGCGGCGCGGTCTGGATCCTCTATCTGGACACCGACGCCCACGTGCAGGGCCATGCCAAGATCAGCGACACGCAAGGCGGCTTTTCCGGGCGCCTCGACAACGGGGACCTGTTCGGCGGCGCCCTCGCCGCTCTGGGCGATCTGGATGGCGACCTCGTGCCCGATCTGGCTGTCGGCAGCTTTCTGGATGACGACGGAGGCCAGCAAAAGGGCGCCGTGTGGATCCTGTTTCTCGCGCCCGACGGCAGTGTGCGCAGTCACAGCAAGCTCAGTGACACCCGGGGCCGGTTTGGCGGAAAGATCGGGAAGGGTGACCAGTTCGGGCGCTCGCTGGCCGCCCTCGGCGACCTGGACGGTGACACCGTGATGGACCTGGCCATCGGCAGCTTCCTGCACGACGGCAACAACGCGGACGTCGGTGCCGTCTGGACGACCCTGCTGCGTGGCTTCCGCGGGGTGGCGTCGCACGAGGCGCAGATCCGAATCGGAGATCGCGTGGACGGAGCGATCGCCAGCCAGGGCATGCACGGTTTCAGTTTTCAGGGGACCGAGGGCATGCGCCTTACGGCCAGCTGCCAGCTGACGGACGCGCTGCTGGTCCCGGGCTTGCGTCTCGTCGGTCCGGACGGCGTCGAGTTGCTGGGTCCGGCACAGACCATCTCGACACCCCGACTGGCGCGCATCCGCAACTATCCGCTGGAGGACACAGGCGTCTATCGGCTGGAGGTCGTGAACCAGTTCGCGGGCGGCGGGACCTACCGACTGCGCACACGGGCCTTCGTCCCACGTCGATTCCAGAAGGATGTCGCCGTGGGACTGGACGGCAGCGTGGAGTCTCTCCGCTTTGGAAGCTTGAGTGACGCCGTGATCCGGCGCCTGACGATCAAGGTCGTCAAGTCCAAGGGCGGGTCCGGCGACCTGGTGGGTGAGCCGTTGGAGCTCGTACCCGTGCTCATTTCGCTCCTGGATCCGAACGGAGACGGCATGAACGTGGAGTTCCACACCCAGCCCGGCTCATCGTCGAACAAGATCGTGATTCGCGACCTGCCGCTGCAGGAGTTTGGGCCCTACGAGATCATCGTCGGCGGTGACGGAGGCACGGTGGGCATCGCCGACGTGCGCGTGAACCTGCATGTCCCACGAGGCACGGACGTTCTGCAGGTGCCCTGAGGGGGCGCCGGACCAGGAGACCGCTGCGGCTCCACGGGATCCCCTGCCGAGATGGTCAGGGAGAATGGGCCCGCATGCCGTCGCTGAGGACGGTGTCCTGGGGGGCGGCCCGTGAGCGCTGCTGCGGGTCACTCAGGGGCCCGGATCCCCCGCGCGCCCGGGGCCGCGTTATCCTGGACCCACTCGGCGGCCTTCGGTACGGGCAGAACGGGCTGCGAACACTCATCGCTTGTGGAGTTGCACCATGATGCGCACCTGTCAACGCGGCGTCGCCGCGCCCCGTCTGCTCTTGGCCCTCGCGGTCGCCACGCTGCTCTGCGTCTCGCCGGCATCGGCGGGTACGGGTGAGGTCGCAGCGCACGCCAAGGTCTCGGCCCTGACTGCGGGTCTGGGTGTCAGCGCCTCCGATCGATTCGGCTGGTCGGTGGCGAGCCTCGGCGACTTTGACGGCAACGGCAGCACGGACCTGGTGGTCGGGGCGCCGTTCGACGACGACGCCGGCACCGACACCGGAGCCGTGTACATCGTGACCCTCGCCGCCGACGGGTCCGTCACCGACGTCGACAAGATCACCGAAGGCGCCGGCGGTCTGAGCGCCAACCTGTTCGACAGCGACTGGTTCGGCTGGTCGGTGGCCTCGCTGGGCGACCTGGACGGTGACGGCACCACGGACATCGCCGTGGGCGCGCTCCAAGACGACAGCTCCAACAATGACGCCGGCGCGATCTACATCCTGTTCCTGAACCCCAACGGCACGGTCAAGGCCGAGCAGAGGATCACGGGAGCCCAGGGCGGGTTCGGCGTCTTTCTCGAGGCGCTGGCCTGGTTCGGATGCTCCATCGCCAACCTGGGCGACGTCGACGGCGACGGCGTGATCGACCTGGGCGTGGGCTCCTTCGGCGACTCCGAGAACGGCGTCTTCCGCGGCGCCATGTACGTGCTGTTCCTGAACAGCGACGGTACGGTCAAGGCACACCAGAAGATCAACGACAGCAACGGAGGCTTGAGCGCCGACATCCTCGACGGGGACGAGTTCGGCTGGGCTGCCGCCGGCCTGGGCGATCTGGACGGCGACGGCGTCGAGGACATGGCCGTGGGCGCCATCCTCGACGACAGCGGTAACGGCGACGCGGGCGCGGTCTACGTGCTCTTTCTGAACAGCGACGGCACGGTCAAGCAGCACGTGAAGATCAGCTCGGAGGCCGCCGGCTTCGAGACGCTGCTCGACCAGCAGGATCACTTCGGTCGGGGCGTCGCCAACATCGGCGACCTCAACGGCGACGGCGTCACCGACCTCGCGGTGGGCGCGGTCTGGGACGACGACGGCGCCGAGAAGGCGGGCGCCACCTATGTGCTGCTGATGGCCAGCGACGGCACGGTCATCGGCGAGCAGAAGATCAGCGCCACGGAGGGCAACTTCAGCGCCACGCTCCAAGAGGGCGACACGTTTGGCAACAGTCTGGCCCCGCTCGGCGACCTGAACGCTGACGGCAGCCTGGACATCGCCGTGGGCGCCGACCATGACGACGACGGCAGTCCGGACGCGGGCGCGGTCTATCTGCTGTTCCTGGACGCCGACGCGTTCAGCGACATCGGCAACGCGCTCGCCGGAACCCATGGCGATCCGCTGCTCGAAGGGCAGGGCCAGTTCGTGCTGGGCCAGTTCGTGGGGGTGTCTCTGACCAACGCGCTGGAGAGCACGTTGGCGTGGTTCGTGGGCTCGGTGGCCCAGCTGAACGTTGCCTTCAAGGGCGGAGTGCTCGTGCCCGACCCGACGCTGGGCTTTGCGATCGCGTTGTCGACCGGCCCCACGGGGGACAGCGCGACGCTCGGTGGGTTCTGGCCCAGCGGCGTCCCGTCCGGCGTTCCGGTCATCTTTCAGTGCTGGATCCCCGATCCGGGCGCCATCCAGGGCTTCGCCGCCAGCAACGCGGTGCAGGGTCTGACGCCGTAGAGCCGACGCCCCGCGCTCGCCGTCAGGGCTCGATGGGTAGCAAGACTCCGTTGCTGGAGGCGAACCCGCCCGCCGTCGTGGGGTCGGCGACGAGCACCTGGATCGAGGCCAGCACCTGGCCCCAATGGGCTGGGATGGACGCGCTCAGGCGATAGACGCCACCTGCGTCCAGGCTGACCGGGACGGTCACGAGCGGGGGGCTCACCAGCAAGCTGCAGCCTCCGGCCATGGGGAGGTTGGCTGCTCCCCAGCCGATGAGCAGCAGGCCCGTGGCGTCCGAGGCGCCGCCGCGCAGCTCGATCTCGACCCAGCCGCCGGGCTCCGGGACGCCGTTGCCCCACAGTTCGGGAGCCGCGGGCGTGCTGCCGGCACATCCGACGCCGTACGAGAGCACGCACAGATCGAAGGCGTGGGCCAGGGGGCCTATGCCGATGTCGCCCACCAAAGCCAGGTCGCCGACGAAGGCGAAGTCCCCGGCCAGGGCCACCGCGGAGCCGAAGCCGGACTCGACCACGCCATCAGGGGGAAGCAGCTTCTGCTGCTCGACCCAGGTGCTGCCATTCCATTGGAAGACGTAGGCCGAGCCGGACGATGTGCCCGGGTCCCCGTCAAAGGGTGCGCCCACCAGGACGCGCTCCCCAGAGGCCGACACGCAGGCGCCGAACTGGTCGTACGCAGCTCCGTCAGCGGGGACCAGCGCCTGCTCTTCGGACCACGTTCCCGCCACGCGGCGGAAGACCGCCACCGAACCGGAGAAGGGACCGACCTGCTCGTCCCGTGGCGCGCCGGCAAACGCCAACTCGTGCGCCAACGCTACGCTCTGCCCGAAGTACGATCCGGCCAGCCCATCCGGTGCGAAGAGCTCCTGCTCCTTGACCCAGGTCTGTCCGTCCCAGCGCATGACGAACACGGCGCCGACGTTGTCGGCGGCTGCGGGCGCGCCGACCAGCGCCAGACCGTCGGCCATGTCGACGGCGCCGTTGGGCTGCCCAAGCGGATACCAGTCCCCGAGCGGGATGGCCTGGAAGGGACGCTTGTGCGCGGTGGCGGAGAGCGGCGTCGTGTCGGCCGCGTGCTCGCTCGCGCCACCCGGGTTCGTGTCCCAGGACATGTGGCTTGCCTGGGCGCGCAGCGCGCCCGGTGCCAGCGCCAGGAGCAGCACGCTGAGGGTCACAACGTGCCGGGAACGACCGCAGTTCAGGATGCGCATGGTCTTCTCTCAAAGAGCGGGCGCAGCCGTCAGCGACATAGCCAGCCGCTGCCCGCTGGGGTGGATTCCGGGGAGGATCCGTCGGGCGGATGGACAGCAGCCGCGGGGCGGCCTCAATCCGGGCTCCGTGAACTGCGCCGAGTGCAGCGCGAGCTCACGGCTGCCGATCGGGAGCCGCCATGGCAGCAGCTGTCAGCAAAGTGGTGTCCGCTGGGATTGCGCCCTAGAAGCGGACTTAGCACTCAGAAGACTGGCTGTCTTCGCGGGGCTGACATCGGGCGGCGGGCGGCACGGTCAGGGTCGGGAGCGGCGTAGGCGCGTCCGTCAGGCTGCCCAGGTCGAGGGCGTCGGGCGCGAGGTCAACCGCAACAATCCTGACGACATTCAACGTGTGGTCCCAGTAGTAGCCACGCGTCAGGCCAACGAGCATCCACTCACCGGTGCCCTGATGGCGAGCCAGGACTGCCGAGCCCGACATGCCTTCGAGCCCTCTGGGGAGCGTACCCAGGTCGAGGTCGAGCACTCCAGCCACCGGTTCCGATGACGGCACGACACGGCCTGGGAGAGCCACAGGGATGGGATGTCTGTCCTCGTGAAGGTCCCAATGCCCGACCAGCAGGATGTCGTCTCCGATGTGCGCCGCGCCTCGGGGAAGGCGACATACAGGTGCGAGCTGCAGGGTGGGGGCGTGTACATGGACCCAGTCGTGCGGCGTGATCTCGTTGTTCCACTCCCGATCGTCGAGAAGCAGGGAGCGATCGCCCCCTTTGATGAGCGCCCACCCTCCCGACTGCTCCACGTCACGGTAGTCCTGGGGGCCGTCTCCGTGGGCGCGGATGAACAGGACGTAGGGCTGGATCACGTGCCAGTTGGTCAGCACGCGGTGCTCGGCCAGCGCAATGCCGTTGCCAGCGCCGCCCCTGAACTTCTCCAGCGGGATCACGCCTGCGAGGTCGATCAGTTGGTCGGCCTCACGCCCGGTGATGGCTCGCTCGAGAAACGCGGCGCGGACTTCGGGTGTGTCGGAGAAGTGTGACTGGCAGCCACAAACGAGCGCGCTGACCAGGCAGATGCTTGCGATGCGAGACACGCTGTTGATTCCAAGGGAGCAGGCGGCCAGGGGCGCAGCGGGCGTGCTGCTGAATCGAGCGGGCATTGTGGCCGGGCCGCGCCGGTGAGTGCCAATGCGCGTGGGCGCAGGGCAGGCATTCATCCGGCCTGCGCCAGCTCACCGAACTGCAGACACTTGGGGCGATCCACGTCAACGGACGTACAAGTCTTGATGGATATTTGAAGGCGAGGTACGGTCGCAGCGAGCGCCCCGATGGGGGCCTCCCCCCCCCCCGCATGTACCGAGGAGCAGCAAGATGGCCGCTGGTGAGTTGAAGCAGATCGATGAGGCCCGGCTGGAGAGCGACCTCGAGTACCGCGCCGGATACCTGATGGAGTTCATGGGGCTGACCTCGGACGACATCGACGTCATCCACGGCGCGGCGGGGGCCCTGGCGCCGCTGGTCCCGGGGCTGGTCGACGCGGTCTACGACAGGCTCTTCAGCTACGACGCCACCAAGCGACACTTCGTCCCGCGCCAGGACGGCTACGAGGGAGATGTGCCCGCGAGCATGGAGGCGCTCGAGCTCGATCACGAGATGATCGAGTTCCGCAAGCAGCACCTGGGCAACTACCTGAAGGCGCTGGTGACGCGGCCCTACGACGGCAAGATGCTGGCGTACCTCGATCGCGTCGGGCAGATCCACACGCCGGCCGCGGGCAGCAAGGACCTGAACGTGCCGCTGGTGCAGATGAACGCCCTGATGGGATTCGTCAGCGATGCGCTGATCGCCACCATCGTCGGGCTGGGGCTCGAGCGGTCGGCCGAGGTCGCCGCCCTGCGCGCCTTCAACAAGCTGCTCTGGGTGCAGAACGACCTGATCACGCGGCACTACGCCTGAGCGCTCGCCGGGCTTGAGATCTGGGCTGCGCGGACTCGCGGCGGGTCACGCAGGCCGGTTGGCGAGCCGGCCCCTCGCGGGCGTCGACTCTCGGCGGCCCGGCTGCGCTCGCGGACCGGGTGGCCCGGATCCCCCGTAGGCCCGGGACCGCGGTATCCTGAACCCCTCTTCGAGGGCCCTGGGTACAGCTAGATGGGGTCGCCCCATGCTGTGCAGCTTTCGCCGCGGCGTCGCCACGTCTCGCCTGCTTGTGTCCCTTGGAGTCGCCACGCTGCTCGAAGGGCAGGGGCAGTTCGTGCCGGGCCAGTTCGTGGCGGTATTGCTGACCAACGCGCTGACCAACGCGCTGGCGTGGTTCGTGGGCTCGGTAGCCCGCTGAACGCTCCCTTCAAGGGCGGCGTCCCGCCCGGCGTTCCGGTCATCTTCCAGTGCTGGATTCCCGATCCGGGCGCCATCAACTTCGGGTCCTCGTCGCGCACGTCGCCTTCCTGCAGCACCTTGGCCAGGCCCCAGTCCACCACCTGCACCTCGCCGAACGCGCCCACCATGATGTTGGCGGCTTCAGGTCGCGGTGGATGACCCGTCGCGCGTGGGCGTTCGCCAGGGTCTGGCAGATCTGCTCGAAGATGGTCAGGAAGCGGTGGTGTTCCGCGCGCGTGTCCTCGCGGTCCGCGAGCGGCGCCGCCAGCGTGCGCCCCTTCACGAGCTTCATGGTGAAGTACGGCCGCTCGTCGGCCAGCAGCCCCAGCCCATGCACCGGCACGATGCCCGGATGTTGGAGCTGCCCGCCGATCTGCGCCTCCTCTACGAAGCGCTGCACGATGGTCGGGTTGTCGGCGTGCTTCTCAAGCAGCACCTTCATGGCCACGTCGCGCCCGAGGTCGCTGCGGCGTCGTCCGGCTCACGAGGAGTGGAGCTGGCCATGTGGTCCTCCCTGGCGTGCTGCGCGTGTTGTGGTCCCCTCGCGCCGGTGCGCGCGGCGAGGCCCAGCGCTTGACGCCGGCGCCCGTGCTGGTGACCGTCTCACCGCAGACGGCATGATGGCGCGCTGCCCATGATCCGCCTCACTTCGCTCACCGCTTTGCTCTCCCTGGTCGTTGCGCTGGCCGCCTGCGGCCCGCCGCCGCCTCCGCCGCGGCTGGCCATCGTGATCCTGCTGGACGCCGCCCGGGCCGACCGCTTCTCGTGCTACGGCTACGAGCGGCAGACCACGCCGCACATGGACGCTCTGGCGCAGCGCGGCGCGGTCTTCCTGCGGCACTTCAGCCAGGGCACGACCACCCGCGCCGCCCTGCCCACGCTGCTCTACTCGCGCTACTTCGCCCTACCTGTCTTTCCGGCCAGCTCGGCCGTGCCCCTGACCGAGCCCGGCAACCTGTTTCGGCGCTGGGATGACGCCAGCGTCTCCCTGCCCGCCGCCGTGTCCGCGGACGGGTTCCGCACGGCGGCCATCTCGGCCCATGTCTGGCTGCGCGACGAGACCCGCTTCGTGCAGGAGTTCGATGAGCTGGTCGAGCTCCCCGCGGCGCTGGACGAGGGCCACGTCAGCGCCGACGCCGCTCAGGTCGTGGACGCCGCGTTGGACTGGATCGGTCGCCATGCCGACCGCGACGCCCTGCTGTACCTGCACGTCATGGACACGCACTTCCCGCACGAGTTCGGTCCCGACGCGGCGCGCTTCTTCGGCGACCGGCCCGCGCCTGTTGAACGCTTCAGCGCGGCCGGGCGGCCCCGCGACACCGACACCCCGCTGACGCCCGACGAGCGCGACTACCTGGACGCGTTGTACGACGGCAGCCTGGCGGCCACCGACCGCGAGATCGGGCGCCTCGTGGACGCGCTGGACGCCGCGGGGCGGCTCGAGGCTACGTCCATCGTCGTGACCGCCGACCACGGCGAACACCTGATGGAGGTGCCGGGCCGCTTCGCCCACGGCGGTGCCTGGTACGACGCCGTGGCCCACATCCCCCTGATCGTGTTCTCGCCGGGCGAGGTGCAGCCCCAGCGCTCCGACGCGCTCACCGACCTCGTCGACGTCATGCCCACGCTGCTGCGCGTGCTGGACGTCGATCTGCCGTCTGGCAAGGCGCTGGACGGCATCGACCTGCTGAGTGAACACCCGGCCCTGCAGCGCGAGGCCGAGTACGCCTTCTTTGAGCGGGGCGTGCGCGGCCGCGACGGCAAGCTGCTGCTCGGCAAGGGCGACGAGCAGACGCTGAGCGACGGGACGACGCCGCAGGGTCTGTCGTACTTCGATCTGCGCGCTGACCCGCACGAGCTGCAGGACGTGGCCGACTCACACCCGGCCCAGGTCGAGGCCCTGTTGGAGGTCTATCGCGACCGGCTCGAGCGGCCCTACCGGCGCTTCGTCGAGTCGGTCTCCAACGTCCAGCCGAAGCTGGCCTTCGCCATCGCTCCGCGCGACATGATCTTCGCCGCGCTCCCGGCGGCCGTGGCTCCGCAGCGCCTGGCCACGGCCTGCGAGGAGCCGGGCGGCGGCTGGATGCTGTGCCGGCGCACCATCGACAACTGGCTGCTGGCGACGCAGGGCGCGCCGCCGCTCAAGATGGGCATCGCCATTCCCGCCGGTCCCTATCGCGTGACGCTCAACGTCGTGGGCCAGGGCCTGGTCAGGTTGGGCGTGTCGGGAACCGGGGGCGATGCCGGGGTCGCGGCAGAACACGCGCTGGATGGCGGCGCCTTCTCGGTCGATGGTGAGCTGCGCGGCACGGATGTGTCCCTGGGCGAGGTGCAGATCCGCGACGGCGTCTTCCGCATGAGCCTGGCCCCCGTCGGCGACGGCTGCCTGCTGCTGCGCCGCGTCGGCTTCGAGCCGCTGCTGCCCGGCGTCGACCCAGGCGCCTCCGACGACGAGCGCCTCGAGCGCCTGCGGGAGCTGGGATACGTGCGCTGAGCAGCTGCGCGCGCGGCGGTTCGCCTCAGGGCAGCAGCTCGCACATGTCGTCGTAGGTCTCGGGCCGGCGGTCGCGATAGAACTGCCAGGTGCGGCGCACCTCCTCGATCAGGTCGAGGTCCATGTCGGCCACCACCAGCTCGTCCTTGTCCTCGCTGGCCTCGGCCAGGATGACGCCGCGCGGGTCGACGAAGTAGCTGTTGCCGTAGAAGCGCCCGATGTTCCAGGGTGGCTCGGTGCCCACGCGGTTGTTGCAGCCCATGAAGAAGCCGTTGGCCACGGCGTGCGCCGGCTGCTCCAGCTTCCACAGGTACTGGGAGTGGCTCGCCACCGTCGCCGACGGGTTGAACACGATCTCGGCGCCGTTCAGACCGAGCAACCGCGCGCCCTCCGGGAAGTGCCGGTCGTAGCAGATGTAGACGCCGACCTTGGCGTAGGCCGTGTCGAATACGGGGTAGCCCAGGTTGCCCGGCTTGAAGAAGAACTTCTCCCAGAAGCCGCTCGTGTGGGGGATGTGGTTCTTGCGGTACTTGCCCAGGTAGGTGCCGTCGGCGTCGATCACGGCGGCGGTGTTGTAGTAGACGCCCGCCAGCTCGCGCTCGTAGACCGGCACGATCATCACCATCTGGTACTTGGCTGCGTAGGGCGCGAGGGCTTCCACGGTGGGGCCGGGCACGGACTCGGCGCCGTCGTGCCAGCGCGGGTCCTGGCTGGGGCAGAAGTAGGGGCCGTTGAAGATCTCCTGCAGGCACAGGATCTGCACTCCCGCCTCGCCGGCCTGCTCGATCAAGGGCAGGTGCTTCTCGTACGCCGCGGCCTGCACCTCGGCGATGGGGGTGGTCTCATCGTTGATGGGGTTGGCGCACTGGATCAGTCCGCCCTTGACGATTCGTGACACGGCGTCGCTCCTGGGTTGGCTGGGATGGTAGCCGCGCGCTCCGGCTCTGGACACTCTCCGACCCGGCGTCGTGGAGTGCCTGCATCCCGCCGACCCTGCAGCCTACCGACCCAGCGGCCTTGCAGCCCGGCGACAGCGCAACACGCACGCCTACAGCCCAGCGACCCGGCGCTGCGCTGAGACGGGCTGCGACGAGGGCGTGTCCGGCGTCCGCCGCCGGTTACACTCCCGGCCCGCCGCGATGCGCGCGACGCACTTCTCCGGGAACGCGAGCCATGCCGATCCGCTTCACGCTCAACGGTCGCGAGGTCGAGGTCGAGCCTCGCGCCGGCGAGTCGTTCCTGGAGACGCTGCGCGAGCGCTGCGGCGTGACCTCGGTCAAGAACGCCTGCCAGCCCCAGGGGCAGTGCGGCTGCTGCCTGGCCCTGATGGACGGACGGCCCATGGTCACCTGCGCCATCCCGGCCGCGCGCGCCGAGGGCAAGCAGGTGCTCACGCTCGAGGGGCTGTCCGAGCGGGAACGCAAGCTCACGGCGGACTCCTTCATGGCGGCCGCGGGGTTGCAGTGCGGCTTCTGCATCCCAGGCATCGCGCTGCGGGCCAAGTCGCTGCTGGACGCCAAGCCCGAGCCGACGCGGGACGAGATCGTGCGCTCGCTCGATCTGCACCTGTGCCGCTGCACCGGCTACGCCAAGATCGTCGAGGCCATCGATCTGCTGGGCGCGGCGCGCCGCGGCGAGGTCGTTCCCGAGCCCTGCAGTGACGGTCGCGTGGGGCAGTCGCTGGCTCGCTACCAGGCTGGCGAGCTGGCCCTGGGCGACCGCCCCTACGTCTGCGACCTGCAGCGCGAGGGCCTGCTGGCCGGCGCCGTCGTACTCTCGGAGCATGCGCGCGCGCGGGTGCTGAGCATCGACACCGGCGCGGCGCGGGCGCACCCGGGCGTGGTCTCGGTGGCCACCGCGGACGACGTCCCGGGCCAGCGCTTCAACGGACTCATCGTGCAGGACTGGCCGGCCTTCGTGGCCGTGGGTGAGGAGGTGCGTTGCGTGGGCGACGTGCTGGCCGCCGTCGCCGCCGAGGACGAGCACAGCGCGCGCGAGGCCGCCGCGCTGATCAAGGTGGAGTACGAGGTGCTGGTTCCCGTGCTCGACCCTGAGCAGGCCCTGGCCGAGGGCGCTCCCCAGGTGAGCGCCGTCAGCCCCAACGAGCTGGCGCGCACCAAGTTCCAGCGCGGCGACGTCGACGCGGCGCTGGCCGCCAGCGCCCACGTGGCCGAAGGACGCTGGACCACCCAGCGCATCGAGCACCTGTTCCTCGAGCCCGAGAGCTGCGTGGCCGAGCCGCGCGCCGACGGCAAGCTGCACCTCTACACCCAGGGCCAGGGCGTGTTCGACGACCGCGCGCAGGTGGCGCGCCTGCTCGACGTGCCCGAAGAGCAGATCTTCGTGGAGCTTGTGCCCAACGGCGGCGCGTTCGGTGGCAAGGAGGACATGACCGTCCAGGCCCAGACGGCGCTGCTGGCGCACCTGTCGGGCCGCCCGGTCAAGCTCACCCTCAACCGGGCGGAGTCGGTGCGCGTGCACCCCAAGCGCCACCCGATCCGCATGGACTTCAAGGTGGGCTGCGACGAGGCGGGCAAGCTCACCGCGGTCTGGGCGCGCATGCTGGGCGACACGGGCGCCTACGCGTCGGTCGGCGCCAAGGTGCTCGAGCGCGCCGGCGGTCACGCCTGCGGCGCCTACGAGGTGCCCGCGGTGGACGTCGAGGCCATCGCGGCCCACACCAACAACCCACCCTGCGGCGCCATGCGCGGCTTCGGCGCCAACCAGGCGCACTTCGCCATGGAAGCCTGCATGGACATGCTGGCGGAGCAAGCCGGCATCGACCCCTGGGAGCTGCGCTACCGCAACGCGCTGGAGGTCGGCAGCCGCGTCACCGCCGGCCAGGTGCTCGAGAAGTCGGTGGGCATCAAGCAGACGCTGGACGCGGTCAAGCCCGGCTACGACCAGGCGCTCGCGCAGGGCAAGGCCGTGGGCATCGCCTGCGGCATCAAGAACACCGGCCTCGGCAACGGCGCCGAGGAGTGGGGCAAGGCGCGCCTCGCGGTCGAGGACGACGGCACGGTCTCGCTCTACAACGGCTTCACCGAGATGGGTCAGGGCCTGCTGACCGTGCTGGTGCAATGCGCGGTGGAGGCCACGGGGTTGCCCGCGGCGGTCTTCCGTCCCAAGGTCGACTCGACCTTCGCGTTGGGTTGCGGTCAGACCACGGGCTCGCGCGCCACGCTGCTGGGCGGCCGCGCCGTGAAGCACGCCGGCGAGAAGCTGCGCGTCGAGCTGGACGCCGGACGCACGCTGGCCGACCTGGCGGGCGAGGTCTACGCCGGCGAGGTGCTGATCAACGACACCACGCCGCCCGGCGCCGTCACTGATCGCCCCAAGACCCACACCAGCTACGGCTTCGCGACGCAGGTCTGCATCCTGGACGGCGAGGGCCGCGTCGAGCGCTTCATCGCGGCCCACGACGTGGGGCGCGCCATCAACCCGGCCCTGTGCGAGGGGCAGATCGAGGGCGCCATCCACATGGGACTGGGCTACGCGCTGACCGAGGAGCTGCCCTGCGAGGACGGTTTTCCGGTGACCTCCAAGCTGCGCGAGCTCGGCGTCCTGCGCGCGCGCGACATGCCGCTAATCGAGGTGATCCTGGTGGAGGACCACGAGCCGGAGGGTCCCTACGGCGCCAAGGGCGTGGGCGAGATCGGCCTGGTGCCTACGGCCGCCGCGGTGGCCGGCGCGCTGGCTGCCTTCGACGGTGTGCGCCGCACCACGCTGCCCATGAAGGACTCCCCTGCGGCGCGCGCCATGAGCGTGGGGCAGATCCGACCCAAGCGCACGCCAAGCGGATGACGAGCAGCGACCGCGGCCACGTCAACGCCCACACGCACCTGTACAGCGGCCTGGCGCCCCTGGGTCTGCCCGCGCCCGAGCCCGCTGCGACCTGCTTCGTCGAGATCCTGGAGCGGGTCTGGTGGCGGCTGGACCGCGCGCTCGACAGCGACTCGCTGCGGGTCTCGGCGCAGCTGGCCGTGGCCGAGGCGCTGACGTTTGGCACCACGGGCCTGATCGACCACCACGAGTCGCCCGAGCTGATCGAGGGTTCGCTCGACATCCTGGCCGACGTGTGCCAACAGCTGGGCATGCGCGCGGTGCTGTGCTACGGCGCCACCGAGCGCAACGGCGGCGCGGCCGAGGCGCGGCGCGGGCTGGACGAGTGCAGCCGTTTCATCCGCTCCAATCAGCGCGAGCTGGTGGCGGGCGTGATCGGCCTGCACGCCGGCTTCACCGTCTCGGATGAGACCGTGCGCGCGGCGGCGGAGCTGGCGCGCGAGCTGGGCAGCGTGCTGCACGTGCACGTGGCTGAGGACGGCGCCGACGTGGCGGACGCCCGGGCGCGGGGCTACGACGGCGTGGTCGACCGCATGGCCCGACTCGACGCGCTGGTGCCCGGCTCGATCATGGTGCACGGCGTGCACCTCACGGCCGCCGAGGTGACCACGCTGGACGACGCCGGCTGCTGGCTGGTGCAGAACCCGCGCAGCAACCTGGGCAACGGCGTGGGCTACCCGGCGCACCTGAGCCAGAGCGCGCACGTGGCCCTGGGCACGGACGGCTACCCCGCCGACATGGACGCCGAGCTGGCCGTGCTGAACGAGCAGGCGCAGGCACACGGCGAGGACCCGGCGCGGGCGGCGCTGCGGCGGGAGCGCGGGCACGCGCTGCTGGACGCGCTGCTGCCGGGCGTCGAGGCCGTCCGCGAGCCGCAGCGCACGCTCATCGCGGGGCGCGTGGTGCTCGACGGTGGCCGGCTGCCGCAGCTCGACCTCGACGCCCTGCGTGTCGAGGCCCAGGCCCAGGCCACGCTGCTGTGGGAGCGCATGGCGCGGCTCTGAGCGCGGCGCTGCTTGATGCTCCCGAGCGCCGTGCAGGAGCAGCAGGCCGTCACGCCGCCGTTGGTGCGTCCGCCTCCAACTAGTGGTCGGCGTCGTGGCACGTGCTGCAGGAGTTGTCGAGGGTCTCGAACAGCGTCGCGAGTTGGGCCTCGTCCGGCATGTCGGCGCGTGCGGCGCGCGCCAGCTCGAGCGCGATCGAGCGCGTGTCGGCGGCCATCTCGAGGTAGTCCGGCTTGCGGCGATGCCTCATGTGCACGTTCGAGAGCTCGGCGATGACCTCCGACCACGCCACGATCCTGTCGAGCCGGTGCTCGTCCCCGGGCAGCGGGAAGACCTCGCGCATGGAGCCGAACGCCGATCCGATGCCCGCCATGAGGCTCGACACGCGGGCGACCGGCTTGAACGGCGGCACCTCGGCCGCGTCCGGGGACCCGCCCTGCTCCTGTGCCGCGGCTGGCGCCAGGCCGGTGGGTGACGCGGCGCCGGGCGTCGCGAGCTGCGCGCTCGAGATCCAGAGGGCGCTGAAGAGAGCGATCGAGGCCAAGGCTGCAACGAGCTGACGGGTGACGGACATGGAGCGGATCTCGAGGGAGGTGGGCAAGGCTGCCATGATGCCGCAAGCCGGGCCGGGAGCCGTGTCACGAGCTGGTAACGAGCGCGTCCCCGAGGCACCACCGGCCCCCCGCGTCCGGCCCCTCGGCGACGCCCTTCCTCCGTGCAGGCGGCGGCCCAATCGGGCACACTCTCGCCTCCCTCCCCTGAATGACGGTGTTGCCATGACGCGACTGGGCCTCGAGACCGACGTTGTGGACCAGGCCGTGTTCGAGCGGACCATCGAGCACTTCGCGCGGGCCGGCGTGCTGCTGCCCACGCTGGCGCAGCTGGCGGACCCCACGCGCATCCCCGCGGCGGTCACGGCCGCGCTGGCCGAGGTTGATCCGGACGAGCCCTCGCCGCTGAACCTGTTCCGCGTGCACTGGCACAACGGGCTCGATCGCCGCAGCCTCGTGCCGCACCCCGAGTACGTGGTGCTGCCGCCCGAGCTGACCGGCGTGCCCGCGCCCATCGTGGTGGCGCTGGGCCGGCTGTTCCCCATGATCCGGGCGCACAAGGTGCTGGCGGCCTACGGTTGCCTGGTGCCGCGTCTGGTCACGGGCAGTTCGACCCCGGCCGGCAGCGCGCGGTCTGGCCCTCCACCGGCAACTACTGCCGCGGCGGCGTGGCCATCTCGCGAACGCTGGGTTGCCACGGCGTGGCGGTGCTGCCCGAGGGCATGAGCCGCGAGCGCTTCGCGTGGCTGGAGCGATGGGTGGGCGACCCGGACGACATCGTGCGCACGCCCGGCACCGAGAGCAACGTCAAGGAGATCTACGACGAGTGCGCGCGGCTGGCGGCCGATCCACAGAACGTGGTGCTGAACCAGTTCTGCGAATTCGGCAACACCATCGCGCATCGCGTGGTGACGGGCCCGGCGCTGCAGTCCGTGTTCGAGTCGTACCGCGCCGGGCGCGACGGTCCGCGCGCCACGGCCTTCGTCTCGGCCACCGGATCGGCCGGCACCATCGCCGCCGGTGACCACCTCAAGCAGGCGCTGGGCACGTCCATCGTGGCCGTCGAGGCGCTGGAGTGTCCGACGCTGCTCTACAACGGCTACGGCGAGCACAACATCCAGGGCATCGGCGACAAGCACGTGCCGCTGATCCACAACGTCATGAACACGGACGTGGTGGTGGCGGTGTCCGACCAGAGCACGGACCGGCTCAGCGCGCTGTTCAACACCGAGGCGGGGCGCGCCTGGCTGGCGGACGAGCGCGGGCTGTCGGCGCAGCTGATCGACGCCCTGGGCTCGTTCGGGTTGTCGAGCATCTGCAACGTGCTGGCCGCCATCAAGACCGCCAAGCTGCGCGGCTACGGCGCGGACGACGTGATCCTGACCGTGGCCACCGACGGCGCGGAGATGTACGGCACCGAGATCGAGAAGACGCTGGCGCGGGACTTCCCCGGCGGCTTCGGACCGGACGAGGCGGGGGCCACGTACGCCGAGCATCTCGCCGGCGCCGGCATCGAGCACACGCTGGCGCTGGACGACGTCGCGCGGCGGCGCATCTTCAACCTGGGCTACTTCACCTGGGTCGAGCAGCAGGGCGTGTCGCTGCCCGAGTTCGAGGCGCGCGCCGAGCAGTCCTTCTGGGACGGGCTGATGGACCTGGCCCCGATCTGGGATCGACGCATCGAGGACTTCAACCGGGCTACGGGCGCGGCCGCGTCGGTGGCGGGGTTGGGCGACCGCGAGCCTGCATGAGCGTCAGCGACAGCCGCCTGGTGTGTGCCGGCTGCGGCGCCTTGATCGACGAGCGCGAGCCGCGCCCCTTCCGCTGCCCGCGCGCGGATGAGCTGCAACTGGTCGATCACGTCGTGCGTCGCGAGCTGGATCTGCGTGGCACGACGTTCCCCGGCGCGACTGAGGGCGTGGGAGCAGGCGCGAGTCGGGGCGAGCACGCAGACGCAGACGCAGACGCAGGTGCGGGCGCGAGTCGGGGCGAGCAGCTGGACTCAGGCGCTGGCGATGCCCCCAACCCCTTCATTCGCTATCGCACGTTGCTGCACTCATGGCGCCTGGCGCGCAGGCACGGCCTGGCCGACGCGGACTACGTGGCGCTGGTGCGCGATCTGGACGCGCGGGTGGCCGCGGCGGACGACGAGCTGGCGGCGGCGTTTGGCGTCGGCGCACCGGGCCGCGGCTTCGCGCAGACGCCGCTGCGACCCGCAGACGAGCTGGGCGCCGCGCTCGGCATGGCGCCGGGCGCGCTGCTGATCAAGGACGAGACGGGCAACGTGGCCGGCTCGCACAAGGCCAGGCACCTGATGGGTCTCGCGCTGTTCCTCGAGCTGAGCGAGCGCGCGCTGGCCACGCCGCGCGCCGACGAGCTGGCCATCGCCAGCTGCGGCAACGCGGCCTTGGCCGCAGCCGTGCTGGCGCGGGCGCTGCGGCGTCGGCTCAGCGTCTTCATCCCTACCTGGGCCGACGAGTCGGTGGTGCACGCGCTGCATGCGCTCGGCGCGCAGACCCACGCCTGCCCGCGCCGGGATGACGATCCGCCGGGCGACCCCGTCACCCACGCCTTCCGCCGCGCCGTGCTGGCCGGCGCCGTGCCCTTCACCTGCCAGGGCAGCGAGAACGGCCTGACCATCGAGGGCGGGCAGACCCTGGGCTGGGAGCTGGCTGCGCAGCTCGACGGCCGGGCCGCGGACCGACTGCTGATCCAGGTGGGCGGCGGCGCCCTGGCCAGCGCCGTCGTGCAGGGCCTGGACGAGGCGCGACGACTGGGCGCGCTGCCGCGCCTGCCGCGCTTGCACTGCGTGCAGACCGAGGGAGGCCACCCGCTCGAGCGCGCCTGGCGACAGGTCGCACAGGACGTCGCGGGGCACGCGCGCGGAGCGGCTCCCGACGCCGACGCGCCCGCCGACGCGTGGGCGGGCTGGCTCGCCTCGCCAGCAGCCGCGGGCAGCGTCGAGGCGGTGCTGGCGGCCGCGCCGCGCCAGCGCGAGCGCTACATGTGGGCCTGGGAGCCCGCGCCGCGGAGCCTCGCCACGGGCATCCTGGATGACGAGACCTACGACTGGCTCGTGCTGGTGCAGGTCATGATCGCCACGGGCGGCTGGCCGGTCGTGGCCTCGGAGGCGGACATCGCCGAGGCGAATGAGCTGGGGCGGCGCGCGAGCGGGCTGAGCGTATCGGCCACCGGCAGCGCCGGGCTTGCCGGGCTGATCGGCATGCGGCGGGTCGGTACCGTGGCCCCCGACGAGCGCACGCTGCTGCTGTTCACAGGCGTGCGCTGAGCCGCGGCCGCACGACGCACGACGAAACCCGCACGACGCACCACGCATCTCGACGCAGCCCGCACACCGCACACCGCACACCGCACACCGCACACCGCACACCGCACACAGGAGCTGACCATGACCAGGATCATCCGCGCTGCGTTGACCGAGACCGTCAATGCCTACGCCGACATGCCCGCGCGGGTGCAGGACGTGGAGCAGCTGGCCGGGCGGCTCGACGACGTGCGCGACGCCAACCTGGAGCACCACGCCGACCTGATCGCGGCCGCCGCTGGCGCCGGCGTGCAGGTGATCTGCCTGGGTGAGCTGTTCTCCGGTCCCTACTTCGGTCTGCACAGGCACCCGCTCTGGCGCGACCTGGCCGAGCACGCCGTCGATGGCCCCAGCGTGCGCGCCATGCGTGACGCGGCCGCCGCCCACGGCGTGATCGTGATCGCGCCCATCTACGAGCTGGACCCGCTCACGGGCCGGCGCTTCAACACCGCCGTGATCATCGATCAGCAGGGCGAGGTGCTGGGGCGCTACCGCAAGACGCACATCCCCGAGGGCAGCAACGAGCGCGCCGCATTCCACGAGACCTTCTACTATCAGCGCGGCGATGGTGAGCTGGGCGATTGGTCGGCCAACGTCGGCAGCAACCCGCACTATCCCGTGTTCGAGACATCGGTCGGGCGCATCGGCGTGGCCATCTGCTACGACCGGCACTTCGAGGGCGTCATGCGCAGCTTGGCCGCTGGCGGCGCCGAGGTCGTGTTCTCCCCGGCCGTCACCTTCGGCGAGAAGTCGCGTCGCATGTGGGACCTGGAGTTCGCTGTCGACGCGGCGCGGCACAACCTCTACATCGGCGGCAGCAATCGGCTCGGTTCCGAGGCGCCCTGGGGCGTCGAGTTCTTCGGCGCCAGCCACTTCGCGGGGCCGGATGGGCAGCTCCCACCGGTGGACGCGCCCGCGAATCTGGCCATCGCCGACCTGGACCTCGGCGCGCTGGCGGGAGGCGACGGCTCCGGCTGGGACCTGCCCCGGGACGCGCGCCCCGAGATCTACACGAGCTGATCGGCGCTCATCAGCGCGGCGTAGTTGAGCGCGCCCTCGCCGTACGCGCTCTCGCGGATCAGCATGAGGATGCGCAGGTAGGCCAGATCGACCTCGCCATCGGCCTCGCCCGTGACATGGGACGCGATCTGGTCTGCGCTCGCAGACCCGGCGTCGAGGGCGAGGTCGATCACGATGTCGAAGCCGTCGCCCGCGTAGCGCCAGCCCTGGCCTTCGCGTGAGAGCCGGTAGCTGCGCCCGCTGAAGCGTCCGTGCAGCACGAGCTGCCCGTCGTGGCGCTCAGCCAGGAACCCGTCGCGCTCGCTGAAGGCGTCGAAGTCTTCGCGCGTGCCGAAGAAGCGCGGCTTGATCAGGTAGGGGCCGCCGTCCTCCGGGCAGAAGGCGTCGCAGTTGCCGCACTCGTTACAGAAGTCGGCGAAGTTGGCGAGCTGGTGCTTCTTGGCCAGCACCAGCCGGCCGTCCTCACGCGCGCTCCAGCCGCTCGCGGTCCGTGTCAGCTTGACGATGGGCAGATCGACGGCCGGCATGCTCAGCGTGAAGTTGGCGTCGTTGGGGCAGACCGGCACGCACTTGTCGCAGGTGATGCAGTCGAACAGCTCGAGCATCGAGCCGATCTTGCGGGGCGGCTTGGCGTTCTGGTCGCGGTGGTAGCGCGGGTCGTCGGCCAGCGCGGTCACCACGACCTCCGTGTTGAGCAGCGCGGCCTGCGAGACCCAGCGCGCGTGCAGCTCGGGGCCCGCGGCCGCCAGCAGGTCGCCGCCGCCGTCGAGCGCGGCGCAGCAGGCGGCCAGGGCCGGGTCGTCGCCGGCCAATCCGAGTTGTGCCAGCGCCGCGTGCCCCTGTCCGTGCGCGCGCAGGATCCAGTCCGGCACGTGCTCCGCGCCCACCGCGCTCATGGCCGCCGACAGCGCGTCCAGGTAGGTGTGGGCGCGCGCGTAGCCGCCGGGCTTGAGCAGGTCGCTGCAGACGGTGACGGGCACCAACCCGAGGCTCACCGCGTCGGCGAAGTTGTGACGGTCGATGCCGGCGGCGAACGAGATCGGGATGCTGTCGCCGAAGCGCTGGCGGAAGCGGCGCACCAGGTCCATGGCCAGCACGTGCAGCGGCGTGCCCGACAGGTACATGGCCTCCTCGGCGGGCGGGAACACGTCGCGGTGGTTCTTGACGATCAGCGTGTTGGAGAACTTGACGCCGAAGCCCTGGCCCAGCTCCGCGGCGGTGGCTGCCAGGCGCTCGGTGAAGCCCTGGGCCTGATCCCAGCTGGCGTCCTTGACGAAGGCCTCGTCCGGGATGCTCACGTCGTCGTATCCCAGCCTGTCGTGCAGCAGCTCCCGCGCGCGCTCGGGCCCCAGCAGCGTGGGGTTGAGCTTGATGATGCAGTGCAGCCCGTGCTCGCGCAGCAGGTAGTCGATGATGCGCTCGATCTCGTCGGGCGGGCAGCCGTGGAACGTGCTCAGGGTCAGCGTGCGCGAGAGCTCCGTCGGGAAGTCCAGGTCGCGCAGGTGAGCGAACTCCGCCGGGATCTGCGCGCGCAGGCGATCGACCACCGCGCTGCAGTCCGTCATGCCGTTGATGAAGGCGCTGACGCGCTCGGAGCGGATGCCGTCGAGGTCGTAGCCCACGCTCATGTCGTACACGACGTGAGGCGCCGCCGCCGCGCCGGGCAGCTGTCCGCCGGCGCGCAGCATCTCCACCAGCATGGCGCCCTTGACGTACTCGTCCAGCGACTGCTCGAGCTTCAACTCCTGCGACCACTCGACGTTGTAGCCCACGGTGGCCATGTCGATGCAGGGCCGCGGGATGTCGAGCTCGTCCATGATCTGGACCGTCTTCAGCTCCATGATGCGGCAGCCGCCCAGCCAGCTCAGGACGATGTTCTGCGCCATCTGCGACTGGGGTCCCGCGGCGGGCCCCAACGGCGTGGACGCCACGCGATCGTGGAAGCGCACGGACAGATCGGGCGCGGCGTGCGCGCTGTCGCCAGCGTCGCCCTCGCGCTCGGCTTCACCGTGCGCACGTACGCCTTCGGCACGCGCACGCACGCCCGCGCCGAAGATGTGCTTGCGAGGCAGATCGAAGATCGACCCGTGCGCGTCCAGCTCGCGCAGCATGCGCGTCACCAGCGCGCCCATGGGATAGGGTCTGAGTTCAGCCACGGCGACGCGCTCCCACGAGGATCATGGCAGCGAGTATGTCAGCTGGGCAACGCTTGGGAAACCGTCGCGGGCGCGCGCTTGCGGGAGGCACGCGGTCGGCGTTCGCTGCGGAAGAAGCGCACCGGCCAAGCTGAGTCAGAACACGCGCATGTCCGCGGCCTTGTGCGCCTTGCGCGGGCGTGATTCACATGAGGTGACCTCCCAGTTGCAGACTTTGCGAAGTCCGCGAGGCCTTTCGGCCTACCGGCATAGCGTCAGGGTCGTGTGAAAGTGCGCTGACAAGAAGCCACGTTTGGTGAAGTCCAGGACGGGGTCGAG